>Ga0066709_100002149_pt1 | contig 14059 bp, 13 predicted proteins | sample GraSoiAngelo_158_FD_79665 | JGI IMG/M metagenome (GOLD analysis project Ga0066709, IMG submission 79665) | Grasslands soil microbial communities from the Angelo Coastal Reserve, California, USA - 14_1009_16_30cm | ecosystem: Environmental > Terrestrial > Soil > Grasslands | place: USA...
AACATGCCGCGCCATCCGTTCGAAGGCTGGCGCGAGCTGTGGCAATCGTTCCACCGCGCGTTCTGGGCGATCGTGGCGCCGTTTCTGTTGATCGGCGGCATGTTCTCCGGTGTTTTCACGCCGACGGAAGCCGCGGCGGTCGCCGTCGTTTATGCGTTGGTGCTCGGCTTGTTCGTCTATCGAGAATTCACCTGGCGCGACTTGCCGAAGCTCATTATTGACACCGTAGAAACGACGGGCGTTGTCATGGCGCTGGTGATGACGGCGACGCTGCTGGGGTATTGCCTCACCGTCGCGCGGATCCCGCAGGAGTTCGGCGGATGGTTGACTGCATTGTCAACGAATCCGCTCGTCTTTCTGTTGATCGTCAACGTGCTGCTTCTCGTGGTCGGCTGCTTCATGGAAGCGCTCGCGGCGATGCTCGTGCTGATCCCCATTCTCGTCCCGACGGCGCTCAAGCTTGGCATCGATCCGGTGCAGTTCGGATTGATATTCGTGTTGAATCTGATGATCGGCACGATCACGCCGCCGGTGGGCGTTGTGCTGTTCGTCACCGCTAAGGTCGCCGGCGTGCCGTTCGATCGACTCGCGCGCGCGACGCTGCCTTATCTATGGGCGCTCATCGCAGTGCTCGCGTTGATCACGGTGTGGCCCGCTGCCACGACGTTCCTGCCGCATCTGATGCTCGACAAATAGAAGGAACGGCAGTCGGGCCATCAGATTGCGGCCGACGCTTTTATCGCCGGCACGGCCTGCGCTACTTTTTCGCGGGTATTGCCGGCGGCGGCGTTGAGGCATCAGAGTTCCACGTGTCGCGGATGATGAGCCACTTCCCGTCGCTCTTCTTGAAGACGGTAAGGTACTTGCCGATTTCGACCGAGGCACCCGATTTTGCCTTTACGGCATAGGTTCCGGATTCCCAGCCCAGGTCACCCGAGGTGCCCACATCGGTCTTGGCATCGAGGCTGAACGTGACTCCGGCCTTTGCCGATTCGGCCATGTCCTTGGCCAAATACGCCTGAATCGCCGCATTGCCTTTCGCAGCCGGGGCGCCCGGCGGGAGAAGCACGGCCTGTTCCGCATAGAGGCCGGAGATCGCTTTGGCGTCCCCTGCGTTATACGCCTTCACCCAGGCTGGATTGATTGCCCGGATGGCTGCTTCGTCTTTTGATGTTTCCGCGGCAAATGCTGCCGCGGTATAGCCTGCCAACAAAAGAAGCCCTGCAAATAGGCTCACTACTTTCCCGAGTGCGATCATTTGATGTTCTCCCCTTAGGTTTCCGGCATCTGTTGTTACCTGCTGTGCCACCTGCTGTGCCGCGTCAGTACATGATACATGGACTGCGTGATCCAGCCATGGCGCATTTGGTCGCCCAGGCCGTGGGACACCGCTTAAGGAAGCGCTCTGCTGACATCCGCCCGCTCGGGCCGCCGCAGCAGCGCTAGCGCGAGCAACATCGAAGCGACCATCAAGAACAGACTGACGGCGTTCAGCACCGGGCTCGCTCCCTCCCGCATCCTGCCGTACATCATGATCGTCAGCGGCGCATCGGAGCCCACCAGCATCAGCGTGGTGTTGAAATTCTCGAACGACATCAGGAATGCGATCGCGCCGGCGCCGACCAGCGCAGGCTTGAGATGGGGCAGCATGATCGTCAGGAACACGTCGCGTCGTGATGCGCCCAGATTGAATGCAGCCTCCTCCAGCGTGATGTCAAATCGCTTGAGCCGCGCCGCGATCGTTAGGGTCGCGATCGACACGATGTACGAAAACTGGCCGAGCACGACCAACGGCAACCCCGGACGCAAAAAATCGATCTCGATACCCAGGAAGTCATTGGCGAACTGCGCCAGGCGGCTCGCGAAGGCAAGGATCGAAATGCCCAGAATCACGCCCGGGATCACCAGCGGCGCCAGCATCAGCATCGACAGCGCCGTCTTGCCGCGAAACCGCGCGCGCTCAAGGAGAAATGCATTGGCCGCGCCGAACGCGATCGATAGCGCCGTTACCCAACACGCGACGATGGCGCTGGTAGCGACGCTCTTGACCAGCGGCGCATCGCCGAACAGCCCAATACGTCCGCCGCTGCTCCCGACGAACCAGTTCAAAGTGAATCCGCGCCATGGGGGCGCGGGATAGTTCGCATCGTTGAACGCGAACACTGCGACGACGACCAGCGGAACGAACAGGAATACGAAGAACGCGCCTACGTATCCGATGTTGGCGCAACGACTGACCAGCGAGCGCGGCAGCGAAGGAATCACGAGCGCCGCATCACGTCGCCGAATTTCTGGCCGGTAACCACGAGCCCGAGCCAGACGATCGCCGTCGAAAGGACGAGCAACAGGAAGCCGAACGCCGCTCCCTGCTCCCAGTTGAAGCGGGTGATGAACTGCGTATAGATTTGCTCGGTGAACCACAGCGAGTTCTTGCCGCCGAGCAACGTCGGCGTCAGGTAGTTTCCCAGCGTCAGCATGAACACGATGATCGATCCTGCCGCAATGCCCGGCGCGGCGTGCGGAATGACGATCTGCCGCAAGATTGACAGGCCATTGCCGCCCAGATCGTAGGCCGCTTCGATCAACGAGTCGTCCAGGCTTTCCAGCGCGCTCACGAGCGGCACGACCATGAACAGCATCGATGTGTACACGAGACCCACCAGGATGGTCGTGTCGTGATAGAGAAGCTCGACCGGCTTTGCCGTAATGCCAAGCTCGACGAGCAAGCGCGGCAGCACGCCTGACTCGCGCAGCAGAATCATCCAGCCCAGCGTGCGCACGGTCTCGCTCACCCAGAATGGAATCAGGCACATCACGAACAGCAACGACTTGGCGCGACCGCGCGCGATCTTCGCGATGTACCACGCAGCCGGAAAGGCGATCAAGAGTGTGCACACCGTGGCGAAGATCGACATCACCGCGGTGCGCACGAACGTGTGCCAATACAATGGCTCGTCGATGAACGTACGGTAGTTGCCGAATCCGAGCTCGTAGGTTCGCGGCGCAACGCGCGTGCGCAGCGACAACACTGCAAGATCGACGTGCGGGAGCACGATTAGCCCCAAGAGCCAGAGGAGTGCGGGCGCAAGCAGCAGGAACAACGCGAGTCGCATATGCGGTGCGACGAAGTCGCCGGCGAGGGTGGCGGTTGTTCGCGACCGCAATCTATCGGCCATCATTCCCGCCACGGAAGGAGATCGCGCGCTCCGGGTCGAAACCGAACACGATCATCTCGCTTTCGCGCAGATCCGCGAATTGGCCCGTTTGCGGCAGCGCGATGCGGAACTCCGTATTGGTCGGTTGCTCGCGCACCAGGACCGTCGAGTTTGCCCCGTCGAACAGAAGGCTTTCGATGCGGCCGGTGTAATACGGAGTCCCGGTTGCAAGGCCCGCTGCATCGCGCGCGAGGCCGACGACCTCCGGACGCACGAATGCCTCGACTTCGTTGCCTGCGACGACGTGCTCGGTGCAGCGGGCGTGGAGCGCCAAACCCTGAGCAGTGTGCAACTCGATGATGTCGCCATCGACGCGTTGCACCGTTCCCGAGAGCCGGTTGTTGGCGCCGACAAATCCGGCAACGAATGCTGTGTGGGGCGCGTAATAGAGCTCCTGCGGAGTACCGATCTGCTCGAACCGGCCGGCGCTCATCACTGCGACCCGGTCGGACAGCACCAGCGCCTCGGACTGATCGTGCGTGATGTACACGAAGGTCGTGCCGAAGTCCGCCTGCAATTGCTTCAACTCGATCTTCATGTGCTCGCGCAGCTTGAGGTCAAGCGCGCCGAGCGGCTCGTCAAGCAACAGGAGCGTGGGCTCGAGCACGAGGCTGCGGGCGATCGCCACGCGCTGCTTCTGCCCGCCCGATAATTGATCGACGCGCTTGCCCTCGGCGCCAGGCAGGCCGACACGCTTGAGCATCGCCGCCACGCGATTGCGGATCTCTGTGCTGGCGATATCGCGACGTGCCAGCCCGTAGCCAACGTTCTCGCCCACCGACATCATCGGGAACAGCGCGAGATTCTGGAACACCATGTTGACCGGGCGGCGGTTGGGCGAAACGCCACGCATCGAGTGGCCACCGATCCGCACATCGCCCGAGTCGGGTTCGAGAAATCCGGCGATCAGCCGGAGCAGCGTCGTCTTGCCACAGCCCGAGGGGCCGAGAATGGAAAAGAAGCTGCCATGCGGGACCGCGAACGACAGCGCATCGACAGCGAGATGCGCGTTGTAGCGCTTGCTGACGCGATCGACTTCGAGGTCCTGATCCATCGCGAAGATGCGCACGGAGGCCGCGGCGGTCCCGAAGTCGCCGACGCGAACACCGCGGCGTCAGCTGTGCGTCAGTTCGACGCCTTCACACGGTCGAGCACCTTACCTTCGATGTCCTCGATGCCGGCCGGGACCGCGGGGTACCACTTGATGTTCTTCAGCGCCGCTTCGGGGAAGCTCTTGGCAAACTGCGCCTTCAGCTTGGGATCCATCAACTGGTCCGCACCTTTGGACGCGGTGAAGTTGCCGGCCGAGGCAGCCACCTTGGCAGCGATCTCGGGCCGCATGTTGAAGTTGATCCATGCATAAGCGGCAGCGTCGTTGCGACCCTTGGCCGGCAGCGCAAAGGTGTCTATCCATCCGAGCGCGCCCGATTTCGGCGCGATGAACTGGACGTCAGGGTTCTCGCTGTTCAACTTCCAGCCGCCGGTGTCCCACATCATCGCCGCGACCACTTCGCCGTTGCGCATGCCGTTCAGCAACTGGTCCTTGTTGTCCCAGAAGAACTTGAGGTTCGCCTTGCAGGCCGCGAGCTTCTTGCCCATGTCGTCCATCAGCGCCGTGTACGCCTTCGGATCGTTGTAGAGCGCGAACGGATCCTTGCCACTGGAAAACGCCAGCGCGAGCAGCGTCGGGCGCTTGAGCCGCACGCTGGTCTTCCCCTTGTAATCGGCCGCGCACAGATCGGGGTAGTCGCCGACCTTGCCCGCCGTCTTGGTGTTGATCACCAACCCATCGGTACCCCAGATGTGCGGCAGCCCGTATACCTTGCCGTCGAGCGTCGTATTCTTCTTCGTCGCGTCGAGCATCGACGGAATGAACTGCTCCGTCTTGATCTTGCTCATGTCCATCGGCTTGTAGATGCCGAATTCCTGCTGTGGCCCGACGATGCGGTCCTGCGAGGGCTGCGCAAGATCGAAGCCCGCCCCGCCGGTCGCGCGCAACTTGGAAATCATTTCCTCGTTGTTCGATAGTGTCACCTCGACATCGATCCCCGTTTCTTTCTTGAATTGCGCGACGACCTCGGCGGGCGCGTAATCGGCCCACGTGATGATCCTGAGCTTGTTCTCCTGCGCAAGCGCGGTCGTAGTAAGGCCAATGGCTGCCAACACGGTGGCAAGCACGGAACACAGGACGCGGAATGGGTTCATTCGATCTCCTCGGAGCGGCGGAAAGGGCTCGTTGATCTTTCGTGGGCGGAAGCTTCATTAGAATACAAGAACTCTAAACCGGTCACTCCTCCCATCTGGTCGGTATACGGCGTCCGCTTCACCGGTCGCCTTGCGGGCGCACAATGCTGCGCCGGACGGACATAACGTCGCGTGCCGGTCCGAAAACACTCACTTGAGGGGATTGCAATGGCCAAGTACTTGGTTCGGGCTTGCTACACGGCCGACGGGGCAAAAGGATTGCTGGCCGATGGCGGGACCGCACGCCGCGCCGCGACCGAGAAGGCGATCGCGAGCGTGGGCGGGAAAATGGAGGCGTTCTACTTCGCGCTCGGCGACGTCGACGCCTACGTGATCGCTGACCTGCCCGACGACGCAAGCGTCGTCGCTCTCGAGCTGGTCGTCAATGCGACGGGCCGCATCCACTCGAGCACCGTCAAACTGATCACGCCGGAGGACGTCGATAAGGCAACGAAAAAGGCAGTCGCGTACCGCGCGCCCGGCGGCTGACCGCCTCGTTTCGAATAGCGCCAGCGACGCGAGCGGCACTCGCTTTGCGGCAGGCGGGTCCACCACTTGCGGAATATTCGCGTTGTCGCGCGGTATCGACACCATGAGAATTCATCAGCCTCCTTCGGAGCTACCAAATGGATTCGAGCGCACCCAACCCGTCAACCGCCAATGCCCCGCATAGAATGTGGACAGAGCTTGATGACGATCTACCAGCATTCATGGCTGAAATGCTCACGACAGCGATGATTGCCGAGATGTTGGAAATCACAAGAACCTGCTGGCAGAACCGGCGGAGATGTTCACTGACGCATTTACTACGCGCGCGGCGCGGCGAACATGGCCGTGACCCCATCCGTGAACCGTAGAAGCGGATAGCGGTCGTTCTGCGCGGTTCGTTCGTCGGCCAAACGACAGGCGACCCGCAAGTACGTGCGGCCAACGCAACTACCGCTTGGTGGAAATGATCGAAATTACTCTTTCGATCGCGTAGTTGGCTGCCGCGTCTGCGGTCTCGAAAAATTCTTGGTCGAAATCAAAAATGGCTGCCTTGGTGTCTGTCGAAAATCGATTACTTGGTACTGCGTTGACCGACCCCCAGTAATGCACAGCACCTTCTCGTTCAAGTCGCACGCCAACTGCAAACAGATGGTACTCGCCAGCCACCCGATTGATGATCTTTGAAGGTGCAGTTGCAAAATGGTCGAGCCATTCGACGCTGGGATAGCTCACTTGGAGAATTGGGCCGAGATGCGGTAAGCCGCGTGTGATCCAAGCGTGCATGCTTGATGCATCGCGCGCAAGACAACAGTTTAAATTTCAAACTGTACGGTACGTGATGTATTGAGCACGGCCATCGCGGGTCGCCTGGAGTCCTCTGCCGGGATATTCGCCAAATTGTCGGGAATAATCGACTGGAAGAGCGACCGGGTCGCCATCAAACTGTCGTCGTCCCGTTGTCGACACGGGGTACGCTTTGCTTCGGGGGAGCAATGACAACGACAATCGTCGTGGTGAATCCGTATTTGCGGAAACTGGAGCGCTACGACATTGGGGATTGACGCCTGAGGAACTCCAAGCGCTACCGCTTGACGAGCGGATATGCGAAGAAGTCTCGGCGGCAGTTGCGCCGTGCCCGCCCGAAGAATCCCTCGCTGCCTATGTCATCCGCGTAGGCGTTGTCGAGGCTGGGCAGCAAATCATTGGGGCCTGGATTGCGAATCGCATACGCGACCTGTTCTCGAGCGTTGCGTCGGCAGCTTCAGGCGTCATCGCTCGCGATACGGATTAGGCGCGCCGTCACCGTCGCGCTTCGGCCATTTACTTTGTGGCCGTTGGTATGACCAAACCGTTGCATCGCACGGGCTTGCGCTCTTACGGGATCGCGACGCTCGGCTTACCCACAATTCAAGATTGAATGGAGTGGAGCCATGTGTACTTCCGCTCGGTAAAGGATTTGCTGACCGTGGACGAGGCCAAAACAGTTAAACAACAGCTTGTTCACCCCCGATTTTCCCAACCCCCTTTCTCCTTCGATGATTTCTGGCCCCTCGACCAGCACGTTGAGTACGTCGTTGCTCCGCACGGTTCTAGCAAGGCGGCGGTCCACCGAAATGTTGTGGGCCATGTAAACCATTGGGTTCGTCATGAAATCATGCTGCTCGTTCATGGCCTTTTCCAGTAGCGCGCACGATAGCAAGGAGACTGGAAACATATCAGGGAAATTAATGCGGTCTTCGAGTTCGTCGAAGTAGTAGGCCTGATCGCAGAGAGAACCGGCGGCAAAATTCTTGGCGTTCCCGGCACTCATGAATTTGCGCTTTAGAAAGTAGTTCGTGCCCGGTAGAAACGCGCGATCCTCCGCCTGCCGGAGATCGGGAAGCGAGCCGAAACTTCGTTCGGCGAGCACAAGCGGCTCCGCCGTTTCGCGCTTGTATCCGATCATGACCATGGCCTTCTCCTTTCGGATGAGTACCCGATTGGAAAGGGCAGGGGGCGCAGTCTTAACCTGTGTAGGCTTGAGCTCAAGCCGAAACGGTTCGTCCGGCAACAGGGCGTTGGCAAAAGTGAGCTGATAGTTGCTGTAATTTAATTTGTGTTGGGCGATAAACTCGGCCTCGCCGTGCATGTCGCGGTGCAAATTTATCTCATGTTCAATCAGGAACTCGAGTTGGAAGCCGAGAACAATGGTGCCCGCATAAGGGTTGCCGCGAATGTGGCGACACTTGCGAGGTTCATGGAATGGATTAAAGTCGTCAGTCGAATTACGAGCCGCGTCGATATGAATCTGCCGAAAGCAAAAGCTCTTATCTGGCGCCACGCTTGCCATGAGTGTCTCTTGCGAGAAATGCAGAAACGGGCTTTACCCCGTCGCATTGTCCAGGGAAATGAGCAACGTGTGCCCGCGTGCGCACTTTTATCTACACATCTGCGAAATGGGACCGATCTGCAGCTGTTAAATAATATATGAATCATACGGTTAATGACTGGCGTTTTGATGTGGCGCCGATGATGGACTGGACCGATCGGCATTGCCGGTTCTTTTTCCGTCTCATCACGCGACGCGCTCGCCTGTATACCGAGATGATCACCGCGCCGGCGCTCGTGCACGGCGATGTCGCGCACCATCTCGACTTTGATCCTTTTGAGCATCCGTTGGCGTTGCAACTGGGTGGCAGCGATCCAGCCCAGCTCGCGCATGCGGCGCGGCTGGGCGAGCGCTGGGGCTACGACGAGATCAACCTGAATTGCGGCTGTCCGTCGGAGCGCGTCCAGACAGGCAGCTTTGGCGCATGTCTGATGCGTGAGCCGAATCTGGTCGCGGATTGCGTGAAGGCGATGCGCGATGCCGTGGCCCTTCCCGTGACCGTCAAGCATCGGATCGGTCTCGACTCTGAAGATGACTACGGCTTCGTTCGCGATTTTGTCGGCACCGTCGCGGGCGCAGGCTGCGATGTGTTCATCGTCCACGCACGAAACGCAGTGCTGAAGGGACTTTCGCCCAAGGAGAATCGCGAGATTCCGCCGCTCCGCTACCAAGTCGTGCATCAACTGAAGCGCGATTTTCCTGCGCTCACTGTCGTGCTGAACGGAGGTCTCGACGACTACGATGCGATTGAGCGGGAGCTACGCCACGTCGATGGTGTCATGCTCGGCCGTGCTGCCTATCATGATCCTTATCGGTTGGCCCCCGCGGATTGGCGTTTGTTCGCCGATGAAATGCCGGCGCGATCGCGCGCCGACGTGCTCCACGCGATGATGTCCTACGCACGCATCGAGACTGCGCGGGGAACGCCGCTACGCGCAATTACGCGCCACATGCTCGGCCTCTATCACGGACAGTCGAACGGCCGGATGTTCCGCCGAATCCTCTCGGATGCCGACAAACTGCACCATTCAGACGTACGACTGCTGGAGGAGGCGCTGTGGATCGTTGAACCGAGATACACGGAAGAAGAGACCGCGTGAGCGCTGCCGTTTCGACGCGTTAACGGTGGAGCTCATCCGCGATGTACGCGCGGATGATGTTTGCGAAATCAGAATCCGACTTCATGCCGAGCGCGGGTCCCAACTTCGGCGCGAAATTCGGCGCCCATGTCGCAACAATCCGATCGATAGCGGGATCGTAGTTCCATTTGACGCGATCCGCGACTGCATCGCCGGCGACGGCGCGCAGTGCGTTCACCATCTCGCCGACGCCCACGCAAATCCCCGGCACGTTGATCGAGCGCGTGTGCGCGAACGCGCGCGCGGGCGCTTCATGTCCGATGATCAGGTTGTCGATGACGGTCCGCGGCGATTGCACCCACATCCGCGTCGTCGGTGCGACGGGACACTGCGCATCGACACCGGACAGCGGCTCACGAATGATGCCGCTCGCGAACGACGACGCGGCTTTGTTCGGTTTGCCGGGGCGCACGGTAATGGTCGGCAAGCGCAAGGAGCGGCCGTCGATGAAGCCTTTGCGCGTCATGTCGTAGACGAGCAGTTCGCCGATGGCCTTTTGCGTTCCATAGGACGCTTGCGGCGTCAACGGTGCATCATCGGGTACCGGATCGGGTAACGGGCCCCCGAATACGGCCAGCGAACTTGTGAATACGAACTTCGGCGGCGCGGCGAGTGTGCGACAGCGCTCGAGCAGCGTGCGTGTCGCGTCGAGATTGACGCGCATGCCAATGTCGAAATCCGCCTCCGCTTGTCCACTGACGACGGCGGCGAGATGGAACACCGTGTCGGTGTCCCGCGCAACCGCATGCTTGATCACTGCGGGATCGGCCAGATCGCCGGTGACCGATATGACGCGTGAATCGCTGATCGGATCGGCGGGCGCGACAACATCGAGCAGCACGAGCGAGCGGAGTTCTCGTTCTTCTCCGCGCGTGTCGGTGAGCCGTCCGCGTTCGAGGAGCTTGCGCGCAAGGCGAGAGGCCAGAAAGCCGGCACCGCCGGTGATGACAATGCGCATAGGGTTGCGACGTTGCGTTGGAGGACTGGAGGACTGCGCCTATCATAACCGTATGCCGAATTCTGCGGATTTATTCATATCCGGCGTCGGCGCTGACGCGATCGCGCGCGTGGTCGATAGGATCGCAACGCGAGGCTACGCAGTTGCGCCGGAATTTCTCGACCAGGGCGTCGTCGCTGCGTTGCGCGCAAACACACTTCAATTCGGCCGCGCCGGCTTGCTCTTGCCTGCAGCCGTCGGACACGGCGCTGACCGAGTGGAGCGCACCGACATCCGCGGCGATCGCATACACTGGCTGGAAGAGGCAACCGATGACCCTTGTGAACAGTCGCTTCAGGACGCACTCGAGGCGCTACGCCTTGCGGTCAATCGTGAGCTGCAGCTTGGATTGTTCGGATTCGAAGGGCACTACGCAATCTATCCTGCGGGTACCGGTTATGCGCGACACCGCGATCGTTTTCGCGACGATGACGCTCGCGTGCTATCGATCGTCCTGTATCTGAACGATCGCTGGCGCAACGAAGACGGCGGCATGCTGCGGCTTCACCTTGCACGGGGACGATCGATCGATGTGATTCCGCAAGAAGGGACGCTGGTCGCATTTCTTTCCGACCGCTTTGCGCACGAAGTGCTGCCGGCAAGGCGGGAGCGGTATTCGATCGCGGGATGGTTTCGGCGCCGCGCGTGACGACGCGCGAATTGAACGGCGAAAAACGCTCTTTTCGCTTCGATGCTAGAATTTTTCACGTTCGACGTCCGCAGCCCTGTCGTGATGACAGACGCTGCCTCGCCACTTACTCTTCCCGATGAATCACCCTCATGCGCCGCGTCGTCTCGTGATCGCGACGCGCGAATCCGCGCTTGCGTTGTGGCAGGCGGAGCACGTGCGCACACGGCTCGAGGCGCTTTATCCGAGCAGCGCGATCGAACTGCTCGGCGTGACGACGCAGGGCGATCGCATCGTCGATCGTCCGCTGGCGGCGGTCGGCGGCAAGGGGCTCTTTGTCAAGGAACTCGAGCTCGCCATGAGCGAAGGGCGCGCGGATCTCGCCGTGCATTCGTTGAAAGACGTGCCGATGGAATTACCAGACGAATTCACGCTGGCCGCCATCGTTGCGCGAGAGGATCCCCGCGACGCGTTTGTTTCCAATCGATATGCCGCGCTCGAAGGACTTCCCGCCGGTGCGATCATCGGTACGTCGAGCCTCCGGCGCGAAGCGCAGCTCCGCGAGCGATACCCGAAGGTCAAGGTCGAGCCGCTTCGCGGCAACGTCAACACGCGCTTACGGAAGCTCGACGCGGGCCATTACGACGCGATGATCCTTGCGGCTGCGGGATTGAAGCGACTCGGCTGCGGCGATCGAATCCGCGCGCTCCTCGAGCCGGACGATAGCCTGCCAGCGCCCGGTCAAGGGGCGCTCGCGCTAGAATGTCGTGCCGATCGCAACGACGTCATCGCGGCGCTGTCACCGCTCTCCGATCCGGGAACCGTGCTCGCCACGACCGCGGAGCGCGCGTTTTCGCGCGCACTGTCGGGAAGCTGCACCACGCCGCTTGCAGCGTACGCGCAATGGGAAGAGGGCCGGCTGTGGATTCGCGGTTACCTGGCGCGGCGCGACGGCACCGACTCGTTGCGCGGCGAACGTGAGGCGGAAGTGGCCGATGGCGAAGAGGCGGAGGCGCTCGGGCAGGGTCTCGCCGACGAATTTCTCGCGCGAGGCGCTGCGCGTCTCGTGCTGACGAGTCCATGAATATCCATCCGCTCGACACGGCGCAGCGCGCTCTCGGCCCTCTCGGTGGCATCGGTGTGATCGTGACACGGCCGCAACGACAGGCGGCGGGACTCGCGCGAAAGCTCGCCGCCATCGGCGCGACGCCGTTGCTCTGGCCTGCGATCGTCATTCTTCCTCCGCTCGATCCCGTGCCGCTCGAACGCGCGCACGCGATGCTCGACTCATACGACATCGCGGTGTTTGTCTCCGCCAACGCGGTTGAATACGGCGTGCCCGATCCATCGCGTTGGCCGCCATCGCTACGCGTATTCGCGCCGGGCCCCGGCACCGCCGAGGCGTTGGCAGCGATCGGGCTGACGGGCGTGCAAATTCCCGTGACGACGTTCGATAGCGAAGGGTTGCTCGCGTTGCCGCAGTTGCAACACGTCGATGGCGCTCGCGTACTGATTTTCCGCGGGCAAGGCGGCCGCGAACTGTTGGGGAACACGCTCGTCCAGCGGGGCGCACGCGTCAACTATATTTCGTGCTATCGCCGTGCCGCGCCGACGTCCGGTGCGGAAGGCTTGATTGAAGCATTGCGTGACGATCGCGCGCACGCGCTCACGCTAAGCTCCGCCGAAGGCACCGACAATCTGTTGGCGGCGGTTGGCATCGAGGGACGCGCGCTTCTCGCGCGAATCCCCGCGTTCGTGCCGCACCCACGCGTTGCCGACCACGCGCGTGCCGCAGGTCTTCCCGCGGTGACGACGGCGGCCGGGGGCGACGCGGGGCTCATTGCGGGATTGTTAGAATGGTTCGCCGTCCACCCCATCGCGAAACAAGGCTGATCCATGCCGCAACCCGACATCATCGTCACCGCGCCGCTGCCGCCGTTTCTCTACGATCCACTTAAGGCGGATTATCGTTGCCACGATTATTACGCTGCGCCCGATAAGGACCATCTGCTCGCGACTGGCGGTCGCCAGGTTCGCGGACTCGTGCAAGGCGGCGGTACCGTCACGGAGCCGACGTTGCTCGATCAGCTTCCGCAGCTCGAGATCATTTCGGTTTTCGGCGTGGGTTACGACGGCGTGCCCGTCGACTATTGCAAGAAGCGCGGCGTCAAGGTCACGAATACGCCCGATGTGCTGACCGATGACGTCGCCGACGTTGCAGTGGCGTTGATCATGATGACAGGCCGCGGCTTTGCGCGGCTCGAACGGTTTGCGCGGGCCGGCAACTGGGAAAAACGGAGCGTCGAATTGACGACGAAGCTCGGCGGGAAGCGCGTCGGCATTCTCGGGCTCGGGCGAATCGGCAAGGCCATCGCGTCACGAGTAAGCGCGTTGGGGATGGAGGTCGCTTATACCGGCCGCAAGCCGCAGGACGTTTCGTATCGCTTCCTGCCCGACCTGAAATCGTTGGCGTCGGATGTCGATTTTCTCGTCGTCGCGTGCCCCGGCGGCCCGGCGACGCGCAACCTCGTCAACGCCGAGGTGCTGGCAGCGCTCGGCAAGAAAGGCATCCTGATCAATATCGCGCGCGGCTCGATCGTCGACGAGCCGGCGCTCGTCAATGCGCTGCAGAACGGGACAATCAAGGGCGCCGGTCTCGATGTCTTCGCGAACGAGCCGCACATTCCCGCACCGCTGCTCACGATGGATCACGTCGTGCTGTTGCCGCACGTCGGCAGTGCGACGCATGAAACGCGCAAGGCGATGGGCGATCTCTGCAAGGCGAACCTCGACAGCTGGTTCGCCGGTAAAGGCGTGCTGACGCTGATTCCGGAGTTGGCGTAGCTACGCGGAAACGGCAACTCGCGTTCCACGGCTGTTCAAGCTGAAGCGTTCGCGAAACGCGCGTTCCCCCAAGCGGCGCCATGGCCATCGTTTGCTTCATTCGCTATGAAGTCGATCCGTTTCAGCGCGACGCGT
>Ga0066709_100002150_pt1 | contig 14059 bp, 15 predicted proteins | sample GraSoiAngelo_158_FD_79665 | JGI IMG/M metagenome (GOLD analysis project Ga0066709, IMG submission 79665) | Grasslands soil microbial communities from the Angelo Coastal Reserve, California, USA - 14_1009_16_30cm | ecosystem: Environmental > Terrestrial > Soil > Grasslands | place: USA...
ATCTGCTGCGTAGTCAATACATTTTCACGCGGGCTCGTTTGGCGCGAATGCCTTCATAGCAAGTTCTCTTCGCCGTATTTCTTAAACCCCGCCTCGGTCAGCTTCTTTAGCTCGGCGATCAGTTTTGGGTCGACGTCAGTGAAGTTGAAGCAGGATTTCCCGTGCATTCGCCGCTTCAGGCCCGGTGAGATGCCCTTTAGCAAGCCCGGATAGGAATAGACGGGCATCAGGTAGAAGCTCACGTGCGATTTGCCGGCGCGGATGCCCGCGAAGAACGTCCGCTCGCCTTTGTAGCTGCGGGACTTGGTTTCGAGGTAATAGTGATCCGGTTTGTCGACTCGGACGTACAGACGGCTCGCGTATCGGCCCAAAACGGGCTTGAGAGCGGTGAATGCGGCGGAATAGTCAGCTGCGGCCATGCCGCCAAGTATACCTATTCAAATCGCAATGCGCGCACCGGATCTACGGTCGCGGCGCGGCGCGCCGGCACCAGGGACGCAGCAAGCGCGGCCAGCGTCAGCGCCAGGCCCACGGCCGCGAACGCCCATGGATCATGCGGGCTCACACCTGCCAGCAGCGGCTGCAGCAGCCGCGTCGCGAGCGCCGCTCCCGCAAGGCCGATCGCCACGCCGGTCCCCACCAGCGCCATCCCTTCCATCAGCACCTGGCCCAACACCTGTCCCGGCTCCGCGCCCAGCGCCATGCGAATCCCGATTTCGTGCGTCCGCTGCGTAACCGCGTAGGACACGACGCCGTAGATGCCGGCCACGGCCAGAACCAGGGCGACTCCGGCAAACACGCCGAACAGCCAGGAGTAGGTGCGCCGCGCCCAGAGCGAGCGCTCCAGGCGCTCCCGCATGGTGCGGATCTCGAACATCGGCAGACCGGGGTCCATCCGGCGGATGATTTCGCGAGAGGTATCGATGAGCGTGCGGGGGGCGATCGCGCCGTGCACCACGATCGTCAAGGAACCGACGGGCGCCTGCCGGTGCGGCATATACACGCCCGGGCGCACTTCCTGATCGAGTCCGTAGTGTTTGACGTCATGCGCTACTCCCACCACGACCATCCATTTCGGATTCCGGGAGCGGCCGGCGACGCGCTTGCCTATAGCGTTTCCTCCAGGCCAGAAGCGCTTGGCGAATGTTTCGTTGACGATGATGGCTTGGGTGCCATCGCTTGATCCATCGTGCTCGTCGAAATCGCGGCCCGCAAGCATCGAAATTCCAATCGCCCGGAAATACCCTGGCAGCACGATGCGCTGCAGGATAACCGGGTCCTGTTCGTTGGGCCCCAGGGGTCTCGAGCCCTCGACCTGAAAAAAGTTTCCCCAGTGCCCGCCGAGCGGAACCGCCGTGGTCGCGCCGGCCGACTCGACCCCCGGAGCCGCGCGCAACTGAGTCATCAGAGCCTGGTAAAACTGGATGCGCTGATCCGGTTTCGAATACTTCGCCTCGGGCAGCGCGATCGTATAAGTGAGGACGTTCTGCGGCCGGAAGCCAGGATCCACGCTCAGCACCTGGCGAAACGCCTTGATCAGGAGTCCTGCGCTTGCCAGTAGTACCAGCGACAGTGCGATCTCTCCCACCACCAGCGCGTTCATGCTGCGGCGGCGGGCGCCGGAGAGGGACGTCTTAGGCGCGGCATCGGCCAGGAATCCGCGCAAGTCCACGCTTGAAGACTCCAGCGCCGGTGCGAGGCCGGAGAGCACCGCCGCCGCTCCGATCACCGCCAGTGAGAACAGGACAAAGCGGCCGTCGAGCCGGAAAGCGACCCAGCGCGGCAGCACGTCCGGAATCAGCGACAGCATCGCTTGCAAACCCAGCCATCCCAGCGCTACGCCCGCCGCTCCACCGGCGGCCGCCAGCAACAGACTTTCGGTCAGGAACTGGCGCACCAGCCTGCGGCGTCCCGCGCCCAGCGCTGCGCGAATCGCCACTTCTCGCGCCCTCGCTGTACCGCGCGCCATCATCAGTCCAGCCACGTTGACGCACGCGATCAGAAGGACAAAAGCCACCGCGCCGAGCAGCACCTGCGTCACGAGCCGATAGTCGCCCAGATATCTTTCGCGCAGTGGCATCGCCACCGGCGCCGTGATCTCGTTGACGTTTCGCGTGGGGATCAGGCCTTTGTGCACGCGCGCCAGGTCTGCCCTGGCCTGTTCGAGCGTGACGCCCGGCTTCAAGCGCCCCACCCCCCGCAGGTACCACCCGCTCTGCTCATTGGGATCGGCCCCAAGCGGGACCCAAAGGTCGGCCTGGTCGGGGTAAACCGCTTCACGAGGCAGCACGCCGACCACCGTATACGGCGTGTCATCCAGTTGCAGAATCTTACCGAGGACATCGGCGCCGCCACCGAACTTGCGTTGCCACAGGCCGTAGCTGATCAGCGCCACTTTACGGCCGTCCTTGACATCCTCTTCCGGGAGGAAATCGCGGCCGAGCACCGGTTGCAAGCCCAGCACGCCCGCGAGGTCGAAGGTCACGCGCGCGCCCTGGATGCGTGTCGCTTCGCCGAATCCCGACAAGTTGAAGTCCCCGCCAGTAAACACGGCCATGCCTTCAAAAGCCCGGCTCTGCGCGCGCCAGGCGTAAAAGTCCGGATAGGCGATCGAGACCAGCTTAAGATTCCACCGCGGCGCCGTTTCATCCAGATACAGGAGGCGCTGGGGCTCGCGAAACGGCAACGAGCCGAGGAACAGGCCGTTGAAGACGCTGAAAATTGCGGTAGTGGCGGCCACGCCCAGCGCGAACATCGCCACTACAGAGAGGCTGAACCCGGGGTTGCGCGCCAGCGCACGCACGGCCGGCTTAATCGCGAGCATAGTCTCTTCCTGAGACGGTTCCGTCTGTTTCCCGGTTAGTTGCGAATCTCGCTCATCAACGCGAGCAGGTTCCCGTCCGGATCGCGGAAGAATGCCATCCACAGATCGTGGTCGGGCATCTTGGCGATAAGATGAGGCTCTCCCTCAAAAGCAACGCCGCGGGACTTTAGTGTTGCGTAAGCGTCCTGGATATCGTCCACCTTGTAATAAACAACCGAGCTGAACGAATCCTTGTTGCCCTCCGGCGGCCCCAGCATGAGGCGGATGCCGCCGCAATCGAAGAAAGCCAGGTTGGGCGCTTCGAACAAGAAGCGCAATCCCAGCGTGTCACGGTAGAACGCCACCGCTCGTCCGACATCGCGCACTGTTATGGCGATCTGGCCGATGGTTGAAAGCCCGAATTGTGTCGCCGTTGTCATGCCATCAATTCTGCCCCAACTTCGCCGCCGGCGACAGCCGCAGCGTGGCTGCGCCCAGAATTTTGCGGCTCGCGCGATCCTGGACGAACAGCACCAGCGTTAGGTTTTCGCGTTTCCAGTCGGGATGGAGATTGAGCTTCGCATCCGCCGAATAGGCGCCATTTTTTTTGGAATCGAGATGGCCCAGGTAGGCGAGGCTCCGGACCACGCCGGTGTGCGACAACCGGCGCCCGCTGTTCTCGCCTCGCTGCACCATGCTTTCGAGATTCGATTCGGTGACCGCCAGCACGATATCCGCATTATGCGTGCCCTGTGGCAGGTGCTCCACGTTGAACCTCAGGATATCCGGAGACACTTTCCAGATGGAGACCTTCGCTCTTGGCCCCTGCGCCGCTTTCTCGATTTCATGACGCGCGCGGAATTCGTCGGAGCCCAGGAACTCGGCTTGCCCGTTCACCACCATCTGCGGCGTATAAATGCTGTCGACGACGAACACGCGCCCGTACTCCTGCTGCCGCGCGGTCATAGCGGGCGACGAGAAGCGGTCCGGCCAGCCGAGCTGGTTCCAATAATCCACATGCTCGCCCAAGACGATTACTTCGATGTCGGTGAACGCCTGTTGCTGAGATAGGCGCGTAAGCAGGTTATCAGCCGGAGGGCAGCTCGAGCAGCCTTCCGAGGTGAACAGCTCGACCACAACTGGTGTGCGGGATTGGGCCGGCGCGGAGGCCACAATAAACAGTGCAGCGAGGATTCGGACGAACATGATTATTGATACGATACACGATCCGCAGCGCTCTCGCGTGGTACCGTGGGAAGTTGGAAGACTTCTTCGGCAACCGCGCCGCCGTAGACGCGCTCGAGGAGATGGTGCGGCGGCAGCGCATTCCCCAGACGTTGTTGTTTTCCGGCCCGGAAGGGGTCGGAAAAGCGACGTTGGCCCGACGCTTCGGCGCACTTCTCATAGGAGACGCCGTCAAGATCGAGCGCGACGACCTCAGCCTGGAGGAGAACGCTGCACTCATCGCTGATCGCGAGAAATGGCCTGCGGAAAAGCGCAATGACGATCCGCTGCTGTTTGCCTCGCATCCGGATTTTCTGACTTTTGCTCCGGACGGCCCCCTGCGGCAGATCACCATCCAGCAGATGCGGTTTCTCAAGGATCGCGCGACCTTAAAGCCTCTGAAGGGCGCCTGGCGATTGTTCCTGATCGATCAGATTGACCGCGCCAACGAGCAGGCCGCGAATTCGCTGCTCAAAACTCTCGAGGAGCCGCCTCCGCATCTGATTCTGATCATGACGGCGCGCAATCCCTATGACCTGCTGCCGACGATCCGTTCGCGGGCAGTACCCTTCGGGCTATCGCGGCTCACCGAAGACGAGATGCGAGCCTTCATCCGGGCGCGTGGGCTTGATCAGCCCGATCGCAGGCAGAAGTTGGCGGAAGGCGCACCGGGGCTCGCCGTGTCGATCGATCTCGAGACCTACGACCGGAGACGCGCGGCCATGCTGGCGCTTTTGAAAGTCGCAAGCGGGCTGGACCCGTTTGGCGCCTGGCTAAAGCATTCCGACTCCATCGCAGCGCGCCGCACGGAAAAACTTGACTCGTATCTCGATGCTCTGTACATCCTGCTCGAGGATTTGCTGCGCCTCGAGTACGGCGTCCCATCGCTCCGGAACGATGACGTACGAGTCGAACTGGAAGCGCTTCGGCGGCACGTTTCTTTCGAGTGGCTGCGGGCCGCCGTGGCCAAGGTCGATGAGCTGGTCGAACTGGTGCGGCGCAACATCCAGAAGTCGCTCGCGCTCGACGCGCTGGCGGTGGAATTGCGCTCCCGCTAGCTCTGTGTTATCAAAGAACAAGATCGGAAGTTCCCAGCCCCGTACATTCTCGCGAGAAGGAGCCTGCAGTGGAGCCCGCAAATCGTAAGTTGATCCGGCCATCACTCAACGAGATCAAAGACCACAGAAATGCGAATCGCAAGGACGGCCAGAAGAAGTCCACGCCACCCGACCAGACCAACGCTGAGAATTTTTATTATCTGAAGCAAATGCAATCGAAGACGCCCATGACCATCGTGCTCAAGGACGGCGAGGTGCTCAAGGGTGTGATCGAGTGGTACGACAAAACCTGCCTGAAAGTTAATCGCGAGGGCAATCCCAACCTTCTGGTATTCAAGTCGAACATCAAGTACATGTACAAGGCTGGGGAAGCCAAGACATAGTAGAGCAGCCTTCACCGCAACTGCTGGCTTAGGCGACGCGGCGCCGCAGGTAGCTTTCCAGGAATGCGCGGGCCTGGCTCGCCAGAAGCTCGCTGGTGCGGTCGTTAACGAGCTGTGATTCGGCGACTGAATATTCGAGCACCCCATGCTCGATCGGCGCGTGTTCCTTCTCGATGATGTACACCAGCCTGACTATCCCGCTTTCGTCACCCGTGACGGAAAAACGCACCGCGTCGGCGGCGGCATCATCGGTGAAATGATCGCAGCGGCCCCGCGCGTAACCGCAGTTGCACAGATCGCGCTGAACGGCTTCGGGCGGGTCAAACAACTCTTTCGGACGCGCCAGGCAGGTTCCGTAATACGGATCGCCTAACGGCAGCCGTGGGGCGTGGGTCCAAGATCCGCCATCCAGGGTACGAAGCGGCATGAAAAACGGACACGCCACAGCGGTATCCTAACAAAAAGGAGCGCACAGCGCGGACCTCCCGTCCGATCCGGCCAAAAAGGAGGCCCGCGGACAGGCGCATTTTGTCCCCTTAAACATGGAACAGACTCGGATCGAAATGCTGCAGCAGTTCCTGACACAGAACCCCTCCAGCACCTTCGCGCGCTACGGCCTGGCAATGGAGTACGTCAAATCGGGTGAACTCGACCGGGCCATGTCCGAATTCGACGCGGTGGTAGCGGCCGACCCGGGTTATTCGGCCGCCTATTTCCATGGCGGCCAGGCACTCGAAAAGCTGGGGCGGCTGGAGGATGCCCGCGCGTATTATCGCCGCGGCATCGCCGCGACGATGGACCCGCATGCAAAGAGCGAGCTCGAAGCCGCTCTCGATATACTGGGCGGATAGAGGCTGTCTTTGCGCCGGGCCGGATTCTTATCAATGCTGGTTTCGCTGGCGGCGATCCCCGCCATGCCGCAAGCGGCGGAACCGATAGGCCAGTTGGACGCCAGTCCAAGCATCTTCACGGTGCTGGCTGCCGTGAACGCAGCCGGCTACGACGCCGAAGTCAACTCCGCGTCAAATCACCCCTTGCGCAAGGCGTTGCGCGACCACCTGGCGGCGAAAGACCTGAACAGCGTATTTGAGCTGAAGCGATTCTTCCGCGACCATCGCCAGAAGGATCCTGCCGCCGAGCTGAGCCAATACATCTCCTATGCGCTTCTGATTAACGGTCCGCCCGATTTCAGCTTTCGAAATCCCAACCTGCCGCTACCTCCGGATGCGGCTTCGCTGGAGGGCCTCTCGCCGTTGCTCGCGGCCTTCTACAAGGAAGCCAATATCGAAGAGCTGTGGAAGCAGGTGCAGCCATACTTCGACCAGGCGATCGCGCAGTACCATGACCGGGTCACGCGGGCCATTCTGCAAGCAAACGCGTACATGCGGAACCCGACCAGCGGCTTTCTCGGCCGGCGATTTCAAATTTTCGTTGATCTGCTGGGCGCGCCCAACCAGGTCCAGACGCGCAGCTACGCCGATGATTACTTCGTGGTCGTAACGCCGGCCGGAGATCTTCCCATCGATGACATCCGCCACGCCTACCTGCATTACCTGGCTGATCCGCTGGCGCTCAAGTTTTCGCAGGACTTAAAGAAGAAAGCGGCGCTCATCGATTACGCGCAGGGTTCGCCGATCCTCGAAGAGCAATACAAGACCGATTTCATCCTGCTCGCGACGGAATGCTTCATCAAGGCGATCGAGAGCCGGATCGCGCGCAAACCCGCCATGGTCGATCAAGCGCTGCGCGAGGGTTTCGTCCTGACTCCCGCCTTCGCGGATCAACTCGCGATCTACGAGAAACAGGAGCGCGCCATGCGCTTGTATTTCCCGGACATGGTCGCGGGAATCGACCTGAGGCGCGAGGAAAAGCGCCTGGAGAACATCGAGTTCGCCTCCGAGCGCAAGGTGCGCAAGATCCAGGTGGAAGCAAAGCCAAAGCCGGTAGAGTTGACCGGAGCCCAAAAAACGCTCGAGGAAGCGGAGAAGGCGTACTCGGGTCGTGACCTGAAGCGCGCCAAGGATACGTTCTTCCGGCTGCTCAAGGAGACTTCCGAGAAACCGCTGCACGCGAGGGCGTATTATGGTTTGGCGCGGATCGCCGTGCTGGAGCGCGATCCGGAACTGGGAGACCGCCTGTTCCGGAAAGTGCTCGAGCTCGAGCCCGACGCCAGTACCAAGTCGTGGAGTCTGCTCTATTTGGGGCGCCTTGCTGATTCGCAGGGCGACCGGGAGCATGCGCAGGAACATTACAAAGCGGCCCTCGCCGTCGAAGGCGCGCCGGATTCGGTCCGGCAGGCGGCGGAAAAAGGTTTGAAGGAAGCTTTCGTTAAAAAATGAGCAGGGAGTCAACCGATGAGCAAAAGAATTCTTTCCATGATGGCCGCGTTTCTGGCCGCGGCCGCCCTGGTACTTGCGCAAAAGCCTAAGTCGCAAAAAGAAGTGGAAGCTCTGTTGGCCATCCAGAACGCGAAGACGGCGGACGCCCGCATCGCCGCGGTGGATGAGCTGATTACGAAATTCGCCGATACGGAGTTCAAGGCATGGGCGCTGAATCTGGCGGCGGATGCGGCCAAGCAGAAGGGCGATTCAGCCAAAGCGATCATTTACGCCGAGCGCGCCCTCGAGGCCGATCCGAAGTACTACCTGGCGATGCTGCTGCTTTCGGGTGAGCTTGCGCGAAGCACCCGTGAGTTCGATCTCGACAAGGAGGAGAAGCTCGCCCGCGCGGAAAAATACGCCAAGAGCGCCATCGAGCTGGCAGGCAACGCTCCCAAGATGAATCCGAACATTCCTGACGATCAATGGGCGGGCATCAAGAAGGACTTCATTTCGCAGGCGCATGAGGATCTGGGAATGGTGGCGATGGTGCGAAAGAAATACGACACGGCGATCACCGAGTTCAAGACCGCCGTGGATGACGCGAACACGGCCGATCCGGCGACGATGGTCCGCCTGGCGACGGCCTATAATCAATCCGGCAAGCCCAACGATGCCCTGTCCGTTCTGGCAAAGGTGCTGGCAATGCCAAACCTTAACCCCGCGGTAAAGCAGTTCGCGGAATCCGAGAAAGCTCGCGCCGAGCAGTCTAAGAATGCAAAACAGTGATCCCGGGAATTTAAAGCCCTCAAAGCCGCGACTTGCGAAATGGAATGAGGATGCACTGTTCAACCGTATGAGCGCGGATATGGGGGTACTAGAGAAGGCGCTCAGTCACAAATTCCGCGACCGGGAACTGCTTGAGCGCGCGCTCACTCACAAGTCGAGAATTTACGAGAAATCCGCGGAAGGGCAGACATCGGCCGACAACGAGCAACTCGAATTCCTGGGAGACGCGATCCTCGGGTTTGTGGTGAGCGAATGTCTGGTCCGTCACTACGCCTCCTACCCCGAAGGACGGCTGTCCAAGCTCAAGGCGCATCTGGTGAGCGCGGCACGGCTGTATGAGGTCGCGCAGGATCTCAGGCTCGGCGACCATCTTCTTCTTGGCCGCGGGGAGGAGATGAGCGGAGGGCGTGAAAAAAAGGCGTTGCTCTCCGACGCGGTCGAAGCGCTGATCGCGGCCATGTACCTGGACGCGGGCTTGGACGCCGCCCGGCAATTCATCGAGGCGCGCGTGATCGGCGCGTTCCCGGCCACTGAAGAAGGCATGGAAAGCGCTGTCGCCGATTATAAGAGCGCGTTGCAGGAAATGGCGCAGGCGCTGAAGTTGCCTCCGCCGCGCTACATCATCATCGCCGAGGACGGCCCGGAGCACTCCAAGACTTTTACGGTCGAGGTTCGGCTCGGCAAGGAATGGGTGAGCCAGGCGCAGGGGCTGTCGAAAAAGAGCGCGGGGCAGAAGGCTGCGCAGCAAATCCTCCAGCAGTTGACTGAGTGGGGAAGGTAGGGCCGACGCTTTAGTACTGGCCGGGCGTTCCCCGCTGTGGGATTGGTCAATAGCGTGCAGCTTAACTCGGCGAAGGCGGCATGGTACCGGATAACCGGCCGGCCGCGCGAAGAGGTATGATCTACCAATGCAGAATCGCGGCATGCGAATTGCACTTTGCGCTGTTGCGAGTTTGCTATTGAAGTTTTTTGTGGTTCAGCCATAATACCAGTACGCTTCCTCCGTTTCGATGGACGAAGTGGCTGGTGATCGTTGGAGATAGAACAGGCGGTGAAGTGATGATCCGCTGGGTTCGAATGCCGGGTGCGTTGACTCTGGCCGGGAGTCTAACGTTACTTTTGTCCACGCCTGCTGTGGCGCAGTCACCCCTGTCCGGTTCGGGCGGCGTGGTCCGCATCATCAATACGGATATGGCCGTCCTTGAGGCGCAGGACGTACGAAAAGACCTGCCCTGCACTGTGACCCCAGGCAAGCCGGTTCTCGGTTTTGACCTTCGCTTCCACACAGGCTACGACGTCACCATCCCGCTCAGGGATTTGGCAGGGTCGGAGAATCAGCTCACGATCTTGTTCCGCGTAACTCAGGAAAACCGCAAGGATGAACCCGCATACTTCGTCCAGCATGTGCGTGTTCCGTCCATTGACGAGGATGCGAAAGGTGACGCAACCCTCAGCGGCTCGATCGACTTGGGCGAAGGCAGTTACCACGTGGACTGGTTGATGCGCGACCGGTCAGAACGTGTCTGTTCTTTTTACTGGGATACGGAAGCTTTTTTGCCTCCTAAGGACAAACAGATCGCCCTGGCGATCCCCCCGGGGCTGGCGCAGCCGGCCGAGTTCGAACAATTCAACGAGGACCCGCCGGTGGAACGGGCCCAGTCGACGCAGCCTCTTAACGTGAAAGTTCTGGTGAACTTTGCGCCGCAGAACGCCGAATCGCCGACGTTGCGGCCCCTGGACACAGCGGCGCTGGTTTCGATCTTGCGGCGAATCTCGCGAGAGCCGCAGTTTGGAAAGTTCTCGGTGGTCGCTTTTAACATTCAGGAACAGCGTGTGTTGTACCGCCAGACCAGCGCGGACAAAATCGATTTCCCCGCGCTTGGCGAAGCGATTCATTCCATCAAGCTCGGCACTGTAGATCTGAAACGCCTCGCCAAGAAGAACGGGGATACGGAGTTTTTGACAGACCTGATCAAAACGGAAATGGGAGCGGAGGACCGGCCCGATGCACTCATCTTCGCCGGACCGAAGATCATGCTGGATGAAGCGGTGGCGCAGGACACTCTGAAGCCGTTTAGTGCGGATGTCGACTACCCCGTCTTCTACATGAACTACAACCTGAATCCGCAGGCTGTGCCATGGAAAGATTCGATCAGCCGGGCGGTGAAGATATTCAAAGGTACCGAGTACACCATTACCAAACCTCGCGACCTGTGGTTTGCCGTCTCCGAAATGGTCTCGCGTATAGTAAAATCAAAGCACGGGCGGAATACGTCGCAAGCTTCCTCCCAGTGAATTGATTTTATGCGGTGGCCTGCTACTCTCATTCCGGTGCTGGCATGTCTGCCGGTAATTGCTCAGAATCCACGCTACGGGAATAAACTGTCTCCTTACGTCGCCTCGCCCGTTCGTGTCGTGGACCGCATGCTCGAGATCGCCAATATTAAGCCTGGTGAAACGCTCTACGATCTGGGTTGCGGCGATGGCCGGATCCTGATCGCCGCAGCCGAAAAGTATAAGGCCAAGGCCATCGGAGTCGAGATTTCGCCGAAACTGGTCGCGACGGCCACTTCGCGCATCGAGAAAGCGGGCCTGGAAGGGCAGGCGCGCGTGATCCAGGGCGATCTGCTCGACGTCGATCTGACTGGCGCCGACGTGGTTACCATCTATCTGGCCACGCAGTTGAATGCGCAATTGCGGCCGCGCCTGGAAAAGTTTCTCAAGCCCGGCGCACGTGTCGTCTCGCACGATTATGCCGTTCCCGGCTGGAAGCCGAACAAGGTCGACAAGACCGGCGAGCGGCAGGGTCACCTGATTTACCTGTACGAAATGCCGCCCGTGAAGCAGTAGTTCCCTCGCGACGGCGCGGTTCTCCATTCGGCGAAAAGTGCAGATCCCGAGGAAAGGCTTACCCTACTCGTAGTGACCCGATCTGGATTTCGTGCGGAACTGTCGCCCATGGTTCGTCTGGCGGCTCCGCTGGTACTATCTGAGATCGGCTGGATGGCGATGGGCGTGGTTGACACGATGGCTGTCGGCCGCGTAAGCGCGGAGGCGATCGGCGCGGTCAGTCTTGGCGCCATGATCTTTTACGCCGTCGGGGTTTTCGCGAGCGGTCTGCTGCTGGGACTCGACACGTTGGTGGCGCAGTCGTTCGGCGCGGGCGACCTCGATGACTGCCGTCATTCGCTCATCAACGGTATCTGGCTGGCGGTCTTTCTGATCCCGCTCGTGATGGCCGCGGTCTGGGCCACCATCCCTCTGCTGGCCGTGCTCGGCATCAACCCCGCGGTGCTGCGCGAGACCCGGCCGTACATCAAGGCTCTCAACTGGAGCGCGCCGTCGCTGCTCCTCTTCTTCGCGCTTCGCCGCTATCTTCAGGCTGTCAACATCGTCCGGCCCATCATGATGACGCTGCTCACGGCCAACCTGGTGAATCTTGCCGGTAACTGGGTACTGGTCTATGGAAACCTGGGGGCGCCGCGATTGGGGGCTGAAGGCTCCGGATGGGCCACCTGTATTTCACGGGTATACATGATGGCGGTCCTCGGCATCGTGATCTTGAGTCACGACCGAGGGTTGATCGGGTCGTCATGGCGGCCGGATCTTCGGCGAATTCGCAGGCTGCTCGAACTCGGATTCCCGGCGGCGTTGCAGATTGGCCTGGAGACCGGCGTGTTCGCAACCGTGACCGTCCTGATCGGGAAGCTCAATGCCGCAGCGCTCGCGGCACACCAGATCGCTCTTGCCACCGTGAGCATGACGTACATGATGCCGCTCGGGATCAGCTCCGCGGCGGCTGTGCGGGTCGGCCACGCGCTTGGCCGCGACGATCCCGATGGCGCTGCGCGCTCCGGCTGGACCGCGCTCGCGCTGGGCGGGCTGGTGATGTCCAGCGCCGCGCTCGCGTTGCTCGTGATCCCGCACGGGATCGCCCGGGCTTTTACGCCCGAGCCCGAAATCATCGCCGCGGGAGTGGTGCTGTTGCGCGTAGCGGCATTCTTCCAGCTTTTTGACGGCTTCCAGGTGGTGGCGACCGGAGCGTTGCGCGGAGCCGGCGACACGCGCACGCCAATGTTCTGCCACTTCGCGGGCTACTGGATCATCGGTCTGCCGCTCGGCGCCATGCTGTGTTTCGGCCGGCGCCTGGGCGCGGCCGGACTCTGGATGGGTTTGTCGGCGGGCCTGATTCTGATCGGTGTGGTACTGGTCGGATTCTGGCAGCGCGCCGCACGCGGTTTCAGGAGAAGCAACGCCTGTGTGTCGCCGAAGGGCGGCGCGGCCGAAGCTGAACGTTGATTCAGCGGCCAAAAGCGGCGCTCACCGGTAAGCCGGTCGCGCCCTTGTATTCGGCCGGATCGAGACCCATCAGCTTTATGATTGTGGGGGCGATGTCGCGCTGCGCGGCCCCGGCGTCGGATAGGCCGGTGGCGGGTGTATCGGGACCGGCGATGGCGAGCCAGACACGATCGGCCCCTGCGACATTCTTGCCGTGGTTGCTCCAGTCCGCGAGCGTGCCTCCCCGCCCATGATCCGAAGTAATGATCAAAGTGGTACGGCCGCGGTACTCTTGCATGCTCTCGACGGTATTCCAGAGGCGTTCGAGGAACTGATCGAAATCGGAGATTGCATCGAGAACGCGGTCGTAGCGGTGGTCGTGCGCCCAGTCATCCGTTTCATCGAGCGAGATGTAGAGTACGCGCGGCCTGGCGGCCTTTAGATATTCGAGCGCCATGGTGTACGTGATGTAGTCGTGACGCGCATTGTCCCAGGGGGTGAGCATGCGGAACTGGAGGCTGCTCAGCTCTGCGAGGCTCGGCGAGGGTTTCGGTCCTTCGATGGCTTGATAGCCCGCATTAAGAAAGATGGATCCTTCGGTGTGCTCACCGATCGCGCGGAAGGTATCCCAGCTTGCCAGGAGCGCGACTTGTTCTTTAGCCAGGCCGAGCTTGCGCTTGAGGAATTCGAGCACGGTTTCGTTGGGGTTGCGGATGGGATCGTTTCCGTGAATAGACTCCTCAACTCGTCCGGTCAGGATTTCGGAATAGCCGGGATAAGAAACGCGATACGGGTTGGTGACCTGGACATTGGGAAGCGCGAGCCCGCGGGCTGCGAGCTGTTTCCAGAAGAACGGCATGAGCGTTTCGCGGCGTTCGGGCTCGGTGTCGCGCCAGTAGCGTTTGCGGCGGGTCTCGGCCTGATCCATGTGCGCGGATTTTTCGTGGGCCAGCATGGGATCGATCCCGCGGAAAACCTCCTGCCAGCGCAGGCCGTCGGCGGTGACGAGGATGATGTTTTGGGTGCGGGCGGAATCGGCCGCGGCGAGCAGGGGCGCGAGCGCGCAGAGCTGCGCGGCGAGTCGGGTGATGAGCATATTGGAATGGTACAATGAGGCGTTCGAACGCGGTTCCGGCCAGGTAGCTCAGTTGGTAGAGCGCAGCCCTGAAAAGGCTGGCGTCGGCGGTTCGATTCCGTCCCTGGCCA
>Ga0066709_100002151_pt1 | contig 14057 bp, 13 predicted proteins | sample GraSoiAngelo_158_FD_79665 | JGI IMG/M metagenome (GOLD analysis project Ga0066709, IMG submission 79665) | Grasslands soil microbial communities from the Angelo Coastal Reserve, California, USA - 14_1009_16_30cm | ecosystem: Environmental > Terrestrial > Soil > Grasslands | place: USA...
AGGGACGCGGACGATCACCACGGGCCGTATCCCGAGGACGTGGTGCGCCTCCTTCCCCTCGGCGCTACCACGACGCCGGCGCCATTCGTGGACGCTGTGCTCGCGGCCGGCTGGCGAGCGGTGCAGCTCGAGCGGCTCCTCGACGTCGAGTGGGCCGCGGAACAGCGGGAAGCGTGGCCGCTCGGGGCGCTGATGAGAAGCCCTCGCTACGCGATCGTCGCCGAGGCTTGAACCTCAGGTCATGCCGCTGGTCGCGCGCGGCTGACCCAGACGTCCGTCCGGTACGCGAACGCGACCTCGTCCGTCGGGACGAGATGCCGGACCCCAGCGGCGACCCGCTCCCGCTCCTCAGCCGGGAGGGTCGCGATGAAGCTGATCGACAGTACGCGCGCCACGATCCGCTCGCGCGTCGTGGCGTGCAGGTACGGGAACGACGTGAGCTCCGGCGGCAGGAACGCGTCGCTCGCGTCGAAGGCGGCCTTCCACCGGAGCGAACGATGGCTCGGCGTGTCGCCGCGGTACGGCTCGATCAGCTCCGTGAGCTCCCGGATCCAGGGGACCGACTCGTCGCGGACGTTCCACACGAGGGCGATCGGCGCGGCGGGCAGCAGCACGCGGGCCAGCTCGGTGAGAGCACGGTCGCCATCGAACCAGTGGAAGGCTTGCGCGGCCACCGCCGCATCGATCGAGCCTTGCCCGAGCGGCAGGTCCTCGGCCACGGCGTCGAGCACCTCCACATCCGGGAGGTTGCGGCCGAGGGCCCCTCGCATCGCGGCGAGCGGCTCGACCGCGATGATGCGGACCCCGGAAGGCGCCAGCAGGCGCGTGAGTTTGCCCGTCCCCGCTCCCAACTCCAGCAGCGTCCGTCCCGGAGCCAAGCCCAACCGGTCGTCCAGGAACCCGATGGCGGCATCGGGGAACTCAGGTCGTCCTCGCTCGTAGTCGGCCACCACTCGTTCGAACGCGAGTGCGGATGGATGGACCCGCGCCTCAGACGGCATCGGCAACCTGGAACGGCGAGAGGATCTCGCCGGGCGCGGGCTCGAACGAGAGGTCGAACACTTCAGCCAGGTGCCGTTCGGCGAAGGGCAGGACATCGGCGACCGCCACGCGGCGGCCCAGCCGGTCGGAGAGCGATGTCTGGCCGTGGCCTGGGAGGCCGCAGGCGACGATGCCGCGGAACCATGAGAGGTCGGTTTCGCAGTTCAGGGCGAACCCGTGCAGCGTGACGCGCGCGCGCATCAGACGGACGCCGATCGCGCAGATCTTGTCGTCGCCGACCCACACGCCGGTCTGGACGTCGGCTCGCCGCTCGGTCGCGACCCCGACGTCCGCGCAGATGCCGATCACCGCTTCCTCCAGCCGGCGGAGGTAGTCGACAGCGTCCGGTCTGGATCCGAGCCCGAGGATCGGATAGCCGACGAGTTGCCCCGGACCGTGGTACGTGAACGAGCCTCCTCGGTCGATCATGCGGACCAGCCCGCCGCGTGCTTCGACCTCGTCCGGAGACCACAGCAGCTCGTCGATCTTGGCGCGACGTCCCGCGGTGAAGACGGGAGGGTGTTCGAGGAGGATGACGGTGTCCGGGATCTCGCCGGCGAGCCGTCGCTCCGCCAGTCGATGCATCGCCGCGTTCGCGACGTCGTACGGGACCGTTCCGGGTCGGATCAACCAGGCGGGCACCGGCATGGGATGGGCGCCCTTAGACGCCCAGGTCCCCCGCGAAGTCCCAGCTCTCGAGGTTCTGCTTGACGCGCGCGAGGAACCGTGTGGCCAGCTCGCCGTCGATCACCCGGTGGTCCCACGACATCGAGAGGTTGACCATGCTCCGGATCGCGATGGCGTCCTCGATCACCACCGGGCGTTTCACGATCGCGTCGAAGGACAGGATCCCGACGTTCGGCTGGTTGATGATCGGGACGCTCGCGACGGATCCGTACGGGCCCGGGTTGGTGATCGTGAACGTCGCCCCCTGCACCTCGTCGGGCGTGAGCTGGTGGGAGCGGGCACGTGCGGCCAGGTCCGCGATCGACCTGGCGACCCCGATCGTGTTCATCCCGTCGGCGCCTTTGACGACCGGGACGATGAGCCCGGCGTCGTAGCTGACCGCGATGCCCATGTTCACGAAGCGGTGACGAACGATGTTCTCGCCGTCCAACCGCGCGTTGACGTCGGGGTACTCCAGCAGTGCGTCCACGGTGGCGCGCACGACCATGGGGAGGTAGGTGATCTTGATGCCGTAGCGTTCCTGGAACGCGGCCTTGACCCGCTCACGCAGCTTGACGAGGTGGTCGACGTTGACCTCCACCATCGTCCAGGCCCGCGCCGTTCCCTGGGTGGAGGCGAGCATGTGCTCGGCGATCGCCCGGCGGATGTGCGAGATGGGAACGACCTCCTCGCCGATGCCCGCGCTCGGCGCGGGCATCGGTTGCGCAGGCGCGATCGCCGGCGCGGTCGCACCCGCGGTCGCGGGCGCGACCGGCCGCGCGCCACCGGAGGAGATGACGGCCATCACGTCCGCTTTCGTGATCCTTCCGCCGGTCCCGGTGCCCGGGATCTGCGCGAGGTCGAGGTCGTGCTCCTTCGCCAATCGGCGGACGAGGGGGGAGAGGATCTGCGAACGCGGACCCCGATCCGGCACGCTGGCCACGCCCGGAGCGGCCGACGCGGCAGGAGCCACCGGCGGCGCGGCCGCAGGCGGCGCGGCCGCAGGTGGCGGAGCGGCAGGTGGCGGAGCTGAGGATGCCTCTGACGCGACGGCGCCGGCTTGCGACGTCGCTTCCGGTTCCGGTTGGGGCGCCGTCGCGGAGTAGGTTGACGAAGCTCCGCCACCGGAGGCCGTATCGGCCGAGGCGTCTTCCGCGGATGCGCCGGCGCCGGTCTCGTCGATCTCCATCAAGGGCGTCCCGACGGGAACGGTCGCGCCCTCGTCGACCAGGATCTTCCGGACCGTGCCCGCCACGGGCGAGGGGACCTCGGTGTCGACCTTGTCCGTCGAGATCTCGAACAAGGGCTCGTCCCGATCGACCGAGTCTCCCTCCCGCTTCAGCCACTTCAGGATCGTCCCCTCGACGATGGTCTCGCCGAGCTGCGGCATCTGGATCGAAGTCACCTCGTCCTCCTCACCATCCGGCCAGCCGGTCGACGGCCGCCTCGATGTCGGCGATCTGCGGCAGGAACGCATCTTCCAGTGGAGGCGAGAACGGGACGGGCACGTTGGGTGGGGCCAGCCGCACGACGGGCGCGTCCAGGTGCTCGAAGGCCTTCTCCGCGATCACGGCCGCGACCTCCGTCCCGATCCCGAGGAACCGGTACGACTCGTACAGGACGAGTGCCCGCGACGTCTTCTCGATCGAGCGCAGGATCGTCTCTTCGTCCAGCGGATAGACGGTGCGGAGATCGACGATCTCCGCCGAGATGCCGCGATGCGCGAGCGCTTCCGCGGCCTCGAGCGCTTTGTGCACCATCGCGCCGTAGGTGATGATCGACACGTCCGAACCCTCGCGCTTGACGTCCGCCGATCCGATCGGAACGAGGAACTCAGGGTCTTCGGAGACCTGTTCCTTGATCCGGCGATAGATCCATTTGTGCTCGAGGAACAGGCTCGGGTTGTCGTCGCGGATCGCCGACTTGAGCAAGCCTTTCGCGTCGGAGGGGAACGCCGGGCACATGATCTTGATCCCGCCCGCGTACGCGTACCACGGCTCGGGATTGATCGAGTGGAAGCTCGAGGCGCGCACCCCGCCCCCGCTCGGCCCGCGCAGGACGACCGGCAGCGGTACCCCGGCACGGTAGTGGTACCGGGAGAGCACGGTCGTGATCTCGTCGAAGCCGCTGGACATGAAATCGGCGTACTGGAACTCGGCCACCGGACGCAGACCCTCCATCGCGGCGCCGACCGACATGCCGACGATCGTCTCCTCCGCGATCGGGGTGTCCATCACGCGCTCGGGCCCGAACCGCTCGATGAACCCCTCCGTGACCTTGAAGGCGCCGCCGTAGACACCGATGTCCTCGCCGAGCATGAACACGCGATCGTCGCGCTCCATCTCCTCCCAGAGCGCCTCCGCGATGGCGATCAGGTAGGTGGCTTGCCCGTCCTCGTCGCGTTTGCCTCGGGGCTCGGCGCCGTGCCCGGCCGCGCCGGCTTCCACCTGCTGTGTCGCCATCAGCTCGCCTCGGTGCCGCCGGCGCGGCCGGGCTCCCCGACCCAATAGCCGTCCTCGACCCACCAGCCCTTGATGACGTCTCCGGGCTCGGGGAACGGCGACGCCAGGGCGTACTCGTGACCCTCCTCGAACTCGCGCTCCACCCGCGCCTGGATCTCCGCGACGTCCTCATCCGTGACGATGCGCTGGTCCTTCAGGTACTGCTCGAAGTTCTTCACGGGATCCTTGGAGAGCATGTAGTGCTCCAGCAATTCCCGTGGCACGTACTTCGCCGGGTCGTGGCCGGCATGTCCTCGCCACCTGAGCGAAACCGCTTCGATCAGGGTGGGCCCGTCGCCTCGTCGGGCACGCTCGACCGCCTCCCGGGCGACACCGTAGACCTCGAGGACGTCCGTGCCGTCCACCCGGACACCCGGCATCCCATAGGCGGCTCCGCGCTCGGCGATGGTGGGCACCGCGAACTCTTTCGCGTTCGGTGTCGAGTACGCGAACTGGTTGTTGTTCACGACCCACACGACCGGCAGGCGGAAGACCGCGGAAGTGTTCAGGGCCTCATGCCACCGACCGTTCGACGTCGCGCCGTCGCCGCAGATCGCCATGGCGATGTGGCCGCTCCCGGCTCGCTGGTACGCGAGCGCGGAGCCACATGCGACCGGGTAGGCGATCGGCAGGTGGGACATCACGGCGTAGGTCCGGTGGCCGTACCAGTCGCCGATGTGGCTGTTACCGTCGCGACCCCGCAGGTATCCATCGATCCGGCCCCAGAACTGCGCCATCACGCGTTTGAGATCGAGGCCTTTCGTCAGCTGGGCCGTCAGGTCACGGTGCGTCGGGAACAGGGAGTCCTCGGGCTCGAGCGCGTAGGCGACGCCGACGTGCGTTCCCTCCTGACCACGCCCGGAGTAGATCGCGCCGGGAAGGCGACCTTGGCGGTAGAGGGCCTCCATCCGCTCGTCGAAGTAGCGAGCCAACTTCAAGAAGTAGAGGATCTCCTTCAGCCGGTCGTCGGGGAGCGGTCGGCCGCTCGCTGCGGCGTCGGGTTCGACCTTGGTTGCCACGGTCCTCCTCACGCGGAATGCAACGCCTTGCCGGCGAGCGCGAGCATCGCCTCGCCGAGTCCTTCGGACAGGGTCGGATGAGGATGGATCAACGCGGCGACGTCTGCCGGCGTCGCCTCCCAGGACGTGATCAGCATCGCCTCGGCGATCAGGTCGGTGACGTGCGGCCCGATCATATGCACCCCCAGCACCGGTCCAGCGCCCTCCTCAGCAACGACCTTGACCAAGCCACCCTCACCCACGATGTTCGCCTTGCCGATCGCGCGGAAGTCGAGCTTCTCGGTCACGAGCGAACGGCCGGTCTCACGAGCCTGCGCCTCCGTCATGCCGACGCTCGCGATCTCCGGGGTGCAGTAGGTGACGCGAGGGATGTTCGCGTACACGATCGGCGGCACGTCGATCCCGGTGAGCCGCTCGGCTGCCGCGATCCCTTCGGTGAACGCGACGTGCGCGAGCTGTAACGGCGTCGCGGCCACGTCGCCCACGGCCAGGACCCCCGGAGCGGTCGTTCGCAGGAGTTCATCCACCTGGATGTAGCCTCGCTCGTCGACCGCGACGCCGGCCCCCTCCAACCCCAGTCCATCGGTCACGGGTTCGCGCCCGATCGCGACGAGGCAGAGGTCCGCGGTTACGCCGTGCGATGCGCCGTCGGCTTCGTAGATCACCTGGACGGCTTCGCCGGTGTCGGTGACCTCCTTCACCAGCGCGCCGGCGGCCGCCGTGATGCCGCGCTTGCGGAACGCTCGCGCGATCTCCGTAGAGATGTCGTCATCTTCGAGCGGGGCCAGCCGCGGCAGTGCCTCGATCAGGGTGACCTCCGCCCCGAACGATCGATACACGGACGCGAACTCCAACCCGACGGCGCCCGCGCCGATCACGATCGCCGAGGCCGGGATGTGGTCGTACCACAGCGCCTGGTCGCTGGTGATGATCCGGGGCGTGATGTCGAGCCCTGGGAGCATCTTCGGACGCGAACCGCTGGCGATCACCACGGCGGGGGTCTCGAGCCCGTGGTCGCCGACGTCCACCGCCGGACCCGATCGGATCCGGGCCCTCCCGGAGACGACCTCGATCCCTCGATGCTTCACGAGCCCGGTGAGCCCCTTCACCAGCTTGTCGACCATCGAATCCTCGAATGCGACGATCGCCGACCAGTCGGGCTCGCCGGCAGCCTTGATCCCCCATTCGGACGCGCGCTCGACCGTGTCCATCACGGCAGCCGACTGCAGCAATGCCTTCGTCGGGATGCACCCGCGGAGAAGACAGGTTCCCCCCAGCCGTTGGTCCTGCTCCACCATGGCGACCCGCTTGCCCAGTTGCGCGGCACGCAGGGCGGTGGAATAGCCGCCGGTACCAGCTCCGACGACGACGATGTCGAACGGGTCGCCCATGCGGAGAGCCAGTCTACCCGCGTTCCCCAACCCGACCAGGCCACGTGCTCGGTTGCCCACGCGTACGATGCGGCCGATGGAGGCAGCGTCCGAACTGAAGCACTCGCCGCTCGAGGAGGAGCATGCCGCGCTCGGCGCGAAACTCGGTCCGTTCGGCGGGTGGCTGATGCCGATCGAGTACGAGGGGGCCCTCGCCGAACATCGCGCGGTCCGCGAGCGGGTCGGCCTGTTCGACCTGACGCATCTGGGCAAGGTGGAGGTCGCCGGTCCGGGGGCGCTCGGGCTGCTCCAGGGCGTCGTCACCAACGACGTGTCCGCCGTCGGGATCGGCCGAGCTCAGTACAACCTCGTGCTGAACGAGGGTGGCGGAGTGATCGAAGACCTGATCGTCTACCGCCTGGCCGGGGATCGGTACTTCGTCGTGCCGAACGCAACCAACACTCAGCGCGTGCTGCAGATCCTTGGTGAAGCGGACGCGCCCGACCGCGTGCACCTGATGTACCACCAGGACTGGTGCTTCCTCGCGGTGCAGGGTCGGCAGTCCCCGTCCATCGTGACCGCGTTGTTCCCGGAAGCCGCGGAGCTGAGCTTCATGCAGTGCGCGGAGTCGGCGTTCCGACGGCGGCCGGTGATCGTGACGCGCTCGGGGTACACCGGGGAGATCGGATTCGAGCTGTTCACGTACGAGGACATCGCGGTCGATCTCTGGCACGAGATCATGGATGCGATGGTGGCGTTCGATGGGATGCCCTGCGGGCTGGCGTCTCGAGACGTCCTCAGGCTGGAGATGGGCTACCCGCTCTACGGGCAGGATCTGTTCGAGTCCTCCACGGCGCTCGAGGCGGGACTCGGATGGGCGGTCTCGCTGGACAACGGAGACTTCCGCGGCCGGGAAGCGCTGCTGCATCAACAGCGCGAGGGACTCCCGAGCAAGCTCCGCGGGTTGCGGATGCACGAGCGTCGCCACATCCCGCGCGCCCACTACCCGGTGTTCGACGGGGATCTGGTGATCGGAGAGATCACGAGCGGCACGTTCTCTCCGCTGCTCGAGACCGGGATCGGGCTCGCCTACCTGTGGCCGGCGGATGTTGCCGACGTGGGCGCCGAGGTCGAGGTGGACATCAGGGGCCGGCGTGGCGCCGCCACCGTCGTTCGACCTCCGTTCGTGGATCGCAGTCCGCGCTAGAGGGCCTTCGACGGGTCCAGCGCCCGCACGAAATCGCCGATGCTGTCCCGGCCGAAACGGACGTGATCGAGGAGCCGTGACAGGATCCTCCGCGCCCTCGGTGATTCGCGGGTCGCCGCGACGATCACGTACAGACCCGATCCTGGGATCCCGATACGGCCCACCGGCCCGAATCCTGGCGCCGCCACGAAATAGGACCAACGCGTCGTCTGCCCGCTCTTCGTCCGGCACACGCCGCCCCCGCGCGCCACGAAGTCGCCGGCGGAATCGGCCGCGCCGTGCAGGAACGCTGGGACGTGGTTGGCGAAGACCCTCTCGAACGACGACGTGCAGCCCGCCCGGTCGCGGAGCTCCGACAGCAACGGTCCCGTCGCCGCGAGGTAGTAGAGATCGCTCGGAACGCCGACGCGTGTGGCGTCCACCCAGGTCGCCACCAAGCCAGCCATACTCGGCCGCATCTCAGGCCACGTGTCGGGGTACGGCGACGCGACGAACCCTTCGTGGAAGTCGCTCCCGCTCATCGGGATGGCCTGCCACCCGTGGGGGACGAGTCCACTCACCGAGCCGGCCGTCACGCGGACGTACGGCGAGCCGGTCGGACGGATCAGGATACCGGGGCGTTCGAGGTCCGGGGTGCGGGCGCCAGCGCCCGTGCAGCTCAGGGCGGCGAGCATCACGACCAACCCGAGGATCGTCCTGTGCACCCAGTGGCTCCCAAGCGGAGGATACGCCTGTCCACGCGCTTCCCGCCACCAGGCTCAGGGTCGGTCAGGAGACCCCCACGGGAGGCGCGGCGAGCCGCTGCCCCTCCCGGATCGGGAGGCAGAACGAGATGCGGGTGCCGCCGCCGGGCAGCGGATCGGCCCACATCACACCGCCGTGCTCGAGGATGATCTGGCGTGCTAGGTGCAGACCGACGCCGGCGCCGGACTTCTCCTTCCGCAGGGTCGGCTCGCCCGTGGAGAACGGCTGGTCGAACGCCTGGTTCGCGATGCTCCGGTCGAGGCCCTCGCCGCGATCGGTCACCGTCACGACGACGCCTTCGTCTAGCGTCCGGGCGAGCAGCTCGACCGGCTGCCCGGCGGGGGAGTAGCGGCAGGCGTTGTCGAGGAGCTCGCGGACGACCCCGCCGATCCGAGCCCCGTCGGCGATGGCGTGGAACGTGTCCGGTACCTGCGCCGCGATCAGGACGGAGGGATAGGACCGCGAGACGTCATCCACCGCGTGGCGGACGAGGGGACCGAGATCGACGTTGGCGACCTCGAGCGCGAACGTACCGCGTTCCAGCTCGGCGATCGTGATGATCTCGTCGACGATCTGCATCAGGCTGTCCAACGAGGACTGCAGCTGCTCGATGAACTGCTCCCGCTCCTCGGGCGGGACGCTCGGGTTCCGCAAGACGTAGGCGATCCCCTTGGCTACCGTCACGGGGGTGCGGAGCTCGTGGGAGATGTTCGCCAGGAAGTCCGCCTTGGCCGAGGTCCCCTGGGACACGTTCGTTCGCAGCTCGTCGAGCTCCGTCTCGAGCTCGATCGCGCGGACCACGGTGCGAGCCACCTCGGCCCCGAACGCCGGGGCGACCATGGCCGAGAGCACGACGCTGCCCCCCAGGGCGGCCCGGACGGCTCCGAGGACGACCTCGGGACCTTCCTCCCGCAAGACGTAGCCGGCGGCGCCGGCGGCCAGGGTTTCGGCGATCCGATGAGGATCGCGCGCCGTCGAGCGAGCGACGACGCTCGTCGTCGGCGACGACGCGCAGAGGCGTCGGACCAGCTCGGGACCGGTCGGACCGTCGAGACCCAGGTCGACCACGATCACGTCCGGACGCGTCCGTGCGGTCGATTCGACCGCACGGAACGCGTCCGACGTGACCTCGATCTGGAGATCGGGCGCCGCATGGAGCATGTGGTACTGCAAGCGCGCGACCTCGTCCGCCGAGTCGAGGAGCAGAACCGTGGCCATCTGCTGGGGATATCGGCCGACCCTCTCGCGGGTTGAGCGAGCTACGTCGGGGGGGTCGAACGGCCCAGCTGGAGGGCGGTTCAGTGCACGATGCCCGTGCGGATCGCGATCGCGACCGCTTGGGCCCGGTCGTTGGCGCCCAGCTTCTCGAAGATGCGCTCGAGGTGGGTCTTGACCGTGTGGGGGGAGATCCCGAGCTCGGTCGCGACCTGACGGGTGGTCGCACCGTCGGCCACCTTCTGGAGGATCTCGCGTTCGCGCTTGGACAGCGGAGCGGTCCTGGGCTCGTCGCCGACCGCCTGGGCCTCCTCGATGAACGTCTTGGTGAGCTGTGGGTGGATCACCGCGTTGCCCTCGATGGCGTTGCGAGCGGCGTCGACCAGGGCATCGGGGGAAGCGTCCTTGAGCAGGTACCCCGACACTCCCGCCTGGATCGCCTCGGAGATCGCGCCGCGTGACTCGTCGATCGTGATCAGGATCACCTTCGTCTCCGGCGACGCCTCACGGATCCTTCGGGTCGCTTCGATCCCGTCCATCCCGGGCATCCGGACGTCCATGAACACGACGTCTGGCGAGAGCTCGCGAGCTTGTTCGATGGCCTCCTCCCCGCTCCCGGCCTCTCCGACGACGACCACGGCATCCTCGGAGAGCTCCAGAGCGGTTCGCAACCCTTCCCGGGTGACGGGATGGTCGTCAACGATGAGTGCGCGGATCGCCATCGGTCTCCTCGGCGGAAGGGGCGGTATCGTTGAAGCAAGCATAGTGCTGAAATATCGGTGCCGGACGAATGGCCGACAAGAACGAACGACGAGGGTGGGAGCGATCCGATGGATGAGCACGATGTGGCGACCCAGAGCCCTGGAGCAGCGGAAGATGCTCCCGCGAGCGGCCTCCGCGAGCGGGTCCTGCAGGCACTGACGCAGGTCTACGACCCCGAGCTCGGCATCAACATCGTCGACCTGGGCCTGGTCTACAGCGTTGACGTCAACGACGATGGAGATGTGGACATCACGTACAGCCTCACCACGATGGGGTGTCCTATCGGGCCGCTGATCGAGGACCAGATCCGTGCCTTCCTGGCACCGATCGAGGGGCTCGGTGAGGTCCGGCCCGAACTCGTCTTCCGGCCGCCGTGGTCACCGGAGCTGATGTCGGACGAAGCGAAAGCATCGCTCGGCATCTTCTGAGCGCCCAGCAGGTTGACGTTGCACCTGCAACACGAGTACAACCACCGTCTGACCTAACCGCAGGGATAGGGATCATGATCCGGACGCGCGCCCGTGGACTCGTCGGCCTCATGATCCCGTCGCGCCTGTGTTGTCGACCCTGAACGGGCGAGCAGCATCCGCATATCCCATCCACCGACGGCACCGACGTCGAACGAAGGAGGATCATCCGCATGACCGAGTACGCGAACCCCGATGTCCTTGTTTCCACCGACTGGCTCGAGGGACAGCTCGACGACCCCGATGTCCGGGTGATCGAGGTCGATGAGGACACGACGGCATACGAGAAGGGCCACATCCGCGGCGCTGTCGGTTGGAACTGGACCACCGACCTCCACACGCCGGTCGGCCGCGATTACCTTGATCAAGGCGGCTTCGCCGAGCTGCTCTCTGCGGCAGGCGTGGGATCGGGAACGACGGTGGTCCTCTACGGCGGCAACAACAACTGGTTCGCTGCCTACGCCTACTGGCTGCTGAAGCTCCGCGGGTTCGATGACGTGAAGCTGCTTGACGGCGGCCGGAAGAAGTGGGAGCTGGAGAGCCGCGAGTTGGTCCAGGACGTGCCGAGCTACGAGCCATCCGATCACGTGCTGTTGGGCGACGAGCGACCACAGATCCGCGCCCTCCGCGAAGAAGTGATCTCGAAGGTCGGATCACCGACGGGGTTCGTCGACGTCCGCTCGCCCGAGGAGTACCGCGGCGAGAAGCTCGCGCCGGATCATCTACCGCAGGAGCAGGCCCAGGTGCCCGGCCACATCGCCGGCGCGGCCAACATCCCGTGGGTCAAGGCGGCGAACGACGACGGAACGTTCAAGAGCGCGGACGAGCTCAAGGCCCTGTACGACGCCGAGGGGATCACCGCCGACCGCGACGTCATCGCGTACTGCCGGATCGGCGAGCGCAGCTCCCATACCTGGTTCGCGCTCCAAGAGCTGCTCGGATATCCGAACGTCAAGAACTACGACGGATCGTGGACCGAATACGGGTCCCTCGTCGGTGCGCCGGTCGAGCTTGGCTGAGGGGCTATGCGTCGATCGCCCGGCGTTCCGGCTGTCCGGGGACGCCAACGAGCACGTTCGTGAGGCCACCGATAACGATGCCCACCCCGAACCCACCCAGGACGTCGAGCGGATCGTGGGCCCCGAGGTAGATCCTGGCGAACGCGACGAGCGCGACCACGATCCACGGCATCGATCGCCACGCGCCGTGCAGGTACGGGGTCACGCACCATGCGAGCCCGGTCACCAGCATGACGTGCCCGGAAACGAACGAGAGCCCGGTGGTCGGTGTCCCGCCTCTGAGCACGGCCCCGGGTTCCGTCACGCCGGGCCGCTCGCGTGCGACCAGCCGCCAGACGAGTCGTTCCGCCACGAGTTTGAGTGCGGTCACGATGAGCGCGGCGGCCGCGAGACGCGGCCGCCGCGCCACCAGGGCGATCACCGCGATGATCGGCCCGACGGCGAGCACCCCCAGGAACTGCACGGCGTGCGCGGAGGAGGTCAAGCCGTTCGGGAGCCCGTTGACCCACGAGAACACCTCGCGCTCGAGGGCGGGAACGCCCCCGTGCGCAACCAGCGCGCACAGCCCGAACAGCGCGAGCCCGACGACGGCGACGACCGCGTCGAGGCGTCTCCGGACGAGGGGCCGAGATCCCATGGTTCGGACCCTATCGGGCACCCAACCGCCTGCGGGGAAAAGCCGGGGTCGCGAATCCGACCCCTGGAGTAGACTTTCAGGCGTGATCGGCGGAGCGAGACCGCCTTGATCGATATGAAGGGGGAACACGGCGTGGCCGTCAGCCAAGAGGAGCACCTGCGGGAGCTGAGCAAGGGGTATCGGTTCGACTGGAAGGACCAGTCGAACTCCGTTTTCGAGCCCAAACGCGGGCTGTCCGAAGCGGTCGTCGAGGAGATCTCCTCCCGCAAGTCCGAGCCGGACTGGATGCGCAAGCGCCGGCTGAAGGCCCTGAAGCACTTCGAGCAGCGCCCGATGCCGTGGTGGGGAGCGGACCTCTCCGGCATCGACTTCGAGAACATCTACTACTTCATCCGGTCCACGGAGAAGCAGGCCCAGAACTGGGAGGACCTGCCCGAGGACATCCGCGGGACATGGGACAAGCTGGGGATCCCCGAGGCGGAGAAGAAGTACCTCGGCGGCGTGTCGGCCCAGTACGAGAGCGAGGTCGTCTACCACAAGATCAAGAAGGAGCTGGACGACATCGGTGTGCTGTTCACCGACATGGATTCCGCCCTTCGCGACTACCCCGATCTCGTCAAGGAGCATTTCGGCACGTTGATCCCGGCGAACGACAACAAGTTCGCCGCCCTCAATACCGCGGTGTGGTCGGGCGGCTCGTTCATCTACGTCCCCCCCGGCGTCCACGTCGATATCCCGCTGCAGGCCTACTTCCGCATCAACGCCGAGAACATGGGGCAGTTCGAGCGGACGCTGATCATCGCGGACGAGGGTTCGTACGTGCACTACGTCGAGGGCTGCTCGGCCCCCATCTATACGAGCGATTCGCTGCACTCCGCGGTCGTCGAGATCAAGGCGATGAAGGGTGCTCGCGTCCGGTACACCACGATCCAGAACTGGTCCACCAACGTCTACAACCTCGTGACCAAGCGCGCGGCCGCGTACGAGGACGCCGTGATGGAGTGGGTGGACGGCAACATCGGTTCCAAGGTCACCATGAAGTACCCGTCGATCTACCTGCTGGGCAAGGGCGCACGCGGCGAGGTGCTTTCCGTCGCCTTCGCGGGCAAGGGCATGCACACGGATGCGGGCGGAAAGGCGATCCACGCCGCTCCGTACACGACCAGCGTCATCACCTCGAAGTCCGTGTCGAAGGACGGCGGCAGGACCGGCTACCGGGGTCTGGTTCGCGTCGAGCCCGATGCGCATCACGCTCGGTCGAACGTCCGATGCGACGCGCTGATCCTGGACGAGGAGAGCCGTTCCGACACCTACCCGTACATCGAGGTCGAGGACGAGACGGCCGCGCTCGGCCACGAGGCCACGGTCTCGAAGGTCGGCGAGGACCAGCTCTTCTACCTGATGAGCCG
>Ga0066709_100002152_pt1 | contig 14055 bp, 12 predicted proteins | sample GraSoiAngelo_158_FD_79665 | JGI IMG/M metagenome (GOLD analysis project Ga0066709, IMG submission 79665) | Grasslands soil microbial communities from the Angelo Coastal Reserve, California, USA - 14_1009_16_30cm | ecosystem: Environmental > Terrestrial > Soil > Grasslands | place: USA...
AACCCCCGGCTAATTTCCTGACACGCCTCCGGCGTGCACAAAACAACAATCGATATCTATGTTGGCAAAGCAGCAGCAGTTCCCATCCGTAGAAGAAATTGAACTGGAGCTTTTGCTCGAGGGCATTTTCCGGCAGTATGGCTTCGATTTTCGAAACTATGCCCTATCCTCATTGAGACGCCGCGTGTGGAAGTTCATGGAGCACGAGAACATTGGAAGCATCTCCCTGCTCCAGGACCGAATTCTGCACGATCGCGGCTGGCTGGAGCGGCTGCTGTACGCCCTATCGGTCAATGTCAGCGCGATGTTTCGCGATCCTCACTTCTACCGGACCTTCCGGTCAGAAGTCGTACCATTGCTGAAAACGTATCCCTTCATCCGAATCTGGCTGGCGGGCGTTTCCATGGGCGAAGAGGTATACTCGCTCGCGATTCTGCTGCAGGAAGAAGGCATTTACGATCGATGCCGCATCTACGCGACCGATATTAATGATGCGGTCTTGAAGAAAGCGAGAGAAGGGATCTATCCGATCGAGCTGATGCAAAGCTACACGAATAACTACATCAAAGCCGGTGGAACCCAGTCGTTTTCGGACTATTACACGGCGGCCTACGACCACGTCATATTGAAATCATCGCTGCGCGATAACGTCGTTTTCGCCCAGCACAATCTCGCATCGGACGCGTCGTTTAATGAATTTCAGGTGATCCTTTGCAGAAACGTCATGATCTATTTCAATAGCGAACTGCAAGCTCATGTTCATCATCTGCTGTACGAAAGCCTTGTCATGTTCGGTGTTCTCGGGTTGGGCGCAAAGGAATCGTTGAAATTCAGTCCGCACGAACATGCGTACGAGGAAATCGACAATGCAGCCAGACTGTATCGGAGAGTCGCTTGATGCCTTTTCAATTCGTTGCAGTAGGTACTTCGCTTGGCGGATTTAATGCCTTGAAGACAGTTTTAGGCGCATTACCCAAGGATTTTCCGCTTCCGATTGGGGTGGTTCAACACCGGAGCCAGGACGACTCGGATGCATTCGCCCCGTTCTTGGCTCAGCACGCGCAGATGCCAGTGATCGAGATTAACGATAAAGAACCGATCAGGGAAGGCCACGTTTACGTCTGCCCTTCGAACTATCACCTCCTGGTGGATGGTCATCATTTCGCTCTGTCGACGGATGCTCCGGTTCTGCATGCGCGTCCTTCGATCGATTTGTTTTTTGAAACCGCGGCGGAGTCCTTCGGCGACGCTGTTATCGGCGTCCTCCTTACCGGCATGAGCAAGGACGGGGCAGCTGGACTAAACAAAATTAAGGAAGCTGGCGGCTACGCCGTCGTTCAAGATCCTCTGGCTGCAGAAGGTCAAATCATGCCGAAAGCAGCGATTGCTTCCGTCGCGATAGACAAGATCCTGGCGCTAGAAGAAATCGCGCCCTATCTGGCTGCATTGTGTGCTGGCCAAAGGACGAGAGCATGAGTGAAGAGAAGGTCAGCATTCTACTGGTTGACGATCACATCGAAAATCTTGTTGCCCTCGAAGCGCTTTTGACCGAGCTGGGCCAAAATATCGTGCGCGCCGAATCCGGCCTCGACGCGCTGCGGCTTCTGTTGCATCAGGAATTCGCGCTCATCATCCTCGACGTCGACATGCCCATCATGAACGGCTTTGAAACAGCCGCGCTCATCCGTGAACGCGAAAAGTCGCGGCATACGCCGATCATTTTCTTGACCGCGATCAATAAGGCGGAGCAGCACATCTTCAAGGGTTATTCGCTAGGCGCGGTCGATTATTTGACGAAGCCGTTTGTCCCGGAGGTTCTCCGCGCGAAGGTCGCGGCATTTGTTGAGCTTTACAAGAAGACCGAGCAAGTCAAAGGTCAGGCTCACCTGCTGCAAGAAATGGTGTCGGAGCTGGCGAGCAGCAACGATGAAATCCGAAAACTGAATGTCGAGCTGCAATCGGAACGAGACTTTGTGTCCACCGTCTTGGACACTGCCGATAGCATCATCGTGGTGCTCGACGCTTCGCAGAAAATTGTTCGCGCAAGCCGTGCATTCGAGCGGACGCTCGGCTACTCGCACAATGAAGTCAAGGGGCGGACCCTCGCTTCGTTCTTTGTGTCAGCCGGTCCCTGGGAAGAAATGCCCGAAGCTGAAAATTACTGGCGCGCGAAGGATGGGACGGCTCGGCTCATTGCGTGGTCCAAGACCGCGCTCGGACCCAATCACGTGATCATCACCGGCAACGACATCACTGAACGCAAGCGGGCCGAACAGCAGCGCGAACAATTCATTCGAGCCGAAGCTGCGCGCGTGGAAGCGGAAGGATCGGAGCGGCGTTCGGCGTTTCTTGCTGAAGCGAGCACGATGCTGGCAGCAACTTTGGATTACGAGCGAACGCTGATTAATGTTTCAAGGTTGGCCATTCCGACGTTCGCGGACTGGTGCTTTGTATACCTGGCTCTCAATCGTCAGGACATGAGTGCCGGTCTGATCGCTCATGTCGATGCTGCAAAGGAACATCTGGCTCAGCAGGTCGACATACGGCCGGAAGATCTGTCTAGCCAAACACTCCCTGTCCTGCGCGTATTTCAGACCGGTACGCCGGAATTGTTCGCCGATATCAGCGACGAAGAACTACGGCAGACAGTACGTCATCCGGAAAAGTACGAAGCGATAAAACAGTTAGGCCTTCGGTCCGCAGTCGTGGTACCGATTCCGGGACGCCATGCCGTGCTTGGCGTGATTGGCTTCGCTTCGGCAAAGCCAAGCCGCTACACTTCGACCGAGTTGATCTTTGCACAGGATCTGGCGCGGCGGATCAGTTTGGCCCTGGAAAATGCGCGCCTATACCGGGAGGCGCAGGAAGCGAACCGCGCCAAAGATGAGTTTCTGGCGACGCTCTCGCACGAACTTCGAACTCCCCTCAATGCGATTCTTGGCTGGATACAAATCCTTCGTTCAAAACATCTGGATGAGGTGACCACAGCGCGGGCCTTCGAAGCCATCGAGCGTAATGCCAAAGCGCAAGCTGAACTCATCGAGGACATGTTGGACGTCTCACGGATCATCACTGGCCGGCTGCGCCTCGAGCTGCAGCGTGTGCGATTGTCTGAGGCTGTCGACGCCGCTCTCGATTCCGTGAGGCCTGGTGCTGATGCTAAAGGCGTTCGATTGGAATGCGACATGATGCCGGATGCCGGATACATTGCCGGCGATCACCACCGGCTCCAGCAGATCGTGTGGAACCTCTTATCGAACGCGGTGAAATTCACGCCGGCCGCTGGAGTCGTTCGAATCAAACTGGAATACACCGGCACGGAAGCCAAGCTCACCGTCAGCGACACCGGCAGAGGAATCAGCAAGCAGTTCCTCCCGTACGTATTCGATCGTTTCCGCCAGGCTGAAACCATGGTCAGCCGCACGGCAGGCGGTCTGGGACTGGGCCTGTCCATCGCCCGTCATCTCGTCGAACTGCACGGCGGAATCATCGAGGCCAACAGTGAAGGAGAAGGCCGCGGCGCAACGTTCACGGTCACTTTTCCCGTGCGCGAAATGATCACAGCCGCAGTTCAGAATGCCTCCTGAGCACCGCCTTTCAGACGATCGGCTCAAAAAACGCGTACCCCTGGCTAATTTTCTTGCACCGCTCCGTGGTGCGGGACACCGCGGCACGCTAATTGCAAACTATCTATGCATAAGCAAAATCCCAAGGGAGTAACACCATAGAAATGAGTACGCGAAATCCAGATCCAGAGGCTTTCGCTGTGTTTACACAGGCAGCGGAACAATATTGCCTAGGTTTATCCAACAGTGCCATGCGGAGTTATGCACTGAAGTACCTCATGTTCCTACAAGCACGGGCTCAGGGTGAGGACCAGGAAGAACCGAAAAACGGCCGGACCTGCAGTTTTGACTGCGTTCTTATCCGCTCATACTTAACGACATTGTACCGGGACGTCCTGGAGAATCGTTCCGAACGAGCGGCGTAGGTTCAGGACGCCTTTCGCCGCTCTCGCGCCGGCAATGAAAAATAAAAAGTGGCGCCTTTACGGGGTTCGGCCTCGGCCCAGACTCGGCCGCCATGGCGGTCAATGATGCGCTGCACGGTGGCGAGGCCGATGCCGCTTCCCTCGAATTCATTTGCGGCATGCAACCGCTGAAAAGTTCCAAATAGTTTCTGCGCGTGATTCATATCGAAACCGACGCCGTTGTCGCGGACGAAATAAATATCCTCGCCGGCACCGGGTTGATAGCCCACTTCGATGATCGCTTCCGGGACGTTTCTCGTGAATTTAATGGCGTTGCCCAACAGGTTGTGGAATACCTGTGTGATCAGGCGCTTGTCACCATAAGCGCCCGGGAGTTCTGCGAGTTTGAATGAGACGTCGCCTTGTCTGCCACCCGCCGCCTTCTGCTCGTCGAACGCGGTTTTCGCAAGTTCCGTCATATCGATTTCCGAAAACATCAGCTTCTCCCGGCCAAGCCGCGACAGGGCGAGCAACCCGTCAATCAACTGCCCCATCTTCTCCGTGTTGTGCCGAACGATCCCCAGTAGCCGCCGGCCTTCGTCATCGAGCGAATCCGCATATTCCTCGATCAAGATTCGAGTGAAACCATCGATCGCTCGCACCGGCGCGCGCATGTCATGCGAGACGGAATACGTGAAGCCTTCAAGCTCGTCCGTGCGCTGCCGAAGCTCGGTCATGTCGCGGCCCGTAACAACGAAACGGCCGCTGCCGGCAACTTCCTTATTCAACGCGGTACAGCACCAAGACACCAGCCGCCGTGTGTTTCCGACCGTGAGCCAATACTCTTGGCATTCTCTATGGCCGCGAGCTTCCTTGAGGAATTCCTTAGCAGCATCCTTGTCTTCCAAGTACTGATAAAGAAAATGGCCTCGCACCTGATCCGACCGGTAGTCGGTCGCCTCCTCGAAGCCGCGATTCACTCGAAGGATTCGCCCGTCATCGTCAAGCACCAGAACAAAGCCCGCAACGGTATCGAGAATGGCGGCGGCAAAATCACGCTCAGCCTTTAGCAGCAACGATTGTTGTTGTGCTTCCTGACCCTGCTTGAACATCTCCACAAATCCGGCCACCTTCGCGCGCAGAAGGTCCGGCACGAACGGCTTCAAAATGTAATCCACGCAGCCCAAGGAATATCCCTGACTAATCGGTACGTCGCTCTTGCTGATGGGCATGAGGAAAATAATAGGTGTGTAACGAGTCTTTTCGCGCTGCCGGATCATCGTGGCAATCTGGAAGCCGTCCATGTCCGGCATTTCTAGATCGAGCAAAATGACTGCAACGTCCTTTTTTAGAAGACCCTTCAACGCCTCGCCGCCGGATGATGCCTTCAGGACATTGTGATCCAGCGGTTTCAAAATGCCCTCGAGAGCCACGAGGTTCTGCCGCTGGTCATCGACCAACAGGATGTTGACTCGGTCTGTCATAGCCACGTTGAACAAGAAGCCTGTTCTAAGAATACGCAACTCGCGAAAAAAAAATCAGCGACGGATTTTGTGCATCAGCGCGTCATCTGGATACGGACCTCTTCCGACCCGCCTCCTGGTTACGGTATCAGCGTCCACCCACAATCTGAAGTATCAATCCCGGAGGCGTGATGAAAGTCGAAGAAACATATCTGGACGTATTGCAGAACATCGAGTCTGCGATCGCCAACGAGTACGGAAATAACGCTTCGCTTAAAGATCGTGACGTTCTCGAAGCGATTCAGGAATTAGTCCGGCAATACGCGGCCGAGGAGCGGCGTCAGCGTTCGATTCCGTCTGTCTATCTTTCACCTCCTTCTCACGCGGTCTTTGAATCTGTGAAAGAGGTGTGCGATTTGCGTCTGGGCCGGCTGGAGCACAACGCCATGGAACCGGTCGGCCTTGGAGAGTTGCTGGCGTGCCTCAAGAGAATTCGCAGTTCCATTCAATATTGGACAAAACGAAATGGTTCCAGAGGCTACTTGAATTACATGACTCCATTCGTTTCGCTGGTGGAGGAAGGTCTATGACATTCGCGATCGAAACGAAACCATCCAAGAATAGGATTTCCTCTGATATGTGGCAGCGTCTCTATGATGCCTGAATCGAGTTCGCGAATACGACGGGTGATTTCATCCGCCGAGGCGGCTTCAGCATCTTCGTCGACGGTTTCGTTCAGACTTTCGATTAACGACCCGGCCAATGCGGCCCGCGCTTCAGCGGGAAGTTTAAGCGCTTTTTCTAACAGTTCTGTTGTATCGCTTTTCACATAGAAGATTTTATCAAACCGAATCCTTACAGGATGCCGGGTCTTTCACCTGCGGCCAAATGGCATATAATCTTGATGTCATTTTGTACGACTGGGGAGGCGATCATGCCGGCAGCTGACATCGTTGAACTCCTGGGCGGGCAGAAGGTCCTCAAGCGGAAAATATCAAACGCGATGGAACTGCATGAGCGGATTCTCATGGGCCTTCCTTACGTGGCGTTTGATTCGGTGCGTACTGCGTTGCGGCTAACGCGTGAAGAGGCAGCCACGGCCATAGGTATACCGGAACGCACATTGGTGCGCCGAAAAAAGGAAAAGAAATTCACCGCGCCGGAGTCGGACAGACTTCTTCGTCTGGCTCGCGTTGCTGCTCTCGCGGTACAGATTTTCGGAACGGAAGAGAAGGCGGCGCAGTGGATGAAGAAGCCTAATTTTGCTCTCGGTTCGCGCACGCCCTTCGAATTGCTCGAAACGGATGCCGGCGTCAAAGCCGTCGAAGATGTTCTCTGGCAGATTGCTTATGGAATCATCAGCTAGTGCTGGTCTGGCGGATTTGTCAGCAGAAGTACGCGACCGTCGATGGCGAGGAGGGACGTCGCGCTGGAGGCCGTTGGCATCGAAAAGGTATTCCAGTCATCTACACCTCCGACACTCTCGCTTTGGCGGCGCTTGAATATTTTGTCCGGCTAAATCCGGGCGACTCGGACACCCGTCTGGTGACCGTTTCCGCAAACATTCCGGACAATCTTGTCATCCAGCGCGTCAGCGCGAAGGATCTTCCGAAGAATTGGACCGTAGATCCCGCACCGGAGATCCTTCAGAAGATCGGCGGCAACTGGTTTCAAACGGCGCGAAGCGCAGTCCTTGCAGTTCCGTCTGCAATTATTCCGCAGCAAACGAATTATCTGATCGATCCAAATCACGTGGACTTCAAACGTATCCGGGTCAACAAACCAGAATTTTTCGAGTTCGATCCCAGGATGTGGAAGTGATCGAAACGTTCGGGGTGGCAAGACCATCGGGCAATACAAGCAGTAAACCGCGCTGCTCGGATCTAACGGGGCCGGGTGCGATCCAGTTCGGGCCTGACGACCTGGTGATAGCACTCCGGACACACGCCGTGGCTGAAGCACGCTTCGGTCCTCTGGCTAATATATTGTTCGATGTGCACCCACTGGCTGAGCTCATCGCGAATCCTTTTGCAATACATACAGGTGGGGAGAACACCCTCGAGGCGTTTGACATGGTCCTGCAAGTTGACAATGCGTTCAGCGACAAGGAGGCGCGCGCGAAGCTCGTCGGGATCGTAGGGCTTTGAGACAAAGTCATCGGCGCCGGCGCGCATAGCTTCCAGGTACTTCGATTTACCTTGGAGCGCGGTCAGCAGTATCAAGTAGGTGTAGCGTGACGTTTCAAAGGCTCGAATGCGGCGGCAAAGCTCGAGACCGTCGGTTTCAGGCATTAACCAGTCGCAAATGACGACGGGGAAGTGGTCGCAGCGAAACGTGTCCCACCCTTCGCCTCCGTTGCGCGCGGTGACCACGTCGTGGCCGTCCAACCCTAGCATCACCTGGAGTATGTCACGCGCATCAAAATCGTCTTCGACGACGAGAATTCGCATGACAAAAAAGCCTATAGCAAGGTCGGATCGATGTACAGGGTCAGCTTTTCGGCTCCTCGAAGAATGGTCAGGCTGGCGCGAACGCCCGGTTGATAGTCCGTCAGCAGCCGATGAAGTGCGTCAATATCCGGCACAGGATGACCGTCGAGAGCCACGATGAGATCCCCTTCCTGCACTCCTGCGCGGGCGGCCGGACTGTTCTGCTCGACGCTGATAACGAAGATTCCGGTCCCGACAGGCAGATGATGGCCTCGGACCAATAGCCGGTGAAGCGGCGCATTTTGGCCGGCCACGCCAATGTAACCACGGCGGATCCTGCCGTCTTTAATCAGCCGCGCGGCAACGAATTTCGCCGTGTTAATAGCCGTCGCAAAGCAGATGCCTTGTGCAGGCAAGATAATCGCTGTATTCACACCGATGACCTCGCCGGCTGTCGTGACGAGTGGGCCTCCGGAATTACCTGGATTCAGCGCGGCGTCGGTTTGAATGACATTGTCGATGAGCCGGCCGGTTTGCGATCTGAGCGAGCGGCCGAGCGCACTGACGACACCTGACGTGACACTAGCTTGAAAGCCGTACGGATTGCCGATCGCGATCACGAGTTGGCCGACACGGATTGCTTGAGAATCACCCAACGTGACGGGAATCAGATTTGGTGCCGTGATACGCACCACCGCCAGATCCGTGTCCGGATCGTCGCCGACTCTATCCGCCTGGTATCGCTCGCCATCAGGCAGAACGACCTCTATCGCGCTCGCGGCATGAACAACATGACTGTTGGTCAAAATAAAACCGTCTAGAGTAAAAATGAACCCCGAACCCGCACCACCGCGCCGCCCCTGCTGTTGGACTTCAATCTTGACGACGGAAGGACTTACACGCTCCGCAGCGGATATGACAGCTTCGGAATAGGCATCGAGCAAAGATGAAGTTGTGGTCATGAGCTAAAACTTATGCCGGCCGCAAGTTTTTTCAAGGAGCGTGGTTTTGCCATAAGATAACCGCATGATGGCCACTCGACACGAGGAGTTCTCAGAAAGGCAAGCTCAGTGGGATGCATTCAATCAGTGGCAATCTGGCCGAGAACCGGAACCTCTATCTTTGGAAGAACGCCTCGGCTGGTATGTCGCTGCTTTCGATTTCACTTTTGGGCTCCTGAAGCCGGTAAGCGTGAATGATATCGAAGCAAAAGTTCAATTCATCCGGCATGTGCGCGAACGGCTGGCGCACGTGAAGTAAGGACGGCCACCGTGCCCGATTTGGATCAGGCATTGGTCACCATTGCCTCATGGCTGGATCAGCAGCGAATTCCATATATGGTCATCGGCGGATTCGCGGTCACGATATGGGGCGAACCGCGCTTCACCCGAGATCTGGATATAACTGTTTCCGTTCCGGCCGAGAAACTTTTGGCCACAATCGCTCTCGTTCGATCCGAATACACGTCACTCGTCGCCGATGCGGCAAAATTCGTGAATGAAACTCGCGTGTTGCCAATCATGGCTGGCTCCGTTCCCGTGTATCTCATTTTCGCAGCGCTGCCTTATGAAGATGCTGCGATTGGTCGCGCGAAGCCGATCAAGCTCAAAACGGGTACCGTGCGGATCTGCTCTCCCGAAGACCTCGTCTTGCACAAGATTGTCTCTGAACGCGCACGCGATCGTGAAGATATCGAAGGTATCTTCCGTTATCGTCATGCGGAACTCGATTACGAATATCTCGACCCGCGCGTGGAGGAACTCGCGGATGCTCTCGCTGACCGCAACATGGTGGACTGGTACCGCGCATTGCGCAAGCGATGAGGAAAAGTGTCTTCCTGAGCTTTCGACGTTCTGCAATATAATCGACCGGCATTTATGCCGCTGACCATTGGAAGTCAGGGCCAGGTCAGTATGTCTGAAATTACGGATGCGACATGTTGACGATATCGTCGTAGTAGCGGATGCGGCCTTCTTGAAATGCTTGAACCGCACTTGCTATCGGGCTGAGCAGGGACTGGAATCGCATGCCGAAGCCGCCGCGGAACTGGCCGCGGATGGTTCCGCCGTTGATGGAGCGGATGAATTGGCTGGAGGAATCCATAGGAAGCGTTGCGACATTCGCGTAAAACCGGCGCCACGCGTTCTCCTGAAACAGATACTGTTCGACATTGGAAAGGTAGAATGCCGTTACTCTGGCGTCATGCTCCTTTAAATACTGGCCGACGGCCCGAAGGGCTTTGGGCCCCCCGAAATCTCCGACGAGTGGAACGATGAGGTTCTTAACTTGCATGTCGCGGATGACGCGGTAATTTTCTTCCGAAGCCAGAAAACTCCGGTTCTTTCCCTGGCCGTCGTTCACGGTCATCAGCTCCATGTACGTCGGCGACCCACCACCACCAAAGCCGCCGCCGCCAACCTGGTAATCCAGATCCGGCCCGGCCTCAACGAACACTCTGTACACATATTCGATATTGGCGAGATCTTCATCCGACAAAAGGAACTTATGCTGTTTCATCAACGCGTTTTTGACGTCATCCCGATTCTTGCGAAACAACAGGGGATCAGGCTGAACGTCGTGAAATGATGCAAACAATTCTTCGGGTGTCGATTCCGCATTCAAGCGCGGCGGCCGCTTGCGCGCGAACAAACGAGACATGAAGTCCGCGCGATCCGGCGAGAGCTCGAAGAAGGCTTTGTACATCATCAACTCGAGCATGTTCTGCCGCCGGATATCCGTGATGAATGCCATCTTCGGCTCAACTGCAACGATATATGTGAAGTTCTGCTCCGGCCCAACGCCCATATAAACGCCGCCCGGTTTAGTGAGTTCTTTCAAGGCGGGAATGACATATTGGAATCCGAGCTCGTTCGAAAGGAAATTCTCAAATCGGAAGTAGCCTCCCTCTTCGGAAAAGTCACTGATGATTTTCCAAAAAGCCTCATCGCTGAGCTTGTCCGGAAGCGGTTCGGCCGCACGAAAGAGGGGAGCGGCGGCGCTGGATATGAGAAGTACGATGATGATCTGTAGACAATACCGGCGGCGGATATGCATGATCGAACAATAGCCACAAAAAGGCACAAGATCCACAAGGACTTTTGTGTCTTTTGTGCCTTTTTGTGGCTATGCCTTGCTCGTCAGGTAGTACTGAATCGCGGGCGTGATGATCAGTGACAACACCATCGAAACGAGAATGCCGCCAATAACAGCGATAGCGAGCGGCTGCAGCATCTGCGAACCGGCGCCGATCGCCAGCGCCAGTGGCAGCATGCCCGCAACGGCAGCAAGCGCCGTCATGACGATTGGCCGCAGCCGCCGCCGTCCGGCGTGGATCATGGCTTCTTCATCCGGCATGCCGGCAGCGCGATATTTCTGGTTCGCGTCCAGCAGCAGAATGCCGTTCTTCGCGACGATGCCGATCACCATGATGAGACCCATGAAGGAGGAAACGTTGAACTCCGTACGAGTAATCAAAAGCGCAAGGAAAACGCCGGAAGTCGACAGCACGGCCGAAGAAAGGATCGCGATTGGCGCCGTGTACGAACGAAACTCGAAGAGCAGCACGAGAAAGATCAAGACCACGGCGAGTACCAACACGGCCACCAGGTCTCGAAACGACTTTTGCTGCTCTTGATACGTGCCGCCGTATTCAACGCGGATAGCCGGAGGCAGCTTCAAATCCGCAACTGCCTTCTGAACGGCCGCAATGCCCGTGCCCAAATCAATGTCTTCCAATCGCGCTGTCACGTTCACAACGCGCTGCAGACTCTCGCGCAGTACTTCCGTCTGACCCGGCAGCTCGTCAATGGCAGTCAGGGATCCGAGAGTTGCCGTCGCCCCATTCGAGTTCACCAGCATCGTGTTGCTGATGGCTTCCAATGATGCGCGACTCGCCGCAGGAAACCGGACACGCAGCGTGTAAGGACGATCGTTGATGATCACGGGTTGAGCCGCGGGCTCGCCATCCATGATCGCCGTAGTCGCAACATCCAGATCCTCGGCGGAAAAGCCGGCGCGAGCGGCCTTTTGGGTATTGACATTAAACACGATTGCAGGGCCGCTCGTCGTGTTCTCGACTCCATCTTCGATATCGACGATTGGCTTCTTCCCACCGACTTCAACTTTCATTAGAGCGTCGGCAACTCGAGGCGCCCAGTCTTTCAGAACTTCGGGATTATCGGAAAAGAGCTTAACGACGACAGGCTGAGGAGCGCCGGTAAGGTCGCCGATCATGTCTTGCAACAACTGAATGAATTCGACGTCGAGCACCGGCTCGGCTTTCTTCACCCTATCCCGAATGTCGCTGATGACTTCATCAATGCCGCGTTTGCGATCGGCCTTGAGTTTGACGGCGAAGTCACCCGTGTTGGGTTCGGTCACTGGAAAAACTCCAAGTTGTAAGCCGGTGCGGCGAGACGTGCTTTCGACTTCCGGAGTGTCGTGGAGGATATGCTCGACGTGGCTGAGAACCCGGTTGGTTTCCTGCAGGGAACTGCCCGCAGGCATGACGTAATCCAGAATAAAGCCGCCTTCATCAAACGCAGGAAGGAGGCCGGATCCGAGTTGGCGGTAAGACAGATATGAAACGGTGATTAGCGCGATACAAAACATGCCCAGGAATACCGGGTGCTCTAATGAGCGGCGCACCCATCGCTCATAAAACCTGACAATGCGGCCGAACAATCCGTGCTCCGTGGCTTCGTGGGCTTGCTTGCCGCGCCGGATCAGACGCGTGCTCAAATTGCTCGTCCATACGAGCGCCAGAACGAGCGAAGTCAACAGCGCGACGCTCATCGCGATGGCAAGCGCGCTGAAGAATGTTCCCGTGACCCCAGTGATTGTGATTAGCGGCAGGAAGACGACGATCGGCGTCAATGTCGATCCGATGAGAGGAACCGTGAGTTCTTTCAACGCACTCGCCGTCGCTTCCAACGGTCCCTGCCCTGCATCCCGGTGCAAGACGATGTTCTCGACGACAACGATTTTGTCATCAATCACCAGTCCCACAGCCGCCGCAAGTCCGCCCAGGGTCATAAGATTGAAACTCTGACCCAGCAGCTTCATTGCGATGAATGTAACGACCATGGTCACGGGCACAACGAGTCCGGTCATGACTGCTGTACCCCAATCGCGCAAAAACAGCCAGATGATCAAAGCTGCGAGTAAAAGACCAATGATGATCGCATCGCGCACGCTCGCAATGGACTCATTCACGATGTTGGATTGATCGTAGAACGGACGGATCTCCACACCGGCGGGAAGCCCAGAACGAATAGCCTCCATTTCCTTGTGAACTTCGTCCGCAACTTGCACCGTATTACTGGCCGGCTGGCGGTTGATGCTGAGCAGTACCGCCGGCTTGCCGTTCGCATTCACGACTGTATACACGGGCGCGACAGCCGGTCCGACGCTTGCCACATCGCCAACTCGAACCGGCACGTTGTTGACATTCTTGATGACGACGTCGCTGATTGCCTCGGGACTGCGGACCTGTCCGTTCACGAGCCCCAGGAATAGCTGGTGACTTCGCGTCATCAGGCCGGGCGAGCCGATGATATTCGTGTGGTTAATCGCAGTGAGAATGTCATTGACCGATACCTGCACCCGGAGCATCTTCGCCGGATCGATGGTCACATGAAACTCGGGCTGCTGACCTCCCTGGACCTGAACGACTGCCACACCGTTCAATCGATTCAGGCGCGGCTTGATATCGTACGTAGCGAGTTCCCATAAATCGGTCTGCGGAACCTTTTCGGATGTAAGGCTGTAACCGATGATCGGAAAGCTGGAAAAATCCATGCGGTAGGTTTCGATCTTCGCGGTGGGAGGCAGACTACTTTGAATACGCGAGACTGCCGCGTCCACCATCTGCAGCGTCTCGATCATATTCACGTCCCAATTAAAGAACAGGTCGATTTCGGCCGATCCGCGGCTCGTGATCGAGCGCACGGATTCAAGTCCTGGCACGATATTTACCGCTTGCTCGATTGGCCGCGTAATGGTCACCTCCATCTGTTCGATGGGCATGACGCCGTTGTCTACGCCGATCTTGATAAGCGGAAAGTTTGTGGTAGGAAAAACGGCCACGGGAATCTGGAAGGCTTCATAGATGCCGATGATCGCCAGAACGATGATCAGAAAAATAATCGACGTCGAATGGCGGGCGAACCAGTAGTGTTCAGAGTGTTCAGAC
>Ga0066709_100002155_pt1 | contig 14052 bp, 10 predicted proteins | sample GraSoiAngelo_158_FD_79665 | JGI IMG/M metagenome (GOLD analysis project Ga0066709, IMG submission 79665) | Grasslands soil microbial communities from the Angelo Coastal Reserve, California, USA - 14_1009_16_30cm | ecosystem: Environmental > Terrestrial > Soil > Grasslands | place: USA...
TCCAACCAGTATTCCGTCGCCCCTGTCCCCGCGCTCCAACCAAAGCTCACCGTCGCGCCCGCCAAGGTGGAACCCGGCGAAGGACTCGTCAGCGTCGCCTTGTTCTGACTCGTCGCCGCGCGGTATGTGTAGTCGTTGAACTGCCACGTCCCGCTCAACCGCGTCCACAGCCGCACGTACACCGTGCTCCCGTTGGTAGGCAGCCCGCTCACTGTCCCCGACAGGCTCAGCCCCTGCGACTGCGAGTACAGATTGGTGCTCCCGACCCCGGTCGTCCCAGCTTCCAACCAGTACTCTGTCGCCCCTGTCCCCGAGCTCCAACCAAAGCTCACTGTCCCGCCCCCCAACTGGGATCCCGGCGGGGGACTCGTCAGCGTGCCAGGCGTAGTGGAATTAGTGTTGGAATCAGTGTGAGCGGTACCACTCGCGTTCAGCGAGCACCCGCTCTCATTGCCGCTCAGGTCCACGGCGGTCACCGACACGTAGTAGCGAGTCCCGGGCGCGAGTCCTACGAGCCTGAAGCTCATGGTGGTGTTGGGCGCAGGGCTTGACGTTGGCGATGCGACTTCAAAGAAAATGGACCCAGGACACGACCCTGTCGCCGACCCGTAGTAGACCCGATAGGATGCCAGATCCGTCAGAGGGCTTCCGTCAGTATTCGTGGTGGGCGCGGTCCAGGACGCATCCAGGAACCCTGCGCCTGCTGGATGTGTCGCGACGAGGATTCCAGCCAGCGCCAGGCCGAGGCCAAGGAACCACCGCCGGTCGAGCATGAGCGTGATCTCCCTTGAAGGAAGACCACTCCTGGGGTGGTGATATCGTCACCCTTCCTTCGGTAGCCCGGCTGTCAGGCTCGCGCCTGACCCGTGGCTTTGCGTGCCCGCCTCGCGACGGGTTTGCTCTTATCGAGAAGGGGTCTTCCTGGTATGAAAGCTTTTTGCACAGGAAGTGCCAAGTCGCACAGGAAGTGCTAAGCGAGAATCGCATCGAGTCAGAGCGGGGCTAAGTGTCTGAGAATCGAGCGAACTCGAGCCGCCGTGATGACCGCGAAGCGCCGACGCGAGCGACGAGCAGGTGTCACGGGCTCGTCACCTCGACGATGCGCGCCGCTATCTTGACACGTCAATTTTGGGAATGGCGTGCGATTCCGTCACATTGCCCGCGCTCTTCGGGTTTGCGGTGCTCTCACTAGTTTGCGTTCGCCGAGCGCCGCGCTCAGCTCTCGCTCTCGCGGTTCGGCGGACTATCCTCCTGGCGCCCAACCTGACCGCGGGCGCCACCGCTCGTCCTTGAGACCGCCCCGGGGCGATCACCGCGGCGTTGAAGCTCCGCGACAGCCCTTGTGAGTTCCTGGATCCCGCGCCGCCAGAGCAATGAACCCTGAGTCCCTCGGCAGCTGCTCAGGGTCTCGACACCTGCAGGGGCGAGGTGCTGCCCGAGGTGGGTCTCGGATACCTGGACGAGTGCGGCCTGGGCTATCGTGGCGTGGCGCTCAGCAAGCGCGTGGTCCAAGAACTGCCCGCCCATTCTTGGTCTTCTCACTGATTTCTCCTCGTCCCCCTCGTCGTTGTCCTCGCGGTCTCGGGACGCCGAACGTGCGGCGCAGCGGAGAAGCACGTCCATGCGAACCGATCGCCGCCCCCGGACGATTCTACGGCTCGTGAGCAGCGCTCCCGGAGGTCACAGCTCTCGACGTCGCGGCCCTTCCGTTGTCGTTGGCGCGTGCTCTGCCTCTCGGCACGTGCGGGTTCCTCCACTCGGCGTCCACAGACTTACCGACAGCTCGAACACGCACCAACGCGACCGGACGCAACCCCCGCACAACCACGCCTGCCCATACTGAAGTGACTTCGATGTGATCTTGTAGCGTCACCTCTTCCTACTCGTCGATGTCGTGGGTTGGATACGCTCCTCGGGTGGGCGGTGCTCAGTCTGAGGCGGGTGGCTGCCTGCCCGCGACGATTGGTGCTAGAGTCCGAGGATGGCGCGCCCCGCCATCCTCGTGGTTGACGACGACGCCGGCGTCCGGGAGTCGTTCCGGCTGATCCTCGAGGATCACTACGACGTGGTCGACGTTCCGGACGGACCGAGCGCGCTCGAGGCCGTCCGCGCCTCTCAGGTGGATCTCGTGCTGCTCGATATCCGACTACCCGGCATGGATGGGATCGAGGTGCTCGAGCGCATCAAGGCGATCGACGAAGCGATCGAGGTGATCCTCGTCACCGCCGTGAAGACGGTGCGGACCGCCGTGGCCGCCATGAAGCTCGGCGCCTTCGACTACCTGACCAAGCCCTTCGAGGAAGACGAGCTGCTGTCGCTCTCGCGCCGGGCGCTCGAGCGCCGGGCGCTCGAGCGCGAAGTCGCGTTTCTTCGCGCCGAGCTGGAGCGCAAGCGCGATCCCGACGAGATCATCGGCCAGCACCCGGCAGTCGAGAAGCTCCACGGCCTCATCGCGCAGGTCGCGCAAACGGCGACGACCGTGCTGATCACCGGCGAGAGCGGCACCGGCAAGGAGCTCGTCGCCCGGGCCGTCCACCACCAGGGGGCAAGGCGCGACCGGCCCTTCGTCGCCGTCAGTCCGGCGGCCATCGCCGAGTCCCTCATCGAGTCCGAGCTCTTCGGCCACGAGAAGGGCTCGTTCACCGGCGCCCATCAGCGGAAGATCGGAAAGTTCGAGCTGGCGCAGGGGGGCAGCCTCTTCCTCGACGAGATCGGCACGCTTCGGGCCGAGCTCCAGGTCAAGCTCCTGCGAGTGCTCCAGGAACGCGAGATCGAGCGCGTAGGCGGCACGCGGCCGGTCAAGATCGACGTCCGGGTCATCGCCGCGACGAACACCAATCTCAAGGAGGCCGTGGCGCACGGCGCCTTCCGCGAGGACCTCTATTACCGGCTCAACGTCGTCCACGTGGTGGTGCCTCCGTTGCGGGAGCGCATCCAGGACGTCCCGCTGCTCGTCGACCATTTCATCCGGCGGGACAATCGTCGGTTCAACAAGCACATCGGCGGGCTGTCGCCCGAGGCGCACGCCGCGCTCCAGGCGTATCGCTGGCCGGGGAACGTGCGCGAGCTCGAGAACGTCATCGAGCGCTGCGTGGTCCTGGCCGAGGGCCCCGTCATCCAGCTCAACGATCTTCCGCTGGACGTCTCGTTGCCGCAGCAGGCCACGAAGGTTCGGGCGGCCGAAGCCCTCCCGCTCAACGAGGCCACGGATCAGTTCGAGCGGCAGATCGTGTTGCGCGTTCTCGAGCGCGTCGGATGGAATCTCACCGAGGCCGGACGCATTCTCGAGATCCATCGGAATTCGCTCCGGGTGAAGCTCGCGCGATGGGGTATTCGGGCGCCGAGCGGCCAACGCTGACCGCCCAGATACTGGGCGCCCAGTAGTTGTGCGGTCCGCACAGTCACTGTGCGGACGGCACCGAGCGATCGACTATGCGCACGGAGTTCGCCATCGTGAAGCAAGCACTTGGATCGATGTCCCGCCTTCGGCCTCGCGTGGCTGTGGAATTGCTCCACCTCCTGCCGGTTGTTTCCGGGGCCCTCATGGGGAGGGCCTCTCAATCGTCAAGGAGGAGAGCCATGGCGAAGCTGTGCACGGGAATCGTGGTAGTCGCAGCGGTGATCGCGTCATTTCTGCTGGTGGCCCCAGTGATCGAGTCGGCGACGTCGAGCTCGACGCAGTTCTTCCAGGCGGTCGGCACTGCTGATGGTAGTGGGGACTAGGAGTCCCCGGAGCGGGAAGGGGGGCGGTATTTCCCCCTTCCTGCTCATCAGTCTGCTTGCCGCGCTCGTTTGTACCGGAACGCTGACCGCGTGGACTCAGGACGCCGCCGTCGTCTACCGGCGGCCACTGGGACACGATCCGCAAACGCTCGACCCGGTGCGCATCAGCGACACCTACAGTCGGTCTGTCTCTCAGCAGATTTTCGACGGCCTCGTCCAGTTCGACCAGACTCTGGCGATCAAGCCGGCGCTCGCGCAGTTCTGGCGAGCGTCACGCGACGGGCTCACGTGGACCTTCGATCTCCGGAAAGGTGTGAAGTTCCACCACGGGCGCGAGGTCACCGCAGACGACGCCGTCTACTCGTTGACGCGCGTCATCGACCCGAAGAGCCGCTCTGATGCGGCCGACCTGTTTCTGAACGTCAGAGGCGCGCGCGACTTCAGAGAAGGACGCGCAAAGACGGTAGCCGGCTTCGTCGCACTCGACCGACACACGATGCAGGTGACACTCAGTGAGGCCCTCGTCCCCTTCGCCGCGGTCGCCGCGATCGGGCACGCCAAGATCGTGCCCAGGGAACTGGTCGAGTCCCAGGGCGAGACCTTCGGAATACGGCCCGTCGGGACCGGGCCATTCAGGTTCATCCGCTGGGACCGGGGCCGGGAGATCGTGCTTGGCGCGAACCCAGAGTACTTCGACGGGTCGCCCCGGCTCTCCCGTCTCGTGTATCGCATCTTCCCCGGCGACCAGCGCGACGTCATGCATGACGAGTTCCTGAAGGGGAACCTCGAGGACGCGCCGGTGCCGGCCCGCGCCGACCGCCGATCGCTGGCAGCGGATGACAGCCACATCTACGTGAAGCGTCCAGCGATTAGCGTGCGCTTCTACGGGCTCAACACTCGGACCAAGGCTCTCAAGGACCGGCGCGTACGCCAGGCCATCGTTCACGCCATCGACCGTGAGGCCATCGTTCAGGATGTGTACTTCGGCCAATACATTTTTGCGCGCGGAATCCTCCCCCCGGGCACTCTCGGCTTCAACCCGAGGATCGCAGGATCCCCGTATGATCCGGACAAGGCCCGTGGGCTTCTCGCCGACTCGGGCCACCCCGGGGGGCGTGGTCTGCCACCCATCGCGATCTGGTCGAGCGTGAAGCGGGACGATATCGTCCGTGAGCACGAGCAGATCAAGAAGTCGCTCGCGGCGGTCGGGATTGTCGCGGAAGTCCACTACCTCACAAATTGGCCGGCGTTCTCGAAGATGCTCGACGAAGGGATGCTGCCCGTCTTCCTGTACGCCTGGCATGCCGATGTCCCGGATCCAGATAATTTCCTCACCAAGCTCTTTCACTCGAAGGGCTCGCGCAACTTCTTCGGGTACGCGAACCCAGTCGTGGACGATCTGCTCACGAGCGCTCGGAGCGTGAGCGATCTGCAGCGGCGGGTCGAGCTCTACCGGAAAGCCGAGCAAGTGATCCTCGACGACGCGCCGATCATGCCGGTCTACCACCACACGTACGAGCGGCTCTTCCTGCCCTATGTCCGGAGCGTCGAGGTGAATCGCCCTGGCGATCCGTACATCCCATACCGGAAGATTTGGCTGGGGCGTAGCCGATGATCCGCTCACTCCGGGCGAAGCTCCTGCTGGGCACGTTCCTCGTGATCGTCCTCGTGATGACAGCCGTCATCGTGGTGGTGGAACATCGGCAGCGCGCGGCGATCATTGGCGAGGTCCAGCGTCGCGGCGAGGTGCTGGCGCGGAACCTGGCGGCGATCTCGTACACTCCGCTCCTCCTCTACAACTTCACCGCGCTGGAGCAGAACGTCGTGCGGGTAGCCGCCGAGCATGACGTCGTTTACGCCGTCGTGCTCGACGCCGATGCGAAGGTGGCGGCGCACAGCCGATATCCCGAGCGGGTGGGCCTGCCGCTCCGCGGTGCCGTGCAGGAGCGCGCGGCAGATACACCCGAACCGCTGACCCAGGAGACCGTTACGAGCGCCGGCGAGGCTGTCTATGACTTCGCCGTCCCCGTCCTCGTGGATGGCCGGAAGTGGGGCACCGTGCGGCTCGGCCTCTCCAAGCGCCGGATGGAGAACGAGATCCGGCGGACGCGACTCGAGCTGGGGGCGCTGACGCTCGTGACGCTGCTGCTGGGCGGTGCGGCGGCGGCGCTGGTGGCCCGGCGGATCGCACGGCCGGTCCAGCAGCTCGCCAAGGGCGCCGCCGCCATCTCGCGCGGCGAGCTGAACCAGCGGATCGAGCCCTCGACGGCGGACGAGATCGGGCGGCTGGCGGCGGCCTTCAACCACATGGCCGCGCAGCTCCTCCATCAGCGGACGGCGCTGGAGGAGGCGCACGCCGGGCTGCGGCGCCAGTTCGAGGAGCTGGCCGACCTCAAGAGCTACACGGACAACATCCTCGGATCGCTCACGAGCGGCATCGTGACCATCGACCTCGACGGGCGCGTGGTCACGCTGAACCCGACGGCGGAGCTCCTGACGGGGTTCTTCCGCGGCGAGGCCGCGGGCCGGTACTGCACCGAGCTGTTCGCCCATACCCCCGAGCTCAGCGACCTGCTCACCGAGACCCTCGCGAGCCACGCGCCCATCGCGGGCGTGCCGCTCACGCTGCGGCGCCGCAACGGCAGCTCGCTGCCGATCGAGTTCAGCACGGCACCGCTCAAGGGCGGCGAGGGGAAGGACCTCGGCGTCATCGGCGTGTTCCGGGACTTGACGCTGCTGCGCCAGCTCGAGAGCGACCTGCGCCGGTCGGACCGGCTGGCCGCGCTCGGCACGCTCGCCGCCGGGTTCGCCCACGAGATCAAGAACCCGCTGACCTCGCTCCTCACGTTCAGTCGCCGCCTCGACCGGGGGTTCGACGACCCAAATTTCCGCGCGCGGTTCGGGAGCGTCGTGCCGCGCGAGCTGGAACGGATCAACGGAATCGTCGAGAGTCTCCTCGAGCTGGCGCGCCCGCCCCGGATGACCTTCGGCCTCGTGAGACTCCCGGAGCTCCTCGAGCGCGCGCTCGAGCTGTACGTGGACCAGTTCGACGACAAGCGGGTCGAGCTCGTGCGCGAATACGCCCGCGACGTGCCATCCATCCAGGGCGACAAGGACGCGCTCTATCGCGTGTTCGTGAATCTCGTCGCCAACGCCCTCGACGCGATGCCGAACGGTGGCCGCCTCACGGTCCGTGCCGGCTGGGCGGTGACCGGGGATCCGATGCCCTCGGCCCGCTGGCGGCCGGCGAATCGCGTGAAGGTGGAGGTGGAGGACACGGGGGTCGGCATCGAGCCTTCGGACACCGACCGGATCTTCAACCCCTTCTACACGACGCGAGACAACGGCACGGGACTCGGCCTCGCCCTCGCGCACAAGGTCGTCCAGGACCACGGCGGCGTGATCAGCTTCAAGAGCGCTCGTGGTCGCGGCACGACGTTCACCATTGTGCTGGCGCTCGTGCCGGATCCGCCGGTCGCCGTCGCCGACGAGACGCCGCGATGACGTCCGAGAGCGGGGCGGTGTCCGCGCGCGAGCAGATCGCCAGGCTCGAGGAGGCGCTGGCCGACAACGCGAGCCTCCGCCGCCACGCGAGCAGTGTCGCCCACGACTTCAACAACCTGCTGGCGGTCATCACCGGATACACGGAGATGATCCTGCGACGCCTTCACAGCGACGATCCGCTGCGTCGGAACGCCGAGGCGATCAAGCGGGCGACCGAGTGGGGCGCGGCGCTGGCGCAGCAGGTGCTTGCCGGCAATCGCCGACCCCAGTCGGCCCCGGCGCCGGTGGAGCTGAACCAGATCGTCGGCAACGTGACGCGCGTGCTCCAGCCTCTGCTCGGCGACACCATCGAGCTGGTGACGCGGCTCGATTCCGAGCTCGGGCGCGTCAGCGCCAACCCGCACCAGATCGGCCAGGTGATCATGAATCTCGTGGTCAACGCGCGCGACGCCATGCCCGGTGGCGGTCGCCTGACCATCGAGACCGCCAACGTGGGTCAGGTGGTGATGCTGGCGGTGAGCGACACGGGATTCGGCATGGACGACGAGACGCGCGCGCGGTTGTTCGAGCCCTACTTCACGACCAAGGAGCCCGGACGCGGCAGCGGGGTCGGCCTCGCGACGGTCTACGACGTCGTCACCCAGTTCGGCGGCCAGATCAGCGTCATGAGCGACGCCGGCGCCGGCTCGACGTTCAAGATCTACCTGCCCCGCGTCCAGGAGCCGGCGCCACCGGTGGAGACTCCGGGCACGGCGCCCGTGCCCGCCGCGCCGCCGGTCGACGGCAAGACCGTGCTCGTGGTCGAAAACGAGCGCGAGGTCCGCGACCTGATCCGCGAGATCCTCCAGCTGCAGAACCATGTGGTCCTCGAGGCCGGCGACCGGGACGAGGCGCTCGCCCTCAGCAAGCAGCATATCGGCCGGATCGATCTGATGGTCGTGGACGTCGGGATCCCTCCGTCGTTCGCCGACGAGTGGGTCAGGCGCGTGCGGGCCGCACGGCCGGAAATCAAGGTCCTCTACGTCTCGGGATACCTCACCGACGCCGCGTCGGTGGACGCGCCGAAGCTCGGCCCGCTGCTCCAGAAGCCATTCACGGTCGGCGCCTTCACGAAAGCGATCGGCCTGGTATTGAGCCGGCCGAAGTGACGATGGAGTACCTCATCGTGAAGTTCCCAGGGACGCGGACGAGGGGCTTCCCACGCCCGCGCGCGAGGAGTTCCTGGGCCTTCCGACGACGTTCGTGCTCCCCGACGCCACGGTGCAGCGGCTGGTTGCCGTGGCCGGGACGCTCCTCGACGCGTCCCCGGATTTCCAGAAGCTGCTTCGCGCGCTCCGCGGCGAGCCTGCGCCGGGCGTGGGGGTCGGCGCAGCCGGCAACTGCTCGTGACGGCGCCCGGTCGGGCGAGCCCGCCCGAGCGGCTCAGCGGAACCGCGGCATGACCTCGCGGGCGAAGAGCTCCATGGAGCGCCGCACGCGCTCCTGAGGCAACCCGCCGAAGTTCATCCAGCAGAGCATTTCGCCGACCCCGAGACGCCGGAACTCGTCGGTCCGTCCGGCGACCGTGTCCGGGGAGCCGAAGGCGACGCTCTCGGCGACGACCTGCTCCCACGAGACCTTCGCGAATCGCTCCTCCATCGCCCGGAACCCCGGTTGCAGCAGCGGGTGCACGCGATCGATCCGCTCGGGAATGAGAAAGCGCCGCAGCGACTCCTGGTACCACATCTCCGCGTCCTTCGCCTCGGCCAGCGCCTCGGCGTCCGTCGGCGCCACGTAGACGTGGCGAGACACGCCCCAGCGGGAAAGCAGGCCCGCGATGTCGGCGGCGCTGCGGCCCGCCTTCTCGCACGCCTTGACGTACGTGTCGCGGCTCTTGGCGAGCTGCTCGACCCCTCCCCGGAGGAGCGAGTTCAGCATAGGGACCCCGCGCAGCGCAGTGGCCTCGATCGTGTCGGGGCTCGTGCAGACGACGTACAGCGGGGGATGCGGCTGCTGGAGTGGCTTGGGAATGACCCGGACCTCGGGGATCGTGAAGCGACGACCCTCGAACGCGAACCGTTCCATGGTCCACGCCTTGAGCATGATCGTGAGGCACTCGTCGAAGCGCTCGCGATTCTCGATCTGGGGCACGCGATAGCCCTCGAACTCGACCGGGCGGTTGCCGCGCCCCACCCCGACGTCCAGACGACCTTCGCTCAGGATGTCGACGATCGCCAGCTCCTCCGCGAGCCGAACCGGATCGTGGAACGGGAGGATCGCCGCCGCCAGGCCGATGCGCACGCGCCGCGTCCGCATCGCGGCCGCCGCCGCCAGCACCGCCGGCGAGACGGACAGGCCATAGTCGATGAAGTGGTGCTCCGTCAGCCAGATGCTGTCGAAGCCGAGCTCCTCGGTCCAGACCATCTGCTCGATCTCGTGGCGGACGACGTCCGGGTGCGTGAGCGCGGGGTGAGCCTGCAAGAAGTAGTAGGTGCCGAAGCGCATCGGGTCGGTTGAAACTCTACCCCATCTCGCCGCGGAGATCGACCAGCAGCGCGGCGTGGTCGCTCGGCGTCCCCCTCCGCCCTCGACGCGTCCCACCCGCCCAGACGTATGCAGCTCCCGCCAGGCGCTCCAGCAGCGCCGGGTTGACGAAGGCCTGATCGATTCGAAAGCCGTTCCGGCCGTTCGGCGAATACCACGTGTAGGCGCGAGCGTCGGCGCGGAGGTGGCGGAACGCGTCACGCCACCCGCAGCCGGCGAGCTCGTCGATCCAGCCTTGCTCGCGCGCATTGAATGCGGGCACCTCTTCGTCGATCCCACGGCGCCCGGAGTTCGTGTCGCCGACGAAGAGGGCTGGCCCGAGGCGCCAGCGTCTGGCACAGGCCAGCACGGCGTCGAGAAAGGGGTACTTGCGCCCGGTGACGCGGTTCGGGACGTGCATTGCGCCCAGGGTCAGCGGGTACGGAGCCGCCACGGCGGCGGCCAGCCAGCGGCCCGACTCGTGCGGCTGCCCCCGAAGGCGGAGCGGGCGCAGCGGCCAGCGTGCGGCGATGAGCAGGCGATTCGCGGAAGGCGCTGCACGATTCGCCGTCGTGCACTGGTGAGCAAGCCCAAGCGCCGCGAGCCGGCGAGCCAGCTCGAGGCTGGGCGGCGTCGCGCGGAATTCGCACAGGACCACCGCGTCCGGCGCCCAGCGCTCGAGATGGCGTACGATTCGCCCGACCCGAATGCCGCCGCCGGCGCGGATGTTCCACGCGACGATTCGCATCGGAGGGCGCTCAGCGAGACTTGCCCAGCGACGTCTCCAGCAACTCCAGCGCTCGCTTCGCGAACGCCCACATATTCTTCTCGCGGTCACCGTGGCCCGTCTCGAGCGTGATGGCCCGCTCGACGGGCCCCGCCACAGCCAGACAAGCGTGCCCCGCCGAATCGCCGTAGTGGTTGCCCGTCGGCCCGGTGGCGCCCGTCTCGGCGAGCCCCCACGTGGCTCCCAGAAGCTCACGGATCGTCCGCGCCTTGAGCAGGGCGTAGGCCTCGGTGCTCGACCGGATGCCCTTGACCGATTCGTCCGGCACCCGCAAGAGCGCACGCCGCGCGGCCTGCGTGTAGATGACGCCGCCGCCCAGGAAATAGGCGGAGGCGCCGGGCACGGCGAGCAGTGCGGCGCAGATCAATCCTCCGGCCGACGACTCGGCGACGGCGATCGTCTCCTTTCGCTCCTTCAGGAGGGCCCCGAGCGATGCGGCGAGCGAGTCGAGCTCGTTCATGGCGTTGCGACCTTAGGTGCGGGTGTGGCGGCTTGTCAAGCGGAGGTTTGCCGCGCGGGGGGCGGGCATCTGTGAGCTGCGGCGGAAGGCGACTTCCGCCGCCCGGCTAGCCCGATAAGGACCGGATCGAATCCTGGAAAGCCCGACGGGAAGGCGGCGTCAGCCCGCACTCGGTGATCTTGTTGAGGAGCGTCTTGTAGCTGACCTTGAGGATGCGCGAGGCCTCGGCGCGGTTCCACCGCACGCGTTCGAGCACCTCGGCGAGGGCTTGGCGCTCGGCCTCCCGGGCGCCGCGGCGGGCGATCTCGCGCAAGCTCTCGCTGGTGACGGGAACGGACGGCGCGGCTGCGGCGTGCCCGTTGCGACCGCCTGCGACGAGGCTTTCGAACGCCTGCTCACCATCCGTGAGCACCACCATGCGTCGAATGACGTTCTCCAGCTCTCGGACGTTCCCTGACCACGAATGCTCCTGGAGGCGGTTCATCGTCTCGGGCGAGAGTTGCTTCTGCCGCCCGTACTGGGCGTTGAACTTGTCCAGGAACCACGCCGCCAGCCCCGGGATCTCTTCCCGCCGCTCCCGCAGCGGGGGGACCCGGATCTCCACCACGTTGAGCCGGTAGTAGAGATCCTCCCGGAACTCGCCGCGCGCCATCTCCTCCTCGAGGTTCCGATTGGTGGCGGCGATCACGCGGGTGTCGACGTCGAGCAGCCCATGGCCCCCCACGCGCGCGAACTGGAAGTCCTGTAGCACGTGCAGGAGCTTGGCCTGCAGGGCGAGCGGCAGCTCGGCGATCTCGTCCAGGTAGAGCGTGCCCTTGTTCGCATACTCGAATTGCCCGGGCTTGCGGCGGTGCGCACCGGTGAAGGCGCCTTTCTCGTGGCCGAAGAGCTCGGACTCGAGCAGCCCCTGCGGTATGGCCGCGCAGTTGACCTTGACGAACGGCCCCTGGCGGCGCGACGACGTCGCATGGATGGCGCGGGCGACGAGATCCTTGCCGACGCCGCTCTCGCCCCGGAGCAAGACCGTCGCATCCGTGTCGGCGATGTTCTCGATGACCGTCCCGATGGCCCGCATCCTTGGGCTTCGGTCCAGAAGCGGGGCTCGATCAGGACTCATGTGCCCCTCCTGGCGCAAGGTCTCGACAGGCATCCTATTCTCCGCTTCCGCACGCAGTCCGCTCATGGTCGCGGAGAGGCACGCAAAGAGAGTGCCAGCATGAGATTACGGAAATTCACATACTTACGGATCGCGCCGTGGGCGCACGACCGCGAAGTGATCAGAAATTCAACGAGCAGTGGACCTTTTCTTGACACCTGAGTCTTACCGGGATGATCGTAGCGAGATCGTGTGACACGCGGACCACGAAGCGGTGAAGACTCGGCGACAACCAGGGTCGGGCGAGCGCGCCGCCTCCATTGTCGGGGAGGCGACGCTCGCCATCGCGCTCAGGTGCGCGGCAAGAGCACGGTGAACCGGCTCCCTTTCCCCTCCCGCGACTCGACGGTCACGCGACCCCCGTGGGCCTCCGCGACGCCACGCACGATTGCCAGGCCCAAGCCCGTGCCGCCCCGCTCGCCGTGCGCCTGGCGGTAGGCATCGAAGATGTGCGGCAGCGCGTCCGCGGGGATGCCGACCCCCGTGTCTTCGACCTGGAGCTCGAACTCCGGGCCCGCGTCGATCACCCGGGTGACGACGCGCCCGCCGCGCTCGGTGAACCGGATCGCATTGGCGCCGAGGTTGACGACCAGCTGGTGGAGCCGGTCCTCGTCGCCACAGTACGTGAAGTTCACCCCGAGGCGCTCGCACTCGAGGGCCACGCCCGCCTCGGCGGCTCGTGGATGGAGCTCCTCGACGGCGCCTTCGACGAGCTGCGCGAGGTCGATCGACCTCCGGTCGAGCTCCACGAGCCTGGCCTGGAGGCGAGACATCTCGAGGATCTGGTTGACGAGCCCCAGCAGCCGTCCGGAGCTCGTCGAGATGATGTCCATGAGCCGTCCCTGCCGGTCCGTGAGAGTGCCGGGTATCCCGTCGCGCAGAAGGTCGGCGGCGCCGCGGATCGACGTGAGGGGCGATCGGAGCTCGTGCGAGACGGTCGCGAGGAAGTCCCGTCTGGTCTCCTCCATCCGGCGCAGCTGGCCCACCATCGTGTTGAACGAGCACGCCAGCGCCCCGATCTCGTCGTGAGTGCCAACCTCGATGGGCTCACGGAACGCGCCCGCGGCGACCTCGGCTGTCGCCGAGGACAGGAGGCCGAGGGAGCGCGTCATGCGATGGGCGATGATGGCCGCGCCGAGAAGCGCCAGGCCGACCGCCGCGCCCATCGCGACCAGCACCGCGGTCCACATGCGCGCCTCGAGGCGCGTGGCCTCGGCCTGCACCGCCACCACCCGCGTGTGGGTCGCCGCCATCAGCGCGTCCAGGCTCTCCTGGACCTGCTCGGCGAGCGCCCGCGCGTCGGCGTCGGTCAAGCGCACGGCCCGCGCGCGGTCGCCGACCCCCAGGAGCGCCTGCCCCTGGGCGACGACATGGCGGTACCGGTCGAACGCGGCGCTCGCCTCGCGGAGGTGCCGCGACTCCCACGAGCCCTGCGCGTACTCGGCAAGGCGCACGAGGTCCTCGGCCACCTGCACCGCCCGCTCGGTCCACGCCATCGCGTGGCGCGGGTCGCCCGTCAGCACCGCGTGCGCTTCGAGCCGCATGAGCGGCGCGATCGCCTCGCGGGCGGCCGCGGCGAGGCGTAGCGCCGGGACGGTGCGGGTCGCGATGTCGCGGTTGACCGAAACGAGACGATCGACCGCGCGGAGGCTCAGCACCCCGACGCCCGCGAGCACGAGAATCACGAGCGCCGAGGTCAGGAAGATTTTCGACGCCAACCGCATGCCACTCCCTCCCCGGATTACCGCCGCGGCGGCCGAGAGCGATCGCCAGCGGAGCGGCGAGTCCACTACAGGTTGCGCGAGGTCCACGGCGGATCCTGAGCGCTTGGGGACTGCTACTGGGAACGAGCTAGAAAGCGGGCGTGGAGTCGGTCAGAAGACGCCGCGACCGAGGAGACGGAACACCGGGGGGCTCAAA
>Ga0066709_100002157_pt1 | contig 14046 bp, 9 predicted proteins | sample GraSoiAngelo_158_FD_79665 | JGI IMG/M metagenome (GOLD analysis project Ga0066709, IMG submission 79665) | Grasslands soil microbial communities from the Angelo Coastal Reserve, California, USA - 14_1009_16_30cm | ecosystem: Environmental > Terrestrial > Soil > Grasslands | place: USA...
CGCCAGGCCACCGGCGACTGGCTCGTCTTCCTGCACGCCGACACCTCGCTCGAAGAAGGCTGGGCGGGCGCCGTGCGGGGGCTCGGCCCGGACGTGGTGGGAGGCGCCTTCCGCTTCGCCATCGACTCCCCACGCCGCGGGTACCGGCTCGTGGAGGTGGGAGTGGCCCTGCGCTGCCGGCTGGGGCGGCTTCCCTACGGCGACCAGGGTCTCTTCGTCCGCCGCGAGATCTACGGAATGATCGGCGGGTTCCCTCCGTTACCTCTCATGGAGGACGTGGCGTTCGTGCGCCGTCTGATCGGCGCGGGCGGCCTGGCTTTCCTGCCCGTGCGCGCCTTCACCAGCCCCCGGCGCTGGGAGCGCCGGGGCATCGTGGCCACCACGGTGCGTAACTGGTGGCTGCTCGGCCTCTATGCCTTCGGCCGGCCTCCCGACCGGCTCGCGCGGCTCTACGACGGTCGCCCCCCATGATCCTGCTCATCGCCCTCGCGGTGCTGTTCGTGGCCCTCGCCAACGGCGCCAACGACAACTTCAAGGGCGTCGCCACCCTGCATGGCAGCGGCACCCTCGGCTATCGCCGCGCCCTGGCCTGGGCGACCCTGACGACGCTGGCCGGCTCCCTCGCCGCGATGCTCGCCGCCGGGGGCCTGGTCCAGAGATTCAGCGGCAAGGGCCTGGTGGCCGACGCGGTCGCGGCCGATCACGCCTTCCTGCTCGGGGTCGCCGCCGCCGCCGCGCTCACCGTGCTCCTGGCCACGCGTCTCGGCTTTCCCGTGTCCACGACCCACGCGCTCCTCGGCGCCCTGGTAGGAGCCGGGCTCGTGATGGGCGGGCCGCGGCAGCTCTCCTACGCCACGCTCGGCCGATCGTTCGTGGCGCCTCTGCTCTTCAGCCCCGTCGTCTCGCTGCTCCTGGCCGCCAGCGTGTATCGCGCTCTCCGCTCCGCTCGGCGCGCCCTTGGGGTCGGCGAGCAGACGTGTGTCTGCATCGGAGGCGCCGAGGAGCTGGCCTCGTACGTGCCGGGGGCCGGAACCGTGCGCCTGGCGAGCGGGATCGCCGTCGCCGTAGATCAGCTCGATCGCTGCGAGCGGCGCTACGCCGGCCGTGTCTTCGGCTTCGACGCCCAGGGGGCTCTCGATCGGCTGCACCTGCTCGCCGCCGGAGCCGTGGGCTTCGCGCGCGGGTTGAACGACACGCCCAAGATCGTGGCCCTCCTCATCGCGGCCCGGGCCCTCGACGTGCCGGCCGGGAGCGCGGTGGTGGCGGCCGCCATGGCCGCCGGAGGCCTGCTCTTCGCCCGCCGCGTGGCCCGCACGATGGCCTTCGGCATCACCGGCATGAACCACGGCCAGGGCTTCAGCGCGAACCTCGTGACCGCCACTATCGTCACTCTGGCCTCTCCCCTCGGCCTGCCCGTGTCCACCACCCATGTCGCCTGCGGCGCCCTCTTCGGCATCGGGCTCGTGAACGGCGAGGCGCGCGGGAAGACCATCGCCGAGATCGTCGCCGCGTGGGTCACGACGCTGCCCATCGCCGCGGTTCTCGGCGCCGGCGCGGCTTCCGTCCTGCGGTGAGGGGCAGTGCTGGACGCCGAGCATAAGATGACAGCATCGGAGCGACCCATGGAACTCCATACCGCCGCCGAGCGCACGCCCTGGCACGTCCCTCCCCACGCCACCCTCGAACGCAACGGGATCGTGGTGCTCCTGGACCCCGAGGCCCCCAACTGGATCGGCACCGACGCCACAGGGGCGCGGATCCTGTCCTGGCTCGACGGCCGCACGACCCTCGAGGAGGTGGCCGCCCGCTACGCCCGGGAATCCGGGCTCGAGCTGGCCAAGGCGTGGCTGCACGTCGACCGGCTCGTTCGGGAGGCCCAGCGTCACGGCTTCGCGTCCCCGGAGCCCGTCGTGCCCGCGCCCTATCCCGGCCGGGCCCGCTACCTGCCCGCGCGGCTGCGCGAGCTGTGGATCCACACCAACAACTCGTGCAACCTGGCCTGCGAGCACTGCCTGGTGGGCTCCGGCCCCGACGGCGATCGCGGGATGGAGACGGAGCGCCTTTTCGCCCTCGTTGACGAGGCGGCCGGCCTGGGCGTGGAGCGCTTCTACTTCACCGGCGGCGAGCCTTTCTACCGGCGCGACGTCTTCGAGCACGTCGAGCGCGTGACCAGGACCCACGGCCGCGAGCTGCGCATCCTCACCAACGGCGTCCTCTTCCACGGCGCCGTGCTCGATCGGCTTCGGGAGCAGGACCCCGGGCGGCTGCGCCTGCAGGTGAGCCTCGACGGCGCCTCCGCCGCCACCAACGATCCGGTGCGGGGAGCGGGGACCTTCCAGAAGATCCTGGCCGGGATCCGGAGCCTGGTCGAGGCCGGCTTCGCCCCCACCGTCTCCACCGTCATCACCAGGGACAACGTGGGCGAGATGGTGGAGATGGTGCGCCTCGTGAAGGAGCTGGACGCCGCCGCCTGGCATCTCATCTGGGTCCACAAGAAGGGCCGGTGGGCGGAGATGAACGGCGCCTTCGTGCCCCCCGCGGTCCTCCACGAGCAGCTCCGCCAGGCCCAGGAGGAGGCGGCTCGGCAGGGCGTCCTCATCGACAACGTCGAGTCCTACCGCCAGCGGGTCAACGGCGCCCGAGGCACGCGCATCGACCTCTCCAACGCCGCGGTGGAGAGCCTGTGCGTCTACTCCGACGGCCGGGTCTACCCGAGCGCGGCCACCGTCCAGTACGAGGATCTCGAGCTGGGGGTCTGGACGGGGGGCGACCTCGCCCGCCTGCTCGAGTCTTCCCCGGTGGCCCGCCGGCTGCGCGGCCTCACGGTGGCGGAGAAGCCGGTGTGCAACGTCTGCAAGTTCCGCTTCCTGTGCGGCGGGGGCGATGTGGAGCATTCCTACTCCTACAGCATCGGCCGCACCGCGGCCGACGGCCGCGGCTCTTTCGACCACCTCGACCCGTACTGCGACCTGTACCAGGGGCTCATCGCCGACCGCATCTTCGAGCTGGCCGCCGAGGGGCGCCGGGCCCATCGCACCGACACCGGCTACAACGCGCCCGTGATCTACCACGCCATGGGCGAGGGCAACCTGCACTGCGCCCCCGGCGGGGACCTCGACGCCTGGTCGCCCGTGCGCACGTCCCACTCCAACTGCGTGCTGTCGATGGATCTCGAAAAGCCGCGGGCCCTCGTGCAGGCCTTCTACGGCCAGGCCGCGGAGACGCCCCAGGCCGGGCTGTGCTGCCCGGTCAGCTACGACGGGGACGACATCGCGCACATCCCCCGGGACGTCATCGACCGCTTCTACGGGTGCGGCGGCCCCATGAGCGTCGCGGGGGTGAAGGCGGGCGAGACGGTGGTCGACCTCGGCTCGGGGGCGGGGATCGACGTCTTCATCGCCGCGAAGAAGGTCGGACCGACGGGACGGGCGATCGGGGTGGACATGACCGACCCCATGCTGGGAGTGGCGGGGGAGAACAAGTCGAAGGTGGCCGAGGCGCTCGGCTACGACGTCACCGAGTTCCGCCGGGGCTACCTGGAGCAGGTCCCCGTCGAGGACCGCAGCGTTGACCTCGTCACCTCCAACTGCGTCATCAACCTCTCCCCCGACAAGAAGAAGGTCTTCGCGGAGATGTGGCGGATCCTGAAGGACCACGGACGCATCGTGGTCTCCGACGTGGTGGCCGACCGCGCCCTGCCGCCCCACCTCACGGTGAACGTCCACTTGTGGGGCGAGTGCATCTCCGGCGCCCTACCGGAGGACGAGTTCCTGGCCGAGCTGGAGAGGGCGGGGTTCTACGGCGTCTCGGTCCTCGAGAAGCAGTTCTGGAAGGAAGTCGAGGGCTACAACTTCTACTCGGTCACCGTGCGGGGCTACAAGTTCCACAAGACGGCCGGCTGCGTCTTCCAGGGCCACCGCGCCGTCTACCTCGGACCCTACACGTCGGTCATGGACGAGGAGGGACACCAGTTCCCCCGCGGCCAGGCCATCGAGGTGTGCACCGATACCCTGGCCAAGCTCTCCCACGCCCCCTACCAGGGGTCTTTCCTGCTCCTCGAGCCGGGGGTGGCGGCGCCGGGTTCGGTGGCCGTGAGCTGCGGCCCCGGCTGCTGCTGAAGCGCAGGTGGGGGGGGCCAAGGGTGAAGGGATCTACAACGTCGTCGTGATCGGGGCGGGCACGGCAGGGCTGGTCACCGCCGCGGGCACCGCCGCCCTCGGAGGCCGCGTCGCCCTCGTCGAGCGCCACCGCATGGGCGGCGACTGCCTGAACACCGGCTGCGTGCCGAGCAAGGCCCTCATCGCATCCGCCCGCCTCGTCCAGCAGATCCGCGAGGCGCCGCGCTGGGGCCTCGAGGCCCAGCCGCCGCGCTTCCGCTTCGAAGACGTGATGGCGCGGGTGCGCGAGCGGCGGGCGCGCATCGCTCCCCACGACTCGCAGGAGCGATTCGAGTCGCTGGGCGTGGACGTCTTCCGGGGCCCGGCCCGCTTCGTCTCCCCCCACGAGGTCGCGGTGGACGGCGTCCGGCTCCAGGCCCGGAACTTCGTGATCGCCGCCGGGAGCCGGGCCGTGGTGCCGCAGGTGGAGGGGCTGGCCGAGGCTCGTGCCTTCACCAACGAGACGGTATTCGACGAGCTGCGCGCGAAGCCGGAGCGCATGATCGTGATCGGCGGCGGACCCATCGGCTGCGAGATGGGCCAGGCCTTCGCCCGGCTGGGGGTCACGGTCACCCTCGTGCAGCGCGGGCCCCGCTTGCTTCCGAAGGAGGACGCCGACGTAGCCGATCTCCTCCGGCGGCGGCTGGAAGCCGAAGGCGTGCGGGTGATGTTGGGAGCCACGCTCCGCCGCGTCTCCCGCGACGGCGGTCGGTTCCGCACCCGGGTCGAGACCGGGGAAGGCAAGCTCGAGGAGCTGGAAGCCGACGCGATGCTGGTCGCCGCCGGCCGCGCCCCCAACGTCGAAGGGCTCGACCTCGACAAGGGCGGCGTGGCCTTCGACGCGAAGGGCGTCCGGGTGAACGAGCACCTGCAGACGACCCAGCCCCACATCTACGCCGCGGGGGATGTCGCGGGCGGCTACCAGTTCACCCACCTGGCCGATCATCACGCCCGGGTCGTGGTGCGGAACATACTGTTTCCGTGGCTCAAGGCCAAGGCCGACGTCTCCGCGCTCCCGTGGTGCACGTACACCTCGCCCGAGGTGGCCCGAGTGGGTCTCAGCGAAGCCCAGGCGCGGGAGAGGGGGATCGCCTACGAGTTGTGGATCGAATCCCTGGAGGAGGTGGATCGCGCCGTGGTCGAGAGCGAGGAGGCGGGCTTCGCCAAGGTCCTCACGGCAAAGGGCAGCGACCGGATCCTCGGGGCCACGATCGTCTCGGAGCGGGCGGGCGACCTGTTCCACGAGCTGGTGCTCGCGATGCGGGCGGGCCTCGGCCTGAAGCAGGTCTCGGCCACCATCCACGCCTACCCCACCTTCGCCGAGGTGGCCCGCAAGGCGGCCGACCTCTACCAGCGGAGCCGCCTCACCCCCGCCGCGCATTGCCTCTCCTCCTGGCTCTACCGCCGGCGGCGCTCCGTGGGCAGGTGACGAAGAGCCGCTCGCGGTGGCGGGGCATCCCGTGGAGGTGGATCGGGGTCGGTCTGGCCGTGGCCGTGCTGGTCATCCTCTGGCGACTGCATCCCGTTCAGGAGTGGCTGATCCACTTCCAGCACCGGCTGGCTCGGATGGGCTTCCTCGGCGGCGTCCTCTTCGCTCTCTTCTACATGGCCGCCGCGCTTCTCTTCGTTCCGGGCTCCGTCCTCACCATCGGCGCCGGCCTCGTCTTCGGCCTCGGCTGGGGAACCGTGGTGGTGTCGGCGGCCTCCACGGGCGCCGCCGCGGCCGCGTTCCTCGTCGCCCGCTACCTGGCCCGCGACCGCGTCGAGAGGATGGCCCACCGGCACGAGAAGTTCGCGGCCATCGACCGGGCCATCCGGCAGAAAGGCTGGAAGGTCGTGGCCCTGCTGCGCCTGAGCCCGGTCGTGCCCTTCAGCCTCTCCAACTACCTTTACGGCCTCACGGCGGTCGACTTCTGGCCCTACCTGCTCGCGAGCTGGCTGGCCATGCTCCCGGCGACGGTGCTGTACGTCGCCCTGGGCGCGGCCGGGCGTGCCGCCGCCGGCGCCGGGCGGGCCGAGGGGCGCAGTCCCTGGGAGTGGGCGCTGCTGGGCGCTGGACTGGTGGCGACCGTGACCGTGACGCTGGTCCTGGCCCGGGCCGCCCGGCGCGAGCTGGAGAAGAGCCACGTCGGGGGGAAGACGCGGTGAGCGAGCTGCCGGGATGGCTCACGCCGGCGGCCCTCCTCGCCACCCTCGTCCTCATGACCGCCCTCGAGGAGGTCCGTCCTCTCCGCCGGCGGGTAGAGGCGGCAGGGCGCCACCTCGCGCGCAACGTGGCGATGGGGACGATCTCGCTGGCGGTCCTCACGCTCGTGCAGACGCCCTTCCTCCTCCCCCTGACGGAGTGGGCCCAGCGGAAGCAGGTGGGGCTGCTCAACCTCGTGGCCCTGCCGGCCTGGGCCGAGCTGGCGCTGGGCGTTCTCTTCCTCGACTACACGCTCTGGCACTGGCACCGGATCAACCACCTCTGGCCGTTCCTGTGGCGCTTCCACGCCGTCCACCACGTCGACCTCGACCTCGACGCCTCCACCGCCCTGCGCTTCCATTTCGGTGAGCTGGCTCTCTCCGCCGGCTACCGTCTCGTCCAGGTCGTCGTCCTCGGGCCAAGCCCCCTGGCCCTGGGCTCGTGGCAGCTCCTGCTCTTCGTGTCGATCCTCTTCCACCACTCCAACCTTCGCCTTCCCCTCGGCCTGGAGCGCGCTCTCGTGCGCGTAGTGGTGACGCCGAGGATGCACGGCATCCACCACTCGCTCTACCTCGACGAGACCAACGCCAACTGGTCGAGCCTGCTCTCGGTCTGGGACTACGTGCACCGCACCGCCGTCCTCGGCATCCCCCAGGACGAGGTGGTCATCGGCGTGCCGACCTGCCGAGAGCCGCGGAAGGTGACCCTGGGGCGGATCCTGGTCCGGCCATTCGAGAGCCACCCCGAGGACCACGGTCCGCCGGGTCGGGTCGAGCGGCCGCATGCGCCCGCGGCCGTCCGTGGGCTGGCGCCCTGAGGGCATCGACGGCGCTACTTCGCCGTGGCGACGTGGATGCCGTCCCAGTCCGGGGGAGGAGGCTGGTTGCGGTACAGCCGGCAGCGCTCGGCGAGCACGCGGCTCGGAGGGTCGCTCTGCTGGGAGTCGAGCAGGGCCAGGCCGGCGTCGAAGTCGCGGCGCCAGTAGGCATGCAGCGCCTGCTCGTAGGCGGAGACGACCTCGGCGCCGACCGAAGCGCGGCCCGTCTCGCCGAGCAGCTCGTAGACCGGCACCCCCTCGCGGCGGCCCTTGACCGCCACCCGGTCGATCAAGCGGAAGGTGAAGCCGTTTCGCGCCGCTTGCTGCACCGCTCCGCTCACCAGGATGGTGGTACCGTACTGCTTGTTGAGACCCTCCAGCCGGGAAGCCAGGTTCACGCCGTCGCCCAGCACCGTGAAGCTCATGCGGTCGGGAGCCCCGAAGTGGCCCACCATCACCCGATCGGCGTGGAGCCCGAACCGGGTGACGAGCGCCGGCCGCCCGGCCCACTCGGCCGAGCCATAGAGCCGGTCCGTCGCCTCGAGGCAGGCCAGCGCCGCGCGGCAGCCCCGGGCCGCGTGGCCGGGGCAGGGTCGCACCGCGTTCCATACCGCCATCACCGCATCGCCCACGTACTTGTCGATCACGCCTTCGTTTCGATGCACCGCGCCCGTCATGGCCTGCAGGTACGCGCCGAGCAGCCGCGCCAGCTCGTCCGGCGAGAGCGCTTCCGAGAGCGACGTGAAGTCCTTCACGTCGGTGAACATCACGGTCACCTCGGCCGTCTCGCCCCCGAGCATCGGCTCGCGTCCCGTGCGGTACAGCTCGCGCACCAGGTCCACCGGGACGTATCGGCCCAGGGCCCGCAGCGCCGTCTTGGCCAGCTCCAGGCTGCGCATGACGTCCTCGACGTCCCGGAAGGCCGAACGCGGCTCCGCGGCGCCGAACTCGAAGCTGGCCATCCGCGTCGTGGCATCGACGATCCGCCCCAGGCCGCGCCCCATCGCACGCACGGCCGCGCCGCCGACGAGGCCGATCGCCAGCAGGATGAGCCCGGCCGCGGCCAGGGCCCGGTTGCGAGTCTTCACGTAGGCCCCGAGGTAGTGGTCGGCGGGGACCAGGATGCCGAGACGCCATCCCTGGGTGCGCTCGAGGCCGCGGAAGGTCACCAGGAACCGCCGGCCGCCTGAGACCAGGTCACCCGAGGCCAGGCGTTGGCCGGCCTGGACCTCGCGCAGCATCGGATGCGCGAGGGCGAGGCGCAGCTCGGGCGGCACCGCCACGGGATCGACGCGGAGCTCGCCGTCGGCCTCCTCGCGCAGGCGGTCGGCCGGGCCCAGGCGGGAGACGAGGCGGCCCTGCTCGTCGCAGATGAAGACGAGATGGGGCGCGCGCTCCGCGCTTTCCCGCCGCGTCAGCGCGTCGATCTGCTCGGTCAGCAGCCCGACCCGCAGCACGCCCTGGAAACGGCCGGCGCGGTCCTCCACTGCCTTGAGGGCGGCCACCTCCACCCGCCGGCGCTCCGGCGGCAGGTCGGCGTCCAGCTCCGACCAGTGCAGCTCGGTCCAGATCGTGCGCCCGTAGAAAGGAGCGGAGACGGTCGTACGGAAGGTGGGGTGCTGCGTGGGGTCGTCGGCCCTGCGGTCTACCCGCTGTTCCAGCGGCGCACCGAGCAGCGCGGCGCCGGGCAGGCGGTTCCTCAGGTGGACGACGAAGCGGCCTCCCTCGAGAGCGGTGTAGCGGGTGACGATCCGTCCGCCGTCGAGCCGGCGGACGACGGCCATCTGCCAGGGCGGCGCCGAGTCGCGGGCCACGGTGAAGGTCACCTCGGCCAGCTCCGGGTTCGCCACGAGCTGGGCGAAGAGGGATGTCTCGAGCGAGAGCGGCTCGGCCACCCGCACCGCCTCGAGGTGGACCAGGCTCTCCTCGTCCTCCAGGACGCGCTGGGCCTGGTAGATCGTGTCCTCGACCTGGAGCGCGATCGCGCCGCTGGCTTCCTCGCGGAGGCTCCGCGCCCGATCCATGACCGACGAGCGCCAGCCCCGGAGCAGGACCCCGAGCAGCACGGCCAGCAGGCAGGTGATCCCGAGGCCGGCGAGCAGGAAGACGCGGCCCAGCGTCAGGCGCACGGCGGTCCTCGTCGGGACGGGCCCACGAGGCGGCATGATACCGCCCCCTCAGCGGGTGCTCAGGTGCTCGAGCGCGCGCTGCGCTTCCCGGCGCACGTTGCCGTCCGGATCGCTCGTGGCCCGCTCCAGCGCGGACACGGCGGGCTGGGCCGCCCCGCCCATGCGGCCGAGCGCGCGCGCGGCCTGGGCCCGCACGTACTCGTTGCCGTCGGTGAGGGCGGCCGTCAGCTCGGGCACCGCCGCCGACGCCGCGGAGCCGATCCGGCCCAGCGTGCGGGCGGCCTTCCACCGGCGGTCGCCGTCCGTGCTGCGCAGGGCCTCGAGCAGCGCGGGCACCGCCGCCGACGCCGCCGGACCCATCTGGGCCAGCGCCGCCGCCGCCCCGCCGCGCTCGTAGCCCTCGTCGCGCTGCAGTGCCGCGACCAGGGCCGGCACCGCGTCGCGGGCCTCCTTCCCCATCGACCCCAGCGTCCAGGCGGCGAACCCCCGCACGTAGCCGTCGTCGTTGCCCAGGGCCTGGATGAGGGCAGGCACCGCGTCGCCGCCGAGGCCGATCGCGGAGAGCGACCGGGCCGTGCTCCAGCGCACCGAGGCCCGCTCGTCGCGGAGCGCGGCCAGCAGCGACGGCCGCGCCGGGCGGGCGGCCGGCCCGATCGCGCCGAGCGCGCGCGCCGCCTCGCGCCGCACGTCCTCTTCCGGATCGCGCAGGGCCACGTCCAGCGCGGAGATGGCCGCCGCGGCGGCGGGGCCGCGCCGGCCCAGGCGCCACGCCGCGGAGCGACGGACGGCAGGATCGGCGTCCTTCACGGCCGCGGCCAGCCGCGGCACGTCCGCGCCGGCCGGCAGCCGGTCGCCCAGGGATGCCACGGTGGCCAGCAGCGGCGCCTTCTCGATGGCGGCGGCCACCAGGCGCGCGCCTTCGGGGTTCAGGTGGTCGTAGTCGACGAAGGCCGCCTCGCCGAGGCTGCCGATGGCGGGCAGGAGGTCGAGGCAGGGGATGCGCTCGCCGGCGCAGAAGGCCGCGATCCGCTCCTGGACGATCGGCCGCGGCGCGCCCGGCGCCACCTGGAAGCGGAACGGCAAGACGACGAGCGACAAGGTCGCGCCGTCGGCATGGACCTCGCGCTCCAGGGCCCGCACCTCATCGAAGAAGCGGGCCATTCCCTCCCTCACCTTCCTCGCCCCCGGCTGCTCGAAGAGCTGCTCCACGCTCTGGATCTCGCGGCCCTGCGCGTTGACGAGCACCCGCACGAGGGCCGAGCGCCGGAAGAGCGCGGCCAGTAGGCGCGGCGGCCGGGTGAGGTTGTTCTGCAGCTCGGGGATGTCGTTCAGGCACACGGCCAGCACGACGTCGTCGGGCCGGTACTTGCGGGCCAGCCGCTGGTAGGCGATGCGCTCTTGGCGCGTCGACCAGCCCCACAGCGCGACGTTGAACACCTCCACCGGCCGGCCTTCCTCGTCCAGGCTCCGCTGCAGCACCTGCGGGAACGCCTGGTCGGCCTCGATCTGCGAGCCCGCGGTGACGCTGTCGCCGAGGAAGACGACCCGCCTCGTTCCCGAGGGCTTCTCCACCGCGTGGGTCCGGTCGCGCAGGCCGTCGGCGTTGAACTCCTCCCAGGGCGGCCACCCGCTCACCTCGGAGCGGATGCGGTAGAAGTCGCCCTCCCACTTCTCCTCCCAGTCCCAGATGTAATCGGCGACCGGCGCGCGCGGCCGGCGCTTCTCGACGAGCCGCGCGCCGCCCTCGAGCAGGCCGAGGAAGAGCGCGCTCACCGTCACGGACAGCGCCAGGTTCGCGGCCAGCGAGCGGCGGGGGTCGGAGGCCATGCTCAAGGACGGGCCGCCGCGGAGACGGACGGCCGCTCGCCCTGGAGGCGGGCCGCGATGCGCTGCCAGTGCGTCCCTTGCCAGTAAAGGCGCCCGCAGCCGGCGCACAGGAAGTATTCGTCCTTCCATCGCGCGGTCCGGGGCGGGATCCGCGCCGCCACCTCCTGCTTGGGCACCGCCCGCAGCTCGGCCCCGCACGCCATGCACCGCGGCTCGCGCGGCTCGAGGTCGAGGTCACGGAGCACGACCCCGAGCTGGTGGACGCGGCGCAGGCTGGAAGGGACCCACAGGACCTCCGGCATCGCCTCGGACCCCATCCGGACGGCCTGGCGGCTATCGGTCGTCAACAGCACGGCCCCGCGGCGCCGCGCGTCGGCGAGCGGGTCGGCGCTGCCGGACCGCATCCAGTCCGCCTCGTACCCGGCCGCCCGCAGCCAGCGGGCCAGTCCGCCCAGGCTCGGATCACACAGGAACCGGGGTGGGCGCACCGGCGCGTCGAGCGGCTGCCCGGTGAGGCGGCAGGCCGCCGTCCGCTCCAGGCGCTTCGTCACCCGCCAGCGCGTGAACTCGTACACGCGCGCCAGCGCCTCGGGCAGCGGTACCCCCTCGCGCTCGCTCAGCGCGCGGGCCCGGCGCACGAGCAGGTCCACGCCGAAGTCCAACCGCCGCGGACGCACCTTGGCCAGCAGCCAGCGCAGCTTGGCCCGGTAGCCGGTCTCCAGCCGGTCCGCCACGAGAGCGTTTTACCACTAACAATCATGACGCCGGCGGCGCTCGCCTCCGTCGCGGGGCTCGGCCGCCGGCCATGGCGCAGGGCACGCCGGCCACCAGCTTCCTCGGGACGTGTGCGGCGGCTGTCAAGGCTCGCCCCATGCCGCCGTAGAATGGGCGCCGATGGGGCGCGGCGCGCTGGGCCTACTGCTCGTCCTCGCCGCCGCCGCCTGCTCCCGCCGGCCTCCCGGTCCCGACCGCCTGCTGCTCGGCCGCACCGCCGAAGGCGCGATCCCGCCCGCCGGCTCGCTTTCGACCGGCGGCGAGGCCCGGCCGGCCCTCCTCCACTCCGCCTCGTTCCGCGTGCGGCTTCCCCGGCGTGGGCTGCTGACCTTCGGCATGGGCACCGCCTTCGCGGGCGCGGTCGAGGACGCCCCCGGCTGGTACCGGCTGCAGGTGCGGGCGGGCGAGAAGCTGCTCCTCGAGCACACCCTGAACCCCCGTGCCCCTCACGGCTGGCGCGACTTCAGTCTTCCCCTCGAGGGGCTCGGGCGCCTGAGCCTGCTCGCCTTCCAGATGCGGCTGACCGACCGGAACGGGGCCGACGTCGCCCGGCCGCCCGGCCTCCTGCTCGGCGTCTCGGACCCGACCGTCCACGACCTCGACGACTATGGCAAGGCCAAGGGTGTCGTCCTCGTGTCCATCGACACGCTGCGCCGCGACCACGTGGGAGCATACGGCTACCTCCGCCCCACGACTCCGCGCCTGGACGCTCTGGCCCGCGACGCCATCTTCTGCGAGGACGCGGTCAGCACCTCCTCGTGGACGCTGCCCGCCCACCTGTCGATGATGACGTCGGTCGATCCCGGCGCCCACGGTGGGGTCGACATGGGCCACGCCTTCAACCACCGCGCGCCGACCCTGGCCGCGCTGATGCGCCGGGCGGGATTCGCCACCGAAGCGGTGACGAGCCACCTCTACGTCTCCGCCGCCTACGGCCTCGACGACGGTTTCCAGCACCTCGACTTCCACCAGGACCGCAAGGCGACCGACGTGGCCAACCGCGCGATGGACGTGCTCGACCGGGTCGGCGACCGGCCGTTCCTGCTCTTCCTCCACTTCTACGATCCCCACTGGCACTACGAGCCCCCCGAGGCCACCCGGAAGATCTTCGACGCCGCCTACGCGGGGACGATCACCGGCCTGCTGCAGGACTTCTCCCACCGGGATCCGAGGAGCGTCACCCCGGCCGACCTCGCCCACCTGGTCGCCCTCTACGACGGCGAGATCCGCTACGTCGACGACGAGCTGGGCCGCGTGCTCGACCACCTGAAGGCCCGGCGGCTCGACCGGGGCACCCTCGTCGTGGTCGCCTCCGACCACGGTGAGGAGTTCCTCGAGCACGGCTCGTGGGAGCACCAGAAGACGCTCTACGAGGAGGTGGTCCGCATCCCCCTCTTCCTGCTCGGCCCGCGCGTGACCCCGCGCCGCGAGCCGGCGCCGGCCAGCCTGCTCGACGTGGCGCCCACCGTGCTGGCCTGGGCCGGCCTCTCCGTGCCCGGCCAGATGCAGGGCCGCAGCCTGCTCGCCGCGCGCTCGGAGAGGGAGGCCGCGTACGGCGAGACGGACCACACGATCGACGGCACGCGCAAGCTCTTCCTGCGCGCCGGCGACCGCGGCTGGAAGGCGATCCTCTCCCTCGACCGCGACGGAAGCGCCGTACGCGCGGAGGAATGGTACGATCTGGCCGCCGACGCCGCCGAGAAGCGCAGCGCCCCGCCTCCTCCCAGCATCGCCGATCCCATCCGCCGGCGGGCGGTGGAGAGGTGGACGGCGGCCCGCCGCCGCGGCGCCGGAGCGCCCGGCGTCATCCTCAGCCCCGAGCAGCGCGATCGCCTGCGGGCCCTGGGCTACCTGGGGCCGTGAAGGGAACCTTGATGAGACGGGCCGCCACCGCGCTCCTCGCCCTCACCATGCTCCCGGCTCCGCTCTCCGCCCAGGTCGTGACCGAGCCGCGCACGGGCACTGGCTTCCCGGCGAAAGACCACGACATGACGCTGCTCGGCGTGGGCGTGCGGACGAAGACGTTCCTGAAGGTGAAGGTCTATGCGATCGGCCTCTACGTCGCGGAGGCCGCGCTCGCCGGGCCGCTGGCCCCGCACCGCGGCCGGCCGGTGACTCCGGCCTTCTACCGCGACCTCGTCTGGGGCGATTTCCCCA
>Ga0066709_100002158_pt1 | contig 14045 bp, 11 predicted proteins | sample GraSoiAngelo_158_FD_79665 | JGI IMG/M metagenome (GOLD analysis project Ga0066709, IMG submission 79665) | Grasslands soil microbial communities from the Angelo Coastal Reserve, California, USA - 14_1009_16_30cm | ecosystem: Environmental > Terrestrial > Soil > Grasslands | place: USA...
AACGCGGTCCGTGAGGCGGAATACGTCAATCATCGCTACGGGCTTGTCGCCACCAGCGGTGACCCGCCGAGGAGATGAGGGCGGTGTGCTCCAGATGCCGTTCGAGGGGTCGTAAGGAGCGATCCGGGAACAACCGCCGAATAGGAACAACTGGTCTCCAGTGGAATCCACGCTCATGCCGGAGCCGAATAGGAAGCGGGGCACGTCGCCCCCCCTGCGTGAGCCTGGTCCACGTGTCGGACCCAGGTCCAACCGCCACAGAGGCAGTACCGATGTGGTGTCCCACAGCGACTGCTCGAGCACGGGGAATCGATGCCGCGCGCGATCGAGGGCGCCGACGGAGGTGAGGTCGGAAGAGATCGACGGCCCCCCGGTCGTGTCGATCAGCGACGACGCGGAATCGGCGAATCCATACGCCGCGGGAGGCAATGTGGAGAACTGGAAGGCTCCGGCTGGATCGCCACGGGCGCCTCTGCCGATCGCCTGGCGTGGTCCGCCGCTCCGATCGCATCGGGCTCCGCGCCGATCGCCACGAATCAGTCGCCCCAGGGATCCACGGTGGCTGCGTGCCAGTACTTGTAGACTGACGACCGCGTGGCGGACGAAGACTGACCATGGCCTCATCTTGGTGGCCTCCTTCACGCAGGATGCGGCAGGAGTGTGCGCCTCGCCGAAGCCGTGGTCCACAGTAAGGGGAGGTGGGTGAGGAGAGACGCGCTTGCGAGCGGGTTGGCTGCCCGGTAAGTTGGTTCGCGACTTGAGACGGGCAGCCGTGAGAGCCTAGGGCGCGCCGGGCGGGCGCGCAGTGGCTGGGCGGATACAGACGCCTCAAGAGGTGCCACGCGGTCGTGAGCGAGAGCGAGCGCGCCGAGGTGGTGAGGAAGGTCGTCCCGCTCGCGCAGATACCGACACAGTCGCCAAGGCCGCGCTTGGAAACTCGTTGAGCGCCTGTAGCTCAGAAGGATAGAGCAACGGATTTATAATCCGTCGGTCGGGGGTTCGATTCCCTCCAGGCGCGCCAATTTTCGAGCCGATTCTCAGCAGATTGTGCCATTTAGCCCCGTTGGTTAAGCCGCCTCGTCGAGCTGCCAGAGCGCGCAGCTACGATCCAATTCGGCGGTCAGCTCGATTTTCAGTCTTCTCAATCTTTGTTCCGCGAATTTCAGGGCATTGTCGGAGAAGCGGGCGGCGAACCTTTCAATCTCTCGCGCTGCCGCGGAGTGAGAAAGTTGTTGCCTTCCTCTGCCAGGTGACCACGGAACTTGTTGAGCAGGACCAGCCGCAACAACATCTCCTCGGCAACGACGCGAGTCGGCCTTCCATCAAGGCACCTTCGCAGTGGTCCGAACCTTCCGGATTCACTTGGTCCCTCCTGCCGCTTCCGCTTTCCAATCGTGGGCCGCAACTCGGACTCTGACCCGGACAGCCTTGGGCTTGCGGCGCAGGATGTCCTTGAGCTTCCCCAGCGGGTACTCCGTCACCGGCTCTCGTGTCGCTACCATGAGCCGCAGCGCCCGATCGGCCGGCGGACTCATGATCTCTCTGTCCTGCTCCCACCGCGAGACGCTCTCCGGAGTCACCCCGATGTGCTTCGCGAAGTCCGCCCCGGACCAGCCCAGGAATTTCCTCAGAAAACGAACCTCCGCGCCGGTGAACGGCGTGTCCTTCTGGATCACGAACCTGGCCAGCGCTCGATGAAGTTGCTCGATCCGCGGGATCGACACTTCGAACTCGCCACACCCCGGGCACCGACTCACTTCCACACCCACGAGCGTGACGCCGTGCAACCCGCTGGCCGTGTAGCTGAAGTTCTCGCGCCGCGTCTTCATCGCGGTGCCGCACTGCTGACATTTCATGGTCTTCGCGTCCTCCTGGTGACGCCGGGACCGCATGCGCGCGCTTGCGTTCATAGCCTCCAGGCGGTAACAACCGACAATGACGCGGATCAGCCGCCTGGCGTCGGCAGGCGTCAGCGGCTCCTCCATGGCATATATGCGCTACCTCATGGCTTGATGTGACGTCAAGACGGCTACTCTTAAGGATGGGGCGCCGCCCGCAAACGGGCCGGCTCACTCCAGCCCGCCGTCTCCGTGGTTCGCGAGTCTAGCGACAGGAGGCACCTCGAAGAGCGCCACGCGCTCTTGGCACTGCCCCGGTCGGGTTCTTGGTTGCGCTGGGCCTCGCTGGAAATCCTGCCAGAGGTTGTGCCAGAGTGCGGTGAATTCGCTGCTTCCGTGGTGTCGCGCTGAGTGCCGCGCTGTACACCAAGCCCAAGCAATGCGTAGGATTTCACCGGCCGAGTGTCGCCGTCTGGCGCCGGTGGCGCGTTTCTAATCCGTCGGTCGGGGGTTCGATTCCCTCCAGGCGCGCCAGTCTCGAGTCCTGCTTGCGCGGCGACCCAAGGACATGGTGGTGGATGTAGCTCAGTTGGTAGAGCACTGGACTGTGGCTCCAGGTGTCGCGGGTTCGATCCCCGTCATCCACCCCATCTCTCCCTTCCACCGGTCCGCGGCGCGATCGTGACCCGCCGCGCCAAGATCGTCTGCACGCTCGGGCCCGCCACGCATTCGCCTGCCGGCGTGCGGGCCCTGGTGGACGCCGGCATGGACGTCGCGCGCCTCAATCTCTCGCACGGCGAGCATTCCCGGCACGCCGAGGCCTACGCCTGGGTGCGCGAGGCTTCAGACGCGACGCTGCGCGCCGTCGGGGTGCTGGCCGACCTGCAAGGCCCCAAGATCCGTCTCGGCGTGTTCGCCGGCGGGACCGCTGCGCTCGAGCCCGGGGCGGAGTTCGCGATCACCACCGAGCCGTGCGTTGGGGACGCGCACCGCGCCTCCACCACCTACCCGGCGCTCGCCCGCGACGTCGCCGCGGGCGACACGCTGCGCCTGGACGACGGGCTGGTGAGGCTCCAGGTCCTCGCCAGTGACTGGTGCGAGGTGCGCACCCGGGTGCTCGAGGGCGGCCCGATCTCCGACCACAAGGGCATCAACCTCCCCGGCGTGCGGGTCAGCGCCGAACCCCTCACCGAGAAGGACCTCGCCGACCTGCGATTCGCGCTGTCGCTCGGGGTCGACATGGTGGCGCTCTCGTTCGTTCGCTCGCCGCGGGACGCCATCCGGGTGCGACAGGAGATCGCCTCCGCGGGCGCTTCGCTACCCGTCATCGCCAAGATCGAGAAGCCCGAAGCGGTCGCGGAGATCGAGGCGGTCCTCGACGCCTTCGACGGGGCGATGGTGGCGCGCGGCGACCTGGGGATCGAGATGCCGCTCGAGAGCGTGCCGCTGGTGCAGAAGCGCGTGGTCCACCTGGCGCGGGAGCGCGCCAAGCCGGTGATCGTGGCCACCCAGATGCTCGAGTCGATGATCCGGCATTCCCGGCCGACGCGCGCCGAGGCGTCGGACGTCGCGAACGCGGTGCTGGACGGCGCCGACGCGCTCATGCTCTCGGGGGAGACCAGCGTGGGAATGTTTCCGACCGAGGCGGTGAGCACCATGAGCCGCATCATCGCCGCGGCCGAAGCCGAATCCCTCGGGTCGATCGCGCCCCTCGCTGCCCGGCCGGGGACGCGCCAGGAGGCCCTGGCGGCGGCCGCCGCGAGCGTCGCCCGCGATCTCGACGCGCGCGCGCTCGTCGCCTTCACGCAGAGCGGAAGCACCGCCCGCTGCCTTGCCGCCCATCGCGCGGGCATTCCCCTCCTCGCGTTCACCCCCGAGCCTCGGGTGCGCAGCCAGCTCGCGCTGGTGTGGGGGGTGGAGACGTTCGTCGTGCCCGGCGCCCCGCACACCGACGCGATGATCGCCCAGGTGGACCAGGCGCTGCTCGCGCTGGGACGCGCCGCCCGCGGGGACGTGGTGGTGATCGTCGCCGGCAGCCCGCCGGGCACCTCGGGCTCCACCAACATGCTGAGGGTCCATCGCGTGGGGGAAAACTGAAGCGCGGGCGGACGGAGCGGCGGCGCGGCGCCGCGGGCGGGCCATCGATCCAGCCGCAGGCGGCGCTCGAGCGCCCGCCGGCACTGGGGCTCGCCGTCCTGGCCGCGGCGGCGGCGCTCCTGGTCCTGGCCCCGCCCGCTTCCAACACCTGGTGGGGGGTCAACGGTTTTCGTTCCCTTCCGGTGGCGGCACGAGCAGCACTGCTCGTGGTCGCGGCCGCGAGCTCGGCCCTCGCATGGCCGGGGGTGAAGGGGCGGTCGGTCGCGTGGGGTATCGCCGTCGCCGGCGGCTGGGCGCTCGCGTTTCCGCTCCACGAGCACATTCACCTGCTCGGCGACACCCAGCTTCGCACGGACACGCTGGAATCGGCGGCCCTTGGAACCATTTCGCTCCGGTTCGGCGATCTCGCGGGCGAGCTCCACGCCAGCCCGCTGGACGTCGTTGCGAATCTGTACGTCCCGCTCGGGCTCACCCACCTCGGCTCGTCGGGATCGGCGGTGTCGTGGACGTGCTTCGCCGAGTGGCTCCTCTACCTCTCCGGCGTGGCGCGCGTGGTGAAGCGTTTGGGACCTCCTCCCGAGGCCCGAATCCCCTTGACGGCGGCGCTGGCCCTCTCCGGGCTGCTCGAGGTCTTCGCCGGCTATCTGGACTCATCGGGCCTGATCCTGGCGGCCGCCGCGTGGTGGTGGAGCGAGCTCCTCGCCCCCCTCGACCGTGACCGCCAGGCCGCGCGGGTGTGGGTGGCCGGGCTCGCGCTCTTGCTCACTCACCGGATGGGGGCGGCCATGCTGGCGCCCCAGTTGTGGCGCGCGCTGGGGGCGCGCCTCGACGGTGACCGCCCCGGACCGAGGCGCTGGCTGCTGGCGCTCACCGCGGTGACCCTCGCCTCGATGGCGGTCTTCCTGACCTGGAGGAGGGCCGGCGGCCAGTTCCGCGTGGACCTGCGCGATCTCCTCCTCAGCGCCCGCACCAGCGGCCTCAGGCTCTCGGCCCCGGCCGACATGGCCAACACGCTGGCCCTGGTTTCGCCGCTGATCTTTCTCGCCCCCGCTCTGTCGGGGTGGAGGACGCTGATCGACTGGATGCGACGGGGGACGACGCACCTGGCGCTGGTGGCGGCGGCGCCCCTGCTCCTGCTTCTCGCCTGGCTCTTCCCGGTCGGCCTGAGCGGCCTCGGGGCGCAGCGCGACTGGGACGTGAACACCCTGCTCGGGCTCTCGCTCGCGGTGGCGGCCGGCTCGCTCCTGGCGCTGATGCCCCGAGCGCGGCTCGTGCCCGCGCTCGCGGCGTGCCTGCCGGTGCTGGTGCTTGGGGCCGGCGGGTGGGTGGGAGTCAACGCCGACGAGGCGGCGAGCCTCGGACGCGTCGAGACCCTGGCGTCCGCGCCCGGGCACGTCCAGGGGCCGCAGCTCGGCCACCTCTACCGGGCGCGGGGCAACTGGTACATGAGTCACCTTCAATGGCGGCAGGCGGGCGCCTCGTTCGATCGCTCCTTCGAGCTGAATCCCAACCCCAAGATCGAGATCCTGGCAACCCGGTCCTGGTTGATGGCGCGCGACCCCTTCTCGGCCCGCAGGTCGCTGGGGCGGGCCCGTGCGGCCGGGCCGCTCCCGCCCGACTGGGAGCGAAAGTCCCGGAGCTACGAACTGGTGATCCAGAGAATGGAGGAGGCTTACGCCCGGGCCAGGGAGCAGGCCGTCGCTCCCCGATAGGCGCCTCGCCGCTACACGGGCGCGGCCAGCCGGCGCCTGAGCTCGCGCACGGCCATGGCACGGTGAGAGATCTGGTTCTTCTCCGCGGGTTCGAGCTCGGCGAGGGTGCGGGCGGTCCCCGCGACCTCGAAGACCGGGTCGTAGCCGAAGCCCTCACTCCCGCGCGGCCGCTCGGTGATGCGTCCCTCCAGCACCCCCTCCGCCACCACCTCCGTCCGGTCGGGGAAGCAGGCGGCGCACACGGTGCGGAAGCGGGCGGTACGGTGTTTGGGCTCGACGCCTCGCAGCAGGTCCAGCAGATGGCGGACGTTCTCGTCGTAGGTGGCGGCGGGTCCCGCGAACCGCGCGGTGCGCACCCCGGGGCCTCCCGAGAGGGCGTCCACCTCGAGCCCCGTGTCGTCCGCGATGGCGGGGACCCCCGTGCTCCGGAGCGCCGCCCTCGCCTTGAGGAGCGCGTTCTCCTCCAGCGTGGCTCCGGTCTCGTCGGGCGGCACCGCCCCCGGGAATTCGCTCAGGCTCACGAGCTCGAGCCCGGGAAGCTCGAGGAGCGAACACAGCTCGACCAGCTTGTCGGGATTGAAGCTCGCCACCACCACCTTCATGAGCCGAGCGGAAGGAGCCCCGAGTCCCCCAGCAAGCGCCGCTGCGCGGTCACCACGCGGCGGATCCCGGAGCGCGCGAGCTTCAGCAAGCCCCTGAGATCCGTCTCGCTGAACGACGTCGACTCGCCGGTCCCCTGCAGCTCCACGTAGCGTCCGGCGCCGGTCATGACGACGTTCATGTCGACCTGGGCGCGCGAGTCCTCGTTGTAGTCGAGGTCGAGGCAGGGGACGCCGTCGATCAGCCCGACCGAGACCGCCGCCACCACGTCCGAGAGCGGCGGGCCGACGAGGTGGCCGCGGTTCGAGAGGGTCACGAACGCGTCGTGGAGCGCCACCAGCGCTCCGTTGATCGCGGCCGTGCGCGTGCCTCCGTCGGCTTCCAGCACGTCGCAGTCGATGATCACGGTCCGCTCGCCGAACGCCGCGAGGTCGGTCACGGCGCGCAGGGAGCGTCCGATCAGCCGCTGGATCTCGTGGGTGCGCCCGCCGGCCTGGACGGCGCGGGGCGTGCGCTCGGTCGTCGAGCGCGGCAGCATGCCGTACTCCGCGGTCACCCAGCCCAGGCCCTTTCCCCGCCGCCACGGCGGCGCGCGGTCCTCGACGGTGGCAGCGCACAGCACGCGCGTCCGGCCCAGGCTGACGAGCGCCGAGCCCTCGGCATGCGGGATGGCGCCGCGCTCGAGGCGCAGCGGCCGCAGCGCGCGCGTTTGACGCCCGTCGTGGCGCGCGAATTCCGGCGCGCCGGGATGCTCGGAATGGCGCCGGATCGCCTCGGGTGGACGCGTCATGGGTCGGTTCCTCGGGTCACCGGGCCGGCAGGCGTTCGAACCACGGCTGATCGGTCTGGTCGACGATCGTGGTCGGCGGGAGCTCCCGGCCGAGGAACGCCCGCGCCACGCGCGCGAAGTTGCGCGGCTCGTCGGTCAGGTAGAAGCGGTGCTCCGGATCCCTGCTCGAGAGCTGGCCGCGCTCGCGCAGCAGGGCCGCGATCGCCCGCGCCGCCTCGGCGCCCGAGTCGATGAGCCGCACCTCGGGGCCCATCAGCTCGGCGATCAGCGGCGCAATCAGCGGGTAGTGCGTGCAGCCGAGGATCAGCGTGTCGAGCCCGCCGCTCGAGAGCTCGGCCAGGTATTCCTGGGCCACCATCCGGGTCACCGGGTGGTCGACCCAGCCCTCCTCGATCAGCGGCACGAACAAGGGGCAGGCGTGAGAGAGCACGCGGGCATCCGGCGCCAGCGATTCGACCACCCGGGCGTAGGCGCCGCTTCCCACCGTGCCGAGGGTGCCGATCACCCCGATGCGGCGGCGCGGGCTGAGCTCGAGCGCGGCGCGGACCGCGGGGTCGATCACTCCGACCACCGGGACATCGAGAGTCCGCACCAGCGCCTCGAGCGCGTACGACGAGGCGGTGTTGCAGGCCACCACCAGGCACTTGATGTCCTGGCGCACCAGGAACGCCGCGATCTCGAGGCTGAAGCGCGTCACCGTGTCGCGGGACTTGCTGCCGTAGGGAAGCCGCGCGGTGTCGCCGAAGTACACCACCGACTCGCCCGGCAGGGTCCGGAACAACTCGCGGACCGCGGTCAGGCCGCCGAGCCCGGAATCGAAGACGCCGATCGGGCGCGAATCGTGGGTCGTGGGGATGGGATCGCTCGGGTTCAAGGCCAGTCGGAGATCTCGATCGGCCGGTCGAGCGGCAGGTGGCCGCCCAGGGTCGGGATCGGCGACCCGCCGCAGATCAGGAGCACGCGTTTCACCTCGGGCATGTTGGTCCCGAGGGTGCGAATCAGGGAAGCGACGGCGAGGTATTCGGCGCTCGAGCCGCCCCGGAAGCCCTGCTGGAAGGAACGCGACAGGTCGAGCGTCATGAGCCCGCGATCATCGAGATAGACATGAAGCACCGAGGTGCCAGCCGGGAGCGCCGCCACGCCGCGGCCGGTTGGCCCGCGATCGAGCTCGCTCACGAGAGCCGCGACGCGCTCGTGGAGGCTCTGGACCTCCACCATCTCGCGCGCCTCGCTCACCAGGCTGTCACCGCCGGGGGAGGCGAAGTAGACCCGCACGGTCTTGAGGCCCGCGTCCGCGGAGTCCGCGCCCGCACCCTCGCCGCTCGGCGGTGCGGCGTGCGGCCCCGACCAGCGCCACGCAAGCCACGCTAGCATAGCCATCAGGACCGTTCCAACCATCAGCCTTCTCAGCAGTCGCTTCATGTTCGCTTCACTCGTTGCGCTGGTAGGACTGGACCCCCTCGGCGATGCTCGCCGCCAGGTCGCCCAGACCGTTCGGCTCGGCGAGGCGCTGGCGGTCGGCGGCCGAGGTGAGCGTGGCGCACTCCATCATCAGCCCCGGGGCGTTCACCCCCAGCAGGGAGCTCGGCAGCACCTCGCGGAGCCGCGTGGGCCCCTGGCCGTGCAGCTCCAGCGAGGACAGCACCGCCTCGGCGAGCTCGCGACTGAGCACCGCGTGGCGGGTCCCGACATCGCGCCACTGCAAGACTTGGAGCTCGGCCGCCGAGGCAGTCCGCTCCGACTCGCTCTGGAGGCCGAAGGTGGCGGGCGGACAATAGACCGTGGCGCCGCGAGCGGCCGGGCTCGAGAACCCGTCGAAGTGGAGCGACAGCACCAGGTCGGCGCGGGCCCGATTGGCCTTCTCGGCGCGCTGATCCACCGACAGCTTGCGATCGTCCTCGCGCGTCAGCACCACGCGCGCCGAAAGGCGGCGCTCGAGCTCTACCTTGAGCAACCGCGCGAGACGCAAGGTCAGGTCCTTCTCGACCACGCCGGGCACCGCGACGCCGGCGTCGGAGCCCCCGTGCCCCGGGTCGAGCACGACGACCCTGAGCCGCCGGGGCCCGGGGGGACCCTCGGGCGCGAACTCCTCGAGGTCCGGCGCCGGCCGGGAGGCGATCACCACCCCCATCCGGCCGCCCCCTTGGTCCCGCACCAGGCGGTATCCGGCGGCCAGGGGCACCACCTCCAGCTCGAAGCCGCTCCCCACCGCCGAGCGGATCGAGCGGATCGAGCGCACCAGGCTAGGCGGAGCCAGGGTGTCGGGCAGCACCCCGATGAAGAATCCCGAGAAGCGCAGGCGGAAGTGGGCGCGCGCGCGCCCCGCGACCACGAAGTCCTCGGGGCGATCGATCGGGAACCAGAGCGTCGTCCCGCTCGGCTGGGCGACGATCTGCGGGGCGCCCACCACGCCCGAGGCCGGGACCTGGAGGACAACCTTCCTGCCGGGATCGTAGCGCAGGCGCGCGAGCGTGGAGTCGTGCGGCAGCGAGTCCACCAGCGCCACCGGCACTTGCAGCTCTCCGCCCCTCGAGCGCACCGGGGCGGGCAGGCGCACGGTTCGGTCATCGATCAGCGCGAACGGGTTGTCGACGGTGAGCTGGATGCGGTGGGCGCGGGCGCGCAGCACCAGCTTGCGCACGTCGGAGCGCCAGTACTTGGTGGCGTCCAGGAGGCGGGCCAGGTCGTTGACGCCGACGTAGGTCTCGCCGTCGAGCGAGCGCGTGGGGCCGCTCTCGGGCGAGACGCGGATCCGCGTCTCCCAGCCGGCGGGAAGGTCGCCGGCCCGCGGTTTGGGCTCGTGTCGCCGCGCGGCGCTGTCGGTGGCCGTGACGAGGAGCAACACCAACGCTGCGACGGGCCAGGTGCGGGCCGGGGGCCTTCGCGAGACTCGCGAGCCTCCGACATCGTGTCTCCGGGTCGCTACTCGAGTCTCGCTGCGGCCCCCGGCCCCCACCTGGCCGTGATCGCTCTTAGCCGACTCACGGCGCGCGCCGGGACCTTGACGATGCCGCCCACTCCGCGCCCTCATCTCCCGCGCTCCGCGCCGCGACGCGCGCGATCGATCTCTCGCTTGGCGTCGCGCTCGGCGATCGCGTGGCGCTTGTCGAGCGTCTTCTTGCCCTTGGCCACGCCGAGCAGGAGCTTGGCGTGCCCGCGCGAGAAGTAGAGCTTGAGCGGCACGATGGTCTGCCCCTTCTGGGCCACCGCCTTGGCGAGCGAAGCGATCTCGGAACGATGCAGCAGCAGCTTGCGGCGGCGGACCGGGTCCGGGTTCCAGCGGTTCCCCTGCTCGTAGGGAGGAATGTGCATTTGATAGATGAACGCCTCGCCGTCCTGGACCCCCGCGTAGGCCTCGGTCAGGCTCGCCTTGCCTTGCCGCAGGCTCTTCACCTCCGTGCCGGTGAGCACCAGGCCCGCCTCCACCGTCTCGAGGATGAAGTAGTCGTGCCGCGCGCGCCGGTTCTGCGCCACCACCCGTCCGGCCGTCTCGGCGTCATGGGGCATGGGGGAGAGAGGCTCTCGGAGCGATGACCTCCGTCACGGCGAGAACGACCTGGGATCTCGAGCGACTCGCGGCGGCAGGTGGAATGGTGCGGAAGGGGGGATTTGAACCCCCACACCCTTTCGGGCGCTAGAACCTGAATCTAGTGCGTCTGCCAGTTCCGCCACTTCCGCACGTTCGTCACATCGTGCTGCTGCTGGCCCTTGGAACGCGCATCATACCGGGACCGGAGCATCGCCGCCAGGCGAGGCGATGCCGCACTCCCCGTGACGTTCCCCCCGCGAGCTGGGGCAGGATGTGTCGGAGTTGAACGGGGTCGAACCGTCGCCTCTGGAGACCGACCGAACCCCGGCGCCGGATCGGGTGTATTCTCCTCGAGTCTCCCGAATTCCGAACCGGGCCCGCGGCGAGCGTACCCGCAGCAGGAGGCGTCATGAGTCCCGGGTGCAAGGGCATCCTCGGCGCGGCAGTCCTTGTTTTCGCGGCCGATGCCGCGCGAGCCTCATGGCCTACCAACCCAGCGGCCAACCTTCCGATCTGTACCGCGCCCGGCAACCAGTTCGAGGCAATCGCGGTTCCCGACGGATCGGGTGGCGCCATCCTGTGCTGGACCGACGCTCGCAGCGAAACGTCGTGGGATCTGCGCGCGCAGCGCGTGAGCGCCAGTGGCGACCTGCTGTGGACGCACAACGGAGTCCTCGTCAGCAATGGCCCCCACGATGAGTACCGGCCGTCGATGGTTTCGGACGGCGCAGGCGGCGTCATCCTCGCGTGGATGGACACCCGTGCGTATTACCTGGACATCTACGCCCAGCGGCTCGGTGCCGATGGTGTGCCGCAGTGGCCGGCGGGTGGTGTTGCGCTCTGCACCGCTCCCGACAACCAGCAAGACGTCGTGATCGCGAGCGATGGCTCGGGAGGAGCGATCGCCGTCTGGACCGACGGACGGAGCGGGACCGACTATCATCTGTATGCGCAAAGGATCGACGGCCATGGCACGACGCTCTGGACGGAGAACGGAGTACCGATCTCGCACCCGATCGAACAGCTTCGGCCGAAGATCGTCGCCGACGAGGCCGGGGGTGCGATCGTCATCTGGATGAGCCGCATGAGCGAGAGTTTGATTGACCTCTACGGGCAGCGGCTGGACGCCGATGGGCAAGCTGTTTGGGGGGAGAATGGCGTCCCCGTGGCCGACGGGCCAAGCATCGTCTACGGCTTCGACGTCATTGCCGACGACGCAGGTGGCGCGATCGTCATCTTCGACGACGATCGCAACGGCCTGCTCGACGGCTTCGTGCAGAAGTTGGACGCACAGGGTGCGCGCCTGTGGCCGGCTGACGGCCTCTCGATCTGCACGGCGAGCGGGAACCAGCAGCATCCTCTGGCGGTCACCGACGGCGGGGGCGGCGTCATCGCGACCTGGGAGACCGACTACCGCGATGGCATCGACAGTCAGGTTTTTGCTCACCGAGTCGCCTCGGACGGCGCCGTCCCTTGGCAGGCGAACGGCATTCCGCTCGCGAATCGGGACAACCAGCACTGGCCGGCGATCGTCGCCGACGGATTCGGCGGCGCCTGGATCGCATGGTCCGATCTGACGACGTTGGATCTCTACGCCCAGAGGATCAGCGGAACGGGCGCGCTCGAATGGGGGGTCGGCGGCCTACTGGTCAGCGGGGCGCCCGACGCCCAGACCTCTCCCGCGATCGTCTCGGACGGCGTCGGCGGCGCCATCATCGCCTGGGCCGACGCGCGGGATTCGACGCGGACCGACATCTACGCCCAGCGCGTACCCTTCGACCAGCCGGCCGGCGTCGTGGTGATCCAAGCCCGTGCCACTCTGGTGGCGGGCGATGCTCACCTCTCGTGGGAGTTGCGCGACTTCGCCGGCATCTCGTTCACCGTCGAACGCAGGACCGAATCCGAGGATTGGCTCGCCCTCGGCCGGCCGGAATCGCGCGCCGGCACGCTCTCATACGTCGATCGCGGGTTGCAGCCCGGTAAGCGCTATGGCTATCGCCTGGCGCCTGCGGGGGGCGGCGCATCCGCGGGTGAGATCTGGGTCGAAGGCTCGTTGGGGAGGACACTGGAGCTTCGCCCTTCAGGGTCAAATCCCTCGCTCGGCGGCCAACTGCGCGTCGAGCTATTCGCCTCGGAAGGCCAACCGGCGATTCTCGAGGTGTTCGATCCGTTGGGGCGGCGGGTAGATCTCAAGAGGATCGAGCCTGGGGCCGCGAAACGAACGGTGGAATGCCGCGGCGCCAACGGCCTCTCCCCGGGCGTTTACCTGGTCCAGGTCCGTCAGGGAAGCCAGTCGGCGCACGCCCGCGTAGTCGTGGCCCACTAGAGGCGGATCACCTCAACAGGGCGAGGTGCTGCGTCCATCTGCCCTCCGGGGTCTCGAAACGCACGAGATAGATGCCCGCCCGCGGGCGCACCCCGCCGGAGGCCTCGCCCCACTTGGCGACGTGGCGCCCTGCCGGTTGCAGCCCATCCACGAGGCGAGCCACCTCACGCCCGGCGACGTCGAACACTCGCACTCTCACGAGAGCCTCGTGCGGCAAGGAGTATTCGATCGAGCCGGAACCCGCGGTCGGATTGGGGCGAATGCTCAGGGCGAAGGCGGCGGGCGGCTCCTCGTCGACTGCGCCGGGGGTGATGAACTCGGCCCGGATGACCTTGTAGCCGTTCATCGTGATCTCCAGCGGGTTGCTGCTACCCGACGCGTCACCCAGCCATTGGTTGAGGTGGTAGCCCTGGTCCGGGACGGCATACAGGGTGGCGATCTCGCCGGAAGAGTGGCACCACCTGTCGACCACCACCGTTCCATGGCTCCCGCCCGCATCGAGGAGGAACCCGCCACCCAGATCGAGGCGGAACGAGGTATCGAGAAGGTCCCCCCCGGGCGTCCGGCCGGCAAACACAATGGCGGCATCATCGTCAGGACCGTAGACGGCGCTGGCGCCATATCGGGCACCCAGGTTTCCCGACGGGACGATCTGGCACCAGAGCGGCTGATTCGGCTGGTCCTTGAAATCGAGCGCCGAGATCCCCGATCCGTCGGACTGGAGGAGCAGCGCGCGATCCCGGATCGGATCGTAGATCGCCGGGCCGTACGTGGAGTGCGGAACGCTCCAGGGAGTCAAGTCCGTCCATGTCGGAATTCCCGACAGCGACAGCGCCCAGGCCCCATTTGGGTTGGTTCCGGAGCCCGCCATGATCACCATCCGATCCCGGACCGGGTCGTAGATTGCTGCGGCGTTCGAACGAGGCGGCGGAGGCGTTCCCGACGGCGTGAGCTGGGTCCAGGTCGGAGTTCCGGCGAGCGTGAGCTGCCAGACGTCGTTTTGCGGCGTGAAACACGTCAAACCGCACCGAATGCTGCCCCCGAAGAGGAGCAATCGGTCCCGCACCGGATCGTAAATGACGGAGGGATCGCTGCGAGGCGCCGGCGGCGTCCCGCTGGCGGCGATCTGAGTCCATGTCGGCGGGCCGGTCAA
>Ga0066709_100002159_pt1 | contig 14041 bp, 7 predicted proteins | sample GraSoiAngelo_158_FD_79665 | JGI IMG/M metagenome (GOLD analysis project Ga0066709, IMG submission 79665) | Grasslands soil microbial communities from the Angelo Coastal Reserve, California, USA - 14_1009_16_30cm | ecosystem: Environmental > Terrestrial > Soil > Grasslands | place: USA...
CCTGGCGGAGGGAATGGAATTCGCGAAGGTCGCGAAAGATCACGTGCTGATGGCGAGCTTCGATCCGCGTCTGCTGCAGTACGACGCGGCTCAGACGCAGCGGTTTTACAAGCTTCTCGTCGAACGTGTGCGGGAAGCACCCGGCGTCCAGAGCGCGGCGCTCACGCAGAACCCTCCGCTTGGATTGGACGACTTCGACGCCATCGCCTTCGTGCCGGACGGTTTTCAGATGCCGCCCGGCCGCGAGAGCTTCACCTCGACAATGGACACGATCGATGAAGGCTACTTCGAAACGATGGGGATACCGATCCTGCGTGGCCGCAGCTTTCTGCCGTCCGATACGAAGGATGCCTCGCGTGTCGCCGTCGTCAACGAGCAGTTCGCGAAGCATTACTGGCCGGGCGCCGACGCCGTGGGCAAGCGCATCCGGCTCGACAGCCGGTCCGGCACGCCGGTCGAGATCGTGGGCGTCGCGAAGACCATCAAGTATCGCGACAATGGCGAAAAGTCGGAAGATTTCGTGTATGTGCCGTTCGCCCAGCGGCCTGTCGCGCGGATGGTCCTGCTGTTGCGGTCGAGCGGCGATCCGCTGCCATTGCTCAAGCCACTGAAAGACGTCGTCCGCACGCTCGATCCCAACCTCCCGATGTTGCAAACGAGGACCTACAACGACGTGTACCAGTACGCGGCGGTCAATGGGCCGGGAGTTGCGATGAACCTTGTAGGTATCATGGGGGCGATGGCCCTGCTGCTGGCCATCGCCGGTCTATACGGACTCGTGGCGTACAACGTGAGCCGACGAACCCACGAGATCGGCATTCGCATGGCCATCGGCGCGGGATCGTCGGATGTGCTCCGGCTGGTGATGGGCAAGAGCCTCGTGCTCGTGGGGATGGGGACTGCGATCGGGCTGGCGATGAGTGTTGCGGTGGAGCAACTCATGAACTCGATGCTGTTCAATGCCGGCGGAGTGGACGTCGTGGCTTATATCGTCGTGGTGCCGTCGATGTTGCTCGTGACCATGCTGGCGGCTTACCTGCCGGCGCGGAGAGCATCCCGGATCGAGCCAACCCAGGCGCTGCGATACGAGTAGCGTGGATTCGCTTTCGGATGGTTCTTCGCACGACTTTCGAGACGGCTGAGTTCAGCCGCCCGAGCGAGCCGGATCATTCCATCAGGAACACGACCCGTGCCATCCCCAGCTCGATCTCGTCTCCGTGCCGCAGCCTTACGCCCCGCACCGCTCCGCGCGCCACCGGAATGGAGCGCCCCTCCCGCATGATACGCGTGCCCTGAGCGCTTCCGTCGTCGAACACGCGGAAGCCATCGCCCGCGAAGTACTCGATGTGCGCGTGGGCGCGCGAGACCGTGGCGTTGATCGGATCGTCACGATCCTGGAACGCCACGTGGTTGCGCCGGAGCCGTTCTAGACCGCGGCCCTCGACGCTGTCGAGGCGGCCCAGGTTGATGCGCTCGAGCTTGAGCTCGTGGATGCGACGCCGGCACAGACCCTCGACCACCATGATCCGCGCCGCCGGCACTGCGCTGTCCGCGCGCTCGCTCGCGGTCCGCGCGTCGGGGCCCTTCTTCACCACGGGACGGCGGAACGCGATCGAATACGGGTTCTTGTCCTCGGCCCGGCGCGGCCGCACGCGCAACCGAACGCGCAGCTCCGCCGGGGCCTCGCAGCGAACCTGGCGCAGCCGTTCGCGCACCCGCTCCTCGAACGCCCCGGCGCCGAACACGGCGCGCGCGGCTTCGAGGCTCGCGGGCTCGACACGCAGCTCCACACGGATGACTTCGTAGGGGAAGATGCGCCCGCGGCCCCCCGAGGGGACCACGCGCTGCTCGATCTCGTCGAGCATGGGCGGGACCCACTCGAACGGCTCCTCCGGCGCTGCTTTCCGGCGGGTCAGCCGATCCAGCCTGCCCTCCAGCGCCTTCTCCAGCTTGACCAGCCTGTCCAGCTTCATGTCGTCCTCGTCTCGATCAGATGATGCCGAGCCGGCGGGCCTCGGCGACGATGCGCCCGGCGAGCTCGGCGGCGCGCCCGCCGCCGTGGCCACCGTTCTCGATCAGGATGGAAATGGCGATCCGTCGCCCGCGTGAACCGTTTTTTCCCTCGCCGCGCGAGGCGTCGACTCCGTAGGGTGCATAGCCGATGAACCAGGCGTGGGGTGGGCCGCTCTCGATCTCGGCGGTGCCGGTCTTGCCCGCGATCGGCGGCCGCGTGGCGGCGATGCGGCGCGCCGTGCCCCGCTCGACGACGCCACGCATCATGCGCGCGATGGCCCCCGCGGTGCCGGAGCTCACGACCGCGCTCTCGGCGACCGCGGGCGCCGGCTTCAGCACCACGTGGGGCGACGGCAGCTTGCCCCCGGCCGCTATGGCCGCCGCGACCCGCGCCATCGTGACGGGCGTGGCGACGACCTGGGCCTGCCCGTAGGCACTCTCGATGGCATGGGCGCGCTGCCCCGCCTCATCCTGAGGATCCCCCATCGAGATGCCGAACCTGCGCCCCATGTCACGCAGCGCCGGCCACCCGATCGCCCGCCCGAGCTGTGCGTAGTAGGCGTTGCACGAGGCGATCATCGCCTGCTCCATGCCGATCGAGCCGTGCGCCTGGTCACCGACGTCGTCGCGCACCAACCGGCCCTCCACGACCGCGCCGGCCCGGCCGCCGGGCAGCGGGCGGCAGGTGTAGCGTGCCCCCGCGAGCTCGCCATCCTCGGTCAGCGCCGCGGCGGCGGTGACGATCTTGAACGTCGATCCCGGCGGATAGAGGCCGAAGCGCGCGCGGTCCATGAGCGGGCTGGCCGCGGGATCGCCGGCGGGTTCGGCGCCGCCGGCGACCGCGAGCCGTGACTGCGCCTCGCCCCCGGACGACGCGAATCGCGAATCGTCGCCACGCAGCGGTCCCTGGGGCGCGGGCTGGCTCACGCAGGCAAGCAGCTCGCCGTTGTCGGGGTCCATCACCACCACGGCTCCGCGCTCTAGCCCCGCCGCGGCGAGCTGCTCGTGCAGCAGGGTGGCGGCGCGCTGCTGGAGCCGCACGTCGAGAGTGAGCGTGAGGTCACGCTCACGCTGGACGAGCGCGTGCACCTTCGGATGCCGGGGCTGGTAGCGGTGCCGCCACAGCGGCACCAGATCGCTCAAGTCGCGGCGCATCACGCGGCGCGGCTCCGCCGTGCGTGGATCGCGGATCGTCACCGCCCGGGTGTGGTCGTCGTAACCGCTCAAGAAGGCATCCTGGCTGCGTTCCACGTATGCGGTGTTCGTGGCACCCCAGTTCTTCCGGGTGACGAGGTCTCCGAGCACGTGGAACGTGACGCCGCCGAACGGATAATGCCGCTCGTCGGTGGCGAGGCAAGCGCGATCGATGTCGACGCCGAGCTTCTTCAAGGCATCGCGCCGATCCGTGACGTCCTTCCAGCGGCTGGTCGCGAGCAGCACGCCGTTCCGGTCGAACACGTTGCCGCGCGGGATGCTCGCGGCAACCAGCCGCAGGCGCGGGTTGTACTGGAACCGATACTCGCCGTCGGCTTGCAGCGCCAGGCTCCCGCGCGCGAACGTCGAGTCGGCTCGCACCACCTGGACCCAGGCCAGCTTCACCAGCACGGCGGCGCCGATCGAGCCGATCACCGCGAGCAGGATGCCGCGGGGCCGGTCGAACGCCACGCCGAGCGCGGTCAGGGGCCTCGGCACGGGCGCGGCACGGCTGCGCAATCCCGAGAGCGCGGTGCGCGGCGCCCCCTTCGCCTCGCCGAGGCCGGCGGCACCGCCGGCCGCGAGCGACCACAGGATCCCGAGCGTGGCGAAATGGACGACCTGCGCCGAACGCCCGTAACTCAGGAACGGAGTGACCACGCCCGAGAGCGGCGCCAGTCCCGCGACACCTCCGGCGATAAGCAGGATCTGGAGCGCGAGGCCGAGCGTCAGCCCCAGCGCCAGGAACATCGTGTAGGGCTCCGTGGCGCGGCGCGCGATCCGGAAGCCGCGCAAGAGGAGCAGCGCGAACAGTCCGAAGCACGCGAGCAGCCCCAGAAAGCCCAGCTCCTCGCCGACCGCAGCGAGGATCAGGTCCGTGTGGGCCGCCGGCACAACGGAGGGCGCACCGAGTCCGAGTCCGGTGCCCGACAGGCCGCCGGAGGCAAACGCCCACAGCCCTTGCGCGATTTGATCGCCGTGCGACCGGCCGTTCTCCCACGGATCGAGCCACATCGCCGTGCGCAGGCTCACGGTGCGCGGGAAGCCGATCGCGTAGCTGATCGCGAAGGCGCCGAGGACGGCGACGAACCCGGCGAGCAGGAGCCCGGCTTCTCGGCGCGTGACCGCGTACAGCGACAGGAACAGCGCGAGGAGCAGGAGCGCGGGACCCAGGTCGCGCTGGACGAAAAACAGCAGCACGCTCGCGGCCACGCCGATCACGACCGGGAGCACGTGATGGAGCCGCGGCAGCTTCAGGATGCGCAGGTACCACGCAGCGCCGAGCGGCCGCTCGTCCAGCTCCCGCAGCAGCGCCCAGCGGCGCGAGAAGTAGCCGGCCAGGAACAGCACGAGGAGGAGGCGGATGAGCTCCATCGGCTGGGTCCCGAACAGGTTCACCTTGGCATCGCTGCCGGCCGGTCCGCGCCCCATGGCCACGAGCGCGAGCGAGCACGCTAGCGCCCCGATCAGCGGAACAAAGGCGAGCCGCCGCAGCACGGTGCGCTCGTAGGATGGAATCGCGCACAGCACCAGCGCCAAGCCGCCGAACAGCGTGCCCTGCGCGAAGCGCGTGAATAGCATCTGGTCGCGCAGCGGGTCCCTCAAGCTCACGAGCATGGCAAAGCCGATGCCGCTGAGCGCCAGCGCGATGGGCAGCAGCCAGCGGTCGCCGGTCTTTCCGGTGGCGTGGAGACCCACGTGCATGAACGCGAAGGCGGCGATGATCATCAGGACGTGGAGGAGGAAGGCACGGCGGAAGCGCCCGCCCCCGCGCACCACGAAGCAGGGCTTCAGGACCTGGAACTGCTCGGGGGTGAAGAGCCCGATCGTCGCCGCGCCGGCGGCGGCGCGGGTCCCCGCCGCGAGCGCCGCCGCCGCGCGCGCGCTCAGCCCCGGCAGGTCGTGACGGCCAGCGACCGCCGCGGCGCGCACGCGAAGCGCCGCCAGCGCGCCGACGTTCTCGAGCGGCTGCTTGGCTCCGCCGGCCGGGAGCTGGCGGAACACCTCGGCCGCCACGAAGGCGCGCTCCGGCGCGTCGGGGAGCACGCCGCGCAGGATGGTCGCGAGCTGGTCGGCGCGCCGCACGGTGTTGAGGTTCAGCATCTCGCCGCGCTGGAGCGCGCCCCGAGCTTCGCCGAGGCCTGCGCTCTTCGCCGGGTAGATCAAGAGCCACGCGACCAGCGCCACCGCGAAGGCGAGCCCCATCGGAACCAGTCGGTCGCGCTCCAGGGCCGTCCGCCACGAGCGCCAGCGGCGGCGCTGCGCCGCCGAGCTGCGGGTGGTCCTGCTGCGCGCCTCCAGCACCGCGCTCATCGGCTCACGAGCTCTTGCCGAAGAGCGGCGCCAGGATGCCGAGCCCCGCCTTCTTGAGTCTGGCCTGGCGCAGCTCGGCCGCGCGCGCTTCCACCTTCCGGAGCAGTTCCTGGACGTTCCGGATGTTGCGGCTCACCTCGCCATAGGCCGGGATCGTCTCGTACTGCTCGAGAGCGCGCTTGCAGTCATCGCGAACCGTGTCGATGTACTTGTCCTCCTGCGGCAGGTCACGGAAATCCGGCGCGCGCGACCAGGCGCTCTCGGCGCGCAGCCGGTAGGCGTCGCCGAGCAGCGCCACGTCGCGGCTTCCGAGCTTGTAGCCGTCCTCCTCGGCTCGGTCGAGCGCATCGCGCGCCTGCTCGGGATCCTCGAGGCCGTAGACATAGGTGCGCGCCAGGCCGAGCTGGGGATCGCACCAGTGCGGCCGCAGCCGCGCCGCCTCGTCGAACGAGCCGGTCGCCTCGTTGAAGAGGCGCTGCGCATCGGCTGGCCGTCGCCCCTTCGCGGCCTGGGCGTTGATGCGCGCCAGCTGCCCGCGGCAGTAGAGGAGTCGCGCCCGGATGGCGCGGTCACGGGGTGCCATCGACGCGGCATGCCCCAGCAACGACGCCGCTTCTCGCCACCCGTTCTCGCGGATCACCGGTGTGTCCGAGCGGTAGTCGGCGATCAGCTCGTCGGCGGCCGCAACGAACCAGTCCTTCACGCTCCCCGCCAGACCCAGCATCCCGATGCCCAGCAGGCTCCGCGACCCGAGCTGGCGGTAACGCTTCCACACCGCCTCGGACTCCCCGCGCGGCAGACCGGGGAGCGCACTCTTGAGCTCGCCCGCCGCGCTCATCACCTGAGCTTCGTTCGCAACCAGGATCATCCCCACGATCACGGCGAACAACCGCCATCGAAAGCGGAACCTGCGACGTCCGGCTTGAGCCGCTGCGGGCTTCGCGGCGCGAGGCCCGGGCGCTTCGGCCGCCGCGGCAGCGCCGGATGCGACACCGCCGGCGACAGGCGGATCACCCGGAGGCAGCGGCGGCGGCGCGCCAGGATTCACGGCGGCGGCGCCCGTGCCCAGCGTGCGGCGTGTGGCGGCCGCGTCCGATGCATTCTCGCCCGCGCCCAGCGTGCGGCGCGTGGCGGATGCCGCGTCCGATGCGTTCTCCGCCGCGCCCAGCGTGCGGCGCGTGTTTCCGGGGTCGTGCTCGCCATTCACCGAGGGTGAGCTCGGGCGCGTTTCCTCGTAGCTCGCCATGGCCCCACCCTCCGCTTGCGCCAGGGTGAGGCGCCCGTCGAGGAACGCGACCAGATCGTCGCGGAGCGCGGAGGCGCTCGCGTAGCGGCACTCGAGCGAGGGCGCCAGCGCCTTGCGCAGCACCGCCGCCAGCGACTCGGGACAGCCATCGGGCAGCCGCTCCGGGCGGGCGCGCGAGCGGATGAACTCCTCCAGGCGACGGGTGCTCTCGCCGCGAAACGGCTGCTGCCCGGTGAGCATCTCGTAGAGCACCACCGAGACCGACCACAGATCCGAGTGCGCGTCGACGTTGCCCGTCTCGATTCTCTCGGGCGAGGAGTAGGGGAGGCTGCCGAACTCGTTGCGCGTGAGAGGGCGCGTCAGCGAGAGCGCCTTCGCGATCCCGAAGTCCAGGACCTTCACGCCGCCGCCGGGCTCGAGCCGCACGTTCTTGGGCTTCAAGTCGCCGTGCACGATCCCCTGGCGGGTGCGCCCCTCGGCGGTGCGGGTGAAGCGCTGCGCGGCGCACAGGAGCTCGCACAGCTCGACTGCGATCCGCACCGCCTCGCGCGGCTCGAGCGGCCCGCGGCGGATGCGATCCGAGAGATCCTCGCCCGCAACGTACTCCATGGCGATGTACATCTCGTTCTCGACGCTCTCGTGGATCTCGTACACCGCGGGCACCCGGGCATCGATCTCGGAGAGCTGCTTCTGCAGCAGCGCGCCCGCGCGCTCGGCCTCGCGGATGCCGGAGTCGGCCTTGGGGATCTTGAGGGCGACGATGCGCCCGTCGCGCCCGTCCACCGCCTTGAGCACGTCGGCCATGCCGCCGCTCCCGAGGCGCGAGAGCACCTCGAAGGGTCCGACGCTCTGGTAGCGGACGCTCATCGGGCCGCCTCCAAATCCGCGCAGGCCCCGTTGCCACTCGGGCGCCATCGATCCCGGGTCATCAGTGGCTTTCGCGTCCCAGCGCGCCGGACGTGTTGGCGCGGCCGAATGCCTCGAAGACGTTGTTCTCGAGCATCGCGGCGCGAATCGCGGGTGGCGCTCCGCGCACGCCCTCGGCCGCGTTCCCGGCAATGACGTTGCCCACCAGCGCCGGGGCGGCTCCGCCCTCGAGCTCGACGCCCGCTCGGGTCCGGTGAGCACCCCGTCCATTGTCGAGGATCAGGTTGTGCGCCAGGCGCGGCGCGGCGGGCGACGCGATCGTGACGCCGGCTCCCGCGTTGCGATGGATCAAGCTCGCGAGCAGCGCCGCCCTGCTCCGGCCCTGGAACGCCACGCCGGCCACGCGTGCCCCCGAGACCTCGACGTCCTCGATCGTGATCCGGGCGTCGCTGACCCGGATCCCGATGTCCAGCGGCCCGCTGTCGCTGGGGACCACGCGGAACCCCTCGATCCTCCCCGCCGAGAGCCCTTCGGCCACCACCGCCACCAGCGGTGCCGCGCCCTCGCCGCGCGGTGCGAGAACGGCCTGGCGTGGGACGCGGCTCATCAGCGTCACGCCCTCCTCGAGACGCACCTGCTCGCGATAGACGCCAGGAGCGACCGACACGGTATCTCCGGGCCGCGCCCGGGCCAGCGCCTCGCCAATTCCCGAATATTCCAGGCGCGGCCCCACCAGGAGCGTTCGTGGCGGCCGGGAGATCTGGAGCGCCGGCATCAGCCACGAGCGAGCTCGGCCGCGATCGAGCAGCGTGAACGCGGCGAACAACGCCACCCCCGCAATCGCGCCGAGCGCGAATGCGTAGCCGGGCCGCGCGAGCGGATGCCGCGCAGCGGGCGTGCTCCGCGCTTCGCTTTCGTCGCGGCGTTCGATGCCGCGCTCGCGTGGCGCCTCGAGTACCGCGGCGAAGCGCTCGCCCGCCGCCAGGGCCACCGTGACGTTGTCCTTCCCGCCCGCCGCGTTCGCCGCCTCGATCAGGCGCTCGACCGTCTTCTGCTCGTCGCCGGCGTTCTCCCGGACGATGCGCGCAATGGTCTCGCTCGAGACTAGGTCGGTGAGCCCGTCGCTGCAGACGAGGATCGCCCCCTCCGGATCGAAGGGGAACCGGCTCACCTCGACGAAGTCCTCATCGAGCGGCGTGTGCTCTTCGGCCCCGAGCGAGCGATAGACCTCGTTGCGGCGCGGATGGCGCATCGCGTCGGCTTCGCTCAGCTCGCCCTCGTCCTCGCGCATCCCGACCGGCGAGTGGTCGCGCGTCACCTTGATGATTCCGTCGGCCCCGAGTCGGTAGAGGCGTGAATCCCCGACGTGGCCGACCGTCACGGTTCCGTCCTCGATCACGGCGAGGGTCAAGACGCACCCCATGCCTTTCCACGCGGGGTTCTGCGCGGCGAGGCGGACGATCTCGTTGTTGGCGACCGCGACCGCCTCGCGCACGCGCTCCTCGACCCGTCCGGTCTGACGCTCCAGACGCGACCGCAGGAAGGCGAGCGCGGTCTCGGCGGCGGTCTCGCCCGCGGCCTGGCCACCGATCCCGTCGACCACGATCAGGATGCCGCGCTCGGCGTCGACGTGGAGCCGGTCCTCGTTGTGGTCACGGATCAGCCCCTGGTGCGTGGCGCCGGCGCAGCGGATCACGCTCTTGTGCGAACGCGGGCGCGGGATGACCAGCGTGGGGCCGCTGTCGTGCAGGCGGTCAGGAAGCGTCATCCCTGAGCGAGCTCCAGCACAGCCACGCCACCACGGTGACCAGCAGCACCAGGAACAGCCAGCGCAACGAGAACAGGACGGTCACGCCCGCGCCTCCACGCGACAGCCGCCGCCCGCAGCGGTGGGGGGCGACCGCCGGACGTTCATGTCGCAGCCTCGGAGCGGAAGCGGATCAAGACCGCCCCCGCGAGCCCGATCTCGGCCTCCGGCGGCAGCGGCACCTCCACGTTCTTGTCCACCTTCTCGCCGTCGCACACCTCGATGCTCGAGGGGATTGCCGCGCCGTTCACGGTGGTGCCCAGCGTGCTCAGGTCCTTGATGTAGAAGCGCCGCTCGGGGGCGTCGTAGCGCAGGCGCAGATGGTCGCGCGAGACGTCCGGCACCGTCTTGAGCTTGAGGTCGACCCAGTAACCGGGGCCGCCCCTTCCCACCACGACCTGCGGCTTCTCCATGCGGAACATGTGGTCGCCGTTCTCGTCCCGGTAGGTGAGGGTCGCAAGCGCCGGGGCCGGCACCGTGGCGGTCGCCCCGCTGACCGGTGCCGCGGCGGCGGGACTCGGCGCGACCGAGGCAGACGCCAAGGCGGGTTCCGTTCCGGCCGCGGCAACGGGGCTCGGGGGCTCGACCCGAGATGCGCTCGCCGGCTCGCCCCCAAGGTTCGAAGGCTCGCAACGCGGCGAGCTCCAAGCCGGCGCGGCCGACGGCGCCGGATCGATGGCGGGCACCTCGCGGCTCTCCAGCCGGTCGCCGCGGCGCGTGGTGAGGATGCGGCGCGTGCGACTGCCGCTCAGGCTCTCGTTTTCGGGAACGACCAGCGTCGAGTCGACGAGGATGTCGCCGGGGGCCAGCTCCTCGTTGGGATCCGAGATGAGTCGGATCTCCCAAGCTGGCCCCGCCCGCTCGTGAGGCAGCCGCGGCTTGCCCAGCGCCTCGCGGACGCGGGCCTCGATGCGGCTCGCGTGATTGAGGCGGTCCAGCTCCTCGTCGAGGGCGCGCCGGGCCTGATCGGCGATCACCCCGGCAAGGCTCTCCAGGCGGTGGAAGTCTGCCGGGTGGAGGTAGACGTCGTAGGCGGCCGGCACGATCGTGGAATAGCGCAGCTCCTCGCCCTGGCTGCGCATGTTCTCGACCAGCTGGGAGATGATGTCTCGACCGCGGACTTTGTCTTCCATGGCGGGCTGGACCCCGACCGCGCCGCGACGGAGACGACCGGTTTAGCTGGAGTGAACAACCAACGGCGGCCGCAGGTTACGAGCCGCGGAGCCAGTCTTTTCCGGTCAGCTTCTGACGAGCGCTCGGAGCCTATTACGGCGAGGCCGGCGTGAGTGTTTCCCGGGGGCGGGAGTTTTCTGCGCCAGCGGCGGATCTCACTCATCCCGCCCGGATGGACAGGGCATGCCGGAACACATCGCGCGGGTCCCATCGCGCCTTGATCCGCTGCAGGCGCGGGTAGTTCGCCCGTAATACAGCGTGTGCCACGGGACGCCCGAGGCGTTCAGGGCCGGGTCCGCGAGGTCCAAGTCGGGGTCGTGGCTCGTTGGTCGCGTCGACATCGTCACCTCTGGATACCAGGCTGGACTCAGTTCTGCATTCGGATGGAGCAGGACTCCCAGGGTTCGAACGGCGAACGGCTCGGCTCGCACTCTGCCGCAGGGCCAGACGAATGCGCAACGCGCCGGAGCACACTCGGCGGGTCCCAACCGCGCTCTGAGCCCCGGTCCGGCGCAAGGCTGGCGGGACCCCCGGGGCGAGTGTACGCTCCGCCCATGTCGCCGAACCGGCGGATTTTCCTGCTCTCGCCCGCCAACTGCTCGGGCAAACGCGCGGGATTCTTGTTGCGGAAGAACGCTCGTTCGGCGTTGGCCCAGCGTCTTCGAGCAGGCGACGGGGCCACCCTCGGCGAGGTCTTCTCGTTCATGAGCGGTCTCTATTTTCGGGGAAAGCTGGCGTACTCGTCGGCGTTCGCTGACCCGCCCGACGGCTGTCCGGGCATTCAGGTCATCGTGCCAGGGCTTGGGTTACGTTCCCCCGGCACGGTCATCGATCTCGGCGTGCTGCGCGCCATCGCCCGGGTTCCGGTCGATCCCACGAGCCGGCGCTACCTGCGGCCGCTGCAGCGCGACGCCGCTCGACTGGCCGAGCACATGGCCTCTGCAGACGCTGCCATCCTCCTCGGCAGTATCGCCACGCCGAAGTACCTCCCGCCGTTGCGGGAGATCCTCGGTCCGAGACTGCGCGTGCCTCAGGAGTTCATCGGGCGCGGAGACATGAGCCGCGGGGCCCTGATGTTGAAGTGCGCGGCCGAGGGCCGCGAGCTCACCTACATCGAGCGTGCGTGAGCGCATCGGCTCGGGAGAGCAGCGAGCCCGAACGGCTCGTGATCGACGGCCGAGAGATCTCCATTTCCAATCCGGGAAAAGTGCTCTTCCCGGGACCCCAGTACACGAAGCTCGACCTGGTGCGCTACTACCTCGCGGTGGCCGAAGGGGCACTGCGCGGCGCCGGCGGCCGGCCGAACGTGCTGGTGCGATTCCCCAACGGGATCACGGGCGACTCCTTCTATCAGAAGCGTGCGCCCACGTCGCGCCCGCCGTGGATCGAGGTGGTGTCGCTCGGGTTCCCCTCGGGACGAAGCGCTGACGAAATCGTGCCGCGGGACGCCGCTGCGCTCGCGTGGTTCGCCAACCTTGCCTGTCTCGAGCTGCACCCGCATCCAGTCCGTGCCGATGATCTGGACCACCCCGACGAGCTACGAGTGGATCTCGACCCGGTCCCGGGTGTCGAGTGGGCTCAGCTTCGCGAGGTTGCGCACGTGGTCGAGGCCGTCCTGAAGGACGTCGGCCTCACCGGATGGCCCAAGACTTCGGGATCCCGCGGGATTCACGTCATCGTGCGGATCGAGCGGCGCTGGGGCTTCGACCGGGTGCGGCGCGCGGCGCTGGCCCTGGCGCGGGAGGTCGAGCAGCGCGCGCCCGCGCTGGCAACCAGCAAGTGGTGGAAGGAGGAGCGGCACGGCGTGTTCGTGGACTACAACCAGAACGCCAAGGACCGCACCGTGGCATCGGCTTACTCGGTTCGGCCCACGCCGGACGCGCGGGTCTCGGCGCCGATCCGCTGGGACGAGCTTTCGAGCTGTGCTCCCGAAGACTTCACGCTGGCCACGGTGCCCGAGCGCTTTGCCCGGATTGGCGACCCGCACGCGGGCATCGACGACCACGCCGGCTCGCTCGAGCCGCTGCTCGAGCTCTCGGCTCGGCACGAGAGCGAGGGGCTGGGTGACGCCCCGTGGCCACCCCACTACAAGAAGCAGAGGGGCGAACCCCCGCGGGTGCAGCCGTCGCGGGCCCGGGCCACGAAGCACCCGCTGATCGAGATCGGCCGCGCGCGCCGCAAAGACGAAGCGCTTGCCGGGCTACTGCGCTGGAAGGCGCGCCACCCCGAGGCGGCGGGCTACCTGGAACCCGCGGACGTCCTCGTGGATTCCATGCGGGGACGGTTTACCACCTGGACCCGAATCCGCCTGAATCTGCAGCATGTGCCGCCGGAGCTGCGGCCGGCTCAGGAACCCCTCGATCCCGACGAGAAGACTCTCGCGAGCTCGTAGGGCGGCGTGACCTCGAGCTGAGCGTAGCCGCAGCTCTGCGGCGGCTTGTCCGGCCGCCAGCGAAGGAAGATCGCGGCGTGGCGGAAGCGGTCTCCTTGCATGTGATCGTACTTCACCTCGCACACGCGCTCGATGCGGAGCGGTTCCCAAGAGAGGTCCTTCCCCGCGCTCCAGCGACTCTGCCCGCCCGGCATGCGGCCGCCGGCGCTCGCGTCGTAACTCGCCCACTCCCGCCACGGATGATCGTTCAGCGCGTCCTTGCGAAGCGGCGCCAGCTCGTTCACGAGCTGCTTGCGCGTCGCCATGGTGAACGACGACGTCACCCCCACGTGCTGGAGCCTGCTCCTGTCATCGTAGAGGCCCAGCAGCAGGGAGCCCACGGCGTCCGTGCCACCCTTGTACCAGCGAAATCCCGCCACGACGCAGTCCGCGGTGCGGACGTGCTTCACCTTGATCATGGCGCGCTTGCCTGGCTGGTAGGGAATGCTCGACGGCTTGGCGATCACGCCGTCGAGGCCTGCGCCTTCGAATTGATCGAGCCAGCGCGCTGCGGTGGACCGATCCAGCGTCATCGGTGTGAGATACGCCGGCGGCCCGACACCCGTCATCAGCCGCTCGAGAGCAGCTCGGCGCTCGTGCTGGGACGCGCTCATCAGGTTGCGCCCGCCCGCTGCCAGCAGATCGAAAGCCACGAACGAGGCCGGCATCTCCTGGGCGAGCTTCGCCACTCGCGAGGCCGCTGGGTGTAGCCGCAGCTGCAAGGCGTCGAAGTCGAGCCCCTGCGGCGTCGTGATCACGATCTCACCATCCAGGACACAACTCGGCGGTAGCCGGCCGCACAACGCCTCGTGCAGCTCCGGGAAGTAGCGGTCGAGCGGCTTCAGCTCGCGGCTCTGAATGTAGAGGTCAGAGGCGCCGCGAAAGACGATGGCCCGAAACCCATCCCACTTGGGCTCGAAGTGGAATTCCCCGCCGGCGGGCAGGGACTCGGCGAGCGAGGCGAGCATCGGCTCGATCGGCGGAGCGATCGGGAAGG
>Ga0066709_100002160_pt1 | contig 14039 bp, 16 predicted proteins | sample GraSoiAngelo_158_FD_79665 | JGI IMG/M metagenome (GOLD analysis project Ga0066709, IMG submission 79665) | Grasslands soil microbial communities from the Angelo Coastal Reserve, California, USA - 14_1009_16_30cm | ecosystem: Environmental > Terrestrial > Soil > Grasslands | place: USA...
AAAAATACCTGGGACGGATTGGAAAAGTAAGTAAGAATGACCGAGTAATCCTCTTGGTCCAGGTACAGCCCCGGGCGGGTGTGGCTGCGCCAGTAGCCGACCACGCCCAAGCCCCGTCTGTTGGCGTGTGCGGACAGTCTCTTGGCGACGTGACAGGCTGGAAGTCGATCAAGTCGGGACAGACGCCGAAGTGGCTGGAATCTTTAGAAACCCAACAACTACCAGTACCCGTCCAAGTTCACTGCACTTCGAGCGAAGCACAAGGTCAGCGCGTGTTTTTCCGCACGGACTCGCAAGAAAAATTCGCTCGATTGAGAGGACACCGTAATGACCCTGTCATGTTTGCTGGTTAGACTTCCTCGATGTTGAATTCAACCTCTGGAGGACGGTATGCATCTTGATTACATACGAAGATGGCGAGCGAATCCTATGGCCTGCTCGTCCATTATCTTGGCTCTATCGGTTTGTGCCTTTGGAGCCGATTCCAAACCCGCGGTCGATACGATCAAGACCGCCACGCCGATCAAGCTTCATCATCATCGTCGGTGAATCGCAGCTTCGATCACCTTTTCGCCACTTATGTGCGACAAAGCAAGAACGAGAGAGTATTGAACCTCTTGTCTGAGCGCATCATCAATGCGGATGGTTCGCCAGGCCCGAATTTCACCAAAGCACATCAATTCAAGATCGTGTCCGCCCCCAATGGCGGCAGATATTTCAGCAGTGCGGACATGGCACAGAAGGAACTCTACGCCACGCTTCCGGCGCCCGATGTTAACGGCGTTGGTGCGGTGTCACCCTATGCCGACATCCTGAGCCTCCCTGGGCGGCGATCCGGGCCTGCCACCCGCAGATCAATGCCTCTTCGGCACCGGGGGTTCGGGTTTGAGCTTCACGCTCGGCCCGGATATTCGCATTACCAACGTCAACTCCCTGCCGCCGGGACCGTTCCAGTTGACAGGCCCGAACATGCCGTTCGACGCCTTCACCGGCGACACCATCCATCAGTACTTCCAGATGGTACAGCAGATGGATTGTGCCATCGACGCCGAGCACGTATCGAAGGATAACCCAACGGGTTGTCTCCATGATCTCCAGTCTGCGATTACGACAACGTTCAGGACGGCGCTCACCGACACGCCGTGTGACACCGGGCAAACGATGGCCTTCTTCAACATGCAGAACGGCGACGCACCACTGTTCAAAGAACTCGCCGACAAATACACGATGAGCGACAACTATCACCAGCCCGTTATGGGCGGCACTGGTCCGGACAGCCAGCCACTCGGCTTTGCTGATCAGGTGTTCTTCAGCGATGGGAATGGCAATGCCACAACACCGCCGGCGGCCAACATCTACAACCCCGATCCTCAGGCTGGAACTCTGAACCTGTATACGCATCGGGCGCAATGGTTCAATTGTTCGGACACGGGCCAGCCCGGCATTGCCCCGATCACAAATTATCTGAGCGCACTGCCCTATGTCGTGGACACGAAGTGCGGCCCCGATCAGTTTTGGCAGGCGGTCAACGTCAACCCTGCCTTTACGCCAAAAGGATTGGTGCAGACCGGTCTCGCCGTTCCGCCGAACACGCAGCAGAGCATCGGCGACGTGCTCTCCGCCCACAATATTCCCTGGAAATATTATGGTGGCGGGTTCAATGCCGATGGAACGGGCAGCGCATTGGACGGGAGCTATTGCAATATCTGCAACCCGTTCGAGTATCAGTCGAACTATCCGGGCATGGTTGCGGATCACATGCGGGATGTGACCGATCTCTTCACGGATCTCACAAGCGGCACCCTCCCAGCGGTCTCCTATGTGAAGCCGGACGGCACGATGGACGGCCACCCCGCTTCCTCGAAGTGGACACTATTCGAGGCTTTCGCCAAAAACATCATCGAACTCGCGCAAAGCAACCCGAAGCTATGGGCCGAGACCGCGATCTTCGTCACAGTGGACGAGGGTGGCGGCTACTACGACTCGGGCTTTATCCAACCGGTTGACTTCTTCGGGACCGGCCCGCGCATTCCGATGATCGCCGTTTCGCCCTTCTCGACCGGCGGCCACATCAGTCACGCCTATAGCGAGCATTCCTCCTTCGTGAAGTTCGTCGAACGGAACTGGATGCTCGGTACCACGCTCAGCGACCGCAGCCGAGATAACCTGCCGAATCCCAACCAGGACGGTGACCATGCCTATGTGCGGCGCAACATGCCGGCCATTGGCGACCTGTTCGACCTCTTCGACTTTGATTCCCATCACTAGGACGAATCGCTCGGAGGCGCGACGACAATCCGGCTTTACTTGGCCGGGTTGTCGTTTCGCGAGATTGCCAACCAAGGACAAAACACGCGAGAAATTTCCCGACCGAAATCTCAATGATTTCTGCGCTCGGTCTGATCCTCCTGCTGTGCACTCTTTATTGCGCTCCGTACTTGTGGCGTAACCGAGAAGTTCAGAAGAGTCTATGCTTAGCACACAGGTTGAACACGATCATTTCGTACAACTCTGGCAAAGAATTTTCAACGATCAATCTCGTTCACGGCAAAACAGCAAATTCGCCGGTCTACGCGAAGCGCCATGTCATCCGCGACGAATGAGGAGCCTTCCAACTGGGCAGGGATGGCGGTATCATCTCGACGGCCTCAGTCGCGCCGCGAACTCGCAGCTCCCCTCCGAGAGTTGCGGAGCGCGTACTCTCGCTAGAGTAGAGTTGCCTGTACGTGCCGGAACTGTGGAGTGTTCCTTTCGCGGTCACGCTGGTGTTTCTCCTTGCACGCTGGTGTTTCTCCTTGATGGTGGCAGCCCTCCTAATCGAACGTCGGCGCAAATAAAACTAAGAACTTCCGGCGAGCACAGCACTACCACATCGACCCCGGTCGCGCCACCAGTTTGCTCTGGCACTGAGGATTGCAACGCGCGTGCCTTAGAGGAACCGTGGCTGCTTCTCCGCAGCGCATGATAACCTCAATGGAAATGCCGATGCCCTGCGAGCGCTGCGAAGAGCTTGAATTACGGCACCTGAACCGAACGGAGGAGTACATCAACCTGGTCGAGCTTCAGAGCCGGTTGTTTCGCAATCGTGAGGCTAAAGCGGGCGCGCGCTGGATGCGAAAATTACGGAAGCAAAGACAGCCAGGACTGAAGCCCGGAGAGAGCTAAGTCGGTCACTTCAGAAGTTCACTAACGTATTCTTGGAGGATCAGCGTGGAGTGCTGAGCTTGACGAGGAGATCGTCGAGGTTTTGTCGGGTGAACTTCCATTCGAAGGGCTGAGCAGTAGTTGCCCAATAGTATTGAAAGTCCAGAAGGCGTTCGGCGACAGCGTTGAGATCGGGAAAATCATTGGGTGTCAGGACCTTCCGCTGGACGATTGAGAAATAGATTTCGATCTGGTTGAGCCAACTGGCATGGACCGGCGCGTGCACGAGCGTCAGGCAGGGGTAGAGATTTCGTAGGCGCTCCACAGCTCTGGCACCGCGATGTGCCGAGCAATTGTCCACAATCCAGAAGACGCGACGGGCGTCGTTATACGGCGGTCGGGTCATCACCTGCTCGACGAGCCGGTCAAAGGGTGCGATGCCATTCTTGGTTTCACAACGGCCAAAGACTCGGGCGCGGTGGAGGTCCAACGCGGCAATATAGGTCCAGGCACCGCAACGGAAGTACTCATGCTCGACCTGCATGGGAGTGCGCGGCCGGCAACTCTGCGTGGCGTGCTTGCGGCGGCGGGCCTGGATGCTGGTCTTTTCATCGGCGGAGATCACGAATTCGTCATTCTGCAACGGCCTGCCTTGCCACCATCGGGCGTAGAGATCCAGTACGCGCCCGGCCTTGACGGCGAAGTCCGGGTCGCGGGGAAATATCCAACTGCGGTGGTACCACGGCCGAATCGCGTCTTCATGCAGCCAGCGCCACAGCGTGCTGCCGCTGAGGGAGGCAACCAGACCGCTCTGCTGGACTTGTTGAACCAGATCCGTGGTGCTCCAGCGGGACAACGGCCGACCATACTTGGCCGGAAGTTCACACGCCAGCGCTTTAACCTGAACGACGAGATCTGGGGGGAAAAGTCCGGGGGCGACCCGGACGAGCGTGTTGTTCTAGCCCTGAGAGGCGGTCAGGCAAAAAAGCGCTTGCGCCAAAGAGAGACAACCTCACGGCGGGTGTCCAAACACGCGGCGATCTCGTGGTGGGGCATGCCTTCGGCAGCGTAGAGGATCATCTTGGCTCGCTGGACCTGAAAATACGGTAACGTATATTTTCCCGCGCGCCGGCGCAACTCGGCTTCCTCGGCAGGCGAGAGGGTGATTACGAACGGACTCGATCTTGGCACGGCCGCACACCTCACCCACACAATGCCATGCCAGGGGCCTCGATTTCAAGGCTCAATATACGTTAGTGTATTTATTAGGTGCTGTGCTAAGCGACCATCAGATCTCTCACCGTTCGCCGCTTTAGTGCGGTACTCACATCGCTATGGCTCTCGGGCTTAGGAGTCCAGGTAGGAGCAGTTGTGGAGGCGTTCGTATCGCGGGGCGCCGCGTGTGCCGGCACTCAACGTTGCGCGTGATTTGACACGAACGCCCGATTCGAATTGTGGAGCAAGCGCGAGAGCGTGGGAATCGGGAAATCACCCGCTACCACTCGCGGGCTTCACCATCCACCTTGAACCCGCGCCTTTGCGGCGATATACTGGCACCCGAGTTTAGCCTTTTCATGAATATCGGAATTACGGCCCGGCCCGTCTCAGTCGTGCTGGCAGACGATCATCCCATTGTGCGAGAAGGCATGGTTGCATTCTGTGAGGGACAGCCGGAGCTCCAGATCGTGGGACAATGTTCCGACGGCCTTGCAGCGGTGGAGATGATTAGGGCGCTCGCGCCTGTTTTCGCCTTCATCGACCTGCAAATGCCCAAGCTGCACGGTCTGGAAGTCATCCAGAAATTGCGGGAAGCGAATAATTCCTCGAAGCTGGTGATACTTACGATCAGCCATGACGAAAAGATGGCGCGGTGGGCGCTTCGTGCTGGTGCTAACGGATATCTGGTAAAGGACGGTCCAATACGCCATCTACTGGACGCCATCAGGCACATTCAAGACGGCGGCGTCTATGTCTCGCCGTTATTGCGGATGCGCTGGAAGCCACGCGGTGGAAAGCCGGGCGACGTTACCTAAGAAACTGCCGGCTCTTGGCGGACCGGGCCGCCGATTCGCTTCAAACTGCTCTGCCCGACCAGGATTAGGCCCGAGCCTCTCGCGGAGCTGAGAAATTGAGCAGAGAGTATTTCCGCAGCTGAGGATGACCAAATTCAGATCACGATAGCGATCCGGTTACGGTGCGACATGATCGGTTCCTAAAGTACACGGCATTTTCGCGGGTAATCGTCGCGGACACCTTCTTCCCCAACGGTCTCCCTCTCAAAGGCCAAGTGAACCGGCCGGCCGGTATTCCTGGAGTTGGCGGGCTAGAATGTCCCACAAAGGGTAAGTTTCGGGATACGCCAAAAAGCCAAGCGCGGCTTGTTAGTACTGGAATAAGGAGATTTGAGCTATGGTATGGTCACCAAATCGAGAAGCAATGCGTGGGCGCGTCGCGTTCGTTGCGGGGGCGACCCGAGGTGCCGGCCGTGGCATCGCGGCTGCCTTGGGCGAAGCTGGCGCCACAGTCGTTTGCACAGGTCGCAGTACTAAATCAACTCCGTCCGACTACAACCGTGCCGAGACAATTGAAGAGACTGCCGAGCTCGTCACGCAGCTTGGCGGCACCGGTATTGCAGCCGCAGTCGACCACCTTGAAACCGACGAGGTGAAAACCCTGGCTGAGCAAATTCGCAAAGAACACGGACACATCGACGTCCTCGTCAACGACATCTGGGGAGGCGAGCTGCTTAAAGGTGGTCCGGCTGATTGGAACACTCCCATTTGGGCGCACAATCTCGACAACGGTCTCCGAATACTCCAGCTCGCCATTGACACCCACCTAATCACTTCCCACCATCTTTTGCCACTTCTTATCGACAAGCCGGGCGGCCTCCTCGTCGAGGTAACTGACGGCACCGCCGATTACAATGCATCACACTATCGAATCTCTGTGTTCTACGACCTGGCGAAGGTCGCCATAAACCGGCTGGCTTTCTCCCAGGGGCATGAGCTAGAACCGTATGGAGCAACCGCGGTAGCCATCACGCCTGGATGGCTTCGCTCAGAGATGATGCTGGATAATTTCGGCGTCTCCGAGGAGAACTGGCGCGACGCCATCCGGAGAACCGCGGGTCATGACCAACCTGCCGCGCCCGCCGACTTCGCTCTTTCTGAGTCGCCGCGATACGTCGGGCGCGCCGTCGTCGCATTGGCAGCTGATCCCGACCGGGCGAAATGGAACAAGAAATCGGTCAGCTCCGGTCAACTCGCAACCGAATATGGATTCAAGGACATTGACGATTCGCAGCCCGATATCTGGCGATACATCGTGGAGGTCCGCGAACGCGGGCTCGACGCAAACCCCAACGACTATCGGTAACTCACACGTGGACTAGCATCAGACTTCACTCGCTAAGGCTCAAGCGTTCGAAATAGGGTAAGTTTTGAGACTCCGCGGGAGGTCCCTCCAATTCCATTTGCGTGCGCAGTCGTAGAAGTGCCGCCGGCCCGAAAGTCCCCGGATACGGGTTCGAGGAAACTTGGAGCATCAGGATTTAGGGACTGTCGAGTGCGTTGAGCCTCCTCAATTAAGCGTAGCGTTATCCAGTGTTATCGATAGGTATCGACCAAAGCTCACGATCCGGCACCCCGCGCGCCAAATGGTCTGTACGGAAAGGTCTCTACAAACCTCTCCAGCTACGTCCGCGCTCGCACAGGGCCCGGAATTGCGGGAATCGCGACAGAACATTGATTTCACAACGTCTGTTCCGCCTTTTCGGCACGTCGGTGCTCCCGCGCCTTCGCGCCCACGGTGAAGGAGCTGTCCGTTGTTGCGGCTGCGTACAGTCGCTCCTCTACTTCGTGACCTTCCAGACCGTCTGGACCGCTTCCGCTCCTTTCGGTAGCGTCCGGAGAGATTTGGGGCACCAGCCCAAGCACAAAGCGGACCGGCGCGGTGGGCAGCCGCTCGCCGCTTACGGCGCGGCAAACAACTGCAGATCGTGATTGGTATCGCTCGTTTCCTTGAGCGACACCTCGTCCGCGCGAGCGGCTTCCATGTCCTCCGCGCTGGGTCGCTCAAAATCGAAAGAGCTCAGCACGCGATAACGGCCGGGCGGCAATCCGGAGAAACGGTATCGCCCTTGCAGGTCGGTCCTGGTCGTGCGCAAAGCAACCAATCCCGCACCCGCTTCCAACTCCACAGGCTCCAGAAATATGGGCGCGGCCCCGGCCGGCTGATCCATGGATGCCGTCACCCGTGCGTGAAGCGCGGCGATCGCCGACGAAAGCTCGACCTCCACGCGCGTGTGGCCTCCCGGCGGCAGAAGAAATTCCTTCCAGCCGTTCGCCGCGCGCGATTCCAGGTCGCCGCGGTCCCCTGTGATCCGAGCGACGTAGAAATCGGGTGGTGGAGCGGCCGAAACCTCCCACGTTCCTGGCGGCAGAGGATCCTCCTGCGGCCGGATGTGTCGGGCGGGCTCCTCTCCCGCAAGCGATTTGCGCCGCGCCCAGAGCGCCACCGTCTTCGGATCCACGAGCCGGCCGCCCTTTTCCTCGAACTGAATATGGAACTCCGGCTCCTGGGTCAATTGAAAGCGCATGCCGTCCAGATCTTTGTCGACCGACAGCTTCGCGTAAACGCCCAGCCTCTCTCTCCACGGCGCATCGGCCGCCGCGGTGATTTCATAGATCCCGGGAGCCAGTTGGTCGAACGCGAAACGACCACTACTATCCACCGACCCCGGGTACCGGCCCCATATCGGACACCAGCTCCACTGTAACCGGGCCCGAGCGTGGCGGTGCCACCGCTTGCCCGGCCACGCGGTAAAGCCTTCCAAATGCCGGCTGAATGTTTACATCGTCCGTCTGCTGATCGAGATCTACTTCGACGGTACGCGCCTGTTCCACGGGCGTGACATCTTTGAAGAATGTCGGCATCGCGCCCGAACCCTCATCCATCATTCTGCCGCGCGTCCGCACGTAGTAACGGCCCGGCTCGAGCCCTCCGACCCGGTAGACGCCGCGATCGTCGGTCTTCCCCCGTGCCGCCATCTTGGGTGGACGCGTGGCCTCATACACAATCACATCCTGCTCGGGCAGCCCAACCTGGTTCTCGTCCCACACCATGCCGGCAACGGCGCCGAGACGACGCAAGCGCAACTCCGCCACATAATGGCACTCCGGCTCGGCCAGGACAATGGGAGCGCCCGCCGCTTTCCAGGTCTTCTGGCCGTAGCGGAGCTCTGCAAAACCGGTTCTCGATGCGGTGAGGAGATAGGCGCCCACGCCGAGCCCGGAAAAGAGAAACTGGCCGACGGTGTTCGCGCGGGTTTTGATTTCGCCCCCCGCCGTTCCCGGCGACCCGAGCGCCGCCAGCTTCACCTCCGCCCGAGCCAGCGGCCGGCCCGAAAAGTGCTCCACTACTATGCCCTGAATGCTGGCGGCGCTCGCCAGCCGGGGCAGCAGCACGATGGCAATTACGGCTCTGCGCATTCTTGAACTCTTGACGAACATGCTCCACTGGGAGTGCAGAAGAAAATCCGGCCGGCCGCCTTGCGAGCGGAGGAGCGAGCCTCCCCGCACGGCCCAACCGGGCAGAGCGATTATACGTCAAGCGGGCCGGCTCGCCACGGCGGCGCTAAGTGTCAGCAAATCCGCGCCTGAAACGGGGATCTCGTACGTTGGCAGACTCTTCACGGATTGACCTCGAGATGGCGTCCACGGCGGACGATATCGTCCGGATCCACCGAGGCGGGAAAATCGCGGCGCTACTCGGTCTCGAAGGCGGGCAGCTTATCTCCGACAGTTTGCCAGTGCTGCGGGACTATTACCGGCTAGGCATCCGCTACATGACCCTGACGCATTTCAAAAACAACGATTGGGCTGATTCCAGTACCGATCCACCCGTCCACAATGGCCTTTCGCCTTATGGGCGCGATATTGTGCGGGAAATGAACCGCCTGGGAATGATGGTCGACATCTCACACGTTTCCGACAAGACGTTCTATGATGCAGTCGAGACCTCGCGAGCGCCCGTGATCGCGTCGCACTCCTCTATGCGTGCCTTGTGCAATATTCCTCGAAATATGAGCGACGGCATGTTGCGTGCTCTGGCACATGCCGGCGGGGTGGTCTTCATCAATTTCAATACCGCATACCTAGATGAGAAAGCGGCCGCTGCCTTCTCGCGACTTCACAACGCGCGCGATCGCGAAATCGCGGACATGCTCGCGCTCAACCGCAGCAATCCGCGCCGCTGGGCGTTGAAGCGCGCCATCCAGCAGCGATACAAGGCGCAACTACCTCCAGTGGACATCGGCTCGGTGCTGCGACACATAGATCATGCGGTGAAGACGATCGGCGCAGATCATATCGGCATTGGCTCAGACTTCGACGGCGTGTCGGGTATGGTGCCGGACGGGATGGAGGACGTTTCCAAATATCCAGCCTTAGTGAAGGGGCTGATCGAGATGGGGTACTCGGATGCGGACATCCGCAAGATCATGGGAGAGAATTTGCTCCGGGTCATGCGGGCCAACGAAACAATCGCCAGAGAGATGGCGGGAAAATGAGACGCCGCGAGTTTCTCCAACTGCCCGCGATAGCTGCCCTCCCGACCTCGGGGCAACGTAAGAAGATCGCCGCAATTACCACTACCTACTTTGTGCGGTCGCACGCGGATGACATCATCACGCGATTCCTCGAGGGTTACTGTTCCTTTGGCTCCTTTTCTTCAACGGTCGGGCGTTAACCAGTGTGGCTTCCCGCCTGTCCGCAAGCTCTTCCTAACCCCAGCCGACATGGGGGAGCTATCGACCTTCGACTGGAAATCGCATCATGGTCTGTTGCTCGGGCGTGAGCGACTCCCAAACGGTTTGTGGAATTGAATGGTCACGCATCTACTTTACATTGTAAAGTGCTTCATGTCAACATCAGACAGAGCGCGGTCTTCGAGATCAATGGCGAAACCAGTGGAAAATCTGGTGAGCTAGTAGTTCCTGTAATCACCACGTTTCCCTGCGGATCAATAGCGACTCCCGCGATGATATCGAGCAAGCTCACGCTCCCACCGAAGTCGATGTTGGCCTGCGTAACTCCGCTCTGATCCGTCTTAGTGACGCGAATCTGTGGACCGCCCGAAGGCTCTGTCACGTTGGAAACGATGAAGAGATCCCCGGCATTGTCGGCAGCCATAGTCTGCGCCTGCGCAGCGTATGAAAGATCGATGTAGTTGGCTATTGCCCGCCACGGCACATCCGCAGCCATCGCAGGAAAAAGATACCCACAGAAAGAAAAGAAAATCGATGCGGTTCGCATAGTATCCTTGCTGCTAGTAATGTGCAACTATCGTACTGTATTCCCGTCTTTTTGCCACACCGGTCCGAATCTCTGCCGCCCGATCAAGCATCTGCCGCGTGTGTGTCGCTGTGCCGATCGTCCTCGACTTATTCACCGTGCCAACCGTCCGCTTCCAAGTTCTGTACGTGTTCCTGGTGCCGGCCCATGAGCCGCCGCGCATACTGCGTGTTTTGCGCTACCGGAACGATGCGCCTCGCGCTAAGCCGGCGGCGGCCACAACGGCGTGCCCCGCCCTTGCCAGCCACATGGCCGCGTAGTCGCCTATGATTCCCTCTGCCAGCCGTCCCAACGGTAAGCATCAAGGATCGTGATGGTCACGGTAGGTCCAGTGGCGCCAACAAAGCACTGGATCTAAGAGCTTGCCGGCGTCGTGACGCGTCGTGACGGTTGGTTCTGGCATTACAGGCAAAATGAGCCTATGAGAAGGTGCCGTTCGAAGCGTGAGAGGGTGCTGAGAGCGCGAGTTCCACGGGTATGGCGTCAACGGGAAATGGACTAACAATCGGTGCGAACGACGGTCAACTCGCATCGAGAATGATGCGCCGCAATACCATGAGCGCGACGGGGAGCCCCCTTGAAGTCTACGCTGCAGGAAATTGCTGCTCCAAGGATTCTCCGCCGCGTCCGTTCCGTTCAACGAAAATGGAATCGCCGAATTCGTGGGTACGATAGTCGTGGAGGTTCAGGTCTCGGTCCAGACCACGAAGAGCTGCGTCGTCCACGAAGGCGCGCATCAAACAATAATGGCTGGTGCCAGGTTCGTGCGTGCCGGAGAGAATTGCATCAACCACGTGCAGTGGGGTGCCGGCCCCGATCCGCTGCGTTGCCAATCCAAATCCTGGCCGCACGAAACTATCGAATCGAGCCGCATGTTCCAGCGCCCGCACAACCGTCGTGCCAACTGCAATAATACGCCCGCCTCGCATCCGAGCATGACTGATCGCCAGGGCAGTGGCTGGGGGAATGTAGTATGGTTCGTCAAACGGCAGAAGCGCATCCAACTCGCCATCGCCAGTAGACGAGATGCCCGCGGCGTGAGTGATCGTCGCGAACTGAATTCTCTGCCTCTTCATGGTTGCCAAGGCGTTCCAGTCAAGAGCGAAGCCAGCTGAGGGGGATTCGAACGCAACAGGCGGACCGGCGATCGGTGTCCAAACGTCCCAAAGCACCAGAGGCTTAGCTATGTGTGAGTACTGGATCGGGCGGCCGTGGCGCGCCAGCCCCTCCCAGATCTCGGCTGGTGAACCGTCGAAGGCGAGCCGAACGAGCCTAGGATGCCCCAGCACCGCTTCGACGGTGGCTTGCAAGGGCCCTAGTTTGAGGCGGTCGCCCGGTGTCAGTTCCGGAGGCTTTGGCCGATCTTCGGTAAGCATGCGGAAGTCTCCCGTCCCAAAGACGACTGCAGTGCAGTGACGGATGGCATCGGTTGAGAGCGAGCGCCGCGCGGCAAGGCGAACTTCGATGAATCCGCCAGTCGGCAAGTGCTCGCCCGTAAGACTCGCCGGCAATGTGGCAGCATCGTTCGAGATCACCAGATCATCACGACGGAAGAGATCGACGACTCTCGATCGCACGACATGGCGGATGTTGCCGCCGCTATCAAGCGCAAGGAGCTTCGCCTGCCGAGGTCGCTGGATTGGCAGATGGGCAGCGTTCATCGAACCGCCGCTTCGGGCATCAATTTGGGCCTCCGGTGCATGGATGAGAGCAGATTGCCGATTGCGTCAGCAAGTTCGCGCGCCGCGGTCTCCGGGCGCTTGAGTTCGGATGGATCGGCGTCGGGCGCGGCAATCGCATGCAGCGGGGTATCCATATCCCCTGGATCGAGCGATAGGACGCGTATACCCTCCGCAGTGAGTTCTTCGTTCCAAATCCGGCTCAAATGATGGAGCGCGGCCTTGCTCGCTCCATAAGCGCCCCAACGATGATAAGGATTGATCGCGGCATCGCTCGAAACGTTCAAGACCACGGCCCCACGGTCCTCGCGGGCTGATGAGGCCAGGGTTCCCAACAACGCCTTAGTGAGCTGGAACGGCCCCAGCACGTTCGTCGCAAGCGCGCGCTCCAGGTCTTCACACTCGGTATCCGCCAGCAGGGCGAGCGGCGTCGGTCCCAGATCCGAGGCATTATTGATCAGAACATCAAGCCCTTCAAGCGCGGCCAGAATTTGAATGGCGATGGGATGTATATCGTCCTTCTTCGAGACGTCGCCGACGATGCCGTGTGCGCCTGCGTGTTCGCGCATGACGCGCACCACGCCTTCACGCCGGCGCGCGATGAACGCGACCCCCGCTCCGCGATCAAGCAACTCATGGACGAGAGCCAGTCCAAGGCCCGAAGTGCCGCCCGTGATGGCGACTCGCAAACCGCGAAATTCATTCAGGATATGATGATCTGAATCTTCAAGCATTGGGGGCCTCCTTTTAGGTTCGACTGGATGGGATGAGACTCTGACGGACGTGATATCACTTGAATCCGTTGGCTATCATCGCGGGGAAGGTTTTGACGCGGAGCCACATCGGCCCCGCGCCAATCGTTCCTTGCCCGGACTTCACTCATCTGTATTCCTTTCCGATGCTTGAGGCACAGCCGATCGAGCGGCACCCACGGCTCGCTGATAGTTATGCCGGAACAACTCGATTACGCAGGCTACCTCGGAGTCCGTCCACAGCGGGGCCGTGACCCAGCCCGAATTGGGCAGCACATGGTGTGGTCTGGCCCGCCCCGCCGCGATCAGCGCGTCGCGGATCTGGCGTGGGAACGGCAAGTCGGCGATGGATCCGTGCAAGTGCCCCAGCTCACGGCGTCCCAGACGAAACTCGATCCCGCCGAAACGGTGCGCGCGGATTGTGACCCCCGGCCAGCTCCCGACCTCGGTGCGCACCAATTCGATTTGCGCTGATCTGTTGATTTCATGCGGTTTAGAGGTGGTCATACTCGTTCTCCTCGTCCGACTCCAGCGGCCAATGAGCCTTACTGTGTCAATCTCAGACTACAAGTTAAAGTGAACTTGAAGTCAAGACCTATTTATGATATATTTTTGGGGCTATGTCCACCCTGCTGACGATCAGTGAGGTTTCACGCCGCAGCGGGGTGGCCGCATCGGCCCTTCGGTTCTATGAGGAGAAGGGCCTGATCAAGTCCGAGCGGGCAGGCTCGGGCCACCGGCGCTTCCCGCGAGCCGTTTTACGGCGGATTGCCTTCATTGTGTTCGCCCAACGGCTCGGAATGACGCTCGATGAAGTAGCGGTAGAACTCGCGAAGTTGCCAGAGGGGCGAGTCCCGGAGGGTTCGGACTGGGCCAAGCTCTCTCGCGGTTGGACGAGCCGCATTGACGAACGTATGGCCGAACTCGAACGCCTGCGGGCGGGTCTCACCGAATGCATCGGCTGCGGCTGCCTCTCGCTGGACCGATGCAAGCTCGCGAACCCTGGAGATAGGGCGGGCCGGCTCGGGCCCGGCCCTCGTTACTGGGTGAGCGACCTACGCCGATCAGCGTGAGGCGCTTCTCACCAATCCGAACGCGCTGGCCGATAG
>Ga0066709_100002162_pt1 | contig 14037 bp, 2 predicted proteins | sample GraSoiAngelo_158_FD_79665 | JGI IMG/M metagenome (GOLD analysis project Ga0066709, IMG submission 79665) | Grasslands soil microbial communities from the Angelo Coastal Reserve, California, USA - 14_1009_16_30cm | ecosystem: Environmental > Terrestrial > Soil > Grasslands | place: USA...
CTTGATCACCGCCAGGATGTTGTCGCCATCGGCTACTGCCTCCGACAGCCGCTTCAGCACCACGATCCCTACTCCATTGCCGGGTACCGTCCCCTGCGCTTTGGCGTCGAAGGCCCGGCAGTGCCCGTCGGGAGACAAGATTCCCCCTTGCTGGTGGAGATAGCCAACCTGGTGCGGGACCTGAATCGAAACGCCTCCTGCCAATGCCAAGTCGCAGTCATGGTTAAGCAGGCTCTTGCACGCAAGGTGCGCTGCAACCAGGGAAGTCGAACACGAAGTTTGTACGTTCACGCTCGGTCCCTTGAGATCGAGCTTGTAGGAGACACGCGTCGGCAAGAAGTCTCTATCGTTTGCGATGCCGGCTTGATATTCACCCAATGATTCGATCGTGCCTCGGTTGGTGTGGAGATTGTTCAAGAAATAGCTACTCATGCTGGAACCTGCGTAGACGCCGATTAAACCCTTAAATTGATGGGGATCACAACCAGCGCTCTCCAGTGCTTGGTGTGCGCACTCAAGGAACAGACGATGCTGCGGGTCAGTGATCTCCGTTTCGCGTGGTGTCATTGCAAAGAAATGTGCATCGAACTGTTCTATCTCTTCTAGCAGTCCCGCGGCGCGCACATAGTTCGCATCCGCAATAAGCTTCGGATCCACTCCGGAACCGAGAAGTTCTTGTTCCGATACGGGTGAGATGGCCTCGCGGCCATCGCGCAACCTGCGCCACAGGTCTTCGACAGATCTCGAGCCGGGAAAACGTCCAGCCATCGCCACAATGGCGACGCTCTCCTTCTCACCTGTCGTGGTTTCCGCATTTGGCGGACGTTCCGGTTGGAGGGTCTTGGTGTTTTCCCCAGTCAGATAGTTAGCCAGCGCGTTTACGGTGGGAAATTTGAATAGGTCCACGATGGCCAGCCGGGGCGCGACTTGACGCAATTTTCCGTGCACTTGTGTAACCAGCAGGGAATGGCCGCCGAGATCAAAGAAATTATCATCCCTCCCGACTTTCTCAACGTGAAGGACCTCCTGCCAAATCGAAGCAATGGTTTTTTCAATCTCACTCTTTGGAGCGACGTATGCGCGTTCATCGGAGACCGCGAGCTCCCGCAGGGAGAGAGCGCGACGGTCCACTTTGCCATTCGAGGTAACCGGGAACTGCTCCATCCAAACGAAGGTAGAAGGGACCATGTGCTGGGGTAGATGCTGTTTGGCAAAATCACGTATCAGCGTTTCTGATGGCCGGTCGGTCGCGACCAGAACGTAGGCAACCAATCGGGCATCGTCATCTGAGACCCTCTGAACGACGACGCAGGTGTCCCGAACGCCAGGGCACTGGCTCACCACCGCCTCGATTTCCCCCAGCTCGACTCGGTACCCGCGAATCTTTATCTGGTGATCGATCCGGCCAAGGAACTCGATATTGCCGTCCGGCAAATAGCGTGCCAGGTCTCCAGTTTTGTACAAACGCGCCTGCCGACCCTCGGCAAAGGGATCGGCAATGAACTTTTCCTCCGTCAACTCCGGCCGGTTCAGATATCCCCGTGCCACTCCCGCTCCCCCGATGTACAGCTCACCCGGCACACCGATGGGCACCGACAGAAGGCGCGAATCGAGCAGATATATCTGCGTGTTGAGAATGGGTTTACCAATCGGGGGACGCCGCATTCCCAAATGACATTCCGCAACGCTGGCCCACACTGTCGTTTCGGTCGGTCCATAGGCATTGAAAAAACGACGCTCACCCGCGATCCAACGAAGGATTTCCGGCGGACAGGCTTCTCCGGCCACCACCATAGTTCGCAGTCGTGGCAGCTCTTCGATCGGCATTTTTGCGACCACCGAGGGCGGAAGGGTTACATTGGTGATCGACTGTTCGCGCAGCAGTTTAACCAGAGCTTCGCCCGATACACGGGAATCTCCGGTCGCAATATAGAGTGCTGCCCCGGTCTTAATGGACATGGCAATTTCGAAAATAGAGGCGTCGTAGCTGAGCGAGGCAAACTGCAGGACGCGGTCGTCAGACCGCAAACCAAAAACACGAAGCTGCGCTTCTGCCAGGTTGGCAAGACCGCGGTGCCCCACCAACACCCCTTTCGGTTTGCCGGTCGATCCCGAAGTGTAAATGACATACACGAGATTGTCCGGCCCCACAGCCGCGTCAACATTGGAGTCCTTTTCCCGGGCGATCTGCGGCCAGTCTCGATCGATGCACACCTGCTCTGCCCGCTGAGCGGGAAGCCGACCGACCAACGAAGCCTGCGTGAGCAAAACCCGGGCGTCGCAGTCTTCCATCATGAATTTCAGCCGATCCTGTGGATAGTCCGGATCCAATGGAACGTAGGCGCCGCCGGCTTTGAGAATGCCCAGCAGGCCAATCAGCATATCGAGGGAGCGCTCCACGCACAGGCCCACCAGCACCTCGGGACCGACCCCCCGCTTCTGAAGATAGCGTGCGATCTGATTGGCACGGCCGTTCAGCTCCTCATAGCTGATCTGCTGACCATCGCACCATGCGGCGACCGCATCGGGCACTCTGGTCGCGTGCGCTTCAAGAAGCTGGTGAAGGCAAGGTTGCTGCGGAAAGGCTCCAGCAGTGTTGTTCCACGCGGTCATTTGCCGTCTTTCGACCTTTGTGAGCCACGGCAGGTCACCGATACGCCGATCGGGGTTGGCAGCGATCTCCTCAAGGAGCACTCGGAAATGCCCCAGCATTCGAGCCACCCCGGCGCTTTTGTATCGAGCGGCGTCATAAAACATCTCGGCGGTCAGCTGCGGCCCCGGCGCGATGAGCAAGCTGATTGGATAGTTGGTTCGTTCAGAGAAGCGAGCATTCCGGATTTTGATTCCGGCAAGAGTTCCGAGCGAATCATCGACGGGATAGTTTTCAAAGGCCAGAATGCTGTCAAAAAGCATCTGCCTTCTGGGCACATCGCTCCACCCGTGCACTTGGACCAGAGAACTGTAGTCGTACTGCAGAAGGTCAATCTGGCGTTGCTGGAGCGCTCTCATCCACGGGACAAGCTGGGCGTCCGGAGTAACCGCGATCCTGATCGGCAAAGCATTGATGAACAGACCAACCATCGTGTCGACGCCGGGCAGCGTGCCCGGCCGGCCCGAAACGGTCACTCCCCACAGTACGTCCTGCTCTCCGCTGTAGCGACTTAACAGTATTGCCCAAGCAGCCTGCACCAATGTATTCAACGTTATTTTGTAATCCGTCGCGACAGCCTGTAAGGCTTTGGTAATTTGGGAGGAAAGCTCGATCTTCTCTGTTCGGTAATCCGTTCCATCACTGACGGATTCGGCGGCCTCGAGAGGGATCGCAGTGGGGACTGCGAATCCCTTCAGTGTCTCCCGCCAGAATAACTCCGCCTCTTGGACACCTTGCTGCTGCAGCCAAACGATGAAATCGCGATAGGGCCGCACAGCTTCGGTCCGTGGCTCTCGTCCTTGAATCAGGCAGTCATAAACGCTAAAGACCTCGTTGAGCACTAGATTGACGGACCATCCATCGAGCAAAGCGTGATGGAAGCTCCAGACGAACTGGTACCTCTCCTGGTCGAGCCGGATCAGTGCGATTCTCATCAGCAGAGGAACCGAGACCTCGAATTCCTGAGCGCGATCTGCCGCTAAAAAGGCCTCAAGGTCCGCCTCTTGATTGCCCTGCAGGTCTCTCCAATCGAGTTCCCGCCAGGGTAGGTCCGCCGTTCGATAAACGACCTGGTATGGCTTATCAAGATCCTCCCACTGGAATGCGGAACGTAGTGCTGCGTGCCGCGCGACAACTCTTTCCCAGCTCCGGCGTAGGGCGACGGCATCCAGCACGCCGGACAATTCGCAGCTCAACTGCTCGAAGTACAATCCTGAACCGGGACTATGCAAGGTGTGGAACAACATTCCTTGCTGCAGGGGAGAAAGTTCGTAGACGTCTTCTAGTTGGTCAGGAGTCATGGGAGGTTGTATTTTCGATTGGGTGGTGCTTGGCAAAGAGCTTCGAAGTCTAGGCCGGGAGTCCTACGGCAAAAGATGGAACGACACCGCTTGTCGCGAGGCAGAGGGTTCGCAAATGTCCTCGACCCTCTCGCTTGTTATTGCGCGCGCCCTTGGGCAGGCCGGCTGATCCTGGCAAACAACTTGCTGAAATCCTCCTGGCTAATCCTCGCGGCGGAGAAATCGGCGGGACTAACCGAGCTGACCTCGGGCTGTTCCGAGCGAGTAATCAGCGCACGCAAGAAACTCAGGAAGTTTTGGCCGAGCGCCTCGACCGTCTCTCGACGATGCAGGTGTTCGCTATAGCTCCACTCCATCAACAGGCGTCCTTCGTGCACGGCGCCGCTAACTTCGATCAGATAGGGACGATGATTACCGGGACTGCGCAACGGGCCAGCCGACTCGGGCGCCGCCGATAGCCAGGGACTCCGCCATGGTCGATCAAACTGTCCCAAGTAGTTGAACAGCAATTGCGCGCGCGGAAGACTCTCGAGGTGCCTCCTAGTGGCATCGTTCGACAAGTACCGCAATACGCCGTAGCCGAGACCGTGATTGGGAATGCTGCGCACCTGCTCCTTGACCCGTCGCAAGACTTCCGACAAGCTCCCGTTCGATTGATCTAGAACGACCGGGAAAATGGTGGTGAACCACCCGACGGTTCTCGAACCGTCGAAACCAGGGGATATCTCCTCGCGGCCATGCCCTTCCATGTCTATCAACAGCGATGTAGAGCCGGTCCACTCGTAGAGTGTCTTAGCAAGCGCCGTTAGCAGCAGTTCGTTGACCGTGACACGGTGAGCAGCGGGGGCTTCCTCGAGCAGCTTGCGCGTCTCAACCGCATCAAGTTGAACCCGGATGACAAACACCGAGCGCTCGGTGTTAGGGCTGTTCGATGAGTAGTCAACGGGCAGTGCCGCAAAACTCCGACTCGACGTTTGTGTCCAGTAGCCGCGCTCGTGTGCGAGGGCTTCCTCTCGTGCGAGCTTCAGCAGATGCTCCGCCCACTTTTTAAATGAGATTCCCTTTGGCGGCGGCTTGAACTCCTTCCCTTCCGACGATGCTTCGATGACGTTAACAAAATCGTCCAGCAAGATTCGCCATGAGACCCCATCCACGACGAGGTGATGAATGGTGACCAACAACCGACCCGGCTCGTCCGCTCCCATATTAAAGAATGCGACTCGAAGGAGCGGTCCGTTTGAAAGACTCAGTCCTTGTTGAAGATCCGTGGCCACTCTTTCTATCGCTCTCGGACGCTCGGGATGGGGGATTCCCGACAAATCGTGGAACGAAATTGGAGTCTCGGCCTCTGCGTCGGTATTAAATTGCTGCCACCGGCCATCGGCCTTCACAAAACGGTGCCGCAGCGCGTCATGGCGCAAGATCCAGTGGTGTACTGCCTGCTGCAAGATGGACGGATCGAGTCGACGATGTAGTTCAAGTAGTATTGCCTGATTGAAGTGATCTGGATTGGCAAACTCTTGTTCGAAGAACCACCGTTGAATCGGAGTGAGTGGTGCCGGTCCGGTTACTTCGTCCCGCTCCTCTGTCCAAACGGGCAGCCGAGTCGCTACTGCCGCCAATTCCGCGATCGTCTGCTGTTGGAAGATCTGTTTAGGAGAAATTTGCAAGCCGTGCTGATTGGCCTTCGCGGTTACCTGAATGCTTATAATGGAGTCGCCACCGTGTTCGAAGAAGTTATCATGGATACCGATCTGCGGTCGCTTCAAAACCTGCGTCCATATTTCGACAAGCACCTCTTCGACTGGCGTTCGCGGTTTCACGTAGGCCCTAGTCGGACTGTCCGCGATGTCGGCTTCGGGCAACGCATCACGGTCAACTTTACCGTGGGCCGTCAGTGGCAGGGCGTCAAGGGTGACAAAGCGCGGAGGGACCATGTACGATGGCAACTTTCTGCTCAAGAACAGGCAGAGTTCCTCCTGCGATGGGGACCGCTCTCGATCAACCGCAACGTACGCCACGAGCCGTTTCTGACCGGGCGTTTCCTCGCGTGCGACGACAACGCAATCGCGTATCAGGTGATGCGTAGCGAGTAGACTTTCGATTTCGCCCAGTTCGATTCGGAATCCGCGGATCTTGACCTGGTCGTCCATCCGTCCGAGGAATTCGAGGGCTCCGTCGGCACGGTAGCGAACTAAGTCTCCGGTCTTGTAAAGGCGTGCCTCAGCTAAGCTGCTGAACGGATTGGCAACGAATTTCTCCGCCGTCAGCTCCGGGCGCTGGTGATAGCCTCGCGCCAGGCTTTCACCCCCGATGTACAATTCCCCCGCCACCCCCACCGGCACCGGCTGCATCCCCTGGTCCAGCACGTACGATTGCGTGTTCGAGATCGGTCGCCCAATCGTCGGTACCCCTTCTTCGTTCGCTAGAACCTCGCAATAGGTCGCTACTACCGTGTTCTCCGTGGGACCGTAATGGTTCATCAGTCGGAAGGGTAGCTTCCGTTCGGGCGCGCGATGCAAACGATCCCCGCCGGTCAACATTGCTTTCAAACACAAATTCTTCGGTGGATCCACTTCGAGCGCCGCCTCGGCCAGCGGCGTTGCCAGAAACGTTAGCGTGATCCTTTCCTCCGCCAACCACTGCATCAGCGCAGCCGGAGAGCTGCGCGTCTCCTCGTCCGGAATGTGTATGCTCGCCCCGGCCGTCAGATACGGCCACAGCTCCCATACCGAGGCATCAAACGCCTGTGCCGCCAGTAGCGTGGCACGATCTTTCTCGTTCACCTCGTAGGTGCGCTGGTGCCAATGGATCAGGTTCAACAGTCCACGATGCTCGATTGCCACGCCCTTCGGTTTGCCGGTCGAGCCAGAGGTGTAGATCACATACGCCAGGTTGTTCGCCTCCACCATGGGCGCCAGGTTGTCAGCACTCTGGTCCGCTATCTGATCTTCCTCCTGGTCGAGACAGACCACCTCCGCAGCGGTCTCCGGCATCTTCTGCAAAAGTTCCCGCTGTGTCAGTAGCACCGGGGCTCCGGCATCTTCCAGCATGAAAGCTAGCCGCTCTGAAGGGTAGGCTGGATCGAGCGGCACATAAGCACCCCCGGCCTTTAGAACCGCAAGCAGCCCTATGACCATCTCCACCGAGCGCTGCATGCAAACACCCACCAAAACCTCAGGACCAACCCCGCGTTCCTTTAAGTAGTGCGCCAGTTGGTTGGCCTTCTCGTTCAGCTCTCTATAGGTTAGCTGCGCGCTCGGCGACGCCACCGCAAGTTGATCGGGATTCTCTCCCGCCTGGGCCTCAAACAACTGAGCGACGCAGAGCTGCTTGGCATGATCTGATCGAGTATCATTCCATTCCCTTACCATCCGACGGTGCTCTTCTTCGGTCAGCATCGGCAACTGAGAGATGCGCAGGTCGGGATTGCCGATGGCCGCCTCGAGCAACCGCTGAAAATGGGCGATGAGGTGGGTAATGGTGGCGGAGTCCCATAAATCGGTGTTGTACTCAACCCTTCCGTGTACTTCGCCGCGATCTTCCGAGACGTAAAACGTGAGGTCGAATTTGGAGATTCCCGGCTCAATCTCCAGGGCCGTCACCTGTACGTTCCGAAGTTTCAGATCTCTCAGAGAATTGCTCTGGGGGGCCAGCATGACTTGATAAACGGGGGTCCGGCTGAGGTCACGCTGGGGTTGAACTGCGTCCACTAGAATTTCGAAGGGAAGATCTTGATGAGCATACGCTCCCAAGGTGATTTCCCTCACGCGATTCAACAGTTCGCGGAAGGAGGGATCTCCAGACAGATCACACCGCAGTGGAAGCGTGTTTACGAAGAATCCGATGAGGTCTTCACTTTCTACGCGCCCCCGGCCGGCGACCGGAGAGCCCACGATGATGTCCTTCTGGCCACTATAGCGGTAGAGCAAGCATTGCAGCGATGTCAATAAGGCCATGAACAACGTGGCTGACTCAGCGAGGCTTAGCGACTTCAGCGACGCTACAACGGGGGCCGCTAAGAGGAACGATTCGCGAGAACCCCGGAAGCTCTGAACCGCAGGGCGCGGCCGATCTGTGGGGAGGTCGAGTACAGGAAGTGGTCCAGCCAGCATTTCTTTCCAATACGCTAACTTTTTCTCGAGGACCTCGCCTTTGAGCCAATCGCGCTGCCACTGACTGAAATCCGCGTATTGGATCGCGAGCGGGGGAAGTGGAGAGGGTTCGCCTGCACAGAAGGCTTCATAGAGCGCGGTGAGGTCCCGGAGGAATATGCCAATCGACCAATCGTCGCTGCTAATATGGTGCATGCTGATGAGCAAGATGTGGTCCCGCTCGGACATGCGCAGCACGGAAGCGCGGATCGGCGGGCCCTCAACTAAATCAAACGGTCGTCGCGCATCATCGACCGCCAGTTGAAACGCTTCTGATTCCCTGACTGCTTCCGAGCTACCACTGAGGTCCAGAACCGAGACTTCCAGAGAGTGCTCGGTTTCGGTGCACTGCATTGGAGTACCATCAATCGTTGTAAACCGGGTACGCAGTGCTGCGTGTCGCGAAACAACCTCTCTCAAACTACTCTTCAACGCATCGACCTGGAGGTCGCCACAAAGCCGTAGTGCAAGAGGCAGAATATAACTTGATAGACTTGGCTCCATCTGGTGCAGGAACCACAAGCGCTGCTGTGCAAAAGAGAGCGGAAGCACAGAATCATGTCGCAGCGCCTTGATAGAATCGCATGGGATTCCGTCCCCAGCTTCTCGAATCGCGTTAACGGCATGAGATAAATCAGCGACTGTGGGCGAGTCAAAAATACTTCTTACGGATACAGCAACCTTAAACGTCTGGGCTATCCGTGAAGTTATCTGCATCGCTAGCAAAGAATGGCCACCGAGCTCGAAAAAATTGTCGTGTATACCGATCTGTTTGATCTTCAGAAGGTCCATCCAAATCGCACTGATGACATCTTCGGTCGGAGTGCGCGGCGCCGCCGAGTTGTTGACTGAGTGCCCGCCGAAATCCGGTACGGGCAGCGCACGGCGATCCAGTTTTCCGTTGGCGGTCCGCGGAATTGTCTGGAGTCGGACAATTGCCGCCGGTGCCATATAATCGGGCAGGCGCTTTCTTAAGTATTTGCGTAAGTGGTAGGGGGTCAGCAGCGAATCATCAGAAACGAAATATGCAACCAGTTGAATGTTACCCGGGTTATCTTCGCGCGCCACGACCGCACATTCGCGGACGGCCGGGTGAGTCGACAAGACTGCTTCGATTTCTCCCAGCTCGATCCGAAAGCCGCGGATTTTTACCTGGTGATCGATGCGGCCTAGAAACTCGAGCGTGCCATCAGGCAGATGGCGCACCAAGTCCCCGGTCTTATACAGTTGGGCGCTTGGAGCAGGGCGGAATGGATCCGCGATGAATTTCTCAGCGGTCAGCTGGGGCCGATTCCAATAACCACGGGCCAAACCAACGCCGCCAATGTGCAACTCTCCGGGTACCCCGATAGGCACGAGGTTCAGATACCGGTCCAGCACATACATCTGCGTGTTCGCGATCGGTCTTCCGATCACCACCGGACCCTTTTCACTTGTAATCTTGCGAACGGCCGACCAGATGGTAGTCTCTGTCGGACCATACATGTTCCACAATGAAGCGCTTCTAGGAAGAAGTTGATCAGCCAAATCTCGCGTAAGCGCCTCGCCACCACAAAGGATCTTCAAGTGCGGAATCCCTTCCCACCCCGCCTCGATCAGCATCCGCCACATTGCCGGCGTGGCTTGCATGACTGTTGCACCACATGAGAGAAGCAAGTGTCCGAGTTTCGTGGCATCGAGTGTGGTTTCGCGACTTGCGATCACAATCCGCGCTCCGACCATCAGCGGTAGGTAAAGTTCCAGCCCCGCTATATCAAACGACAAGGTCGTAACCGCAACGAGCACATCTTCCTGCACCATTCCCGGATCACGGCGCATGGAAGTCAGGAAATTCACCACCGCGCGATGTGAAATCTGAACTCCTTTGGGTTTCCCGGTGGATCCCGAGGTGTAAATCACATAAGCCAAATCCTCCAGAGTGGCTCCCTCGGTACTGTTCTCGCCTGCACAGCCCGCGATTTCCTTCCAATCTCGATCCAAGCAAACGACTTGCGTCGCACTTTCCTGCAACACCCTTGCCAGGTGCTCTTGGGTCAAAACCAATGGCACTTGCGAGTCTTCTATCATGAACGCCAGGCGCTCTTGGGGAAATCCCGGATCGAACGGTGCGTACGCAGCTCCGGCCTTCATGATCCCGAGCAGACCAATCACCATCTCCAAAGAGCGCTCCACACAAATACCAACCAGCGATCCGGGTTGCACCCCGCGACCCCGTAAGTAGTGAGCAAGCTGATTGGCCGAACGATTCAGTTCCGCATACGTCAGCTGCTGTCCTTCAAAAACCAGCGCCACCTGATCCGGAACCTGCATGGCGCGCTCTTCGATCAGCCGATAGACCGGCACGTCAGGATATTCCGCTCGGGTCTCGTTCCAGTTGTGAGTCAGCGTGCGGCACTCCGCCGGACCTAGCAATGAAAAACCCCAAATGCGTCGTTCGGGATTCTCGAGCAGACCCTCGAGGATCGCGCGAAATCCGATCGCCATACGCTCGATCGTTGCGAACTCGAACAGGTCAGTGTTGTATTCGAAGCAGCAAGTTAATCCGTCATCTGTTTCCATCGATTCGAGCGTGAGATCGAGTTTGGAAACACCGTTGTCGAAGTTGACCGGTGCTAATACCAAGCCCGGCAAACACACAGCTAGTGTCGGCGCGTTCTGCAGCACAAACATTACTTGAAAGACTGGAGGGTGACTCAAATCACGCTCCGGCTGTAATTCGGCGACGAGCTTTCCAAACGGCAGATTCTGATGTTCAAAAGCTGTAAGAACCACATTGCGCACTCTGCTCAACAGGTCGCGGAAGGTGGGATTGCCACTAAGGTCGGTTCGCATAACCAGCGTATTGATGAACAGCCCGATCAGCGTGTCGGTTTCCAGGCGGTTGCGACACGCAACTGGAGTGCCGACAATCACGTCCTCCTGATCTGTGTAGCGCATCAACAGCGTCTGGAATGCCGCCAACAGGGTCATAAAAAGCGTCACGCGTTCCCGTTTGCTGAACTCCTTCAAGCCATCGAGCAAATGTTTCGGCAAACTAACCTGCAGATGAGCTCCATTAAATGTTTGAGTCGCCGGCCGCGGCCGGTCAGCAGGTAACTCCAAAATCGGAAGCTCGCCGCCAAGTTGTTTCGTCCAGTAGGCGACCTCCCCCTGAAGCCTGGGTCCCTCGAGCCACTCGCGTTGCCACTGCGCGTAATCGGCATATTGGATCGGCAACTCAGGCAATGGAGCGATATCGTCAGAGTGAAATGCGCCGTACAACTGCGCCATCTCACGGACTAGGACCCCCATCGACCACGCATCGCCAGCAATGTGGTGCATGGTCAATAAGAGAACATGTTCCTCCTCCGCCAGCCGGAACAGCTTTACCCGCATCAGCGGTCCGCGTTCCAAATCAAATGGGCGCCTGACATCGCTTGATACCAGTCGCTGCAGTTTTGCTTCCGCATCGCTGTGACCCGGCTCGCGTAGATCCTCAAACTCGATTAACAGCGGACAGTCGTCCCCGATAACCTGGACTGGCTTCCCGTGTGCTGCATGAAAGGTCGCGCGCAAGGACTCATGGCGGGCCACGATCGAACCCAGTGCCCCCTCTAGGGCCGGCACATCCAACCAACCGAAGAGCCTCAAAACAATTACCATGCTATAAGCGGACGTCCCAGGGTCCAGGTGCTCCAGAAACCAAATGCGCTCCTGTGCAAGAGATAGCGGCGCATCTCCCTGCCGGATGTTGCGCGGGATCCGTTCGGAGATGCCGATGCCTTCTTGCTTCAGCAAAGACTCGACCAACTCGCGACGCTGGTCGGCGTGGCTGGTATTGCCAGGTTCAGTTTTCATGGGTTTCAAGAGTTCAGGTCCGTAGGAATTCCGTTGGTAGCAGGTTCTTTTCCTTAAGAGCGGTACTGACGTCGGCGGGGGACATGCTATTAACAGTTATCAACACTCGCGCAATCTTCTCTATGCGATCTGGCGTCGAATCCTGAGCGACCATATTGTGCGTCAGCTGTGCGACGTTGGCCCCCTCAAAGACGGTGCGCAGTGTCATCTCCACTTGGAAGGTCTCGCGCAAACGTGACAGCAGTTGAAGAGCCAGAACGGAGTGCCCACCCAGTTCGAAAAAGTCGTCATGAACGCCAACGGGTCGAATGCCGAGCAATTCCTCCCACATTTCCGCTACCACCCGCTCAACCGCATTGCTGGGAGCGACATATTCGGAGGGCAGAGCAGGACGTGCGTAACTTATGGAGGATTGCGAGTTCGGCAACGGCGGCGCTTCTGGCGTCAGCCCAAATGCACCGGGCCGTTGGAGCAAGACCTGAAGGTCTCGCGTGGACACCAGGACCTGCGGCAAGTCTGACTGTAGAGTTCGACAGAACACCCCTACACCTTCAGAGCAGGTCATGCCATGCTTCAGGTCTTCCTCGCGGCGCCTTTGCAGATGTGCGGGAACATTCGTTGTCACCGCCATACCAACTTCACTCCAGGTATCCCAGCTAATCGACAACGTGCGACCACTCGTTCGCATCGCGCGCTCTCGGGCGAACGCGTCGAGGAAGGCATTGGCAGCACAATAATCCACTTGGCCAACGCCGCCCACCACAGACGACAGGGACGAGCAGAGGACGAAGAAGTCCAGTTTCGTGTCTGCGAGCAGTTCATCGAGCACACGCGCACCACGCATTTTGGGCGCAAGCACGGAGGCAGCGATGCTCGCATCCTTGTGCTGTATGATCCCTCCGCCCGGCACCCCGGCCGAATGTACGACTCCGTGGATTTCACCGAAGCGCCGCCGACCCCTGGCCAACAGCTCCCGCATTTGATCTATATCCGTAACATCGCAGGTCAGTGGCAAAACTTCTCCGCCACAAGCTTCGAGCTTTTGAACTTCACGAATCCTGCGGGTTACCGGGTCTTGGTGTTCATGCTGCGCGACCCAGTCATTCCAATCGGTGCGCGAAGGCAGGCGCAAACGTCCCGCCAGCACCAACCGGGCGCCGACAGCGCGCGCGAGATAATCGGCGAGCACGAGACCAATTCCGCTCAAACCCCCGGTGATCAGATAGGTTCCACGTTCTCGAAGTGGAAGTTGCACACCGCTTTCTGCAAGGCGAACAGGTTCCACGGTTTCAACCCAACGATGATGCCCGCGCCAGGCAACAGCGGGTTCGGGGGCATTAGACAGCAGCTCTCGAACGATCCGTACTGCCGCATTGCCGCAGTTTGCGCTCCCCTCACTCCGCTCGAGCTCAATGTCAATACTGCGGCAACGAATGTTGGGATATTCCTGCGGGATCACCTTACAAGGTCCCAGGATAGGAGCCTTATCCGGACAGAGAATCTCGTTTCCGATTACCTCGCGCAGACCGTTAGACACAACGCAAATCTGCACTTGATCTCCATCATGATTTCCGAGCGCCTGTGCTAAACGTACGAGACTATAGAAGCCGCGCTCCTGCAAGTTGTTTCCGCCCACCTGGCCCGCTGTTACCATCCACAGGTGACAGATAAGGCGAGGACTCAGTCTCCGCAATGCCAAATCTTTCAGAAGCGCATCATAATCGGCAGAATTGTCTGGTCGAACGATGTACCGAGAACTCGATTCACGGGTAAATGATTGGCCTGGCAAAACTTCGACAACCTCCTGACCAGCCTGTCGAAGAAGCTTCGAGACCTCCATACCCAAGCCGAGCTGATCGAGAAAAATCATCGCAGGTACGCCTTGCAAAACCCCATCGGACGCGAAATGTGGAGGCGCGGATCGTTTCCACGAGGGGACATAGAACGAGTCGGCGACGTCCGGTTTCTTCTACAGCGGGGCTGCAGAGCTAGCCGCGGCCGCTGCCGCTGCCGCTTTCCCTCCTCCCGCTTCCACCCAGTAACGCTGCCGTTCAAACGGGTAGGTTGGCAACACCACCCGATGCCGCTGCTCTCC
>Ga0066709_100002163_pt1 | contig 14035 bp, 13 predicted proteins | sample GraSoiAngelo_158_FD_79665 | JGI IMG/M metagenome (GOLD analysis project Ga0066709, IMG submission 79665) | Grasslands soil microbial communities from the Angelo Coastal Reserve, California, USA - 14_1009_16_30cm | ecosystem: Environmental > Terrestrial > Soil > Grasslands | place: USA...
AGGCTGTCTGCATCTGAGCAAAGTCTAAGCGCTGCCCTGACCGGGAGGTGCCGTAATGCTGCTGTGACTTTTGCCGGGTTACAGATTTGGTTAATGTCCGCGTTACGGTGCGTTCGTTTTTCGTTACATGCCTGGCGGTCAGCTTGCTGCTCCCGCAGTCCGTGCTGACTGCCGCGGCTGCGCAACCAGATATGAGCGCGTTCACTGCTCGAGTGCTCGAGCTGACGAACGCCGAGCGCCAGAAGGCGGGGCTCGCGCCATTGTCGCCCAACGCGCAACTGACGAACGCGGCGCAGAGCTACAGCCAGGTGCTCGCCACCAGCGGCTGCTTCCAGCACACGTGTGGGCCAGTTCCGAATTTCGCCGAGCGGGATGGGCAGGCGGGGTACATGGACTGGACGTCGATCGGCGAAAACATCGCGGCGGGCTACCCGACGCCTGAGGCGGTGGTAGCCGGCTGGATGGCTTCCCCCGGGCACCGCGCCAACATCCTGTCGCCGACCTTCACCGAGATCGGCGTCGGCCTGGTCAGCAGCGGGGGAAAGTACGACACGTACTGGGCGCAGGAGTTCGGCTCTCGACCAGGCGCCGTACTCAACTTCGCGCCGTTGCCGATAGCGCCAGATCCAGCCACGGTACAGCCGTCCGCGGATGCCGCACCGCCGCGCGACGACGGAAGCAGCGAGTAACAAATCAAACGCCCGGGCACTTCGAGCGCCCGGGCGTTTTTCGCGTTCGTGAGATGAAGCGTTGCTACGGGTTGGCTGGTGGCGGGTTGTTGCCACCGGGCGCGGGATTGTTGCCACCGGGCGCAGGGTTGTTGCCTCCAGGCGCGGGCACGTTGGGCTGGCTCGGCGGATTGATGTTCACGCTCGTGGGCGCCGGGTTGACGTTGATGTTCGTGGTGGACGAGCCCGAGCCAATGCGCAGTGGGCCGGTGAACAGGTACCAGACGATCACGGCCACCACTGCCAGGACGATCAGCACGGTGATCAGGTTGATTCCCGCGGCTGCCGAGCGATCGCCCGAAGTGTCTACCGTGTTGACGGGGTCGCGGCCTGGACTGACGTTGATCTGATTCATTCGACCTCTCCTCAATCTCTTTCCGCTTGCATCTCAGAAGCAGATAGCGTGCCAGCGCCCCGACGGTTCGGTGGAGTGGAAGGAGAAGCGGATCCTTCGCTGCGCTCAGGATGACACCCGCCGGGGCAACCCTGGCAGGGCCAGCGCTAGTGCTGGCTTCTGGAGAGATTGATGGTGGAGTCGCTCGGGTCGCTCCAGCGCTGCTCGCGGATCTGGGCGATGCTGCGTAGCTGACGGACGATCCCGGCGGCATCGTCGGCCGCGTTCATCACCTCTTCGGCGATCTCGTGCAGATGGGGCGGCAGATCCGGCGCGCCGGCGAGCATCTCGGCGTAGCCGCGCGCCACGGCAAGCTGGTTGTTCAATTCGTGCTGCGCCGTTCGCGCCGCGAGTAGCACCCCGTCGAGCCGCGCGTGTTCGAGCCCCACGAGGGCGGCCGCGGCGGTCGATGCCAGCATCTCGAGGAGCTGTGCGTCTTCCTGGGTGAAGGCTGATTCGCTGGCCGCACCGTTGCGTCCTACCGAGAGGGTGCCGACAAGCCGCGCGTCGTGCACCAGTGGCACGGCGATCGCCGACTCCAGCTGCGCACTCTCGAGTACCGCATCTACCGGCTCACCCGGCGGCTTGCCGTGGCCGCGGCCGCGTTCCACCAGGACAGGCACGCGCTGTTGCGCGGCTCGTCCGCACGCGCCTTCGCCCAGGCGCAGGCGGAGCTGCGCGAGGGCTGGCGTGCTGCCGTGTACCGCCACCAGCAGCTCGCTCTCGTCGTCCCAGCGAGTGACGACGCCGGCCGACCCGCCGAGCAGCTCGATGGCCTCTCGTAGCAGATCGTCGAGCAGGCGGTCCGCGTCCGTCTCGGCAGCGAAGCGCCGCGCCAGGCAGAGCAGCGCTTCGCGACGCCGGTGCAAGACGGTGACCCGCTCGGCCGCGATCAGACGAGCTTCGATGTCGGATAGATTGAACGGCTTCTCGAGGTAATCGTCGGCGCCGGCTTGCATGCCCGCGATGCGGTGCTCGGAGTCGCCCAACGCCGTCAACAGGATGAAATAGGTGTACGGCGCGCCCACCCGTGACCGAACACGACGACACAACTGCACGCCGTCCATGCGTGGCATCAGCCAGTCGCTGACCACGACGTCGGCGCCATCGGTGTCGTAGAGCGCGAGGGCATCCGCGCCATTGGCGGCGCAACTCGGCGCGTGGCCGAGCTCTTTGACTACGTCAAGGACCAGCGACCGTACGTCTGGATCGTCCTCGGCAATCAGAACGTGAATAGGGGACCTCCGCCCGGAGCGCAGACGCAGCCGGCATGCCAGAGGCGCGGCTGAATGATAAGCGCTACTAGCGGCGGCGGCCTCGACGCAGCACGTACGCGCCGCCACCCAGGGCGCTGGCGCCGGCTGCCAGGAGCGGAAGCGCGAGCTCGAGCGGCAGTCCGCCAGTTCGCGGCGTCTGACCTGTCGTGGTGCTGGTGGTAGTGGCCGGCCGCGACACAAAGGGCGTGGGCGTGAGGAAGCGGAACGGCGTGGGCGTCGGCTGCGCCTGAGCTGCTGGCGCCGCCGCGGGAGCCGCGGCCGCGGGTGCCGCCGGAGCCGCCGCCGGAGCCGCCGGCGCAGCGGGCGCGGGTGCTGCCGCGGCCGCGGTCACCGTGATCGTGCCCTTCATCCACGGATGTGGCGTGCAGTGGTACGCATAGGTGCCTGGATTGGACAGGGTGACGTTCAGCGAGTCACCGGGCTGCAGCAAGCCACTATCAAAAGCGCCGTCGTCTGCCGTCGCCGAATGCGCCAACGTGCCGCTGTTTTTCCAGGTCACAAAATCGCCGGCCGCAATCGTGACCTCCGCCGGCATGAACGCCCACGAGTTGATGTTGCTCGCGCTGCCTTCGACCATCTGCACGCTGGCCGCTGCGAAGGCGAACGGCGTCCAGATCGAAAGCACAAGCGCGAGGCACGTGACGGCGACCATGGGGAGGAGCCGTCGACCCCCAGAATAAAGTGCCTGCACGATTCCATCCTAGAGCAGTCGCCTGGATCAGTCGCCTTGAGCAGCCGGCTAGAGCAGTCGGCCGACGTAGACCCCCGCGCCGAAGACCAGCGCGACGACGAGCCCGACGACCGCGAAGACTACGATCAACGCCACGGCGCCCAAAACGATGGTCCAGAACGTTTTTACGTTGTCCAGATCGAGCGCCTGCCGCGCCGCGATAAAGCCCGCCACGATGAACCACACGAAGGCGACCAATGAAAGCAGGCCGCCGAGTACCGGAATGAAGTTGAAGATGTGCAGGATGTTCGGTGTTTGGGCAAATCCGAGCGTCCGCAGCAACTCGCCGTACGTGGCGGTGCCGCCCATGAAGCGCGTTCCAACGTAGTAGATGACATACGACCAGACGGCCCATCCAACCAGAGCGTTGAGAAGCCCACCGACGATCGGACCCACCACGCCTCGCGTGGCGGTCGCGTCCATGCTGGCTGAGACCGCCTGGCCGATGCCCGTGGCCAGGGCCACGATCACCACGACCAGCAGTGCCTGGTTGGTGGCGTTGATGTCGGCTTCGACTTCTTCGTACAGCTGCACGTCAAGACGCGCCGCACGCACCATGCGGTCGACGATACTTGTCGACGACGCCAGTTCGGCCATGAGTGCACCCTCCTGAGCCCGTCGGGGAAAAGGTGTTTTCGGCGGGACCAGTAGACCAGCGACGCGATTGTGGCGCAATAGGGGCCAAACTGGTGAACACTCGTTCTATACTGAGGCTCGAGGTTGCATCGAGAGATGGCATCAGGCGGTGCCGCGGCGCTCACCGCGGAAGAGCGTTTTTCACAAACCAGGGGCGCCTACACAGCCCGCGACATCGCGGTCCTGGAAGGGATCCAGGCCATCCGCCACCGGCCGTCGATGTACATCGGGTCGACCAGCACCAGTGGCCTGGTGCACCTGCTCTGGGAAGCACTCGATAACGCTGTCGACGAGGCCGTGGCAGGCCACGGCGGTCAGATCTGGGTCGACGTGGATCGGGAGGGAGTCGTCAGCGTCCTCGACGAGGGGCGCGGGATGCCGTTCGACCCGATGACGTACCACGGTAAGCAACTGCCGGCAGCGACAGTGCTGCTGACCGTGCCGCACTCGGGCGGCAAGTTCGCCGAAGGCGCGTACAAAACCGCGGGCGGCCTGCACGGGGTCGGCGCCACGGTCATCAACGCGCTGTCCGAATGGCTGGTCCTCGACATCTGGCGCGACGGCCAGCACTTCTTTCAGCGCTTCGAGCGGGGCAAACCCCTGCCGCACAAGATCGAGCCTGCCGACCCGAAGAAGCGCGGGACGCAGCTGCGCTGGCGGTTCGACGGGCAGATCTTCGATCACGACGCGTACTACCCGCGCGAGACGCTCGAACGACGGCTGCAAGCGGCGGCACACCTCAATCGCGGACTGGCCTTGCACCTTTCGATGTGGGACGACGAGCAGGACGCGGTCATCACGAAAACGTTCCACTCGAAGGAAGGGTTGGCCGATTTCGTGCGCGCCGCCACCCCGCCCGGCACCGAGCCGCTCTTTGCCAAGCCGATCACCTTCAACCAATTGCGCGAGCAAGTGCAGGTGGAAGTTGCGCTGCTTCCCAATCGCGGCTACAAACTCGATCTTCACTCGTTCGCCAACGCGGTGCGCACGCCTGAAGGTGGCGTACATGAGCGCGGCTTCAAGGCCGCCCTTACCCGCGTAGCGAACGACTACGCGGCGAAGATGGGCATCATCAAGAACCGCGACAAAGAAGCCTTCAAACCCGAGGTCATCCAGCAAGGCCTGGTCGCCGCGATCTCGGTCAAGCTCAAGGACCCGCAGTTCGAGGGCCAGACCAAGAACAAGCTCAACAATGCGCCCGTCGAAGGCATCGTCCGCTCGGTGGTGATCGAAGGGCTCAAGGAGTGGTTCGACGCACGGCCGGCGCAAGCCCGAGACTGGCTCAAAAAGATCCAGGACGATCAGCGGCTCGCCAACCGACTCGCGGCAGAAGAGCAGCTGGCGCGCACCGGTCAGAAGCGCGATCAAATGGTTGACGTCGACACGTCGAAGTTCGCGCGTGCCAGCACGAACGATGCCGATCGCGCCGAGCTGTTCATCGTCGAGGGCCAGAGCGCTGGCGGAAACGCCAAGCAGGGGCGTGACGCGAGCTATCAGGCCATCCTGGCGCTGCGTGGCAAACCGATCAATGTGATCAATGCACGGCCCGAGCGGCTACAGCTCAACAAAGAATACGCGCTACTGGCCTCGGTGATCGGAACGGGTGTGCGTGGCGCGTTCAACCTGGACAAGTGCCGCTACAGCAAGATCATCATCATGACCGACGCCGACGTCGACGGCGGGCACATTCGTGCCTTGCTTCTGGCGCTCTTCTATCAAGAAACGTCGGGGTTGATCGAGAGCGGCCGCGTGTTTGTCGCCATGCCACCGCTGTACTCGGTCAGGTGGAAGAGCAAGATCAGCTGGCTGACGGACGACGATGCATTGCGACGCTTTCTCGGCCGTAATCCAGAGGCGAAGAACGCGCCCATCAAACGCTACAAGGGTCTGGGCGAGATGACCGCCTCCGAATTGCGCGAAACGACGATGCATCCCGCGACGCGAGTCCTCAAGCAGGTGACGCTCGAGGACAGCGCGATCGCCGCGCAAGTGGTGGCGGATCTGATGGACGAGTCGCGGCCTGAAGCACGACGTGAATTCCTAGCCGAAGCCGCGAGAAAGACTGACCTTGACGTCTGATGGGTATCGCGCATCGAGGCCTTCCCGCATGATCGAGTTCGAGTATGTGACCTCTCCTGGCGAGTCGGAGATGCGCGCTCCGATGGTTGTTAACACTGACACGATCGCCCATTTCGAGCCACTGAGTGGCGCAGAAGCTCGCTGCCTACTCGTCCTCAAGGACGGGCGTCAAGTGGTGGTGGGCACGCGATACGCCGACCTGCGTCGCCTCCTCATCGACTCGCGCAGCGGGTTCGCCACGGCTATCACTACGGAAACGCGCTAGCGATGGCTTTCGATACCGAGCAGATCCGCCAGGAAGAGTTCTCCGCGGCGATTCAGAACTCGTACGCGGAGTACGGGGTCAGCTCGAACGCGCGGGCGATTCCAGACGCGCGCGACGGACTGAAGCCTGTACAGCGGCGGATTCTGTGGTTCATGTACCGCCAGGGTTGGGACGCGTCCCACGAGACGGTCAAGTCGGCCGAGGTCGTCGGAACCGTCATGGGCCAGGCTCATCCGCATGGCCAGGAGGCCATCTATGACGCAGCGGTCAGGCTCGCGCAGGACTTCTCGCTGCGCTACCCGCTGATCGACGGGCAGGGCAACTTTGGTAGCGACGACGATGATCCTGCCGCGGCGATGCGCTACACGGAGATGCGGCTATCCCGCATCGGTGAGGTGATGCTGCGCGACATCGGCAAAGACACCGTGCCAATGGTGCCCACCTACAAGCAGGACCCGAGGGTGCTCGAACCGTACTACCTGCCCGCCCGCATCCCGCCAGCGATCAACGGCCAGGATGGCGTCGGGCTCGGCTTCGCTACCCGCGTGCCACCCCACAACCTGCGCGAGGTGTTGTACGCGTGCATCGCGCTGCTGGATCAGCCGCAGATGGGTGTCCTGGAACTGATGCACTACGTCAAGGGTCCGGATTTTCCGTCCGGCGGCACGGTCGTCGGCGACGAAGGCATCCGCGACTATCTCGCCACCGGTCGCGGACGAGTCGTCCACCGCGGGACAGTGCGGCTCGAGGAGGACCAGCGCGGACGCCGTTTGATCGTGACTGAAGTGCCTTTCGCGGGCCGCGCCAACGTGAAGACGAGCATCGCCAAGGCGTTCAATGACGGCAAGCTGCCAGGACTCGTGTTCGAGGGCCACATCCCCGACGAGTCGAGTGAGCAGAACGGCACGCGCATCGTGCTTCCGCTACGGAAGGACGTCACCCCGGCCGAGGTACTTGCCAGTCTGTACCAGCACACCAGCCTGCAGACCAGCTTCTCGGTGCAAATGACGTTTCTGTTCGGCGCCGAGAATGAGCCAGCTCGCACACCACGAACTGTCGGCATGGTGGAGCTGCTGCGACGCTACAACGAGCACCAGCTCAACATGCTGCGACGTCGCAGCGAATACGATCTCGCCCGAGCGCGCGAGCGCTTGCACCTGGTCGAGGGGCTGATCGTCGGCGCCGTCCATGCCGACGAGATCGTGAAGATCTTCCAGGCAGCTAAAGACCGCCAGGTAGCGCGGGCGGAGCTGATCAAGCGCTTCAAGCTCAGCGAAGTCCAGGCGCAAAAGATCAGCGAGATGACCCTGGCGCAGGTCACGCGGATGGACCTGGCGAGCTATCGCAACGAGAAGAAGGAGCTCCAGGAAACGATCGAGTATCTCACGGACCTGTTGGCGCACGAGCCCAAGATGGTGGCGCTCATCAAGGACGAGATGCAGGCGGTAGTGAACGAGTTTGGCGACGATCGCCGCACCGTCATCCTTTCGGACGAGCACGCCGCCGCGCCGGTTGCTGAGGTGCGGGCGGCCATCGAGAGCAAACCCGTGCTGGTGGCGCTCACCACGGACGGCGGCCTCAAAGCCATGCCGGCCAATACGTACGCGGGCAAGACCAACGCTGGGACCGTGCGTGGCGACGAGCGTCTGCTCGCCGTCCAACGGGCGCAGACCACGGACTACCTGTTGTGCCAGCTGTCAACGGGCCGAGTCGCCTCCGTGCGCGTTGCACGAATTCCCGAGACGACCCGCGCAACGCGCGCCGAGCCGCCCCGGAGCTTTATCAGCCTCGATCCCGGCGAGCGGGTGGTCGGCATCGTGCCAGTCAGCGCGTTTTCCGAAGAGGTCTTTCTGGTTGTCTTTACGCGTGAGGGACGCGTCAAGAAGACGCCGCTTTCCGAGTACATCAAGGTCGACGAAAAGCCTTCACCAGATCTGCGGCTGCTGGGCAAGGATGAGATCGTCCGCGCGCTGATCAGTCTCGGCGGTGGCGATTATGTCGTCAGCACGTCGGAGGGCAAGACGCTACGGTTCAGCGATGCCGAATTGCGAGCCGCCGGTCGAGTTGGCCAGGGGGTGCAAGGCATCGGATTAGCGTTGAGTGCGCGGGTCGTCGGCGCGGACTGGATCATGGAGGACGATGACATGGCGCTGTGGGTCGCAAGCAGCAACGGGTTCGTCAAGCGCAGCCTGCTGGCCGAGTACCCGCGCAAAGGGCGGGCGACGGGTGGTGTCGCCACGATGCAGCTTGCGCCCAGGACCTCGCTGGTCGGCGCGGCACTGCTCGGCGCAGGCGAAGATACTCTATTGGTCGCTCAGAGTGGGCGCACGGCGCGGGTCACGGCGGACGATCTGCCACTGGTTGCGCGGGACCGCAAGGGGGTCATCGGGCTGAAGCTCGAAGGCTCAGACACGCTGGCGCGGCTGGTGGTGCTCCCGAGCTGAGCGTCGCGTGGCATCCGATTTGCAGGTCCCTACGCCAAGATGCAAGATTTTGCACGCCCTGAAACCCGGTTACACGTCCGCTCGCACCCCAAACGCCTCACGTGGGGCATCGTCGACGTCATCCTTGCCGTCGTCATGCTCCCGTTTGGGATCTGGATGTTTGTGATCGAGCGAATGGTTGGCGCGGTGGCAGCCCTCGAGGGCCTCGGCTCTCGGCGTTAGAACGCTCAGGCGATCACGGCATTACTGGCGAGTCCCCCACGCCGTCGGCGGGCCTGGCGACCCAATGGACCGGGTGTGCGTAGGCCACGCCGGTGCTGGGCAGCATGAGTGTGTTCAGCGCCAGCGCAAGTAGAACGAGGAGCAGAAGAGCTCGCCTCAAGGCGCCATGCAGGCGGGACCGCGCGATTGCGAAGCGGGGCTGCACGTTTCCGTCCCGATACATGATCGTTACGGACCTCCTTCTTCGATAGTTAGGCTTATGGCCTGCCGATCACTACAAAGGGCGCCCAGTAGTACGGGTGGGGCAATTCGCGCCGCTGCTCGATCTGGGCAAGGCGCATGGCGGCCGCAACGGCCCGGCCGGACTCGAGATGCGCGTAGAAGCGCTGCATGAGCCGCGCGGTCGACGCGTCGTTCACCGCCCAGAGACTGACGACGACCGCGGCGGCGCCCGCCTGGAAGAAGCCGCGCGCGAGCCCCACCAGCTCGTCGCCCGCCAGCACGTCGCCGACGCCGGTCTCGCATGCCGAGAGGGTGACCAGACCCGCGCGCAGGCGCATTCCGTACAGGTCGTAGAGCGAAAGCCAGCCGTCGGCGAGTCGGACGGCTGAGAACAGGGGGTTGTCCTGGCGGAACACCGCGTGTGACGCCAGGTGGATGACGTCGGCTTCCGGCGCGTGGCGGCGGAAGGCCTGCTCGGTTGCGGCCTCACCTGACAACACGAGCGACTGGCCAAACATCCGCGCCAGGGCGTCGATTTCGATGCCGACTTGCGGAATGGCCGGATCAGCGACACCTACGAGCAGCCGCGCGCCCAGTCCAGCCGGCAGCGCGGCGCGCTGGTAGCACGAGGCGAGCACTGATGCGCTCGGGGCGGAAGCGATCTCGACTCGCTCCACCAGCGGTGTGCCACCAGGATCGAGCAGCGCCTGAAAAGGCAGGTGATGCAACGCTCCATGTGGAACGACGATCAGCCGTCGCACGTCCACCAGCTCATCAGCAACCGGATCGATCAGCGCCGCGTACAGGTTGGCCAGGATGTGATTGACGCCAGACAGGAGGGCATCAGCGTGGTCGCGAACATAGGCATCGCCGAGTGCAAACTTGCCAACCTGGAATCGGAACCGATCGACGAGCTCGAATACCCCCTCAGCCGGGCCGAGTCGGTAGGCTGTCAGGCGTATGGCGTCGAACAGAAAGACAACAAGCTCTTCGCCCGCCTGGAAGTACTCAAGGACCACCGTGCCTGGCTCGAGTCGCCGACGCAGCCTGGAGCGGGACGCCGCATCTCTGGATTCGACGCCGCCCATGCCCAGGGCGGCAGCGTGGGCTCGGCTGGCGGGCTGCAGACGACGCTGGAGACGAATCAGCTCTGACTCGCACGACGCTACCTTGCGTCGCAACTTTTCGATCGTCGAGTTGGCCTCGCCTTCGGTCAGGCGCGAGTACAACCACACCAGCTCGTCGCGCAGCTGCTGCATCCGCTCCAGAACGCCGGCGTCCGTCGTCCCAACGAGGTGGGCAGTGCCATGTGAACGCAGCGTGTCGACAGAGCTGGACAGGCGTTCCGCGAACGCTCGCGATTTTGCTTGCTCTGCGTACTGCAGGGCCTCCTCGGCCGAGCCACGCTCCAGGCAGAGCAGGACCAGCTCCTGGTAAACGTCCGTCTTGTCGCTGACGAGTGAGATACGCAGTTCCTCGGGGTGCAGCTCGGCGCGAACACGCTCGAGCTGGCGAGTCGCCTCGTGGTACGTCACGTACGCGCTGTCAGCCTCGCCTCGGGCCCGCAATGCGCGACCGAGGATGTAGAGGCACTCGAACAGCAGCCACGGCACGCCGAGGCTCTGAGCCAACCAGACGGCAGCGCGAGCTTCCTCCCCCGCCGCGCGTCCGCGTCTCGCGCGCAAGTAGGCGCGGGCCAGCATGGCATGGGCGACCGCCTGTCGGCTGGGCAGCGCGAGACGAGCGAAGACGCGCGCGGCGTGGCGGCTCAACGCGACTGCCTCCTTGACATCCGATGGCTCGCCACGTGCCAGCAACAGGGGCGCGCGCGCAAGCACACAGCGCGTCCGCCAGACCAGGTTGTCCTGCGCGGCAAACTCTTCTTCTGCCTGGACGAGCCCGTCCAGCGCGTCCTGAATGAGGCCGAGTCGGCCGCGCTGAGTCGACAGGTAGAACAGCGCGCGTGCGTGCTCGTTGTCCAGGCCCACTTCCTCGGCGAGCCGCAGCTGCTCGTGACTGAGCGCGCCGGCTTCGTCAAGAAGGTTGAGCGCCAGGTACGCGTCTGCCAGGTCCAGGCGGGTGGCGATCGCCAGCGGCACGTTGCGCAAGCTGTCGAAGACGTCGGCTGCTCCGCGCAGCAGGTCGACGGCCGCGCCGTAGCGACCCTGTCGCAAAGCCAGATACCCGAGGTTGGCGTCGACCCGCGCCAGCGCCGGCGCAGTGCCTTGCTGGGCGTAGGCGCTGCGCGCAGCAGCGTAGAGGGTTTCGGCTTCCCTCAGCCGATCGAGATTGGTGAGCGTGGTCGCGGCGTTGTTATTGAGTGTGGCGAGATCCAGTGGATGACCGACCGCGCCGACGATGGGTCGTGCTCTGTCGAAGAGCCGCAACGCGCGCGCGAAGTCGTTCTGCTGCATGTACACCAGGCCGATCATCTCGTCGAGGACCGCCGCGCGCAGCTCTTCGCCGAGCCGATTGAAGATCCGCCGGGCACGAGCAGCCAGGCGCAGGGCCTGAGTGGGGCGGCCGAGGCAACGCAGGCTGTCGACGGCGCTGGCGTCGCTGCGCGCTGCATCGCCGGGTCGTCGAAGGCGGCGATACACCTCGCCCGCATGGGAATAGTCCACCAGAGCTGCCTCGTGTTGGCCGAGAAACCGCCGCGCTTCGCCACGGACCTGACGCGCGTCTGCTCGCTCGGACAGATCACCACGGGCATCGGCGAGTGCGACCGCCTCGTTAGCGGTGTTCAGCGCCCGACGGGGGTCGCCGATCAGGTCACCCCGCGCTCGCTGAAGCAGCTCGTCGAGGCTGACCCTGCGCCGCCTGAGCGGCGCGGCGCGGGCGAGAGCAGGCAAACTAAAGCTCGACGCCGCTCAGCTCGATCTCCTGTGCGCCAAAACGAAGCAAAACGTCGTAGCGCCCACGCGCGAGGTTGGGCAGCGCAAACTCGCCGCTTGCCTCGAGCCTGGACCGAGCAGATGGCGGAACACGGCCTTGCAACCGGCGCGGCTGGTCGGCTGGCAGGGCCTCGACGATCCCAGTGCCGACAGTGTGGCCCTCAATGGCGAGCGCCTGGCCGCGAACGTTGATCGTGCGGCCGTCCTGGTTGGGTCGGACGATGAGGTCGACGTCGACATTGCCCCCGCGGTACAGCAGCTGCCACGGTCCACCCAGCGCACCGAGCGAACGGACGCCGGCCGGTGCGACGCCCATCCGCCGAGAATCGCGCACAAGCGCGGCGCGGATGCGATTGATGATGGTCGGGGTCGCCGAGCTCGCCGGCGTCAGCCTCTGGAACAGGCGACGGGCGCGCTCCTTGACCCACTCGGGTGGCTCCACGAGCTCGCCGGCTCGCACCGCGTCACGAACATCATTGAGCCACGCGTTGCCGTTCTGAAAGTCCATCGCGCTTAAGAGTCAACCAGTCCGCGGTTTCGTACGCGCCCGTTACGTTACAGCGGAGCTACAGGCGTTAACGGTGGGTGGCGGTGTGCCAGTTACGGGGTGTAGCCGGCGGCGAGCAGGAGGCGGCGCAGCTTTTCCAGGCAGCGGCCGCGGGTGGGGCCGAGGCTATTCACGGGCACCCCCAGGCCGCTGGCCAGGGTCTGGTAGGAGGCGCGCTCGTGCGCATCAGAAAAGAGCGCTTCGATCAGTCGTTGACAGTTATCGGGAAGGTGGCTTATCGCTGAACGAATAACATGCCGACGCTCCAGCCCGAGCAGCTCCTCCTCAGGTAACTGGTACGGATCGGATGGGCCGAACTCGGCCGCCGGCAACGCAGCAGCCACGCGCCTGTTGCGTAGAACCGCCAGACACTCGCGGCTGGTGGTGGTAATGATCCACGCGGCGAGCCCGCGCGGGGCGCGGATCGAGCCGAGCTTCTCGAGGAGCGTGACGCAGACCGATTGAAAGACATCGCCAGCGTCTGCTTCGCCGAAACCGTATTTCAGCGGGATGGAGTAGATCAGAGCCGAGTAGCGGTCGATCAATGCGTTCCAGGCGACCTGTTCCCCGCGCAAACAGCTGGTTAGCAACTCCTCGTCGCTGGGACCCCGAGACGTTTCTGCCCGGATGGGCACGCGCGCAATGTTAGATGCCGCGGCCTCGCGCCGCCCCTGCCGACGGGGCAGGATCAAGCAAGATCTCGCGAACTGGTGTGCCCGCGGCCTGAGCCAGAGCGATCGTTTCAGCTGTTCCGCCGCCGCGTACGCCGGCCCACACGGCGACCAGCAGGTCAACGCTGGTTGCGATCTGGCGATTCCGCTCGGTGAACCCGCCGGCGATACGCACCTCGGCCGCGCGAGCCATGGTCTGGTCGAGAATCAGGCGGTCCTCCTCCGTCCAGCCGGCGGCGAAGGTTGCCGGCACGAGCGGCAAGATCAACACGAAGGGAACGCCGAGGGCGATGGCCGCGAGCGCGGCCCACGTGTCGACACCGCGCTGGCCACCTGCGAAGAAGCGCACGCGAGCCGCGCCTTCGCTTTCCTTCTCGTGCAGCTCGCGTGCGGCGTCATCGACACGCGCCCTGGCAGCACCGGGATCGCGGAACAACTCGGGCCGATGGCCGGTCCAGCCGACGATCATCACCGCTACCGGAGCATGCAGGGGGTGGAGTACGCTAGGGGCGGGGCGGCAAACCCGCTCCCGTTTCTCAGTTCTTGAGGCGCTCAGTGCCCAGCGCATACCAGCCACCGCTCCTTCGTCGAGCGCAGGCCGTTCGAACGACGCGGCGCGCGTCGCTCCAACGGTGGCGGTGGTGGTGGGTCGTGCCGGTGCTCGGGCTGCTGCCCGTTCTCGTGGCGGCGGTGCTCGCCAGCGAAGGGCGATTTGGAGCACCCGGCGGCGGCGGGAAGGCGGCTGGCACCCCCTTGGCGAGCGCACCGCTGACCCAGGGCCAGGCGACAGTCGGGCAGCCGCGGCCAACTCAGCCTGCCGCGGAGCCGACCGCCACGCGGGCGCCAGCTGAGAGCGCCGGTAACACGGCCTCGACGCAGGCGGTGGCCGCGACGCCGACGGCGGCGGTGGTCTCGAACGCGCCGTC
>Ga0066709_100002164_pt1 | contig 14035 bp, 9 predicted proteins | sample GraSoiAngelo_158_FD_79665 | JGI IMG/M metagenome (GOLD analysis project Ga0066709, IMG submission 79665) | Grasslands soil microbial communities from the Angelo Coastal Reserve, California, USA - 14_1009_16_30cm | ecosystem: Environmental > Terrestrial > Soil > Grasslands | place: USA...
CTACGCCGAATACATCCGCCAGGCGGCACCCAACGTGGAAAATGTGAACACCATCGGCACGCGCGGGTTCTTCCTGGGAGACTCGAACCTGATCACCTACGCTGACCGTAGCGTCGAGAAGCTGATCGTGCGCGGCGCGGAGCCGGAATACACGACGGCGCTGCCACTGTTCACCATCGCGCGCGGCCGGTTCATCAGCGCCTTCGACGAAGAGCACGCCCGCCCGGTGGTGGTGCTAGGCGCCGCGATCTGCGAGTCGCTTTTTCCCAACGAAGACGCGCTCGGCAAGACCGTGCGCCTCAACGGCAGCACGTATGAAGTCATCGGAACGTTCGAGCACGATCAGGGCCTGTTTCTTGGCCCGGGCGTGGATATTTTCGCCATCATCCCGCTGAGCAAATTCCACAAGGAATACCCCGAGGCCAAGGAACTGTTCCTGATTTTTACCGTTCCCAAAGACGTGAACGTGGAGACGGCCCAGGGGGAAGTGATCCAGGCCCTGAGGCGGCTGCGGCGCGTCCCGGCGGGCAAGGAAAATGATTTTGAGCTGAGTTCCCCGGACTTTCTGAGCAATTTGTGGAACCAGCTCACCGGTGCGCTGGTGATTCTGACGACGGTGATCAGTTCGATCGGGCTGCTCGTGGGCGGCATCGGAGTGATGAATATCATGCTGATTTCCGTGACCGAGCGGACACAAGAGATTGGCGTCCGCAAAGCCATCGGGGCGCGGCGCGCGGACGTGCGGCTGCAATTTTTGCTGGAGGCCGTCGTGCTCACGCTGGTCGGAGGGACGATCGGTATTTTGATTGGGGCGGGAATCTCCGCTCTGGTGCGGCTCACCGTGCCGTCGGTTCCGGCGACGCTTTCCTATTTGTGGGTGACCATCGGCTTTGTGATTTCCGTGAGTGTGGGATTGTTTTTCGGGTATTACCCGGCGAACCTGGCGGCGAACCTCGACCCGATTGATTGTCTTCGCTACGAATAGGGAACTCTCGCGGTGCGCTCCCGAAGAACCTGCGCAGGGCGAGCCAAGCGAAGCCAGATGCCCGGCCCCTCTAGGCACTTCGGCAAGGCTAGCGTGAGTTAAACGACGGTAGAGAGATATTCCTCCCTCCAGCCGAGTTCGCTGAGGGCGTGCTGAAGGCGGGCGAGCGGCAGACCCACCACGTTGAAATAGCAACCTGCAATGCGTGGAATGTAGCGCCCGGCGTAGCCCTGAATGGCGTATGCCCCGGCCTTGTCGTGCGGCTCGCCCGTCGAGAGATAACGCGTGATTTCTTCGTCGGAAAGCGGAGCGAACTCGACAAGCGTGGATTCAACGAAGGTGAGGCGTTCGACATTGGGAAGGCGAACCAGAGCGACGCCGGTAAGAACGGTGTGGGTGCGGCCGGAAAGCTTTTTGAGCATGCGGCGAGCGTCTTCGGAAGAACGCGGCTTGCCAAAAATCTGGCCGTCGAGAACCACTTCGGTGTCCGCTGCAATCAGGATGGCCGGGCCGACCGAACGAGCGGCCGCGAGGTCGGCTTTGCTTTGTGCAAGGCGGAGCACCAGGTCCTCGGGCGATTCCTCAGGATACGGGGTTTCGTCGACGGCCGAGGACAGCACCGTGAAGTGATAGCCGGCGTCACGAAGAATGGCGGCGCGGCGGGGAGAGGCGGAGGCGAGAATCAGCTTCATAACATGCCCTGACAAGATGAGAATACTACAGCGCAAGCGGGATGGCAGCCTGTGCGAAGGGGCGAGGAGAAAGGACCCGAGCGACCCATACCATTTACCAGTGCGCGATGGACGGCTCGTCCTTTGTGCCAGTTTGCTTATTTCCTAGATGACCACGGATTCCTGATACTCGCCGAAAAGGCGGCGGAGGGCGTCGGAGATTTCGCCGACCGTAGTGTAGGCTTCGACGGCATCGAGGATGGCCGGGAGAAGATTTTCCGATGTGTTGGCACAGCGCTCGAGTTCGGCAAGGGCGGAGGCCACGCGGTCAGGATCGCGACGGGCGCGGAGAGCTTTGAGCCGGGCGATTTGCGAGCGCTCGATTTCCTCGTCAATGCGCAGCGTGGGAATTTGCCGGGCTTCTTCGCCGATGAAATCGTTGACGCCGACGACGATTTGCTCTTTTTTCTCGACCGCGCGCTGAAATTCGAACGCGACTTTCTGGATTTCCGCCTGAACAAAACCCGTCTCGATGGCGCGCAGCATGCCGCCTAGCGCGTCGATTTTGGCGATGTAGTCTTCGGCACGGCGCTCGATTTCGCCCGTGAGATGCTCGATGGCATAGGAACCGGCGACCGGGTCGATGGTGTTGGTGACGCCGGTTTCCTGCGCAATGATCTGCTGGGTCCGCAGGGCGATGAGGGCGGACTCTTCGGTCGGCAAGGCCAGCGCTTCGTCCAGCGAGTTTGTATGCAAAGACTGGCAACCCCCGAGAACGGCGGCGAGGGCTTGCATCGCGACGCGAATGATATTGTTTTCGGGCTGTTGGGCGGTGAGCGAAGACCCGGCGGTCTGCGCGTGGAAGCGCAAGAGCAGCGAGCGCGGGTCTTTTGCGTGGAAGCGGTCGCGCATGATTTTGGCCCACAGGCGGCGCGCCGCGCGGTACTTGGCAATTTCTTCAAGAAGATCATTGTGGGCGTTGAAGAAAAAAGAGAGCTGCGGCGCGAATTCGTCGACGCCAAGCCCGGCGTCCAGTGCGGCCTCGACGTAAGCGATGCCGTCGGCCAGCGTGAAGGCGACTTCCTGGACGGCCGTCGAGCCAGCTTCGCGAATGTGGTAGCCGGAGATGGAAATGGTGTTCCAGCGGGGGAGATGATCGCGGCACCAGGCGAAAATGTCGGTGACGATGCGCATGGCGGGCCGCACGGGATAAATGTAGGTGCCGCGGGCGATGTATTCCTTGAGGACGTCGTTCTGCACGGTGCCGGAAAGTTTTCCAAGACTGGCGCCTTGTTTTTTTGCCACCGCAACGTACAGACAGAGCAGGATGGCGGCGGTCGCATTGATGGTCATGGAAGTGGAGACTTGTTCGAGAGGGATGCCGTCGAACAGCGTCTCCATGTCTTCGAGCGAATCGATGGCCACGCCGACTTTGCCGACTTCGCCGAGGGCAAGAGCATGGTCGGAGTCGAGGCCGATTTGCGTGGGTAGGTCAAAAGCGACGGAGAGGCCGGCCTGCCCCTTGCTCAGAAGATAGCGATAGCGCCGGTTTGATTCGACGGCGGTGCCAAAACCGGCGTATTGCCGCATGGTCCAGAAGCGGCCGCGGTACATAGTGGGATAAATGCCGCGCGTGTAAGGAAATTCGCCGGGATAGCCGAGCTCGGTTTCCGGGTCCCAGGTGCCAAGACTTTCTCGGGCGTACACGGGGTCGACGGGCAAGCCGGATAGCGTCGAGAATTTTGGTTTGCGCTCGGCCGGAGGCGCGGAGTTGGTTTTAGCGGAAGACATGGTTGCGAAAACGCGAAAAATCCAAATTCGATCAGCCGCGCGAAGTGCCAGCGGCTATAACTTCCGCGCGTAGCGGAACGAAGTCACCGCAAAAAACACGAGCAAGGCTCCCATCGAGACGGCCAGGGCGACCAGCCAGCGCGAGGCGTCGCGGGTCCAGGCGCGAAACGCGGCGTTCAGCCAGCCCAGCGCCAGAATGGCAAAGACCGCGCCCACAACCTCGTGAAAAAGCTGCCGCAGCACACGCCACAGCCGGCGAAAGCCGCCCTGCTGGCGGGAAGCCCTGGCCGCGTGTGCCGTCGTCGACATAAGAGCATCTTAGCGCAAAACCGGCGGCCGAGCCGAAGGCCATGGGCGATCCCATTGGGACGGCGGAGAGGGACGGAGGCCGGGAAATGCCCTGTGGACCGATTGGAGACAACGCCACGAAGCTCTCTTGTATCCAACGATGTGTGAGCCTAAAATGGCAGTGGAAGTACGGGAGAGTTCCCCTTGCAACTCGACGATCACCTCAAGAACCTGCTCCGTGAATTGGGTCACGCGATCAACGATACGGTATCGGAATCCGACCGCATCACCGGCGCAATTGCCGGAGTGAGGGCGCACGGCTACGACATTGTCCTGAAGCTGGACGCCACGATCGGGTTGGCCAAGCGCGACGGCACCACGTCGGAAGATGCAAAACTGACCACCCACGACCGGCGCTTCCTCGAATCGCTTCGCATCCAAGTGGACCAGGAATCGCTGATGGAAGAAGCGGAGAAGAAGCCGGTGGCCCGACTGGCGATGACGCCGCAGGACGTGAGGTTTCTGAAGTCGCTGCGGATTGCGACGGACGACGCCGCATGAAGAGTTTCACCAAAGCCGCCGGGCTTCTGCTGCCAGCAGCGTTTCAGGCTGCAGCCGTTTTTTGCCCGCCTGCCGCGGCGCAGGCTCCGCTAGCGCCCATCGTCGTCGATACGGTGGTCCCGATCATTGTGAACGCCGTGAAGCCAAAGCCCAAAGCCAATGGGCTCGTGAAATTTGAAGGCTTTGTGCTGCACGCGAACGTCGCGCAGATTACCGCGCGCAGCAAGGAAAGCGAACTGACGATCCTGACGTTCCCTCTGGCAGAGGAAGCCTCGCAGAAAATGCAGCAAATCGTGGACAAGGGCGGCTACCAGTACGGCGACAAAGTGACGATTTATTACAACCCCACCACGATGCAAGCGTTGAAGTTCAAAGGGAAACCCTCGAAGCCCATTTGATTTTCGTGAGGCGGCTCATGCTGCGCCTCCCTGCAGTTGCCGGACGCTTTTACCCCTCTGATTCCAACGAACTGACTTCTCTAGTTCGTGAATACTCGCGGTCTGATCCGCAGCAGCAGGCTATTCCCGCAAAAGCGTGTCTCGTGCCCCACGCGGGATACATGTACTCGGGCCACGTCGCCGGGGCGGTGTATGCGCGCTTGGTGTTGCCGCGGAAGATCATTGTTCTCGGCGTGCGGCACTATCCGCGGGGCGAACCGGCGGCGATTCTATCGAGCGGGGCCTGGCGCACGCCGCTCGGGGATGCGCCGATCGACGAAGCGCTTGCCGAGGAACTGCGGCGAGAATGCCCGCTGCTCTGCGAGGACAGCGTGGCGCACAGCACGGAGCATTCGCTTGAGGTGCAGGTGCCGTTTCTTCAGGTGCTGGCGCCGGGATTTTCGTTTGTGCCCGTGGCGCTGGGAACGGTCGAATTCGAGTCGCTCGTGAGGGTGGGCGAAGCGATGGGGCGGGTGCTTGCGCATGCGACGGAAAGGGTGCTGTTGCTGACGACCTCGGATCTGAATCATTACGAAGACGACCGGACGACGCGAGTCAAGGATCGCAAAGCCATCGACCGACTGCTGGCGCTCGATGCCGCCGGACTTTATGACACCTGCCGCAACGAGGAGATTTCCATGTGCGGCCTGGGCCCCGCGGTGGCCATGCTCACGGCGCTCGACGCGCTGGGATGGAAGAAATCGCAACTGGTGAAATACTCGACCTCCGCCGATGTTTCAGGCGATCTGAGCCAGGTCGTCGGCTACGCGGGAATGATTTTTTCCTAGCGAGCGGTTCGACTGCCGCGCGGGAAAACCCCTTCGCTCTCGCCGAAGAGAAAACACTTCTACGGGCGGCCGTGCGAACCACCGCCGCCGCCCGAAGAACCGTGGGACGCTGAGGGCGCTGAAGGCGCTGGCGCCGAATGCCCGGAGCCCCCGCCCATGCTGGAGCCACCGGAAGAACGGGAGCCACTCGATCCGCCCCCGCCCCAGGAGCCGTGCGAACCGCCGACCGAGCTGCGCTCCCCACCGCCTGAGTAGTACGGCACGGGGGGCGGGACGCTATTGCGCGGCGGAGCGACGGCCGTGCGCGCGCTCGTGCGGGGCACATCCACGTTGTTGCGGCCGTCACGGGCTGGAGACGGCACTTTTTCGCGCGCCGCGAGGCTTTCGCGCGATGCGGAGCTCGGCACGTTACTCGAATTTACATAACGATGCTCTTTGGGGTCGTAGACGATCGACGAGTCTTTCATCGTGGAGACGATACGCGTACCCGAAGCGCGCTCGAGCACGGTTCTCGAAACACGCTCGGGGGCGGCGGAAGCGACTAGCCCATTGCTGAAAGCGTCTTTGGGCGGGGACTTCAAGGTTTGCCATTTCTCTCCGGGCTCGGAGGCGATCACGCGCCGTCCCGCCAGATCGCTCGCTCCCCTAGGCGAAACAATTCCATGATCCAGGTTCAGGGGAGTCTTGCCCTTGCCGTCCAGCGGATGCATCGGAACGATCCCGAGCGTTTTGTTGTTGCGAACAAAAACCGCAGTTACGGGACGATAGACGGGCCGCGGCGCATGGACCCTCGGCGGAAAGCGCCGGATGGGAACGCCCGGAGCGGGGTAGTAGCCGCCATACAACAAAGGCGGCGAGTAGTACCAACCTCCGCAGCCGGAGTCGAACAGCCAGCCCCCGTAGTGGTAGGGAGCCCAACCCCAGGGCTGGAAACTGTTCCACGTCCAGCCTAATGCAGGGTCCCAAATCCATTGTCCGTCGGTAAAGGGCGACCAGCTCGCTCCGACACCGAAGGGCCGCCAGCCGTAACCATAGGCTCCGCAGTTAAACCACGAACCGTAGGAATACAGGCTGCCGAATCCCGGGGCGTAATAAGGAGAACTCGTATATTGCATGGCGGCGGAAGTGGCCGTGGAAACGGTGTCAATCCGGCCGGAGACCCAGTGGTCAAATTCGTCCGGTTCGGGGACGCGGCCAATATTCACGGACACTTCGCCACCGGCCTTCATGGAAAGCGACTGGCCCTTTTCAAGCCGCGTCGTTTCGTCCCGATGCAGGACGTTGACGTGGCCCGAGATCGCTTCGACGGTACTGCCGTCGTCAAAATTGTCGAGACGGAAAGTCGCACGGCTGCCGACCTCAACGGTGAAGTCGCCGCCAGTCACGCTGAAATAATCGCCCTCCAAGGGATTCACATGGAAGGAGGCGCTACCCTGGCGCAAAACCAGGCGCGTGATGAGAGCGCCGTCTTTCAGCGAGAGATCATAAAACTCGAGAACGGTGTTTTCCTTCAGGAAGGCCAGCGTGCCGTTTTCGAACTCGACTTCCGTGCGGCCATTGTCCGTCGCGAGAACGTAGCCCTGGCGAATGGGCAGGTTCATTTGAGCCGCATCCCAGCCAGCACGGGAATCCGTCAAAGGATCACCCTGCGTTTTGGCCGCAAAGCGTACGTCCCCGGTGACCACGCTGAGCCGGATGATGCGGGCATGGCTCGAGTCAGCCGAAGCCGACGGCACACTAAGGAACAGCGCCGCCAGCAGAACCAAAAGCAAAAAGGGAAACAGTCTACGGAGAGTCATAAGTCACCCCCTCGCGGGGAACAATCATTAGACGGCAGGGGTGGCGGTCCCGTTGCACCCGGCACGCTGCCTAACAAGGATAGTCTCGCCGGGAGTGGGCGACGTCAAGTGGGGCTACGCCCGCATGCGGATTCGAGGGGTTAGCTAACGTCGCTAGCAAGCGCATGAGGTGCGTGCGGAATTTGATGCACTCGTTTCTTGACACTGCCACGGCGAAACGCTAGCTTCCGAGCGGATATCCAGTTCGTCCGCATGGTGTTCTCGCAGGACCGTTCGCCTTTCCTCTGCAGGGCGCCGTAAGCATATTTGAGTTGCTCACCACTGCGGGGCGGCGGAGTTCGATCGCTAGGGGGTGTTATGCGAATCGTTTATCGAGCGTTATCGACCGCGGCATTCCTGATAGCCCTGTCGGCTGCCCGATGCGCTTACGGCCAAGGCGGCGCGACGGGCGCCATCAGCGGCACGGTGGTGGACACGAGCGGCGGGTCGGTGGCCGGAGCGGATGTACAGATTATCGACACACGCACAGAAACGGTCGTGCGAAAGCTGCCTGCGGGCTCGGACGGTTCTTTTGTTGTGCCCTTGCTGCCTCCCGGTACGTACTCGGTGGTGGTGAACAAATCGGGATTTTCTCAGGCCAAGGCGGACGGCATTGCCGTGCGCGTGACGGAAACCACCAAAGTGACGATCACCTTGAAGCCGGGTGCGGTCAGCGAAAAAGTGGAGATTTCGGCGCAGATCGCGACCGTCGACACCACGAGCGCCACGACCGGAGAGTGGCTAGGCACGGAAACGGTGCGCGAGCTACCCCTGGCCACGCAGAACTACCAACAATTGCTGACACTATCCGCCGGCGCGCAGAGTGAACTAAACGCTGCCGCCCAGCTCGGGCGGGGCAGCGTGAAACTGTTCGTGAACGGGCAGCGCGAGGACAACAACAACTACCTAATCGAAGGCATCAGCGCGACCGACTACAACGTGGCGCAAGCGACCTACGTTCCGCTGCCGAATCCCGACGTGATCCAAGAATTCAAGGTCCAGACTTCGCTGTATGATGCGAGCCAGGGAAGGAACGGCGGCGGAAACGTCAATGCGATTTTGAAGTCCGGCACAAGAGAATGGCATGGCGACATTTACGAGTTCTTTCGAAACGATGTTCTGAACGCCAACGAATACTTCGTCAACCGGCAGGGACAGCCGCGGCCGGCCGTAAAACAGAACATTTTCGGAGGGAGCCTGGGCGGGCCGGTGGTCAAAGAGAATTATGGCTTTTTCTTCGTGAACTATCAGGGAACCCGGCAGCGCAGCGGGCTTTCACCGGGAACGTTCATAAGCACCAACATTCCTTATATTCCGGCAGCGGACCGCGCTTCCATGACCCAGCTCGAAGCCGATTGCGGCGTGCCTAGCATCGATCCTGTCGTGTTTGCGTTGCTCAATTTCAAACAAAACCAGTTTGGAGGTGGCGCCGGAGGTTACCTGTTCCCGGCACCAGCGAATGTTCCCGCCGGCGCCAAGCTCTGCGACCCCGCGAACCCGGTGCCCTTTGTGGTCAGTCGTCCGGGAAAATATACAGACGATCAGTTCACGAGCAACTGGGATCGCGAATTCCGAGGCGGAACAGACAAGCTTTCAGCGCGATTCTTCTTTTCCGATTCGGAAAGCTTTCTTCCGTTTGGCGCTGGCGACTTGCAGGAATCCCTGGGGAGCACGCTCGCCAGCAGCATCAGTTCAGCATCGCTGAATTTTCCTTTCGATACGCCGGTCGGCGCGCGCTTTCTTAACATTACCGAGACGCACCTTTTTTCTCCGGCGCTCGTGAATGAATTTCGTTTCGGGTTCGTACACATCAACGACAACCTCGATAACTTTCCCCCGGTGACGGTGAGTGATTTGAGCATCGACCGGCCGACGAACAATGTCACCAGTTCCATTTATAAATTTGTACTGGCAAGCTCCGGCTTTGAGATCGGGCCGGCGCCTTTCGCCGACCAGCACCAAACCCAGAACAACTACAACTTCGTGGACACCGTGAGTTGGGTGAAAGGGAAGCACGTGCTTCGCTTTGGCGGCGAATACACGCGGGTGCATCTCGACAAGCTCTTTCCACAAGTTTTCAATGGCGAGCTGTTCTTCACCAACACCACAAATGGAAATACCGATTTCCAGAATTTTCTTTTGGGGTCGCCACAATTCAGTTTTGGCGGCGGGGGTGTCTATAACCACGAATACCGCACCAACAATTATGGATTCTTCGCGCAGGATGACTGGAAAATTCGCCGCGATCTGACTTTGAATCTTGGTCTGCGCGCCGAGGTTTTTGGCGCTTTTTACGATAATGCTTGTCATATCGGGAACCTGGACCCCGGTCTCGCGAACTCCGGCCAGTTTCCGTTTGTCTATCCTTCTTGCGTGAAGAACCTCAGCCTCGCGGGCCTGACCGGCAGCGCAACCCGCACCACTCTCGACAACAATTACTCGACGGGGCTGGGACCGCGCATCGGACTGGCTTACGACGTCTTTGGCCGCCATACCACCACCATTCGCGGAGGCTACGGCATCTATTACGTACGCGAAGATGTGGGAAACGTCGACCAGCTTTCCTTCCAGACGCCGTTCTTGCCGGTGGCGTTTGGAGGAGGTCCACCGAACTGCCTTGGCCTGTTTTTCTCCGAGACCCCGCCTCCGGCAACCGGTCCGTTAAGTGGCTGCCCGAATCCCAATCCAAACGGCCTGCCCAAAGCCGGAACGCTCGATCCCACTTTTGTTCCTTGCTTGTCGGTACTCACCGGTTTTGTCGATTCGAGCGGTAATCCCACATCCGATACTTCGCAAAACGCCGTGTACGGACCAACCGCCGGCAGCACTTGCCCGGGCCCGCTCCTGTCCACGAACATTTTCGGGCTCGAAGTGCCGCGGCACTCTGTTGTGCCCAACACCCAGCAATGGAACCTGACCGTGCAACGTTCCCTCGGCAAGCAGTGGGTTCTCGAGGTAGGCTACGTCGGAACGCACGCCGTGCATTTGCGCGAGACGCGCGACAATCTTCAGTCCCTGCGCGCTTCCGCAGCCAACTCCGTGAAGGTCAATAGTCCGTTCTGCAATCCCAATCCTTGCGTTATTACCACCAACACGTTTGGGAATGCGGTCGCGCGGTCGCGGGCCCAAGGCATCAACGGCTACGGAGGTTTCCAGCTCTTCGCCAACGACGCCTATTCCCACTACCACTCGTTGCAGACAACGCTTTCCCGGCGGTGGGTTGCAGGGTACTTCCAAGCTGCCTACACGTTTTCGAAATCGACCGACGCCACCTCGTCTGGAAACACCGCGTTCAACACCGCCTTCAACGACGAATCGACGCTTGCGGCTTCGCGCGGGCTCTCGGACTTCGACCGCCCGCACCGTTTGAGCGTGAGCTACCGCTACGAACTGCCGTTTTACAAGGGTGCGACCGGCCTTAGGGAAAAACTGCTGGCCGGCTGGGCCCTGAGCGGCATCACCATCTTCCAGTCCGGTACGCCTTTCTCCGTGACGGATTCCGGTGCCGGCACGGCCTTCCTTGTGGCGGGCTTTACACCCGGTACCCTCTCAGGAAGCCTCGCAACCGGCAGCACGCTTGCGAGTGCGGTGAGGACCGGCGACATCCATAGGCGAATCGACGGGTATCTGAACTCGAGCGCATTCTCGACAGCGCCATTACTCTATGGGCCGAGCCTGTGCGATCCTAACCAGTCCGACACAAACATTTTGCCAAACGCGAACTATTGCACGACTGACTTCGGAAACCTGGGCAGAAATGTTTTTCGCGGGCCGCATCAGCAGAATTGGGACTTCTCGCTCATCAAGAATTTCAAACTGACCGAGCGGCAAGAACTGCGGTTCGCCGCGGACTTTTTCAATATTTGGAATCACGCCAACTTTGGTAACCCCACGGTGACGGACGTGGAAACCATCGGAGGAGCCAACAGCCCCTTCGGCAAAATCACGAGCACCGTGGGGACGCCGCGGCTGGTTCAGTTTTCGCTGCGCTACGCGTTCTAGGGGCGGCAAAACCAAATGGTCTTCCCGCTAAGGGGTCAATGCGGCTGCGCCTGACTGGAGTTTGCCTTAGCGGGAACCGGGCTCTCGCTTGAGGAGTGATACCATCGTTTCCGGATACAACCGATGACCCGCATCGCATCGCGCGTTTCTCAATTGAACGGAGAAGGCGCGCTCGCCGTGTATTCGCGGGCGAAGGAGCTGGAACGGCTGGGGCGCTCGGTCATTCATTTGGAGCTGGGGGAGCCGGATTTTCATCCCGCCGCGCCCGTCGTGGATGCCGTGCGGGCGGCGGTGGCGGCTGGGCGCGACCGCTACTGCGCGACGCGCGGCCTGCCCAACTTGCGCGAAGCCATCGCCGGTTATTTGAAGCGCACACGACGGCTCGACGTCGCCTCGGAACAAGTGCTTGTCGCGCCCGGCTGCAAGATGGCGCTTTCTCTCGCCATGATGGCGCTCATCGAGCCGGGCGACGAAGTGCTTTATCCCGATCCAGGCTTCCCGATTTATCCCTCGTTCACCCGCGGCCTCGGCGCGAAGGCCGTACCTTTTCTGTTGCAGGAGGAAAACCGCTTTCAACCGGATTTGGAGGAGATCGCCGGAAAGATCACGCCGCGCACCAGCATGATCATTTTCAATTCTCCGAATAATCCGACGGGCACGGTTTTTGCTTTGCCCGCGCTCGAGAGGATCGCCGAACTCGCCCGGAAACACGATCTGTGGGTTGTCTCGGACGAGATTTATGCGCGCATTCTGTTTGGCGGCGAGTACAAATCCATCTGGGCGCTTCCCGGCATGGCCGAGCGCACGGTGATCATTGACGGTTTTTCAAAGAGTTTCGCGATGACCGGCTGGCGGCTGGGATACGCGGTCGGCCCCGCCGAGGTGATCGACGCGATGGATTTGCTCGTGCTGAACACCTTTACGTGCGCGGCGGAGTTCACCCAGGTGGCGGCGATCGAAGCGCTCGGCGATCGGACCGGCGCGGTGGACGCGATGGTCGAGGAGTACCGCAAGCGTCGCGAGCTCTTCGTCCCCGGGCTCAACCGCATTCCCGGATTTCGTTGCCTGCCGCCGCAAGGCGCCTTCTACGCGTGGGTCAACATCGAAGAGACCGGGCTTTCGGCCGAAAAACTGCAGGCGATCTTGCTCGAAGAAGGGGGCGTCGCCGGGATTGCCGGGGCGGCGTTTGGCCCCGGAGGCAGGAATTACCTGCGCTTTTCGCTCGTGAGTGCGCGGAATCTGCTCGAAGACGCCTTGGAACGCATCGCCAGGGTGGCGATGCACTGGCGGGCCGCGGTTTCGCGGTAAGCGGCCGTAGGAATTCTCAAAGAGAGTTTTGAAAGATGGCCATGAACAAGGTGATCGGTATCATTGCGATTTTCTTCGCGGCACTCGGTCGAGCTGCGGCCGCCGGGGCCCAGGCCAAACCGCTTTCCGGCGGCGACGTCGAGAGAATCTACACACGCCTGCGCGAGCAGATCGCCCGCATCCCTATCTACGACAACCATTCGCACGCCACCTTCCCCGACGATGCCGACATGGACGCGATGGCCGCGCCGCCCGGCGAAAGCTCCGTACTTCGCCTGCGCGACGACAATCCCGAATTCGTGGCCGCCGCCAAGGCGCTGTTCGCCTACCCCTACAACGATTTCCAGCCCGAACACGCCAAATGGCTTATCGACAAAAAGAAAGCGGCCGAAGCTTCCGGCAATACCGCGTACTGGGACGGCATTCTGGACAAGATGAACATCGCAACGTGCCTCGCCAATCGCGTTGCGTTTGCCCCTTATCTCGATCCCCAGCGTTTCCACTGGGTGTTTTTCGCCGATTCCTTCCTGTTCCCCTTCGACAATCGCGACCAGGCCGCAAAGAACGGCGACATGGCCGTGTACGTTCCTCTCCAGGAAAAAGTGCTCAAGCGCTACATGAAACAAGAAGGCCTCGGCGGCTTGCCCCTGGACCTCGCCGGTTATGAGAATTTCGTGCGCCAAACGCTCGCCGACAACCAGAAAAAGGGCGGCGTGGCCATGAAATTCGAAGCCGCGTATTTCCGCTCGCTTTATTTTGGCGATCCGCCGCGCGCTTCGGCGGAGGCCATTTACGCGAAGTTTCACGCGGGCGGCCTCCCGTCCGAGCAGGAATACCGCACCTTCCAGGATTACGTTTTTCGCGTGATGATCGATCAGGCGGGGAAGCTCGATCTGCCCGTGCATTTTCACAGCGCCGTGGGCATCGGGGATTACTTCAGCCTGACCAACGGCACTCCGCTGAATCTCGAAAACGTGCTGCGCGATCCGCGCTACAAAAACGTGAAGTTCGTGCTGATTCACGGCGGCTATCCGCACACGCTCGAGATGATCTGGATGACCGCGGCGAAGAATGTGTACACGGACTCTTCCTTAATGGGCTATTACGTTTATCCCTCGGAGCTCAAAAACATTCTCAAGCAGTGGATTTCTTTGTTCCCGGAAAAAATCATGTTTGGGTCCGACGCTTTTCCGTTTAACGACGCCGTCGGGGCGGAAGAGACGTTCTGGCTGGCGGCCGAGTCTGCGCGCACGGCCCTGGCCGCCGCCCTGGCCGAGCTCGTCGCGGAAGGCGCGTTCGGTGAGGCCAAAGCTCTCGAACTCGCCCGCATGTACCTGCACGACAACGCCGCAAAACTCTATGGAGA
>Ga0066709_100002165_pt1 | contig 14032 bp, 16 predicted proteins | sample GraSoiAngelo_158_FD_79665 | JGI IMG/M metagenome (GOLD analysis project Ga0066709, IMG submission 79665) | Grasslands soil microbial communities from the Angelo Coastal Reserve, California, USA - 14_1009_16_30cm | ecosystem: Environmental > Terrestrial > Soil > Grasslands | place: USA...
CTAGAGCTGGAACGTCTTGACGTAGACTCCCGGCGAGCCTGCCGCGTGCCGCATGTGCGGCCGGATGCGCTGGGTCTCCGGCGCGATGTCCCGCTGAGCGGCCCAGGCGGGGCTTTCGGAGACCTTGGGGTTCTGGAACTCGTAGAACGTGAGATAGGTCGGCGTGCCCGTCACCGCCCGAAAGCGCCGGCCGCGAATCACGCCCGGCACCTTTTCGTAGTTCGGAACGTAGATCGTGTTGTACCAGGTGTTGAAGTCGGCGTCGATCTCGGGGGGCACGTCCATGCGCCCGAGTTGGAGCGCCGGCGCCATGTCGCTCTCGGCCACCGGCGGCGTCATGGTCTTCGGATGGATGAGCGTGTAGACATTCCGAATGTACGTCGTGCCGATCACCTCGGGGGAGCGGCGCCTGGTCCAGTCGGTGGGGTTGCTCCGGACGCGCTTGTAGGCGTCGGATTCCAGCGCCGCGACGCTTTCCAGCTCGTAGACGGCCAGGTGCTTCGGGCCGCCCTTCACCGCTTCGTAACGCGCGCCGCTCAGGAAGCCGGGCAGCGCCAGGCGCTCGGCCAGATGCTCCTCGTTGTACCAGCGATTGAACTCTTTCTCCTTGTCCGCCGGAACGTCCGCCCAGACCATCATGAGGCCCGTGCCCTTTTTCTTCGTCGCCATGGCCGACTCCTTCCATAGGCTCGCTACTGCCTTTCAGGTAGCTGGATCTTAGACCACCACCCGGGCGAGTGCCATCGCTGGGCGGTGGTATAGTCGTGGGCCATCCGGGTCCAATCGCTGTACCCCGATCTCTGGAGGAGACATCGATGCGTCCTCTCGCGCGCCCCCTCGGCGTCGTCGTCCTGGCACTCGCCCTCGCGGCCGCCGTGCTGCTCATCAGGCCGGCGCCGGCCGCCGAGGACGTCAAGATCGCGCTGGTCGCGCCGCTGTCCGGCCGGTGGGCGCGGCAAGGTCAGCTCAAGAAGATGGGCGCCGACATGGCCATCGAGGAGATCAACAGCCAGGGCGGGATCAAGGCGCTCGGGGGCGCGAAGATCGTCCTGCGCGAGGCCGACGCCGGCGACAGCGTCGAAAAGGCGGTGAGCGCGGCGCAGCGCGTCCTCACGCGCGAGAAAATCAGCGCGGGCATCGGGTCATGGCTGTCGTCCTTCACGCTCGGCGTGACCGAAGTCGCCGAGCGGCTGCAGGTGCCGTGGCTCTCGCTGTCCTACGCCGACAGCATCACCGAGCGCGGGTTCAAGTACACGTTCCAGACTTCGCCCGTGTCGTCGCTGCAGGCCGAGCAGGCTCTCGATCTCGTCACCGACCTCGCCAGGAAGAACAACCGTCCGATCAAGAAGGCCGGCATCGTGGGCGACAACACCGCAGCCTCGATGTTCTTCTATAAGCCGCTCCGAGAGAAGCTCCTGGCCGCCAAGGGGATCGAGCTGGTCGTGGACGACGTGTGGACGCCGCCGCTGGCCGACGCGACCGCGATCGTGCAGAAGCTCCGCTCGGGCCAGCCCGACATCGTCTTCTACGGCGCCACCAATTTCCCCGACTCGATCCAGGTCTTGCAGAAGGTCAAGGAGTTCGGCGTGAAATCGCCGATCCAGGGCGTCGGCGCCTGGCTGGTGACGCCGGAGTACGTGAAGACGGTCGGCAAAGACGTGCTCGACAACATTCAGACGGTCGTGGCCGCCCATCCGATGAAGGGTCAGGACGAGCTCGTCAAGAAGTTCAAGCAGCGGACGGGCGAGCCCTTCATGACCCAGGACCCGCTCTGCACCTACGCGCATGTCTGGCTCATCAAGGAAGCGATCGAGCTGGCGAAGTCCGCGGATCCCAAGGCCATCCGTGACGCTCTGGCCAAGATCGACATCTCCTCGGGGCCGGCCGTCAGCGCCTTCTACCCGAGCCGAGTGAAGTTCGACGAGCGGGGCCGGCGAGTGGGCGCCACGCCTCTGATCGTGCAGTGGCAGGACGGCGAGCCCTTCACGGTGGTCCCGACCGCCGTCGCGACGCGCCCGATCGTCTGGCACAAGTAGCCGGGGGCCGCGAAGCCCCGGTGATCCTCGCCGAGCTCGTCCAGTACGTCGCGACCGGTGTGCTCGTCGGCGGCGTCTACGCGCTGATGAGCATCGGCCTGGCGCTCATCTTCGGCGTCATGCGCGTCGTGAACTTCGCCCAGGGCGACTTCATGATGCTCGGGATGTACCTGACGTATTTCTACGCAGTCTCCGGCGCGGTCGACCCGCTTCTCGGCGCGCTCCTGACCATCCCGCCGTTCTTCGTGCTCGGCTGGATCGTGCACCGCGGCCTCCTCGCCCGTGTCACCGGTGGCGGCGATCCGCAGCGCCAGATGGACGCCCAGCTCATCCTCACGCTTGGTTTATCCCTCGTGATCACCAACGCGACGACGATGATCCTCACGCCGACGCCTCTGGGCATCCGCAGCGGCTACGCGACCCGGGCCTTCGCGCTGGGGCCGGTGCTCCTGAATCAGGCGCGCTCGTACGCGTTCGCGATGGCGCTCGTGCTCGCCGCCGCCGTGTACGTCTTCCTGACGCGGACCGATCTCGGGAAAGCGCTGCGGGCCTCCGCCGACGATCCCGAGGCCGCCAGCTACCAGGGGATCGACGTGCGGGCGATGCACGGGCTGGCGTTCGGCATCGGCATCGCGCTGGTGGCGGCGGCCGGGGGGCTCTTGGCCACGTACCATCCGATCGAGCCGACGGTCGCCGGGAATTTCATCGTGCTGATGTTCGTCGCGGTTGTCCTCGGCGGGCTTGGCAGCATCCCCGGCGCATTCGTGGGCGGCCTCGTCATTGGCCTGGTGCAGTCGCTCACGCTGCTCGTCTTGCCGTTCCAGCTGCAGAACACCGGCGTCTTCATCGTCTTCCTCCTGGTCCTCTACCTCCGGCCCCAGGGACTTTTCGGGCGCCGGGCTCGCACGGTTTGATGCCGGCGACAACGGCGGGCGGGCGCGACAGGGGTCGGCTGGACCACGCCGCACGCGTCCGCTGCCCCGGAACGGCTGGGCTCCATCGGGACGCGAAACGCCCGTCGGCGCGTGCCGGGAACGGGTCCTGCCGACCCCTGTCGCGCCCGCCCGCCGTTGCCGCCAGCGCTACGGGGAGCCCGGGCTTTTACATGACGAAGGCAGAGGACTAGGGTGGCGTCGAGGGTGCGGGGATGGGTCGCCATCGCGACGGTCGTCGCGGTGGGCCTCGTGCTCGCCCTCGTCGTGCAGGAGCGCTACCACCACCGCGTCCTGACGCTGGTCTTCCTGTGGGCCGCGATGGGGCTCGCGTGGAACATCATCAGCGGCTACGCGGGCCAGATCTCGTTCGGCCATCAGGTGTTCTTCGGCATCGGGGCCTATGTGACGGTGCTGCTGGTCGTGAAGGCCGGCCTCACGCCGTGGATCGGCATGGTCGTCGCTGTCGGCGTCGCGGTGCTCGCCGCCGCACTCATCGGCATCCCCACCTTCCGCCTGGCCGGGATCTACTTCGGCCTGGCCACGCTCGCCTATCCGCTGATCTTCCGCATCGTGATGGACTGGCTCGGGTACCAGGAAGTCGCCATCCCGATGATGCGCGAGCAGCCGGGCTGGTTCATGCAGTTCAACGAGCCGCGGAGCTTCGATCTCCTGGCGCTGGGCGTGCTGGCGGCGACCCTGGCCCTGTCGCGGGTCATCGAGACGTCGCGGCTCGGCTATCGGCTTCGCGCGATCAGGGAGAACGAGCAGGCAGCCGAGGCGATGGGCGTGGACAGCTTCAGATCCAAGATGGCGGCCTACATGTTGAGCGCCGCACCGGCGGCGGTGGTCGGCGCCGTCTATATCCACGCGATCCTGTTCATCGTCACGCCCGAGGCCGTCTTCGGCCTGCTCGTGATCTCGCAGACGCTCGTTGTGTCTCTCGTCGGCGGGACCGGCACCTTGTGGGGACCGCTCATCGGCGCCGCCCTCATGGTGCCGGTCAGCGAGATCCTCGACACGACCGTCGGCGATCGCCTGCCCGGCATCCAGGGGGTCGTCTACGGCGCCGCGCTAATGCTGATCATGCTCGGGGCGCCCGAGGGGCTCTACTGGCGCGTGCGCCAGGCGATCCGGTTCCGCACCGACCGCGGCGCCGAGGCGACACGCGCCGCCATCGTCGCGCCGCCGGCCGAGGAGCCCGTGCCGAGCGCGCCGATCGGGGCCGTGCTTCTCGAGGTCCGCGGCGTGTCGAAGTCGTTCATCGGGCTGCAGGCCCTGACGGACGTTTCCTTCGACGCGCGCGAGCGCGAGATCCTGGGCGTGATCGGCCCCAACGGCGCCGGCAAGACCACGCTGTTCAACGTGCTGAACGGCTTTCTCGTCCCCGAGCACGGCGAGGTGCGCTTTCTCGGCCATCCGGTGACCGGCCTCACGCCGAGCGCGCACTGCCGGCGCGGCATCGGTCGGACCTTCCAGGTCCCTCGGACGTTCCCGCACCTCACCGTGTTGGAAAACGTGATGGTCGGCGCCTTCGTGCGCGCCGGAGCGGTGCGCGTTGCGCGTGGCATGGCGCGCTCGTCTCTCGCGCAGGTCGGGCTGGCCGACCGTGCCGACGCGCTGCCGGCAGGGCTCACGACGCTCGACCTGCGGCTCATGGAGCTGGCGCGCTGCCTCGCGACCGCGCCGCGGCTCGTGCTACTCGACGAGCCACTGGCGGGACTCTCCGGCGACGGCATCGCCGTCATGATCGCCGCCATCCGCAGCGTCCGGGCGCTCGGCGTGACGGTGGTCATCATCGAGCACACGATGCAGGCGCTGCTCAGGCTGGCCGACCGCCTCGTCGTGCTCGATCAGGGCCGACGGCTCGCCGAGGGCGCGCCCGGTCAGGTCACCGGGGACCGCGCGGTGATCGAGGCCTACCTGGGCAAGCGCTGGCTCGCGCGGACCGGGGCGCCGGCGTGCTGAGCGTCACCTCGCTCGGCGTGTCGTACGGCGGATTCCGGGCGCTCGCCGACGTGGCGCTCGAGGTCGGCGAGGGCGAGTTCGTGACGATCGTCGGTCCGAACGGCGCCGGCAAGACGACCCTGCTCAAGACGATCTCCGGCACGGTCCCGGCCGAGACCGGCGGCATCGCCTATCGAGGGCGGGACCTCGGACCCCTCCGACCGAGCGACCGGGCCGCGCTCGGGATCGCCCACGTCCCCGAGGGCCGGCGCGTCTTCCCCTCGCTCACGGTCATGGAGAACCTCGAGCTCGGATCCTTTCGCCGCGCCGCGCGCGCCGGCCGCGCGCGAGCGCTCGACGAGGTGCTCGGGCTCTTCCCGATTCTCCGGGAGCGCCACCGCCAGCTCGCCGGATCGCTGTCCGGCGGCGAGCAGCAGATGCTCGCGCTGGGGCGCGGGCTCATGGCCCAGCCCGATCTGCTCCTGCTCGACGAGCCCTCCCAGGGCCTGGGCCCCCGCATCGTGGAGCAGATCTTCGAGACCATCGATCGCATCCGGCGCGAGCGGCGGCTCACCATCCTGCTCGTCGAGCAGCGCGTCGTGGAGGCGCTCGAGCTGTGCGACCGCGGGTACGTCCTCGAAACCGGTCACGTCGTGCTCGCCGGTCCGCGCGAGGCGCTCCTTGCCGACGCCCGCGTCCAACGCGCCTATCTCGGCGCGTGAGAGGCGAGCGAGGCGCTCGCCTGTGGGGCGAGCGAGGCGCGGCCCCTACTGGCTCGGCCCGCGCTCGAACAGTTCTTTCGGGATCTCCTTCTCGACCGGCTTGCCGGTGTGCAGGCGCACCTTCGGATCTTTCACCTGCGGGTACCAGGCGCGGAACTCGGCTTCGATGGTCGCGAGGAGCCGCCTCTGCCAGCCGTGATCCTCGCGGTCTCCCCGCGAGCCGCCCGTCACCCGGTCTCCATCGGCAGCGTCGGATCGGTGGCCCACTCGGAGAGGGACGCGTCGTACACGGCCACCCGTTCGTGGCCGAGCAAGGTCAGCACGAAGGCGTCGCTGCTGGCCGCGATGCCTCCACCGCAATAGGTGATCACCTGCCCGGCCGCGAGCGCGCCCGCCGCGGCAAACCGCTCGCGCAGAACGTTCGGCGCCAGGTAGGCGTGGGTCGTGGGGTCCACCAGCGACCGCGCCGGGACGTTCGCGCTGCCGGCGATGCGCCCGGGCCGCCCGTACGTGACGCCGCCGGTGCCGCGGTGCTGCTCCTCCCCGAGCGCGTTGAGGACGCAGGTGGCGCGCTCGCCGAGGCCGGCGAGCACCGCGCCCTTGCCGGCGAACAGGTCGGGCCGCGGCCGCGCCACGAAGCGCGCCGGCGGATACGAGCACGGCTCGATGGAGGTCGGGCGGCCCTCGTGAGTCCACTTGCGCCAGCCGCCGTTCAGCACCGCCGCCGGCTCGAAGCCGACCGCGCGCAGCATCCACCAGACGCGCGCCGCCCACATGTTCACCGCACGGTCGTACAGCACGACGCGCGACCCGTCGCCGACGCCGAGCCGCGCCATCGCCGCCGCCATCTGCTCGACGGGCGGCATCATGAATCGCAGGCGCGACGCGCGGTCGGACAGGTCGTCGGTGAGGTCGGCGAATCCGCTCCGGGGGATGTGCCCGGCCGCCCACGTGGCGCGCCCGAACTCGGCGCGATAGCCACCCTCGGCCAGCGGGTGGAGGATCGTGGTGCACTCGAGCACGCGCAGCGCCGGGTCGTCGAGGTGCGCCGCCAACCAGTCGGTCTCCACGAGGAACTGCGGGTTGCTCCAGGACACGACGCGCAGGTTAGCGCCCCGCGCGAAGGAGAGTCAAGGGCACGACCGCGACGTCCGGCTCCGGCTCGGACTCGTCGTCGAGTGCCACCGGCATCTGCGACCGAACGTCCCCGCCAGGCCCGAAGACCTCGGTGAGCGTGCGCTCGACCAGGCGGATGGCCGTGGCGTGAGGACTGTACTCGGCCCGGGTCCATTTGCGCGCCTGTACGTCCATCGGATGCGAGGGTACGGCCCATCTGGCCGAGCGCGTAACGTGCCCGAAGCTGGGCAGGACGACGCGCGGCCGAGGCGCCGACCTGGCACCTCGCTTATGATGCAAGAAGTGACCCCGCCCCGGAGCCGCAGTCTGCCGGATCTGCTCGACGAGATCGCCGTGCTCGATCCGGTGCGCGAGTTCATCGTCGGCGCCACGGACCGCCTCACCTACGGCGAGGCCCGCGCCCGAGTCCGACAGCTCGCCAAGGGCCTCCATCGCCTCGGCGTGCGTCGCGGCGACAAGGTCGCTCTGCTGATGCCGAACCGTCCGGAGTGGCTGCTGGTGGACTTCGCGGTGACGCTGCTGGGGGCGACGCTCGTCCCGGTCAGCACATGGTCGCGCGCCCGCGAGCTCGCCTACGTGCTCGATCACTCCGACGCCACGACCTTGATCGCGGTCGAGCGCTTCGCCGGGCAGGACTACCTCGGGATGCTGGCCGAGCTCGGCGGCCCTGGGTCCGACCGCTTGCCGCAGCTCCGCCGGGTCGTGGTCGTTGGGAACGTCGGCGCGGCCGGCAAGCGCGCGGACGCGCCCGTGAGGCGCGCGGACGCGCCCGTGAGGTTCGATCAGGTGTGGAAGCTGGGCGCGAGCGTGGGCGACGCCGAGATCGACGCGGCGCAGCGCTCGGTCAAGGCCGACGACGTCGCCTACATCCTCTACACGTCGGGCACGACGTCGACCCCCAAGGGGGTCCAGCTCCAGCATGGCGGCCTCATCGAGAACATGTGGAATATCGGCGAGCGTCAGCACCTCACGCCGGCCGACCGGATGTGGATGGGCATTTCTCTCTTCTGGAGCTTCGGCGGCGCGAACGCGCTGCTGGCCGTGATGACCCACGGCGGCACGCTCGTGCTGCAAGAGTCCTTCGACGCCGCGGGCGCGCTGGAGCTGATCGAGCGCGAGCGCTGCACGGTCTACTACGGCACGCCGAACATCGCGCTGGCGCTCACGGAGCATCCCGATCGCCGGCGGCGCGACCTCTCCTCGTTGCGCACGGGCGCCGCCATCGGGCCGCCATCCGCGATACAGATGGTCATGGACCTGGGGGCTCGGGAGATCTGCAACGTCTACGGGCTGACCGAGTGCTACGGCAACTGCGCCGTCACCGACGCGCACGATCCCGAGGATCGGCGGCTCGCGACCGTGGGGACACCGCTACCCGGCATGGACATTCGCATCGTCGATCACCAGACACGGCGCCCACTGCCGCCGGGCGAAGTCGGCGAGATCCTCGTGCGGGGCTACCTGACGCCCGGCTACTACAAGGATCCCGAGAAGAACGCGGCCGCCTTCGACGCCGACGGCTTCCTCGTCACCGGCGACCTCGGCTTCATCGGCGGCGACGGCTACCTCCGGTTCCGCGGCCGCATCAAGGAAATGGTCAAGACCAGCGGGATCAACGTGGCGCCGCTCGAGGTCGAAGAAGTCCTGCTCGGCCATCCCGCGGTCGAGCAGGCGTACGTGGTCGGCCTGCCCGATCCGCGCCGCGAGGAGATCATCGCGGCGGTCGTCGTCCTCCGCGAGGGGCACGCCACCGAGCCCGAGGCGCTGCGGACCTTCTGTCGACGGGCGCTCGCGGCGTTCAAGGTACCCCAGGAGGTCCGCGTGCTCCGTCGGGAAGAGCTTCCCGTCACCGACACCGGCAAGGTGCAGAAGCTCCGGCTGGCCGAGATGCTCGCGAAGGAGCGCGGCCCAGCGGGCGCGTCCGCGCGCCCGGCGAGCCCATGAGGCGTTTCCTTCCGGCGGATTGGCGTCGCAACGTCTGGGCCCTCACGCTGACCGTCTTCATCTCATTCGTCGGCTTCCAATTCTTCTCGCCCTTCCTGCCGCTCTACATCCGAGAGCTCGGCGTGACGGATCCTGCGAAGATCGCGCTGTGGTCGGGCCTCCAGGCGGCGGTCACTCCCGCCGTCTCCGGGTTCCTGTCGCCGCTCTTCGGCCGCCTGGCCGATCGGTTCGGCCGCAAGATGATGCTGATCCGCTCGCTGGTCGGGTTTGTCGTCATCGTCGCAGCCATGGGGCTCGTCACCTCGGTGCAACAGCTCTTTCTGGCGCGCCTGATCATGGGTCTCTTCGCGGGATTTACGCCGATGGCGATGGCGCTGGCCACGGTCTCGGCGCCACGTGACAAGGTGCCGGCGGCGATCGGGATGGTGCAATCGGCCCAGCTCTTGAGCGTCGCGGTCGGGCCGGCCATCGGCGGATATGTCGCCTCGCACTTCGGGATGCGCTACGCCTTCTTCGCGACGGCGGGACTCTGCGCGGTGGCGCTGCTCGGGCTGATCGTGCTCTTCGAGGAGGTCGCGCCGGGCGCGCCGGGGACGCCGCGCGGGCCGGCGCCGGGGCTGCCGCTCCGCGGCGTGTTCCAGTACCCGTACTTCCCGACGGTGGTGGGGCTGCTCTTCATCGCTCAGTTCCTCGATCGGGGTCTGTCGCTCTTGATCCCGCTCGAGGTCGCGAACATGCCGGGTCTCGAGAAGGTCGCGGCCACGGCCGGCACCATCGTGTCGATCGGCGCCATCGCGGCGACCGCCTCGGCCAACGTCGCCGCGCGCCTGGCGCGCGAGATTCCGGCGGCGCGGCTGCTCCTGATCGGGTTGCTCGTCGGCGGCCCGCTCTGCGCCGCGATGGCGCTGGCGCGCGGGTGGCTCACCCTGCTCGTGCTGCGCACGCTCGTGGGGCTCTGCCTCGGCGCCGCGATCACGCTGACGTATTCACTGGGAGCCGCCATCGTGCCCGCCGAGAACCGCGGCGCTGCGTTCGGCTGGCTGGGCCTCGGCCTGCAGATCGGCACCGCCGCCAGTCCCCTCGTGACCGGAGCCCTGGCCGCCGTGAGCATCCCCGGCGCGTTTCTCTTCGACGGCACGCTCGCGTGGGTCGCCGCCGGGTGGCTCGCGTTCGGCGCCCGCGGGCTCCGGTCTCGCTCCGCTCAGTCGTAGCGCGGCCGGCGCTTCTCGCGAAAGGCCGTGACACCTTCGGTGAAGTGGGCGCTGGCCCGCACGCGGTCGCCGAGCTCCTGGTCCAGCGCCTCGCGCGAGAGCGCGTGCTCGGCGATCGTCGAGCTGATCTGCCGCTTCACCGCCTGCACGGCGGCGGGGCTGTTCGCGGCGATCAGCTCGGCGGTCTCGAGCGCCCAGGCCATCAGGCCCTCCGCGGGCACGACGCGATTGACGAGCGCGAGGCGCGCCGCCTCCGCCGCGTCGACGAGCTTGCCGGTCAGCAGGAGGTCCATCGCGTGGACGTAGCCGATCTGCTGGATGAGCTTCACGGTGGCGCCGCCGAACGGGTAGACGGACCACCGTACCTCGGGGAGGCCGAAGCGGGCGTGGGGCGCCGCCGCTCGGATGTCCGTGGACAGCAGCAGCTCGACACCCCCGCCCACGCAATCTCCGTTGACGGCGGCGACGATCGGCTTCGAGAACACGTGGTGCTTCAGCAGGGCGTGACTGACGACGCCGGCCGTTTCCGGCGCCGCGGAGAGGTCGCCGCTCATGTCCGCGCCGGCGCTGAACGCGCGCTCGCCGGCACCCGTGAGGACGACGCAGCGGCAGCTCCCACGCTCGAGCTCGTCCCACAGCCGGGCGAGGTCCGCCATCATCTGCCGCGACATCGCGTTGCGTCGGGGCTGGTTGTCGATGGTGACGATCACCACGTGACGGCCGTGGTCGCGCGCCCGGATCTCCATCTCAGTCCGCCCCGAGCCCCGGGACGACGACGACCTTTCCGTAGGCCCGGCGGTCCGTCAAGAGCCGGATCGCCTCGACGCTCTTCTCGAGGGGCAGCCGGTGCGAGATGCACGGCCTGAGCCGGCCCGCCTCGTACCAGGCGAGGAGCTCGTCGACCGACCGGTGGAGCTTGTCGGGCGCGTGCCAGCGGAAGTAGCGGAGCGAGCTCCCCAGCGCGGCGCGGTTCTTGACCAGGAGCCGGTTCGCCGGGATCTGCTGGACGCCGCCCACGAACCCCACCACCAGGATGCGGCCGCCCCAGCCGAGCGACGAGAGCGCTGCGTCGAAGAGGTCGCCGCCGACCGGATCGAAGCACACGTCGGCGCCCCGACCGTCCGTCAGCGCCATCACCCGCTCGGTGAGCTTGTCCGTCGAGTAGTTGACGAGCTCGTCCGCTCCGCGCTCGCGGGTCACCGCGAGCTTCTCGGCGGTACTCGCCGCCGCGATGACGCGCGCCCCCATCGCTTTGCCGATTTCCACCGCCGTGAGACCGACGCCTCCGGCGGCGCCGAGCACGAGCAGCGTCTCGCCGGCCTCGAGTCGGCCTTGCCAGCGGATCGCGACGTGGCTCGAGATGTACGCGACCGGAAAGGCGCCCGCCTCCTCGAAGCTCATGCCGGCCGGGATCGCGAACGTCTCGGACTCGGGAGCGACCACCATCTCGGCGAGCCCACCGTACGCGAGAATCGCCATCACGCGATCACCGGGCTTGAGCCGCGTCACCCCGACGCCGCAGGCGGACACGACGCCCGCCGTCTCGAGCCCGGGGCTGAAGGGCAGCTCTGGTCGCGTCTGGTACCGCCCCGCGGTCATCAGGGCGTCGGCGTAGTTCACCGCCGTCGCCTTCACGGTGATCAGCACCTCGCCCGGCCCCGGAGTGGGGACCGAAACCTCCTCGACCTTGAGATCGTCGACGTCCCCCCACGCCCGGCAGACTACGGCACGCATCCTCTCCCTCCCTCTCTCTCCCTCCCTCCCTCTCGTGGCCACGCGCGTCACGGGTTCGTGGCGGGATATTGCGGCGGACGCCGCGCCTTCGTCGCCTGCTCGAACGCGTACGCGAGCTTCACGAGCGTCGGCTCGCTCCAGGCGCGCCCCATGAACGTGATCCCGACCGGAAGCCCCATCGCGGTCCCCGCCGGGACGCTGATGAGCGGATAGCCCACGAGCGCGGCGCTCTTGGCACTGCTGCCGCGGAACTGATCGCCGTTGACGAGGTCGATCGGCCACGCCGGCGTGGTCGTCGGCGCGACCAGCGCGTCGAGCTGATCCTGATCCAGGGCCGCGTCGAACCCGTCCCGTCCCGCGAGGCGGCGGCACTTCTCGAGCGCCTCCAGGTACTCGGCCTCGGTCAGCTCCCCCTTCGCCTGCGCGCGCACGAGCAGCTCCTGGCCGAAGAACGGCAGGTTGGCGCCGGCGTTGCGCTTGTTGAACTCGACGATGTCGTCGAGCGTCCTCACCTGGGCGCCCGGCGCCACGCCGGACAGATACGCGTTCACGCCCGCCTTGAACTCGTAATCTCTGCGCGTCGAGCCGGAGCCCGCATGACTCATGTCGATACCCCGAACGCATGATGACATTTCCTCGACACGCAGTCATCAAAACGCGAGCGCCACGCCCGAGGCGCGACCATGACCTGAAGGAGGAGTTGGCTCATGCATATCGTCGATGCGCAGGTGCACATCTGGGGCGCGGACACACCGGACCGGCCATGGCCGCCGGGCCGCGCGCATCAAGCCCAGAAGCCGTATACCGTATCCCGTCACCAAGGACGTCCTGCTCGGCGAGATGGACACGGCCGGGGTCAGTGACCTTCATCCGCACATCCGTCGGCTCGTCGACGCGTTCGGTCCGCGACGGACCTTCTGGGGCACGGACCTCGCCCGGGTGCCGTGCTCGTACCGCGAGTGCGTCACACTGTTCACCGAGGAGCTGCCGTGGCTCGAGGGCGCGGACCTCGAGGCGGTGATGGGTCGCGGCGTGTGCGAGTGGCTCGGCTGGCCGCTGCCCGGCGCATGACCGATTCCGGAACGCCAGTGGCCGTAATTCGTCACAGACCCAGGAACGATTGAGCCACCCTGTCCAGTCTTCGCCCACGTCCGTAGAAGGTTCGGTTCCGGCAAGTCCCCGAGAAATCGGACGGAGCTCGTCGAAGGGAGCCCTGGCATTTCTCGTGCAGCCCTCTGGGGGCATGGCCAGACGAATGCCGGCGGTGGTGACCGCGGCGGTCCTGCTCGTCGGATTGCAGGGCTGCGCCGCCGTCGCCCTGACGCTGCTCAGCGCGGGCGCCGGGGTCGGCGCCAGCGCCGGGATCGACCACACCATGAACGGCGTCGCCTACCGCACGTTCACCGCCGGGCAGGAGCACGTGCGCCGCGCGACGCTCGCCGCCCTACGCCGCATGGCCATTTCCGTCAAGACCGACGACAACACGGAAGAAGGACGGAAGATCGTCGCCGAGGCTGCCGATCGGATGGTGGAGATCGGGCTGGAGCGCATCACTCCGAAGACGACGCGGATGCGCGTCGTCGTCCGACAGGGGCTGTTCTTCCGTGATCGATCGACGGCGGGCGAGATCATCACCAAGACCGAGCAGGCCATCAGCAGCAGCGGCAGCGAGACCGCTGCCAGCGGCGGCACCGAGACACCTCGCAGCAGCGGGGCCCGGGTCTCTCGGAGTAGCGCAGGAACTCAGGTCTCTCGGAGCAGTGGGACCGAGGTCGCCGGGAGCCACGCGACCGAGACTTCTCGGCGGGTCGACGAGGAGCGGTGAAATCCTACTCCAGGGTTCGAAGTGAAGAGCGGAGGCAACGCGCGATGAGCAGGCGAGGGCGGACGGTCGAGTGGATCGCAATGTTCGGGCTCGGGGCCCTCTCGCTCGTCGGGGCGGCCGGGGCGCGGGCCGAGAGCCCGGCCAGACCAGCGGCGCCGGCCGCGACCGCGTCGCTGCCATCGTCGAGCGCCTACGAGTCGCTCTCGCCCGGGAACCGACGGATCGCGAACGCGCTCTTCACCGCCCAGAAGTCGTCCCCCGCCGCCACCCAGCCGATGACGCTGGATCAGATCGCGCAGGAGCGGCGCAGCGGAAAGAGCTGGGGCGAGATCTTCCAGGCCATGAAGTCGCAGGGGCTGATCCAGGGCGAGACCCTCGCTCAGGTCCTCGGCCGCTACGACCGCGCCCGTCACACGCAGCTCTAGTCAGATCGTCCCGTAGCCTGAGCCTGAGCCAGATCGCGCTCGACGACGAACGGGAGCGCCATCAGCGACAGGGCCACCAGTAGGACCTCGGTGTCGCCGAAGTTGTACTCGAAGAGCCC
>Ga0066709_100002168_pt1 | contig 14027 bp, 10 predicted proteins | sample GraSoiAngelo_158_FD_79665 | JGI IMG/M metagenome (GOLD analysis project Ga0066709, IMG submission 79665) | Grasslands soil microbial communities from the Angelo Coastal Reserve, California, USA - 14_1009_16_30cm | ecosystem: Environmental > Terrestrial > Soil > Grasslands | place: USA...
CCGATTGACGGCCTCGCGTCAGTGTGAAAGCATGGCCGGGCGACAACAATCAACGCGCCGCCGGGGGGCGCGCCGAAAGGCGACCGGCGCCTAAGGGGAGGGCACACATGCGGCGTCGTTCACTTCGAGTTTGGCTTGCAGGGATCTTCGTCCTGGCGTGTTTTGCGGGAGGACTTGCGGTCGTATCCGCTGGCCATGCCGGCGGCGTAACCAACCTCAGCACATTCGACTTGTTTGTTCAGCCTTCCGCGCTGAGCACGTCCTCCGCCAGCAAGCCCGTCACGGGTTTCGCAAAAGGCGTGTTCACCGCAGCATCGGGGTCCGGCACGGGATCGGCGACGCACGTCATGATCACGTTCCGTGTCCCGGCCGCGCTCTCGAACCCTTCAGGAACGTCGAGCGACTGCTCTGTCGCGGGGGGCTCAGGCGTGAACGTCGTCACCTGCAACGTCGGGACCGTCAACGCCGGCCAGACGGTGAAGCGGTTCGTCACCTTCACGGCCCCGTCGAGCCTGGTATTGCCGCAGGGTGATCGCTACGACATTACCGGCAGTGTGCAGTGGGACAACGGCTCCAGCGGCGCAGGCGGAGGCGGAGGCATCAGCTCGCTCGAGCCGAAGACGGCCTCGACGACCGTCTACTCCGCGACAGACTTTCGGCATGCAGGCAACTGCTTCCTCTCGGGAAGCGGGACGGTCTCGACCCCGCCCGTCAGCAGCAAGGACAACCAGGCGACCAGCGCTCAGGTCGGAGCTGCGGCGCCGTCCCTCGGTCTGCCGTGTACCTTCGCCGAGGTCGGCGAGGACCACGTTGCAGGTTTCGACACGGACATCTCCCACGACACGATTCCCCAGCTAAGCCAACCGGCGAAGATCACGCTTACCCTGAATTCGCTACCGGTCAAGTTCGAGGTCTTCTTTTGGCGCTTCTTGCCGGACTACCCCGACACCCAACTGCAGCTGCCGATCCCTTCGTGCGACGACAACGGGCAGCTGCCTACGAACGAACCGGTGTGCCTGCTGAGCTCGGCGAAGAAGGGGAGCGGAGGTACGTGGACCTTCCTGCAGCGAGGGACGGACGGGGACCCCGCCTACGGTCACTAGGCGTTGGCGGCCGAGGGAAGAAGCTCGCCCTCGAGGGCGTGGGTGCGCTCAGCTGAGATCACGTTGCCCTTGAGCCTGTAGAGGTCGCAGGCCTCCCGCAAAACGTGGCAAGCCTCGTCGCGTCGACCTGCGGCCGCGAGGACTTCCGCGAGAACGACGAGGCAGTCCCCCTGCAGGTCGGGAGACTCGATGTTGTGCACAAGCGCGGCGGCTTCTCGCGCCAGTCGCTCAGCCTCCTCGCGGTTACCTTCCTCGGCCACGAGGAGCTGCGCGCTTACGCAGCGCCGGATCGCCTGGGTCTCGACGTCTGTCTCGTCTGCGAGCTGCTCGACGGTCGCAGTGAGTTCCGTCGCCTCCTCATACCGCCCCTGCTGGCAGACGGCTCGCGCGAGGAGCACGCCGACGACCGGGAGGACGTACTTGTGGCCGATCGAGGACAGCTTCTCGAAGTCGACCCGTAGGTCGCCCTCCGCCACCTCCGGGTGTCCGGCCAAAGTTTCGACCCGGCTCGAGTGGAGCGAGGTCACCGGGATGATGACGTTCGCCCCGAGCTCCTCGCGAAGGCGGCCCGCCTCTGCGATCAGCTCACGCGCTTCCGCGAAGTCGCCCTGCATCGCGCGAAGGCGCGCCAGCGAGCAGCGGACGAGCGCTTCGGCCTGCCGGTCGACGAGCCCCCGGTCGAGCGCGGCCTGGCACTGGACGATCGCCTCGTCCACCGGGGTGGGCCCCTCGCGCAGCCCGTTTGCGTACTCCGCCGTGAGCCGAGCCTCCAGCCGTGCGTTGCCTGCGAGCCGAGCCTGTTCGATCGCCTTCCGTACGGCGTCCACCTGCTCGCTCCACCGGCAGACGGAGCCGTGGACGAAGCCCAAGAGGCGCCACGCCTTCGCCAGCTCCGCGTGAGCTTCGACGCGCTCGAGCGCGGGAATCAGCCGATCGAGCTCGCTGACCACCTCTGCGCTCCAGCCTTCGAGGTCCTCCACGATGAAGCTGCGGTAGACGAGTCGCGTCAACACGGCGTCCGCGAGAAGCCGTGTTTCGCCGCCCTCGGTCCGCTCCACGGCCTCGTTGAGGAAGAGTTCGCCCCAGGCGAACTCGCCGATCTCCATCATCGCCTCGCCGAGACTCGGGAGCAGCTCGAGACGCCGGGGGTCTGCCTCCGGGAAGAGGCCGGCCGCGCGGCGGAGCAGGTTTGCGGCCGCAGGCATGTCGCCGCGCCCGAACGCCCTGCGCCCGGCCGACGATAGGCGGATGCCGGCGCGCAGACCGAGCTCGCGTCCGTGGTCGTCGAGCGGCCCGAGCTCGGACAGATACCCGTGCGCTTGCTCGAGGTGGTAGCCCTGAATCTCCTCGTACTCCACCGCGCGCTCGCGATCGCGGTTCACCTCGTCCGCCCAGTCAGCGTAGCGCTCGTGCAATGTTGCTCGCCTGCGCTTGAGCAAGCCCTGGTAGGCCGCCTCGCGCACCAGGATGTGATGGAAGCGGAATGCGGAGTCCGAATCGGCCGCGGGGTTCGGCGTGATGAAGCGCTTGCGAACGAGGGCCTGCAGGTGTCGAGCCACCTCGCCCCCGATCCCTTCAGGGACGAGCGCCTCGACGGCCGCTGTCACGAAGACACCGCCGATGACGGACGCCGGCTCTACGACTGCACGCTCCTCGGCGCTGAGCAGGTCGAGGCGCGCCGCGAGCAACGCGTTGATGCTCGGTGGCACCGCCACCTCGGCGAGATCGCCGACGACCTCCCAGCGGCCGTCCTCGCGCCGCAGCACTTCGTCGTCGACGAGCATCGCGATCATCTGCTCGACGAAGAGCGGGTTCCCTTCCGAGGCCTCGACCACCCGCTCGATGACCTGCTCCCTTACCTCCGAGCCGCCGAGCAGGTCTCGGACGACGAGAGCCGTCTCCTCCGCGGAGAGCGCGCCGAGGTCGATCCGAGCCGAGTCGGCGGCCGGGCCCCAACCGGGCCACCCCTCGTCGAATTCCGGTCGGGCCGTGCACAAAATCAGCATCGGCGCATCAGACGAAGACACGGCCACGTGCTCGATCAGGTCGAGCAACGTGAGCTCGCCCCAGTGGACGTCTTCGAAGAGCACGACGAGTGGCCCGCGACGCGCGAGGGTCTCGAGGAGTTTCCGAACGCCCCAGAAGAGCTCGTCGAGGGGGAATTCGCGCTCGGAGAGCCCCACGGTTGCGGCCACCTGGTCGGCTGCGTCGGCAGCCTCGCCCAGGATCGCCGCAATCTGCTGCCGCGCCCGTTCCGGCGGGTCGTCCTCGCGGATGCCGCTTGCTTGGCGCACGATTTCGACGATCGGCCAGAAGGTGATGCCGCGGCCATACGAGAGACAGCGCCCGCGCAGCACAGCGGCGGATCGATCCACTCTGCGTGCGAACTCCTCGACGAGTCTCGACTTGCCGACGCCGGCGTCGGCGACCAGCGTCACAGAGCGGCAACTCCGCTCCGTGACCGCTCGGGCGAACTCCCGCTCGAGGGTGGCAAGCTCCGCATCGCGGCCGATGAGCGCACCTGCGGACGTCTGTGCCCGCGCTCCGTCGCTCGAAGCGCTCAACAGACGGTAAGCCGGCACCCGCTCGGACTTTCCCTTTAGCTCGAGTGGCTCGACGTCTTCGACGTGCACCCCGTCTCGGACGAGCCGGTAGGTGGAATCACCGATCAGAATCTCGTTCGCCGGGGCGGCCTGCTCGAGCCGCGCCGCCACGTTGACGGCGTCCCCGGTAACCAGGCGTTGTCCCAGCGACGGGTCGCCGGCCACGATCTCACCGGTGTTCACTCCGGTGCGATTTGTCAGCGCCACTCCCCAGCGCTCCTTCAACTCGACGTTCAAAGTGGCCAGCGTGTCCTGCATCGACGCGGCGGCCCGCACGGCGCGCAGAGCATCGTCCTCGTGGAGACGCGGCAGCCCGAAGACCGCCATGATCGCATCGCCGATGTACTTCTCCACCATTCCGCCGTGGTGCTCGAGGACCGCCCGCATCTCGTCGAAGTAGCGCGACATGACCTCTCTCAGCGATTCGGAGTCCAGCGCCTCGCCGAGGTTCGTCGAGCCCTTCAGGTCCGAGAAGACGATCGTGACCGTCTTCCTGACCTCCTGAGGAGGCAGCTCCGGAGCGAGCTGCGTTCCACAGAAGCCGCAGAGCGGGAAACGCTCGGGATTTTCCTCGCCGCAGTTCGGGCAGACCCTCATCGCGACTGCCCTTCCGCCGGCCGCAGCTTCGCGGTTCGTCCGAGCTCTGCCTGCAGCTTCTCGATGTTGTCGGCGACCAGGGCGCTTCGATCGCCGCGATCGATCTGGTCGAGGAGCGCCGTGACTGTCGGCGCCAGCTCGTTCGGATCGAACGGCTTCGGTAGATAGCCGACGGCGCCCAGCCTGAATGCGCGCAGGCGTTCACGACGCTGTGTCAGAGCACTGACGAAGACGAGTGGGATCTGATCGGTCGACCGATCGTTGAGGAGGTCCGCCGCGACCTGCCAGCCGGAAACGCCCGGCATCAGGATGTCGAGCAAGATCAGGTCCGGGGGATCGCTGCGAACCAGCTCGAGAGCCTCGTCGCCGTCAGAGGCTTCCACCACCCGGAAGCCCGCCGGCTCGAGATGGATCCGACAGAGCAGACGCACGCTCGCGTCGTCGTCGACCACCAAGACGGTTCGTTTCGACCCTGAGCCCACGTCAGAGCCGAAACCGCTTCGGATGTTCTTCCCCGCAATTCGGGCAAATCCGCACCCCAAGCAGTCTAGGGCGCGGTCACCTCGATATCGAGCCGCCGACCCCCGCACTACAAGCGGCGGCACCGTATGAAGTGCCTAGCTCGTGCGCGTCAGCTTCAGGAGCAGCGAGCCCGCGTTGGTCGGGTGCTGCTTGACAAATCAGTCAGCTATGAGGAGTCGATCACCGTCGCCGACAGGCGGCGGCGGAGTTATTCCGCCGCCGCCGCCTTCTCGGACTCTGCGCGGTCCTTGATCTCCTCGACGACCGACGGGTCGGCGAGTGTGGTCGTGTCACCCAGCTTGCGCTGCTCGGAGACATCGCGAAGCAGCCGGCGCATGATCTTTCCGGAACGCGTTTTCGGCAGCTCCGGCGTGAAGACGATGTTCGCCGGCCGGGCGATCTTGCCGATCTTCTTCGCCACGTGCTCGCGGAGCTCCTCGAGCATGTCGAGCGAGCCCTCGTCGCCACCCTTCAGGGAGACGAAGGCGACGATTGCCTGGCCCGTCGTCGCGTCGGCGCGGCCGCAGACGGCGGCCTCGGCGACCTTCTGGTGATCGACGAGCGCGGATTCGACCTCGATCGTCGAGATCCGGTGACCGGAGACGTTCATCACATCATCGACGCGACCGAGCAGCCAGAAGTCCCCGTCCTCGTCGATCCGGGCGCCGTCGCCTGCGAAGTACGTGTCCGGATACTTCGACCAGTACGTCTCGCGATAGCGGTCGTCGGCCTTGTAGATCCCGCGGAGCATCGCGGGCCACGGACGCCGTAGGACGAGGTAGCCGCCCCCGCCCGGGCCGACCTCGTTCCCCTCCTCGTCGTAGACGGCCGCATCCACGCCCGGGAAGGGCTTCGTCGCCGAACCAGGCTTCAGCGTCGTCAGGCCCGGCAACGGGGTGATCAGGATCATCCCGGTTTCGGTCTGCCACCATGTGTCGACGACCGGCGTGCGGTCGCCGCCGATGTGCTCGCGGTACCAGATCCAGGCCTCGGGGTTGATCGGCTCCCCGACCGTGCCGAGCAGCCGCAGCGACGAGAGGTCGTGCTTCTTCGCGTGCTCGGGCCCCCACTTCATGTGCGAGCGGATCGCGGTCGGCGCCGTGTAGAGGATGTCGACCTTGTAGCGCTCGACGATCGCCCACCAACGGTCCTTGTCCGGGTAGTTCGGCACGCCCTCGTAGATGACTCCGGACGTCCCGTTGCACAACGGGCCGTAGACGATGTAGCTGTGGCCGGTCACCCAGCCGACGTCGGCCGCACACCAGTACACCGACTCGGGCTTGACGTCGAAGATGTAGTAGTGCGTGGTCGCAACGCCGACGAGATACCCGGCCGTCGTGTGGGCGATACCTTTCGGCTTCGCCGTTGTGCCACTTGTGTAGAGCAAGTAGAGGAGGTCCTCCGAGTCCATCGGTTCGCAGGGACATGACGAGGGATCGTCGGATTCGCCCTCCAGGAGCTCGTGCCACCAGACGTCTCGTCCCTCCCGCATCGCGGGCCCCTCACCGGTGCGGCGAAGGACGATCGAGTTCTTCACGCTCGGCGACTGGTCGAGCGCCTCGTCGGCGTTCTCCTTCAGCGGCACCTTGGCGCCGTTCCGCCAGCCCTCGTCCTGCGTGATCAGGAACTCGCACTCCATGTCGTTCATCCGGCCTGCGAGCGAGTCGGCCGAGAAGCCGCCGAACACGACGGTGTGCGGCGCGCCTAGGCGCGTGCAGGCGAGCATCGCGATGGGCAGCTCCGGAACCATGCCCATGTAGATGGCGACGGGAGTCCCCTTCCGCACGCCGAGCTTCTTCAGCCCGTTCGCGAAGCGGACGACCTCCCGCTGCAGGTCGGAGAAGGTGAGCTCGCGGCGCTCGTCCTCGGGCTCACCCTCCCAGTAGTAGGCGACCTTGGCGCCGTTGCCGGCCTCGACGTGCCGGTCGACGCAGTTGAAGCAGATGTTCAGCTTGCCGCCCAGGTACCACTTGGCATAGGGCGTCTCCCACTCGAGGAGCTTGTCGAAGGGCTCGAACCAGGTGACGCGCTCGCGGGCCTCCGTCTCCCAGAACTCCTCGAAGTCCCGGTCGTAGATATCCGCTTGAGCGTTCGCCTGGGAGGCAAAGTCCTCCGGCGGTGAATAGCGCCGCTCCTCGAGCAGGATCGTCTCGATCGCGTGCTGCTTCGTCTCGACGCCGTCTGCCATTTCTACCTCGCGGGATGCGCCTGACCGAGTCGCCTGCGCTGTCCGAAGCTGAAGCGCTGCCCGGTCCAGAGCGCCTTCCCGACGGGCACGATCGCTCGGCCCTCGTTCATGGCCGACAAGACTAGGGCCGCCGACGCATACCACGCCACGGCAGCCGTCACGATTCCGGCCCAGCCGCCGGCGCGGATGAAGCCGACCTCGGCACCCGTCGGAGCGACCCCGCGATGGGCGGCGACCCAGAAGCCGATCGCGAGAAGGACTTCGGTGATCTGCAGGGTCAGGAAAACCCCGAATACCGCCAGGTTGATGCGACTGCTCCAGAGCAGCATGTAGAAGTTGAAGATCGCGAACGAGAGCAGGAACCAGGCAAGCCCGTTCGCGAGGTCGTTCTTACCGGACAGCGTCCCGCCGAGCTTCGTCGTCTCGGCGAGGATCACGAAGATCCCGAGCGAGAGCCAGAAGCCTCCGTACGTCGAGAACGCGGTCGAGCCGAACGTGTTCTGGTTCCGGAACTCCCACTGCCCGGCGAGCAGCTGAACGAGCCCGCCGTAGAAGAGCGCGAGACCCACCCACATCAGATCGGGGATGAAGTTCGCGTTGTGGCCGCTCAGCATGAACGTCGTCAGCGCGAAGGCGGCTAGCCCGAGAGGCGCTGGATCGGCGACCGGCAGAGCGGCTGCAGGCGTGGCGCGTGTTTCCTCCACGACAGCCATTCGTGCCTCCTTCTGTTGTTGCTTCGCCTCGCGGCGATCGCGCCGCGACGGCACGTCTGGTCGCGGTCCCGGATACCCGAACGAGGTCCGAATTAAGCCACTTGCAAAGAAGACGCGCCTAGGATTCTAAATCGTACGGATACTCGGTCAGCAGCTCGGCCCCGTCCTTCGTCACGAGCACGAGATCCTCGAGCCGGCAGCCGCCGTAGCCGTTGCGATACAGGCCGGGCTCGATCGTGATCACGTCGCCCTCGACGAGCTCCCCGGGGTAGCGGCCCAGCCAGGGCTGCTCGTGCACTTCCAGGCCGACGCCGTGGCCCAGGCCGTGGAAGAACCCGTCCTCGAGGATCTCGCCGTCGCGCTTGTGCAGGCCCGTTGGGTAGCCCGCCTCGTGGAAGAGCTCGCTCGCGAGCACGTAGACGTCGCGGCCCGCGACGCCCGGCTTCACCGCCTCGACCGATCGCTCGAGCGCTTCGTGAACGTGCTTGTGGTAGGCGGCGAGCTCCTCGGACGGCTCGCCGATTACGAACGTGCGCGTCATGTCGGCGTAGCAGGACGACTCTCGGTCGCGCGGCCAGAGGTCGAGCACGATCGGCTCATTCGGCTCGATCTCGCCGAAACCCATCTCGTGGCCGATCGCGGTCTGGGGGCCATGGGAGACGATGAACTCGTCGCAGAGGAGGTTCAGGTCGGTGAAGGTCTGCTGGATCGCCATCTTGACGCGCTCGCAGGTGAGGGGCTCGCCGTCGAGGAGCAGCCTGCCGTCCTGTTCTTCGGCGCGGCGGAAAAGCTCACGCGCGGCGTCCATGCCGGCCTCGGCACCCCGCTGCGCGCGCCGGATCCCCTCCACCTCGGCGTCGCTCTTGACGCGACGCCGCTGCACGAAGGTCTCGCGATCAGGGGTGATCTCGACCCCCTGCGCCCGGAGGCGGTCCGCAAGCTCGAGCGGGAAGGTAGACGGGACGACGGCCTTCCGAACGCCGAGCTCCTTGACGGCCCGGATGACCGTTCCGAGCTCGACCTCCTCCATCGGGATCCCCTGCCTGACGAGGTCGTCCCAGCCGAACTCCTCGACGGCGTGCGGCTGCAGCCCGTCGTGCCCCTCGACGCGCTCGACTTCGAACGGCGTGATCACGACGTGACGCTCGCCATCGCGCTCGAGGTAGAGGAACGGATCGGGGACGACGACGGGCACCTCGTGGCGCATCTCCGGGGAGCGGAGGGTGTCGGCCCAGATCAAGACGTCAGTCACGGCGCGGGATGCTACCTGCGGCTGCAAGCCATACGTAGACTCAGGCTTCATGGACGAGGCGCTCGCGCGGGCCCAGGCATTGGTCGACGAGTACGCGCAAGAGCTCGTCTCCGTGCTGCCCGAAAACGGGGAGATCTTCGACGCGCACGTCCATCTCGGCCAAGACATCGACGGCTTCAGCGGCACCTACGACGACCTGATGGCCATCAATGACCGCTACCGAATCTCGCGCTGCTTCATGTTCTGCCTCGATGAGCCGGACCGGCACCCGGCGTTCCGCGCGGCGAACGACCGGACGCTCGCCTACGCGGAGCAATCCGGCGGCCGTCTGATCCCGTTCGTCCGGCTCGACCTCGCGGAGCATCCGATCGAGGAAGCAGTGCGCTGCCTCGATCGCGGCGCGCGAGGGATCAAGCTGCACCCGCGCGCGCAGCGGTTCCTCCTGAACGACGAGCGCCTGGCGCCGGTGTTCGAGCTCGCGGCCGAGCGGCGGGTGCCGATCCTGATCCACGGCGGCCGCGGTCTCCCTCCGATCGCGAGCGAGCTCGCTGCGCTCGTCGACCGCTACCCGGAAGCGCAGCTGATCATCGCCCACGGCGGCATCGCCGACCTGCCGGCCCTCGCCGAGCGATTCGCCGGCAAGGCAGGCGTCTTCTTCGACACCTCGGTCTGGAGCCCGATCGACCTGCTTACCGTCTTCCGCGTCTTCTCCCCGGAGCAGATCGTCTACGCATCCGACTTTCCCTATGGGCAGCAACCGAGCTCGCTCCTGATCGCATTGCGCACGGCGATGGCGTCTGGGCTCGACGAAGACGATCTTCGCGGGATGCTGTCCCGCAATGCCAGCCGGATCGCCGCAGGCGAGCAGCCACTCGAGCCGACGCGTCCTAAGGGCGGCGAGACGTTCTCGCAGCCGATGGCTTTCGCCCGGATCCACCAATATCTTTCGATGGCCACGCCTCTCCTCTGGACCCGCCAGCCCGACACGGTCGGCGTGATCGGTCTCGCGCTCAATGCCTGCTACGACCGCGACGGCCACGCCGACGAGCGCGAGCGAATCAGGGAGCTGCTGGCCGCCGCGCGCGACGTCTGGCGGCTGCTCCCGGAGGTCGACGAGCCCGACCAGCGCATCATCAGCCGGACGACGTTTCGGCTGATCCACCTTGCGGACATCCTCGCCGTGACCCCTTCGTCGAATGGTTGAGCTTCGCGTCAACGGTCATGCCTATGAGCTCGATGCTCCCGTCGGGCGCACGCTCGCCGAGGCATTGCGGCTCGACCTCGGCCTCACCGGCACCAAGGTCGCCTGCGGCGAGGGCCACTGCGGCGCCTGCACGGTGCAGCTCGACGGCGTGCCGGTGCTCTCGTGCATCACACTCCTCCACACGGTCGGCGGCCGCGAGGTGACGACGATCGAGGGTCTGGCGGAGCACCCCCTCGTCGACGCGTTCGTCCGGGCCGACGCACTCCAGTGCGGCTTCTGCACGCCGGGCCAGATCGTCTCGGCCGCGGCGCTGGTCGAATCGACACCGCAGCCGACCTCGGAGGAAGTCAGGCATGCGATGTCGGGCAACCTGTGTCGCTGCGGGGCATACCCGAGAATCGAGGAGGCTGTTGTCGCGTGGCGAGCCTGATCCGAACCGAGAAGGAAGTCGAGGGCCGCTACACGGAGCAGTGGATCGTGGTCGAGGAAGACGTGCTCGAGCAGTGGCCGGCGGGCCCGCGCGGGATCGTCGGCCGGGCGGCCAGGCGCGTCGACGGCCACGAGCGCGCCCGCGGTCAGGCGACCTACACGGCGGACATCTCGCTGCCCGGCATGCTGCACGCCGCCGTGCTGCGCTCGCCTCACGCGCGCGCGCGCGTGAAGAAGATTGACCTGACGAAGGCGCGCGAGACGCCATGGGTGCGCGGGGCGATCGGCCCCGACGACTGCCACGTGCTCGAGCGCGAGCCGTCCTTCCAGGGCGCGCCCGTCGCGGCAGTGGCGGCCCAGAGCGCCGAGCGGGCGCGCGAGGCGCTGGACATGATCGAGGTCGAGTGGGAGGTGCTCGAACCGCTGCTCGACCCGGACGAGGCGGTACGCCGGGAGTCGTTCACGGACGAGCCGCGCCTCTACGCCCGCGGTGACGTCGAGCGCGGCCAGGCCGAGGCGGACGTCGTCGTCGAGGGCGAGTACCGCACGCAGACCGTGCTCCACAACGCACTCGAAACGCATCAGTCGGTGTGCCGCTGGGAGGGCGACACGCTCGAGGTCTACACCTCGACGCAGTACATATGGGGCATTCGCGACGAGGTCGCCGAGACGCTCGGCCTGCCGCCGGACAAGGTGCGCGTCGTCTGCCACTTCATGGGCGGCGGCTTCGGCGCGAAAAACTCCCCGGGCGACTACACCTTCATCGCGATCGCGCTCGCGGGCCAGACCGGCGCCGCCGTGCGCTGCGCGCTGACTCGGCGCGAGGAGAACCTCGCCAGCGGCAACCGCAACTCCACGATCCAACGCCTCGTCGCGGGCGCGCGCTCGGACGGCACGCTGACGGCGCTCTCGGGCGAATACATCAACGCGATCGGCTGGGACGGATTCTCGGGCCCGACCTACGGGCCGATGGAGATGCTCTACGACTGCGAGAACGTGCGCACGCAGACCTTCGGAGCAAAGCTGAACACGCCCCCGAATGCCGCCTTTCGCGCCCCCGGCTTCGTCGAGGGAACGTTCGGCCTCGAGTGCGTCCTCGACGAGCTGGCCGCAAAGCTCGATCTCGACCCGCTCGAGCTGCGGCGGCGGAACTACGCCGACCACGACCTCGTCGAGGGCCGGCCGTTCTCTTCGAAAAACCTGCTCGACTGCTACCGCCTGGCCGAGCCGCACTGGGCGCGGCGCAAGGAAGTGCGCGCGCGCTCGGACGACGTCTGGAAGCGCGGCGTCGGGCTGGCGAGCCAGGTCTGGTACGGCGGCGGCGGGCCCCCGTCGTACGCTTGGATCCGCGTCGGCTCGGACGGCCGCGCCACCGTCGTGACGGCGATGCAGGACATCGGCACCGGTACGCGGACGGCGATGGCGCAGATCGCCGCGGAGGAGCTCGGCGTACCGCTCAACCAGGTTCGTGTCGAGCTCGGCGACTCGGCGCGCGGCCCTTTCGCCTCGATCTCGGCGGGGTCTTCGACGACGCCGTCGATGGGCCCGGCGGTCCGCGCCGCCGCGGCCGATGCGAAACGTCAGCTGATCGAGATCGCCGCCCAGCGCTACCACCTCGAGGAGCGCGTGCTCGAGATCAAGGACGGGCAGGTGATCTCGGCGGACGGGGGCTCGTGGCCGCTCGAGGAGGTGACCGGACTGCTCGAGGACGCGCAGATCCTCGGCAAGGGCGCACGCGGGCCGAACCCGACCGGCATGCGCGTCCTGACCTTCGGGATTCAGGTCGCCGAGGTCGCCGTCGACGTCGAGACCGGCGAGGTGCGAGTCGAGCGGATCGCGGCGATCCACGACGTCGGCCGGATCATCAACCCACTCGGGGCGAAGAGCCAGGTCGAGGGCGGGATCATCCAGGGGCTCGGGCACACGCTCTCCGAGGAACGCCTTCTCGATCCGCAGAGCGGCGGCACGCTGACCCAGACGCTCGATGCCTACAAGCTGCCGACGATCGCCGACGTGCCCGAGATCATCTGCGAGTTCGTCGACAAACCGGACGAGCACCTGACCAATCTCGGCTCGAAGGGACTGGGCGAGCCGCCAATCATTCCGACCGCCGCCGCGATCGCGAACGCGATTCGCGACGCGACCGGCGCAGACATCCATTCGCTGCCGATCACCCGGGAAGAAATGCTGCGCGCGCTGCGCGCCGCGGAGGAACGGCGGCGCGAGCCGGAGCGAGTTGGAGCTCCTCCGGCCTGAGTCCGCCGAGGCCGCGGCGGCGGCGCTCGGCAACGGCTCCGTGGCCCTTGCAGGCGGCACCGAGCTCGTGCCGCTGCTGCGCGACGGGATCGTGCGGGCCGAAAAGCTGGTCGAGCTCCGCGAGGTCGTCCCGCGCGGAATCGACGGGACGCGGATCGGGGCAGGCACGACGCTCGCCGAGCTCGAGGTCGACCAGGAGATCCCGCACGCCTTGCGCGAGGCCTGCTCGCTCGCGGCGTCGCCGCAGCTTCGGTCGATGGGCACGCTCGGCGGCAATCTGTTGCAGGCGACCCGGTGCTGGTACTGGCGGCTCAAGTTCCCGTGTTACCTCCACGGCGGCGACCGCTGTCACGCGCGGGCCGGCCAACACCGAGAGCACGCGATCTTCGGCAACGAGCGCTGCGCGTCGGCCCACCCTTCCGATCCGGCCGCGGCGCTGCTGGCGCTGGGAGCTCGGTTGCATACGACCGCCCGCGAGCTTCCGCTCGCCGAGCTCTACCGCCTGCCGACCGACGACGACCGGGAGGTGACAGCGCTCGAGCCCGGCGAGCTGATCCTCGAGGTCGAGGTGCCGCGACCGGAGGCGAGCGTCTACCTGAAGGCGATGGATCGCCGTAAATGGTCGTTCGCCTTGGTCGGGGTGGCCGCGGCCCGCCTTTCCGATGGGGTCCGTGTCGCCCTGGCCGGCGTCGCCCCGATCCCATGGGAGCTGCCCTCGGCGGACGCCCTCGAGCACGCGACGCCGCTACCCGGGACCGCCTACAAGGTCGACATCGCCCGCGCACTGATCCGGCGCGCGCTCGAGGCCGTCGGCGCGCCGGCGACCACCTGATCCGCCCCCCGCAACGAAGTCGTTACGAGGAGACGAAAAGGGGTTGACTCTGCCGGGGGATCAGACGGACGCGCGGGCGAAGCCCGGACGTCCTGTGGGTCGACGCCGCGAGCGAGCGCATAAGTGTTGACGCGTGATCCAAGGCGTACCCGGCCTCCTCCCCGCGACGAGCCTATTCAGGAAATGCACACGTGTCTGTGACGCGGGTGTGAACAATGTGGGCCATGGTCGCCGCTGTCGTGCTGGCGGCGGGAGCCTCGTCTCGCTTCGGCTCGCCGAAGCAGCGACTCCTGCTCAGGCCCGTGCTCGAGCGCGTTCGCAACGCTCG
>Ga0066709_100002169_pt1 | contig 14023 bp, 13 predicted proteins | sample GraSoiAngelo_158_FD_79665 | JGI IMG/M metagenome (GOLD analysis project Ga0066709, IMG submission 79665) | Grasslands soil microbial communities from the Angelo Coastal Reserve, California, USA - 14_1009_16_30cm | ecosystem: Environmental > Terrestrial > Soil > Grasslands | place: USA...
GGATCATCACGTTGGTGAGCAGGTTCTCCCAGATGCGCGGCGGGGCGAAGAAGTATGTGGGCCCGATCTCCTTCAGATCGTGCAGCACGGTGGCCGCGCTCTCCGGACAGTTCACGGTGAAGCCGGTGAGGACCGACTGCGCGTACGAGAAGATGTGGTCGCCCACCCACGCCATCGGCAGGTAGGCCAGCACTTCCTCGTCGTGGCGCAACCCCTCGCGCTCGATGGCGTTGCGCCCCATCACGATCATGTTGCGATGGGTGAGCATCGTGCCCTTGGGGCTGCCGGTGGTGCCGGAGGTGTAGCAGATGATCGCGACGTCGTCGGCGCTGCCGCGCGCCAGCTCGGCGTCGAAGTAGCCGGGCTGGCCCACGGCCAGCTTGTCGCCGCGCTCCTCCAGCTCGGCCAGCGAGATCAGGCAGGGGTCGGAGTAGGCCCGCATGCCGCGCGCGTCGTCGTACACGATGTACTCGAGCCGCGGGCACTGAGCGCGGATGTGCAGCAGCTTGTCGACCTGCTCCTGGTCCTCCACCACCGCGAACCGCGCCTCGGCGTGGTCCACGATGTAGGCCAGCTCCTTCTCGATCGAGTCCTGGTAGAGCGGCACCGGCACGCCGCCGAGGGCCTGCGTGGCGGCCACGGCCCAGTAGAGCTCGGGCCTGTTGTCGCCGATGATCGCCGCCTTGTCCCCGCGGGCGAACCCGAGGGCAGCCAGCCCGAGCGCGATGCGACGGGCGCGCTCGAAGTACTGGCGCCACGTGTAGGCCTGCCAGATTCCCAGGTCTTTCTCGCGGATGGCGATCTTGTGCGGCCGGCGCTCGGCGTTGGAGCGGACGAGCTTCGGAAACGTGTCCAGCCCCGCCTCAATCGTGGTCATCGCTCGTCGTCGAGCCTCCACGCGAACCCGTTGTCTGGCTGCCGCTTCGAGAAACTCACTGACGCTGGGGGGCGAGCGAGTGGGCGGGATTGTACGCATAGCGTCACGACCTGTCAAGGCAAACTGCCGCTATGACGAGGACTTACGACGCAGCGCTTCGACGCAGCGCGGCGCGTCGTCGTGGAGGTCTGACCTAAGCTAGGCGAGCCGGCGCTCGATAAACGGAATGGCGAAGTAGACGACGAACGCCGCAGCGGCCACGTAGAGCATCCAGTGAACGTAGCGCCCGCGGCCGTTGAGGAGCTTGATCGCGACGTACGTCACGAACCCGGCGCCGATGCCGTTGGTGATGGACCACGTGAAGGGCATGACGAGCATCGTGGTGAAGGCGGGGATCGCCTCCTCGAAGTCGTCCCAGGGGATGTCGCGGGCGACGCTCATCATGTAGAAGCCCACGATGATCAGCGCGGGCGCGGTGGCCTGGGCGGGAATCACGCTGGCCAGCGGTGACAGCCACATGGCGACCAGGAACAGCACGCCGACCACGACGGCGACCAGCCCCGTGCGGCCGCCCTCGGCCACGCCGGCCGCGCTCTCGATGTAGGTCGTGTTGCTGCTGCTGTTGGCCAGGCCGCCGGCCACGGCGCCGAGCGAGTCCACCAGGAGCACGCGCCGGGCGTCCGGCAGCCGGCCCTCGCGGTCGAGGAAGCCGCCCTTGCCGCCCACGCCGATGATCGTCCCCATCGTGTCGAAGAAATCGCTCAGCATGATCGAGAAGGTCACCAGCATCGTGGTCACGATCCCCAGCCGCGCCACCACGCCGAAGTCCAGCCGCCCGAACGTGGAAAAATCCGGGAGCTGGACGATGGCGCGGGGAAGCTGGGCGGCGCCGGGCGTGGAGAAGCCCTTCCAGCCCGCCACCAGCCCGTTGAGCGCGATGGCGATGATCGTCGTCAGCACGATGCCCAGCAGCAGCGCGCCGCGCACGCGGCGCGCCATCAGCCAGGCCGTGAGCACGAAGCCCACGAGGAACACCGCGATCGGCAGCCCCTGCAGCGGTCCCAGCCCGACGGGCAGCGGGCCGGCGTTGGGCTTCACGACGAAGCCCGCCGTGAAGAAGCCGATGAACGCGATGAAGAGCCCGATGCCCACGCTGATCGCGCGCTTGAGGCCGAGCGGCACCGCCTCCAGCATCGCCTCCCGGAAGCGCGTGAGGACCAGCACGGTGATGACGGCGCCCTCGAGGAACACGATCGTCATGGCCTGCGGCCACGTGAGCCCCCGTCCCGCCACCAGCTCGAAGGCGACGACCGCGTTGAGTCCCATGCCGGGCGCCAGGGCGAAGGGATAGTTGGTGAAGACGCCCATGGCGATCGACAGCAGGCCGGCGGTGAGACACGTCACGGTGAGCGTGGGTCCGAACGGCAGCCCCTTGCCGTCGAGCCCGGGCACGCCGACATAACCCAGGATGATGGGGTTCACGAAGATGATGTAGGCCATGACCATGAACGTGGTCAGGCCCGCGCGCACCTCCGTGCCGACGTCGGTGCCGCGCTGGCGGATCTGGAACCAGCCGTCGAGAGCGCCCGGCATGAGCCGGGCCGCATTGTACCGCGGCGGGCCGGCTCCCGGGGCGCGCTCAGCGCTTCATTCCCTCGATCACCGTCAATTGCTCACGATGACGGTGATGCTCACCGTGCCGCTGTTGCCGGTCGCGTCGCGTACCGTGCCGGTCAGCGTGTGACTGCCGTTGGCGACCGACCGCGAGTCCCACGGCAGCGTGACGGGCCCCTGTGTCGACGTCGTCTGGGTACCGACCTGCTTGCCGTCCGCGCTCAGCGTGAAGACGTTCGACGACCCGCTGGCGCCCTCGACCCACTGCACCACCCAGACGGTGCCGGCGACCGTATCGCCGTTATGCGGCTGCGTGATGAAGACTTTGAGCGTCGGGGCCGGTGTCGGAGCCTGCCGGCGTGCGACAGCAAGCGTGGTGTCGTTGCCACGCGTATTTGCGCCTTTGACGTAGAAGAGGTCCTGCGTGTACTGGAACAGGCCTCCGCTCGACATGGTCCCGGCGCTCGTGTCGAAGCTGCCGTCCGGCTTGATGCACCAGAACGTGGTCGCGGTTTCGCCGGCCGGCGCGTTCCGGATCATGAACGCGGACGTCGGCGGGCAGTCGGGTGGCGCCACGGCCTCGAGCTGAATGGTCGTCGTCCCCGCCGCCAAGTCGGGCAAGTCGGAGCTGATGGGCACGTGGAGGATCGACCACTCCATGTCATACGTGCCGGGCTGCGGACTGAACTGGGCCGAGGCCACCCCGGTGCACGCCAGGACGATCGTTACTGCCAGCAGGAATCGCCGAATCATCTTGTCGCCTCCCATAGTTGCGTCCGATGTCGTGGCCGTAGACAACGCACCGCTCATGGCAACCCGCGTGCCGTATCTAAAGGTGGCCAATGCCTGGCGACTGAGGACTCTTCCGTGGTGTGTCGATGCAGACCGCTGCCACATCTCTGCATCTCGGTGCATTCCGTTCGGCGGGTCGTGAGCGGCGGTCAGTCGGCTCGGCCGATCTCCTTGGCGCGCTCGCGCAGCACGAACTTCTGGATCTTGCCGGTGGAGGTCTTGGGCAGCTGGCCGAACACCACGTGGCGGGGGACCTTGTAGTGGGCAATCTGCTCGCGCAAGAAGGCGATGATCTCCTCGGCGGTGGCGGCGGCGCCCGGCTTGAGGGTGACGAACGCGCACGGCGTCTCACCCCACGTGGCATCGGCGCGAGCCACGACGGCGGCCTCCATCACGGCCGGGTGACGGTAGAGCTGCTCCTCGACTTCCAGCGAGGAAATGTTCTCGCCGCCCGAGATGATGATGTCCTTCGAACGGTCCTTGATCTCCACGTAGCCGTCGGCATGCCAGACCGCGAGGTCGCCCGTGTGGAACCAGCCGCCGCGGAAGGCGGCGCCGGTGGCGCCGGGATTCTTCAAATAGCCCTTCATCACCGTGTTGCCGCGCAGCATGATCTCGCCCATCGTGCGCCCGTCCCGCTCCACCGGCTGCATCGTCTCCGGATCGGCGACCATCATGTCCTCGAGCGTCACGTAGGTCACGCCCTGCCGCGCCATCTGGGCGGCGCGTTCGGCCAGTGGCAGCGCGCGCCAGACCTCCTGCCAGGCGCAGACGGTGGCGGGGCCGTACGTCTCGGTCAATCCGTAGAGGTGCGTCACGCGGAAGCCCATGGCCTCCATCGCGCTGATCACGGTGGAGGGCGGCGCCGCGCCGCCGGTCGCCATCTCCACGGTGTGGGCGAAGCGCGTCTTCACGGCCCCGGGCGCGTGGATCAGCATCGTCATCACGATCGGCGCGCCGCACATGTGCGTGACGCCGTGGCGGGCGATGGCCGGGAAGATCAGCGCGGGATCCACGCGCCGCAGGCAGACGTGCGTGCCGCCCACCGCCGTGACGGCCCAGGTGTACGTCCAGCCGCTGCAGTGGAACATCGGCAGCGTCCACAGGTAGACCGCGCGGGGCGACAGCCCGAACGTCAGCGCGTTGCCGAGCGCGTTCAGGTAGGCGCCGCGGTGGTGATAGACGACGCCCTTGGGATCGCCGGTAGTGCCCGAGGTGTAGAGCAGGCAGATCGCTTGCCACTCGTCCACCGGGCCCACGCCGGCCCACGCGGGATCGCCCTCGGCCAGGAACGCCTCGTAGTCCTTCTCGCCCACGAGCCGGCCGCCCTCGTAGAGCGGGTCGTCGACGTCGATCACGAGGATCGGCCGGCCGAGCAGCGCCAGCGCCTCGGCGATGGTGGACGAGAACTCGCGGTCGGTGATCAGCGCCTTCGCCTGACCGTGCTCCAGGATGAAGGCCAGCGTGCGCGCGTCGAGCCGGTAGTTGAGCGGGTTGAGCACCGCCCCGGCCAGCGGCACGCCGTAGTGCGCCTCCAGCATCGCGGGGACGTTGGGCGCCATGATCGCCACCGTGTCGCCGCGCCCGATCCCGCGCCGGGCCAGCGCCGAGCCGAGCCGCCGCACGCGCGCCGCCAGCTCGGCGTAGGTGAACGTGCGCTCGCCGTGGATCACGGCCGTCTTGCCCGGATAGACGCGCGCCGCCCAGGCCAGGAAGGACAGCGGCGTCAGCGGCGTGTAGTTCGCCGGACCCCGATCGAGCTCTTCGAATCCGCTCGTCATCGCCTGCCCCGTCAGAGCGGCTTGCGCAGCAAGCGCCCGAGCTCGCCCACGACGCCGCGGCGGAAGGTCAGCACGCAGACCACGAAGATCGCGCCCTGCACGATCGTGAACCAGGCGCCGAGCTGGGCCAGGTAGTTCTCCAGCCCGATCAGGATGAAGGCGCCCACCACCGGGCCGAACACGGTGCCGAGGCCGCCCAGGAGGGTCATCAGCACCACCTCGCCCGACATCGTCCAGTGGACATCGGTGAGGGAGGCGAGCTGGAACACGATGGCCTTGGTGGCGCCGGCCAGGCCCGAGAGCGTGGCCGACAGCGCGAAGGCGATGAGCTTGTACTGCTCGACCCGGTAGCCGAGCGAGACGGCGCGCGGCTCGTTCTCGCGCACGGCCTTGAGCACCTGGCCGAACGGTGAGTGGATGGCGCGGTAGATCACCAGGAAGCCGACGAGGAAGATCGCGAGCACCGTGAAGTACATCGTGTAGGTCTGGCGCAGGTCGAAGAGGCCGAGCAGCGTTCCGCGCGGCACCGACTGGATGCCGTCCTCGCCACCGGTGAACTTCGCCTGCAGCGAGAAGAAGTAGATCATCTGGGCGAAGGCCAGCGTGATGTTCGCGAAATAGATGCCGCGGCTGCGGATGGCCAGCGTGCCGAGGACCACGCCGAGGCCGCCGGCGGCGGCGGTGCCGAGCAGGATCGCCGCTTCCGGCGGCGCGCCCCACACCTTGGCCGCGTGCGCGGCGGCATAGCCCGCCGTCCCCAGGAACGCCGCGTGCCCGAACGACAGCAAGCCCACGTAGCCGATCAGCACGTTGAAGGCGCAGGCGAAGAGCGCGAAGCACAGCGCCTTCATCAGGAAGACGGGATAGACCAGGAAGGGCGCGACGACGAGCAGCGCGACCATCACCCCGAAGGCGATGACTTGATGGGTCGGGGCGCCGCGGGCGGCCGTCGCCTCCCGGATGTCGACCCCGACCGCAGTGGCCATCGTCACGTCGTCCGGCCGAAGAGGCCGGAGGGACGCACGAGGAGGACGAGCGCCATGATCACGAAGATGACCGTGTTCGAGGCCTCGGGATAGAAGACCTTGGTGAACCCCTCCACGATCCCCAGCGCGAAGCCCGTCACGATCGAGCCCATGATCGAGCCGAGCCCGCCGATGACGACGACCGCGAACACGACGATGATGAGGTTGCTGCCCATCAGCGGGTTGACCTGGTAGATGGGCGCGGCGAGCACGCCGGCCAGCGCGGCCAGCGCGACGCCGAAGCCGTAGGTCAGCGTGATCATGCGCGGCACGTTGATGCCGAAGGCCTGCACCAGCGTGGGGTTCTCGGTGGCCGCGCGCAGGTAGGCGCCCAGCTTCGTGCGCTCGATGACGTACCAGGTGGCCAGGCAGATCACGAGTGAGAACAGCACGACCCACCCGCGGTAGATCGGCAGGAACATGAAGCCGAGGTTGTAGGCGCCCGTGAGCTGCGGCGGAATCGTGTACGGCAGCCCCGACGAGCCGAACTCGTTGCGGAAGACGCCCTCGATCACCAGCGCCACGCCGAAGGTCAGCAGCAGCCCGTAGAGGTGGTCGAGCTGGTACAGCCACTTCAGCATCGTGCGCTCGATGAGGATGCCGAGCAGGCCGACCACGACCGGCGCCACCAGCAGCGCCGTCCAGTAGCCGAGGCCGGCCCACTGCAGCAGGAAGTAGGCGGCGAAGGCGCCCATCATGTACTGGGCGCCGTGGGCGAAGTTGATGATGTTGAGCAGGCCGAAGATGACCGAGAGCCCGAGGCTCAGCAGGGCGTAGAAGGCGCCGTTGATCGCTCCGATCAGGAGCTGGCTGAACAGCGCCTGCGTGTTCACGGCGCCGTTCTTCTTACTTCTTCACCAGCGGGCACTCCCCCTGGTCCACCGGACGGAAGGCCTGCTCCGTCGGGATGGTGGCGCGCAGCTTGTAGTAGTCCCACGCGCCCTTCGACTCGGTCGGCTTCTTGACCTCGAAGAGGTAGGCCGGGTGCACCTTGCGCCCGTCGGGGCGGATCGTGCCCTTGCCGAAGAGCGGGTCGTCGGTCGGCGTGTCCTTCATCTTGGCGATGACCTTGGTGCCGTCGTCGCTCTTGAGGGCCTCCACCGCCTTGAGGTAGTGGGTGACGGCCGAGTAGACGCCCGCGTGGATCATCGTGGGATGGATGCCGCGATCGCGCTCGGCGAAGCGCTTGGCGAACGCGCGCGTCTTGTCGTTCATGTCCCAGTAGAACGTCTCGGTCAGGATCAGACCCTGCGCGGTCGGCAGGCCGAGCGCGTGCACGTCGGTGATGAAGACCAGCAGCCCGGCGAAGTTCTGGCCGCCGCGCACGATGCCGAACTCCGAGCCCTGCTTGATGGCGTTGGTGGTGTCGCCGCCGGCGTTGGCGAGACCGATGATCTTGGCCTTGGAGGCCTGCGCCTGCAGCAGGAAGGAGGAGAAGTCCTGGGTGTTCAGCGGGTGGCGCACCTTGCCGAGCACCTTGCCGCCGGCCTTGGTGACGACGGCCTCGGTGTCACGCTCGAGGGCGTGGCCGAACGCGTAGTCGGCGGTGAGGAAGAACCACGTGTCGCCGCCGGTCTTCACGATGGCGTTGCCGGTGCCGTTGGCCAGCGCCCACGTGTCGTAGGTCCAGTGGATGGTGTTGGGCGAGCACGCCTTGCCGGTGAGGTCGGCCGTGGCCGCGCCCGAGACCAGCAGCGCCTTGCCCTTGTCCCTGGCGATCTGGTTCAGCGCCAGCGCGACGCCGGAGTTCGGCACGTCGACGATGACGTCCACCTTGTCGGCGTCGAACCACTGGCGGGCGATCTGCGAGCCCACGTCCGGCTTGTTCTGGTGGTCGGCGGAGACGATCTCCACCTTCAGCCCCTTCTTCTCGGCGCCGTAATCCTCCACCGCCATGCGGGCCGCCACCACGGAGCCCTGGCCGGCGAGGTCGGCGTAGAGGCTCGACTGGTCGTTGAGCACGCCGATCTTGATGACGCCGTCCGACATCTGGGCGGCGGCGGGACCGGCCGCCACGAGGGCGACGAGGCCGAGGACGAGCATTCGTGCGATGCGCATGCGCTGGCTCCTTCGTGTGAGAGTGCGGGTAATCCCGAAACTATACTCCAAGGTATTCGTGCAGCCTGTCCATGCTGGCGGCGAGCGCCGCGTTGGGGATCATGTCCACCACCCGCCCGTGCTCCACGACGTAATGGCGGTCGGCCACGGTGGCGGCGAAGTGGAAGTTCTGCTCGACGAGCAGGATCGTGAAGCCGTCGCCCTTGAGCCGCTCGATGGTGCGGCCGATCTGCTGGACGATGACGGGCGCCAGCCCCTCGGTGGGCTCGTCGAGCAGCAGCAGGCGCGCGCCCGTCCGCAAGATGCGGCCGATGGCGAGCATCTGCTGCTCGCCGCCGGAGAGCTTGGTGCCCTGGCTGCGCAGCCGCTCCTTCAGGTTGGGAAAGAGCTCGAAGATCGCCCCCACGCCGAGGCCGCCCGGCTTCACCACCGGCGGCAGCACCAGGTTCTCCTCCACGTTGAGGCTGGCGAAGATGCCGCGCTCCTCCGGACAGAAGGCGATGCCGCGGCGGGCGATCACGTTGGAGGGCAGGGCGATCAGCTCGTCGCCGGCCAGGCGCACGGAGCCGGTCCGCCGGCGCACGATGCCCATGATGGCCTTCAGCGTGGTGCTCTTGCCCGCCCCGTTGCGCCCGAGCAGCGTGACGACCTCGCCCGGCCGCACGTCGAAGGCCACGCCGTGCAGGATGTGCGACTCGCCGTACCAGGCGTGAAGATCGCGCACGGCCAGCAGCGGCTCAGGCATGCGCGCTCCCCATGTAGGCCTGGATGACGTCGGGATTGCGCGAGACGGTCGAATAATCGCCCTCGGCCAGCACCTCACCGCGCGCGAGCACGGTGATGGTGTCGGAGAGGCTCTGCACCACGCCGAGGTTGTGCTCGACCATCAGCACCGTCCGGTTGACGGCGACCTTCTTGATCAGTGCCGAGATGCGCGCCACGTCCTCGTGGGCCATGCCGGCGGTCGGCTCGTCCAGCAGCATCATCTCGGGCTCCAGCGCGAGCGTGGTGGCGATCTCCAGCGCGCGCTTGCGGCCATACGGCAGCTCGACGGCGGCCGTGGCCGCGAAGGCCGTGAGCCCGACGGCGTCCAGCAGCTCGCGCGCGCGGCCGTTGAGCCCATCCAGCACGCGCTCGGAGCGCCAGAAATCGAAGGAGGCGCCGCGCCGCCGCTGGAGCGCGATGCGCACGTTCTCGAGCACCGTGAGGTGCGGAAACACCGCGGAGATCTGGAAGGAGCGCACGAGGCCCAGGCGCGCGATGTCGGCCGGACGGCTGCCGGTGATGTCACGCCCGTTGAACATGATGCGGCCGGCCGTCGGCGTCAGGAAGTGCGTGAGCAGGTTGAAGCACGTCGTCTTGCCGGCGCCGTTGGGGCCGATCAGCGCGTGGATGCTGGAGCGCCGCACCCGCAGGTCCACGTTCTTGACGGCGACGAAGCCGCGGAACTCCTTGGTGAGCCCGCGCGTCTCGAGGATGGTGCTATCTGTAGCGGAGCCGCCAGCACGGGTCATTTCGTGGGTGGCCTGCGCGAGAAGGTGATCGGCTCCGTTCTTCCCTCGAGCCACGCGCGGTTGGCTTCGGCGGTCTCCCATGAGGCCAGGCACTCGAGCTCGGCGGCCATGACGTCCTCCACGGCGGCGCGCGGATCGCGGTGGAAGGACTCGTGGAGCAGCCGCTTGATGTGGGCGTTCGCCGTCGGCGCCTGCTGCCGCAGGCGCTCGATGATCGAGGCGAGCGCGGCGTCCACCTCGGCCGCCGGACACACCCAGCTCACCAGGCCCATGGCCAGCGCGGCGGCGGGCGTCACGTGGTCGTTCAGCAGCGCCAGCTCCTTCGCGCGCGCGAGCCCGATGAGACGCGCCAGCCGCAGCACGGCGCCGTCGGGGATGATGCCGTGGCGCGAGGCGCCGAGGCCGAGCACGGCATCGTCGGTGGCCAGGCGCAGATCGCAGGCGAGGCCGATCTGCAGGCCGCCGCCGATCGAGTAGCCGTGCAGCACGCCCAGGGTGACCTTCGGCATGTCCTCCAGCCCGTTGAGCGCGCGCACCCAGGCTCGGTGAAACGCCTCGCCGATGGAACCGCCGGCCAGCGCCGTGCGATCCATCCCCGAGCAGAACGCGGCGCCGGCGCCGCGCACGACGACCAGCGTCACGTCGGGATCGGCGGCCGCCGTGTCCACGCGGTCGGCCAGCGCCGCCACCAGCGGCGTGTCGAGCGCGTTGAGGACGGCGGGCCGGTCCAGCGTGATCCAGGCCACGCCGTCGGTGAGGCGATAACTCACGGGCAATGCGGTCATCGATTGTGAACGAGTCGGCGGAGGTTGTACGATCGCAACCGAGTGCTGCGTAACGTACCATCGCCAAGGAGGGCGTGTCCATGTCATCCATCAGCCGGCGTCGTTTTCTCCTGAGCGCTTCTGGCGCGGCGGTCGCCGGCGCGCTGGCGCCCGCCGTGCGAGCGCAGACGTCCGTGAAGATCGGCACCGCCGTCCTCGGCGATTACGCGCTGGCCGGCCCCTTCATCGTCGCCGTCGAGAAGGGCTTCTTCCGGATGGAAAACCTCAACGTGGAGTTCGTGCCGTTCCAGGGCGGCCCCAACCTGGTCAAGGCCGTCATCGCCGGCGAGGTGCTGCTGGGCGCCGCCGGCTCCACCGACATCCTCGTGTTCCGCGAGGCGGGCATGCCGCTCAAGATGGTGGCCACCCACACCGAGGGCAACCACTTCACGTTCAACGTCGCGCCCGACGTCGGCAACGTCGCCGAGCTCAAGGGCAAGTCGATCGGCGTCACCTCCGTCGGCGCCACCACGTGGGTGTTCGCGCGCATGGTGGCCAAGGCGCAGGGCTGGGATCCCGACCGCGACGTCAAGATCGTCGGCCTCGGCGGCCTCAACGCGCAGCTCGCCGCGCTGTCCCGCAAGGAGATCCACGCATTCGTGTGGGGCGACGGCGGCGCCGTCACCCAGCTCGCCGGCAAGTCAAAGGTGCTCATGCGCCTGGACAAGGTCACCCCGCGCTGGATCAGCCAGGTGCAGTACGTGTCGGAGGACGGCATCAAGAAGCAGGGCGACGACATCCGCAAGGCGATGAAGGGCATCTTCAGCGCGATCAAGTTCATGACCGAGCACACCAGCGACGCCGCCGAGATCGTGGCCAAGAAGATCGGCTGGAGCCCGGAGGCCGTGCTGGCCGCCCACAAGATCTCGGGCGGCCTCATGTCGCACGACGGCACCGTCAGCATGGAAGCGCTCCGCTCGATGCAGGACACGCTGCTCGAGTACGCCGTCATCAAGAAACGCCTGCCCGTCGAGGAGCACGTGGCCCGCGAGTTCGCGCCGGTGAAGCTCGGCGGATGACCGCCCGGGCGTGGGTGCTCACCGCGCTGCTGCTGGCGGCGCCGGGGATCGCTCACGCCCAGATCTTCGTCGCCGACAAGTCGGCGCCCGCCTTCACGCTGGGCCCGCTGTTCGTCCGCGCCAGCGTCGATCCCAAGCTGGGCCCGGTGCAGGTCGACATCAGCTTCTCGGTGGTGGTGCCGCCGAACGCCGCCGGGGCGGGCCTCGAGCAGGATCTCTACCTGCTGTGGCCCGGCGAGGTGCTGCCCGATCCGAAGCTCGGCGCCACCGTGCCCGCGCTTGAAAAGGACCTCACCGAGCGCGGCTTCACCGTGATCGGCGGCGGCCGCCTCGCCCTCACCGCGCGCAACCTCTACCAGGTCAGCGGCGAGCACACGTCCGAGTCGCTGCCGGGCGGCGCGCCCTTCGTGACGTTCGTGCGCGAGGGCGGCGCGCTCGGGCTGAGCTCGCCGGCCTCGTGGATCCGCATCCCCTGGAACCCCAGGTTCACCAACCGCGTGTACATCATCAACCTGGCGATGACGGCCAAGGGGCTGATCAAGCCCAAGCCGGGCACGTGGTTCGAGAAGACCTTCTGGGGCCCCCGCTATCGGCTGGTGCTGTCGTTCAACGAGATCCGCCACCGCGCGGTGTTCCCGATGTACTTCCAGCACCGCGACCGCATCGTGAAGCTGGCGGAGGATCCCGCCCAGCTCATCGTCAACTTCGCGGAGGCCGATCGGCTCAAGATCGACGAGCTGTTCCCGCAGTCGGCGCGCCGGCAGCTCAGCGAGACGCTGGAGAAGACCGACACCGTCTCGCTCTTCCTCGACCGCTCCGAGGGCCTGCAGCCGCAGGTCCTCACCGTGCAGTTCGGCTACTTCAGCGGGCTGCAGTCGTGGGCGCCGCTGCTGATCCCCGCCCTCTTCTTCGCGCTCGGCAACGGCGCCGGCGTCGTGGTGCGCAACGTGGCCGAGCGGCTGAGCAAGCGATGGGCGGGGCGCGTGCAGTTCGGCAGCGTGAAGGAGAGCCCGAAGGTGAAGACGAGCGGCGTGGTGGCCGGGCCCGACACGCTACGCCGGATCGTGCCGGGACGTACGACGCACGAGGAGGTGTTGCGGCTGTTCGGGAACGACGTCGAGGAGCACTCGCGCCTGACGGCGCCCGACCAGAAGACGCTGGTCTACCGCGGACGGCGGCTGGTGCCCCAGCGGCGCCGGGCGCTGGGCTTCCTGGCCACCGTCGAGCACTGGGACGCCGAGGAGCACGAGGTCACCATCGACCTCGAGCGCGACGTCGTCCGCGACGTGCAGGCCCGCGTGCGGCGCTCGCGCCTCAGCGCGCCCGAGCCCGCGTGAAGGTGGCCGTCTCCGGCAGCCGCGACAGCACGTAGGGCGTCACCGTGACGTGCTCGCAGCAGGTCAGGCAGTAGAAGTCGAGCTCGAGCCCCGCCCGGCCGCCCATGAAGTCCATGCGGCTCGCGCAGCGGGCGTGATGCAGATCACCGTCGGGCGAGCGGAACACCGTCGCCACGGGCGGCATCATCGCGCGGCTCGTCGTGGGCGCCACCTTCGTCGTCGTTGCCACGGCCATGTCCCCCTCCGCCTGTTTGAAACGCGGGCCCCGAATGGCCCCCGAACCGCCAAGCCCGCTCAGTGCCGCCAGAACGCGAACCAGCAGAGACCGACGCCACCGGCGAAGATCGTGAAGGCCACCGAGACGTAAGCTCCGAACTGGCTCCACGTGATCATGTCCGACCGCGTCCTCCGGGCCGGGACCAAGAGCAACGAGCGTTCCAAACTGACCAGGCGGTGAGGGCTCAGAATTCCGGGCAGATACGAACCGGTCTCGGGGTTTGACCGGTCAATTTCGAGGCGCGCCGGGAGACCTTCCGGGCAATAAGTGACCGAATGTGTCACTGGTCATGGGGAGCCGGCCCGGCTCCACCGGGGCAGCCCGAACATCAGGAAAGATCCGGGGGCCATCTGATGGCCCCCCAGCTCATTAGCCGCGCCAGTGGGAGAGGCGGTCGTTGAGGACGTCGAGGGCGAGGACGATGGCGATCGAGGCGGCGGAGACGAGGGCCGTGGCGGCGAAGAGCTCGGGGGCCTGAAAGCCGTTGGCGAGCGAGCCCATCACGTGACCCATGCCGCGCACGCCGGCGAACATCTCGACGATCAGCACGCCGAGCAGGCAGAAGACCACACCCAGCCGCATGCCGGCCAGCACCGTGGGCACGATGGCCGGCAACAGGACCTTCCAGTAGAGCTGCCAGGTGGACGCACCGAAGGCACGAGCCACGGTGACCAGCGTGCGATCCACGTCGCGGACGCCGCCCATCACCAGCACGAGGATGGGGAAGAAGCCGTGGATCGTGCCGTAGACGATCGCCGGCGCGGTGCCGAAGCCGAGGATGAGAACGATCCACGGCAGCACGAGGATCTTCGGCATCCCGTACACGGCCACGACGAACGGGCTCAGCACCTCGCGCAGCGCCCGCACGGAGCCGATGGCGACGCCGAACGCCACGCCGAAGACGA
>Ga0066709_100002172_pt1 | contig 14017 bp, 16 predicted proteins | sample GraSoiAngelo_158_FD_79665 | JGI IMG/M metagenome (GOLD analysis project Ga0066709, IMG submission 79665) | Grasslands soil microbial communities from the Angelo Coastal Reserve, California, USA - 14_1009_16_30cm | ecosystem: Environmental > Terrestrial > Soil > Grasslands | place: USA...
CCGCTCGAGTCAAGGCGTCGCGGGCCACGGGGCCTGCCAGGTCGAGATCGGGCCCGACCGGGCCAGCAGGTGAAACCCCTGCCGTCGCAGCATCGCCTCGGCGGCGGCGGGGCAGCGGTCGCCGACGTAGTTCGCGCGCTTGTAGATCCCGCGGTGGATCGCGACGAAGCGAATGTACGTGGGGACGTCGCCCACGCCGCAGCTGAGGCCGTGGTGCCGCTTCGCCCAGCCGTCCGCGGTCTGCGGCGCCGTCGTCGAGTACCCCTCCGGCCGCTTGCGCGGCGACTGGATCGCGTACGCGAGGTAGACGCTGCCGAGGTCGATGTCCGGGCGGAAGATGGGCAGCTCGAGAAGCGTTCCCGGTCCCTTGATCGCGTCGTAGGTGCTGTCGTTCGTGTAGGCCGCCGTTGCGTCGAAGATGCGGACGTGGAGGTCGGCGGCCAGCCCCACGGCCAGCACCGCGACGAGCCCGACGTGCCGGAGTCGCGTCGCCGCGTAGGCGACGAGCGCGGCGATGGCGAGGCACGCGATCGGCATCAGGCGCTCGGGTACCCGCGGATAGCGCAGTGGCCGGAAATGGTGCCATGCGGTCTCGTAGCCGGGTAGATGCGTGCCGAGCGCGAGCAGCATCGGGAGGACCGCTGCGACGCCGAGAAGCGTCGCGAGCTTGCTTCGCCCCGCCCTCCACGTGACAACGATCCCCGCGAGCGCGATCAGCGGTGTCACCCAGCCGATGAACACGAACTGTTCGACGCCGCTCCCGTTCGAGCGGGTGAAGAAGTCGGCGACCGTCGCGGAGTAGTGCCGAACCGACCCGATCGAGCGTCCGCCGGAGAGGATCGACGTCGCGATCACGAGGTGCTGTACGAGCTCGCCCGCGGTGATCGCGAGGAGGACGCCGCCAAGTGCGTACACGCGCCCCCTCCACCGCGGCAGCCGCACCCAGGCGTCGGCCGCGAAGAGCGGGATCGCCCCGAGCGCGAGATGGACCTGACCGGAGAGCGGGATCGCGGTGAGGGCGAGTGCGGCCAGCGCGAAGCGCCGCCGTTCGAGTGCGAGCAGCATCGCCGGCAGAAGGAAGGAGATCTGCCCGAGGAGATGGCCGGTGCTCTGCTGGATCCGGTACGGGGCAAGCGCGAAGAGCACCCCGCCCAGCACGGCAGGCCCGCGCCGCAGGCCGAGCGACCGCAGCCACCAGCACGTGAAGCCGCCGGCCGCGAGGAACGTCAGGAGGAGCACGAGGTTGTATGCCCACGGCAGCCCGAATGCGCGCTCCAGCGGCCAGAACGGCACTCCGAGCAGCCAGCCCTGGGGGTTCGGCCGCACGTCCGACTCGGTCTGGAAGGAGTACGGGTCGACGAACGGGTTGCGCCCGTGCTCGAGCTGATGCCCCGGCAGCCAGTAGTTCCACACGAGCTGCAGGTAGTCGCCCGACTGCTGCTCGCCGTAGTCGGGCGCGGGTCCGGCAAGGAAGTTGCCGTTCACATGCCGCACGGCCGGCCACGTGGCGACCACGAAGCATGCGAAGGAGACTGCTAGGGCGACGAGGACGAAGCGGCCGCGATCGCTGCGTCGATATCCGGCATCTCGCTGCCCAGCATCCATGCGGCCCGCACCGTACCGTCCGCGAGGAGGAAGGCGCTTCTGGCCGCCACGCGCATCTCGTTCACCTCCACTTCGACGTCGAACCCGCGGGTCGCTTCGCCCTCCCAGTCGGAGAGCATCGGCACCATGTCGTGCACGCCGAGAGCCTCCACCCACGAACGGTGCGACCACGGGGAGTCCATCGAGATCGCGACGGGACGGATGCCTGCGGCCCCGAGGTCGTCTCTCCTGTCACGCAGGAGCATGAGCTCGTTCGTTCAGGTGGGCGACCAGTCCCAGAGGTAGAAACAGAGGAGGACGAGCCCGTCGCCGAGCGCCTCCAAGAGCGGTGCCGAGCGTTCGCGGGGCGCCGTCCAGACTCGTGCTTCCGGTACGCGATCCCCGACGGCCAGCATCGGGTCGAGGGTACTACGGTGCCCAGCCCTCGACCCGAGGAAACGGCTGCGACCGGAACTGCGACGACACATTGGACACCGCGGTGATCTTGCGCCCGTCGGCGCGGACGAACACCCACTGGTCCGCCTCCGGAAGGCCGATCAGGAGCCAGCGGCCGTCCGGCGACCAGGTCAGACCACGGAGCTCGCCCGCCGTGCTGAAGATCACCCGCGCTCCCAGCATGACCTGGCTCACCTCGCCCGGCCTGCGGATGAGCGCGATCTGGTGCGTGCCCGGCCGGAAAGCGGCGTCGACGACGCGCTCTGCTCGCACCGCGAGTGGTCTGGCGCTTCGTGGGCCGAAGAGGACGAGCTTGTCGGCCGTGACGAGCATGAGCCTCTTCCCGTCGCTCGACCACTCGAGCAGCCGCGGCTGCCGGTAGGGAGCGGAGCGTGGTGGGCGCGACCAGAAGTCGGCGCCACGGACCGTGTCGTAGGCATAGACGCGCCCGTGCGTGTTCGCGTACGCGAGGACGAAGCCCTTGCCCGGGCGCCACGCGGGCGCGATCCGCGCCCCCGCGGGCAGCCCGCCCGCGTCGAGATCGCCGCGGCCGTCGCCTCCGACGACGTGCAGTCGGCTCGTCGTCAGGTAGGCGATTCTCGTGTCCGTCTTGGTCCCGGCCCAGCGGGGAAACAGCACCGCGGGCCGCGCCAGCGACCAGCGCTCTTCACCGGTCGGGGTCAGCGCATAGAGCGCATTGCGGCGTGTCGCCACGACGTAGCGTCCGTGCGGCGACCACGACGCCGAGGCATAGCTGCCGAGTCGCCGCTTCGAGCCGTCGTCCTGCACGACCCAGACCCCTCCGCCCGATGCGACGAGAAGCCTGCCGCTCGTGGGCAGCGAGAACAGCGCCGGTTGCGCCTTCTCGACGCCGACGGTCGAGCGGATGGCGTGGAGGACCGCGCGGCCGGGGGACGAGGCCGCGGCTGCGACGATCGCACCGGCGACGGCCAGCGCCACGACCGGAACGAGGCGGCGCGGGCGTGACGGCGGTGCCGGCACCCGCTCCGCGAACGCGGCAGAGACGAGTTGCCACGCCCGCTCGCGCGCGTCGTGCTCGTCCGGGATCTCCACATGCTCCAGCTCCCTCTTCACCGCATGTCCTCCGCCAGCGCATCGAGGCCGCGCCGCAGCCTCGAGTTGACGGTGCCGCGCGGCAGGTCGAGCAGCCGGGCGATCTCGCCAGGCGTGTACTCGAGGAGGTAGCGCAGGACGATCACGGCACGGTGCTCGGGCGAGAGAGTTTGCAGCGCCGCCACGATCGAGCGGTCGAGCGGCGATTCCTCTTCCGGCGCGGCGTGGAGCTCGTCGAGCTCCGCTTCCCGCCGCAGGGTTCGCGCCCGAGCGTGGTCGATTGCCCGGTTGACCACGATGCGGTGCAGCCACGGCCCGAAAGGACGCCGCCGGTCGAACCGGTCGAGCGAGCGCACGGCTGCCAGGAATGCCTCCTGAGCGATGTCCTCCGCCGCCTGCGCGTCGTGGACGACAAGGTACGCCGCGCGGAAGGCACGCGGCCAGAAGGCGCGGAAGAGCGCCTCGAGGTCCGAGGCCGATCCGGCCCGGGCACCCCGAACCCAGGCGCGCTCATCCCGTCCTGCCGGCGCCACCGGAGGACCATACGGCCGCGATGGACGCGGAGGTCCATGCTCCGAATACGGGTACCGTCACTCTTCAGGTCCCGGGAACCGAATCGGCTCGACCGGTGTAGGAGGGCCAGCGATACGAGGAGGAGAGATGAAGCGTTTCCGCGTGACCGCAGCTGTCGTCGCCGTCGCGGCCGGTGCCCTCGTCGTCGGTGCCGCGACCGCGGCGGGGCCGTCGCCCGGCACGGTCAACGGCTTCGGAGGAGTGACGTCCGCCAACGGGCTCGTGCGGTTCGTCGCCGTGACCAGCACGCGCGACACGGTGCTCGAGAAGATCGATACTCGGTCGGGCCGAGTCCTGCGGTTCGGTTCGATCCGCGGGTCGTACGGCATCCCGCTCGCGGCGTTCGACGGCACCACGACGGGGTTGACCCACGACGGTAAGGCGATCGTGCTCTCGACCTTCCCCGGCCAGGGCATCTTCACGCGGTTCGCCGTCTTCGACACGGCCAAGCTCCAGATCCGCGATCAGATCTTGCTTCGCGGCACGTGGTCGCTCGACGCCCTCTCACCGGACGGAGCCACGCTGTTCCTGATCCAGTACCTGTCGACGCAGGACACGATCAATTACCGCGTCCGCGCCTACGACCTCAAGGCGGACAAGCTCATCGCCGGCGCGATCGTGGACAAGAGCGACCCGGAGGCGATGACCGGCCTCCCGATGACCCGCGTATCGGCCGCAGACGCGACCTGGGCGTACACGCTCTACAGCCGCGATGCGAGCTACGGCGACGGCAAGAGCAGCGCCTTCATCCACGCTCTCGACACGACACACCGTGCCGCCGTCTGTATCGACCTTCCCTGGACGGTCGGGCCCGACGCGCTGTCGCACGTGCGGATGAGCCTCGCGCCGGAAGGCCTTGTGCTCACGCAGCACGGGGTCGGGAAACTCGCGGTCGTCAACCTCGAGAACTTCAAGGTGCAGACGTTCCGGTCTCCGGTCGGGGCTCCGTAGCCCTCAGCTTCAACGCCAGGAAGTAGAGCCCCACGCGCCGTGGCAGCAGGCCGTGGGGCTCGTACTTCTGGCGGAAGACATGCCATTCCACTGACATTCCGAGAGCTTCGAGTCGACGCCGATAGTGCGCTGCGAGCTCGGTGAGCGGTATCTCCCGCGGGTCGGCGACACCGTAGAACGAGCGGCGCCGCGCGAGTTGTGGCTCGTCGAAGAGGTTCGGATACCGTGCTCGCGTGACGGGATCGTCGCCCGAGCAGACGAGGAGAACGAGCATCGAGTCGTCCGAGAGGACACGCGCGACGTCCGGGAAGAGGTCGAAATGCTCACAGCGCCCGTCGCCGAAGCAGCCGACCGGGTTGTCGACGACGACGAGGTCGAAACGCGACAGAGTTCTCTTGATCTCGGCGAACGAATCCGTTATCCGGACGGTCGCCGTGGGAAGGTTCCGGCGCAATGCGGGCTCGAGCGACGGATCGATCTCCCAGACCTCCACGCTGCGGACGAGTGGCGCGTAATGCTTGGTCAGGCGCTCACCGGTGCACCCGAAGACCTCCAGCGCGCGGAACTGCTCGACGGACGCCCCGCGCCGTGATCCCTCGGCGAGAATGCGCTGTATCGGCAGGAGCCCGAGACGGCTCGCCGTTGCACGCCACATCTGCCCGGGTCGCAGTCTCGACCCGGACGAGTCGGTCACGCGTGAACCGGCGTCGGCTCCGTCGCGTTCGCGATCTCCTCGACGACCTCGACGATGTCGCGGTTCGCGTTGAAGATGCGAAGCTGACGGTCGGCGCCGTTGCCGCGGTCGAGGATCGCCCGTATCCCGTCGAGCTCGCGCTCCGATCCGAGCTCACGCGCGTGCGGCTCGATCTCTCGTAGCGTCCGCCGGACCAGCTGCGCAACGGGAACGCGGTTGCGGCGGCCCGTGGCGAGATCCATGATCGGCGCCTCGAGCCCGTAGCGGGCCGCCAGCCACTTGTTCTCGCTCGTCAGGATGCGGTGGTACGAGGGCAGCACCTCGCCGGCGTCGTGCCGCTCGGCGAGCTGCTTGACCATCGCCTGGCAGTAGGCCGCGATGGCGACGGCATCCTCCATCATCGTGACCGCGTCGCACACCCGGATCTCGATCGTGCCGAGACGCGGATGGGGGCGGATGTCCCACCAGATGTGCGTGTAGTCGGCGATGCAACCTGTGCGCTCGAGCTGCCCGACGACCTGCGCGTAGTCGGCGTAGTCCTGAAACCGCGGCGGCGGGCCTGAGCGGGGGAACGCGGCGAAGACCATCTGCCGGCTCGACGAGAGCCCGGTTGCCTCGCCGCGCCAGAACGGCGAGCTCGCGGACAGGGCGAGGAGTGGCGCGAGCTGCGGCAGCAGCCCGTTGACGATCCGGATTGCCTTGTCCGGTTCGTCGACCGCGACGTGGATGTGCATGCCGAAGATGAGCTCGCGCCGGGCCACGTACTGGAGCTGGTCGACGAGCGCCCGGTAGCGGTCTCTGGCAGTGATCCGCTGGCGCTCGAACAGGCTGAACGGGTGCGTGCCCGCGGAGCCGACGCGCAGCCCCTTCGAGCGTGCCACGCCGCAGACGTATCCGCGGAGCTTGCAGAGCTCCTCGTGTACGTCGGCCGCGGTGCGGCAGACGGGTGTGGCGATCTCGAGCACCGACTGCATCAGCTCGGCGTTCACCTGCGACTCGAGCTCGTGACCCTTGACCGCCGCGAGCACCGTGTCGATGTGCTGGACGAGGTCGAAGGACTCTCCGTCGAGGATCATGTACTCCTCCTCGACACCGAGCGTGTACGGGTCGCCGGCGCCGAAGCGATGGTCGAGCACGCTGCCGGCGTAGAAGGCTCCTTTGCCCGTAATCGACGACGGGATGAGCTGACCGTCACTCACGGCAGCGACGCCTCGGCTTCGATCTCGACCTTCCAGGCCGGGTCGAGCAGCTGCGTGACGACCGCCGTCGAGGCCGGCCGGATCTCGCCGAAGATCTCGCCGTGCGCGCGGGCGACCTCTTTGTAGTGCTCGCGGTCGGTGACGTAGATGCGGGTTCGCACGACATCGGCGAAGCCGCTGCCGGCGCGACCGAGCGCCTCGCCGATGATCTCGAGGCACAGCTTTGCCTGCTCGTACGCGCCGTCGGGCGGCGGTGAGCCGTCGGCTGGGATGGGCGCGGTGCCCGCGACGTAGACGGTCGTGCCGTCGACGACGGCGCGCGAGAATCCGACGACCGGCTCGTACGGCGAGTGTCCCGAGATGAGGCGTCGCTGCATCGGAGGACTCTAGTATCGCCGGGCGTGCAGGCACTTTTCCAGATCGACGGCTGGGACGTGCCCTTCGCGGCGGCGGGCGTGACGCGCGCCGACGGGGTCGTTGCGACCCGCGGAGATGCCTCCCACGCTGTCCGGCTCGCCTCGGTGTCCAAGCCCGTCACGGCCCTCGCCGTCCTCGTCGCCGCGGAGGAAGGGGTCGTCGACCTCGACGAGCCGGCCGGGCCGCCGGGCTCGACCGTGCGCCACCTCCTAGCGCATGCGTCCGGCCTCCCGTTCGAGGGAGCGACGCCGATCGGCCCGCCGGGACGCCGGCGCATCTATTCGAACGAGGGCTTCCGCGTCCTCGGCGAGCACCTGGCGATGCGTGCGGAGATGCCGTTCGCGCAGTATGTGCGCGCCGCCGTGTGCGAGCCGCTCGGCCTGGCCCTCGATCCGGAGGGGCATCCCGGTGCCGGCATGCACGCGAGCCTGGACGACGTGCTCGCCTTCGGTCGCGAGCTTCTCGCCCCGACGCTCGTGGCGCCCGAGACGCACGACGAGATGGTCGCGGTGCAGTTCCCGGGACTTGACGGCGTGCTGCCGGACTTCGGGCGCTTCAAGCCGCTCGACTGGGGACTCGGCGTCGAGCTGAAGGGCGACAAGGCGCCCCACTGGTCGGGCTCGCGAACGACACCGGGGACGTTCGGCCACTTCGGCGGCAGCGGCACGTTCATCTGGGTCGATCCCGAGCTCGGCGCCGCCTGCGCGGCGTTGACGACGAGGGAGTTCGGCGAGTGGGCGAAGGAGGCGTGGCCCCGCCTCTCCGACGCAGTGTACGCCGAGCTCGCCCCGTAGAGTCCGGCCACATGATCGACCCCGACGTCGCCGCTGTCCTGCTGACCTTCGGCGTCGCGGGGCTGCTCGCGCTCGGGGCGCTGCCGGCAGCCGTCCGCCGCCGCCGCGCGCTGGAGCGCGCCTGCGTAAGGTGCGGCCGCCGCGTTCTGCTCGGGGAGAGGACCTGCGATTGCGGGGACTGACGCGCCTGGCTCCGGAGCGCCCGACTAGGCGTGACCTGGCGACGCTCGGCGTCTACGTGCTGAGCGGTGCCGTCTACATCGCGATCGGCGTCGCCGTCACGGACTTCCTGCTCTCGTTCTGGGTCGCGGTGGCCTTCCTGCTCGTGAGTGCTTGGCTCGTGCCCGCGGCGATCAGGCGGCTCCTGTGAGCTGGGCTGCTCACGACTTGGAGCCGTATGGGCTGCAGAGACATTTGCGGCTGAAGGCCGCCTTCGTGCCGCTGCTGATCGGCTCGTACTCGCCGGACATGATGACCAAGTGGTTCGTGTACGGGATCCACATCGGCGGCTGGGATCTGAAGGCGTCGAATCCGGTGCAGTTCCATCGCGGCTGGCCGGGTTTTGGCTTCACGCACTCGCTGCTCTACGGCGTCGTGATCGCCCTGATCCTGTGGAAGGGGTTCGGCAGCAAGTCGTGGGGCCTCGGCTTCCTGATCGGCCAGTGGGCGCACGCGCTCACGGACACCGGCGACACCGTCGGCACGATGCTGCTGTTCCCGTGGACTTTCCACGTCCACCTGAACGCCTGGGCGTACGCCGGCCAGACGGGGCGCATCACCGATGCCGCGGCCTACTTCAGCGGCCTCGGTGGGATGTGGGACGCCGTCTGGATGGTCTACGGCCTCTACAGCTGGCGCGTGCTGACCGGGTCGTTCTTCGACGCGTACATCTATCCGGCCGACAAGTTCTGGCCGGCCCTCAACAGGGCGCTGCCGCGGGGTGCGCTGCTCGCCCTCTATCGGGCCGCGTTCTTCTACGGCACCTCACGCTGGATCGCGTGGACGATCTGGGCGCACGTCGTGCACCACTATCCCTACGACCTCAGCTGGGGCGGGCCGCACTGGGTGCACGCCGCCCGTCCCTAGTCGAATCGATCTCCGATCGATTCGACTAATCGTCCGCAAAGAGGGGTCGTAATAGTTCCTCAAACGTCTCGAGGTCGCAGCTCGCCACCGTGCAGGGCGTCACGGTCGTGATCGTCGCCGTGCGCGGGATGCCCATCGCGGCCGCGACCTCGCCGAACGTCTCGCCGGGCCGGAGGAGCCGCCGCGGCCCGAGCGACGACTGCGCGACTGCCGCCATCCCCGAGAGAAGCGCGTAGAAGCGGCGGTCGTCGTCCCCCTCGGCGATGATCGTCCGCCCAGGCGGGATCTCCTCCCGGCGCATCCGCTCGGCCAGCCTCGTCAGCGTCTCACCGGGGAGCGATGCGAGCAGGCCGATCCGCGAGAGCTCGGTCACCGATGCGGGGACGTGCCGTGGCACGCCGGTACGGTACCCGCCGATGACCTTCCGGCGATCCCGGCGAGATGCCCGAAGGGCCGACGTGGTCGGCCCTTCGCGACAGGGGGAGGGGTAGAGAGAAGCCTCTAGCCGGCGAGACCGAGGGAGCGCTCGATCGCGCCCTTCGGCTGTGCGCCGATGACGGCGGCAGCCGGCTCGCCGTTCTTGAACAAGATCATCGTCGGGATCGAAGCGATGCCGTACCGGTCGGACAGCTCGCGCTCCTCGTCGATATTGACCTTGACCAGCTTGATCTCACCGTTTCGCTCCTCGGCGATCCGGTCGAGAACCGGCGAGACCGCGTGGCACGGTCCACACCACTCGGCCCAGAAGTCGACGAGGACGGGAGTTTCGCTCTGCAGAACCTCTTCGTCGAAGGTCTGCGTTGTGACTGCGGGTGCCATGGATTCCTTTCAATTCAGAGACTAACTGACGCATAAGTGTGAACGACGGAGCCGCTGAGATACTTCCCTAGAATCGGACGGATGTTCGCGCCCCTGCCGAAAGAGCCGGAATACGAGGCTCATGAGCTCGACGTCCTCGACCGCTGGGAGCGCGACCGCACGTTCGAGCGCCTCTGCGAGCTGAACGCGGAGGGGCCGCGCTTCAGCTTCGTCGACGGGCCGATCACGGCCAACAATCCGATGGGAGTCCACCACGCGTGGGGTCGCACACTGAAAGATGTCTTCCAGCGCTACAAGGCGTTACGCGGCTTTCGGCAGCGCTACCAGAACGGCTTCGACTGCCAGGGCCTGTGGGTCGAGGTCGAGGTCGAGAAGTCGCTCGGGATGAACTCGAAGCGCGAGATCGAGGAGTACGGGCTCGCGGAGTTCGCGAAGCGCTGCCGCGAGCGTGTCGCCAAGTACGCGGAGGTGATCACCGACCAGTCCAGGCGGCTCGGCATGTGGATGGACTGGGACAACGACTACTACACGTTCACCGACACGAACATCGAGTACATCTGGCGCTTCCTGAAGGCGGTGCAGGAGCGCGGCTGGTTGTACCAGGGGCACCGCTCGACCGTCTGGTGCCCGCGCTGCGGCACCTCGATCTCCCAGCACGAGCTCTTCGCCGGCGAGTACAAGGAGATCGAGCACCCGTCGCTGTTCGTCCGCTTCCCGCTGAAGGGGCGCGACGGCGAGGCGCTGGTCATCTGGACGACGACGCCGTGGACGCTTCCGGCAAACGTCGCGGCGGCCGTCAACCCGGACGCCCGGTACGGCCTCACGGACGACGGAGAGTGGTGGGCGGTGGCACGCAAGCAGGACGGCGCATTCGTGCGGACAGTCACGGGTGCCGAGCTCGTCGGCCTCGAGTACGAGGGACCGTTCGACCATGTCCCTGCGCAGGCGGGCGTCGTCCACACGGTGATCCCGTGGGCCGACGTCGCGCTCGACGAGGGCACGGGGATCGTTCACATCGCTCCCGGTGCCGGTGCGGAGGACTTCGAGCTCTCCCGTGTACACGATCTCGCCGTCCTCGCGCCGCTCGACGAGTCCGGTCGGATGGTCCCGGGCTTCGGCTTCGACGGCCTGTCGACGGATGACGTCGCCGTTCCCGTCATCGACGATCTCGCTGCCCGCGGCTTGCTCGTCGACTCCGGCCGGATCGTCCACCGCTATCCGACGTGCTGGCGTTGCGGCACGCCGCTCGTCTTCCGCGTCGTCGACGACTGGTTCATCTCCGCCGACGAGATCCGCAGCCCGATGCTCGAAGCGAACTCGAGGGTGGAGTGGACGCCGGCGTTCTACAGCAAGCGCATGGAGGACTGGCTCCGCAACATGGGCGACTGGAACATCTCGCGCAAGCGCTACTTCGGGCTGCCGCTCCCGTTCTACCCGTGCGACGACTGTGGGACGCTGACCGTGATCGGCTCGCGTCAGGAGCTCGAGGAGCGCGCTGTCTGCGGGCTCGATCAGCTGGAGGAGCTCCACCGGCCCTGGATCGACGAGGTCATGATCACGTGCTCAGGCTGCGGCAAAGAGGTGCGCCGCGTTCCCGAGGTCGGAGACGCCTGGCTCGATGCCGGCATCGTTCCGCTCTCGACGCTCGGATGGGAGAACCCGGAATGGGTCGAGCAGGGCTACGCGACCGGCGCGGGCCGTGGGCTCACGACCGCAGACCTGCCCGACCAGGCGTACTGGGAGGAGTGGTTCCCCGCCGACTGGATCTCGGAGATGCGTGAGCAGATCCGGCTCTGGTTCTACTCGATCTCCTTCATGTCGGTGACGATGATCGGGCGCTCGCCGTACCGGCGCGTGCTCACCTACGAGAAGCTGCTCGACGAGACCGGCCGCGAGATGCACCGCTCGTGGGGCAATGCGATCGGCGTCGACGAGGCGTTCGAGCGCATGGGCGCCGACGTCATGCGCTGGCAGTTCTGCGCGCAGCCTCCGAGTCAGAACCTCAAGTTCGGCTTCGGCCCGGCGCAGGAGATCAAGCGGCGTCTCCTGACGCTCTGGAACTCCGCTCGATTCTTCGTCGACTACGCGAACATCGCAGGGTTCGAGCCGCGGTACGGCGATCTCGCCGCCGGGCCCGTCGGTGAGCTCGAGCCCCTCGACCGCTGGCTCGTCGAGCGTACGCGCCTGCTCGTGACAGACACGACACGCGCCTACGAGAGCTGGCTCACGGTCGACGTCATCCGCGCCTTCGACGATTTCGTCGAGGATCTCTCCAACTGGTACATCCGGCGCTCCCGGCGGAGGTTCTGGGACGGCGACGAGGCTGCCCTGCGCACCCTCTGGCACGCGCTCGTAACCGGAGTGCGCGTCGTCTCGCCCCTGCTCCCGTTTCTGGCCGAGCACCTCTGGCACGAGCTCGTCGGCACGGTCGAAGGGGCGCCCGACTCGGTCTTCCTCGCCGGCTGGCCCGATGAGCAAGAGCCCGACCGAGCGCACCTCGACGAGGTGAGTCAGGTGCGTGCGGTCGTTGCCCTGGGACACCAGGCGCGCCAGGGTGTCTCGATCAAGGTGCGGCAGCCTCTGCGCCGGCTCGTCGTCGAGGGAGCGCCGCTCGCGGGAGCCCACCGGAAAGAGATCGCGGATGAGCTACGCGTGAAGGCTGTCGAGTTCGCGCAGGTCGATGCCACCGAGATCCGCGTCAAGCCGAACCTGCCCGTCCTTGGGCCCAAGCTCGGGAAGGAGCTCGGCGCGGTGCGCACGGCGCTCGCCTCCGGGGACTTCGAGGAGCTCGCTGAAGGGCGCTTCCGAGTGCTCGGCAACGAGCTCGGGCCGGACGAGGTGATCGTCGAGCGGACCGGCAAGGAGGGCTGGGCCGTTGCTGCCGGGGACGGCGTCACCGTCGCGCTCGACACCGCGCTCGACGACGAGCTCCTGCGTGAGGGACGGGTCAACGAGCTCGTTCATCATGTCAACACGATGCGTAAGGACGCCGGGCTCGAGCTCACCGACCGGATCGTGCTGACGATCCCGGAGGGTGACTCCGACCTTCTTGCCTCCGAGGAGTGGATCAAGGCGGAGACTCTCGCGGTCGAGCTACATGTCGAGGGGTCAGACCTTGGTCTGACCCGATTGTCACAACCGTAAAGGCGGGTCTGGCCGGAGGCCCGACCCCTAGCGGTCGTCGGCGGCGGCCAGCTCGAGCTCGCGGCGCAGCTCGACCGGCAGGCGGAACGTCACGTCCTCCTCCGCGAGCGAGAACGGCTCGATCGACTCGACGCCGCGGACGCGGAACCAGGCGCACGTCCGTTCGACGAGCTTCTCCGGCGCCGACGCGCCGGACGTGATCCCAGCCGTCTCGACGCCGTCGAGCCACGACTCGTCGATCTCGGTCTCGTCGTCGATCAGATGCGCTTCGACGCCGTTCGCGCGCGCCACCTCGACCAGGCGGTTCGAGTTGGACGAGTTGCGCGACCCGATCACGAGCAGGAGGTCGATCTCGCCGAGCATCTCCTTGACGGCCCACTGCCGGTTGGAGGTCGCGTAGCAGATGTCCTCCTTCTGCGGTCCCCGGATGTGGGGGAACCGCCGCCGCAGGGCCGCGATGATGTCGGCCGTCTCGTCGACGGACAGCGTGGTCTGCGTCGTGTAGGCGAGGTCGCCGGCGTCGGGTGGAAGCACGAGCGCCTCCGCTTCCTCGACGCTCTCCACGAGGATGGTCGAGTTGGGCGCCTCTCCCATCGTCCCGACCACCTCCTCGTGGCCGGCGTGGCCGATGAGGATGATCGTCAGCCCTTCGCGCGCGTAGCGGCGCGCCTGCGCGTGCACTTTCGTGACGAGCGGGCACGTGGCGTCGATGACGGTGTGCCGGAGGCGGGCCGAGTTCTCGTGCACGACCGGAGCCACGCCGTGCGCGGAGTAGACGACCGTTGCGCCGGCGGGTACCTCGGTCTCCTCGTCGACGAAGATGGCACCGCGTGCCTCGAGGTCGCGGACGACGTGGATGTTGTGGACGATCTGCTTGCGGACGTAGACCGGGGCGCCATAGTGCACGAGCGCCTTCTCGACCGTCTCGACCGCCCGCTCGACGCCCGCGCAGTAACCACGCGGCGACGCGAGGAGGACGCGTTGAACCATGTGCGCCAAGCGTAGCTGCGTCCGGCCTACGCCGCGGCCGGTCGCGTCCACCCGAGCGTGCGGCCGAGGAGCTCCTCGAGTCGCCGGTTGTGCGGCTCGAACATCCGTGCGAGGTGCTCGCGCGTCTCGGGAGCCATGGTCGTGTACTCACGGACACCGCGCAGCGGATAGCTCTGCGCCCGCCACTCTGGAATGCCGAGGAAGCGCGCGACCTGTCCCATCACTCCGACCGAGTC
>Ga0066709_100002173_pt1 | contig 14016 bp, 10 predicted proteins | sample GraSoiAngelo_158_FD_79665 | JGI IMG/M metagenome (GOLD analysis project Ga0066709, IMG submission 79665) | Grasslands soil microbial communities from the Angelo Coastal Reserve, California, USA - 14_1009_16_30cm | ecosystem: Environmental > Terrestrial > Soil > Grasslands | place: USA...
ATTCAAGCCGGCTACCTGGAGCCCAGGACGGATCCTGCTGTTGAGATGGCCCTGCAGGCCGAGCTGGCAGAGCTGCTTCCAGGCGGCTGGTTTTATGACCGACTCGCGATGAATTTGGCGATGCGGGCCGGCCATCGTACACTCCTCGCGTCCATCGAGCAGGCGTCAGCCTCGCGCGTAGCCCCCTTACTCCGACGAACGCGCGAATTGCTCGCGGGCGAGCTGCCGATCATCCTGAGTGGCGCCCTCGTGCTGCTGGTTGTGCTAGTGAGGCAGCGTGGCAGACTGGACGCCCTGAAAGTCGGGAAGGCTCCGCTCCCGCCTCTGTGGCGTGGACGGACTGGCCTGGTGGTGATGATTCGTGGGGGAGCGATCGGCGCGGTGCTGGCGCTCGGCTTACTGTTTCTTGAAATGGATAACCCGCTACTCAGGATCATGGCTCTGCCTGTGACCAACTTGCCGTTGCTCGTGTTGGCTTATCGCCATCTGTTGAAACCAACCGGCCTGGGGTTCGGAGGGGGCCTGGGCCTATGGCCGTCGTCGGCCGGCTGGGTCCGGTGTGGACTGGCCGTTCCGGCCGTGGTCGCGGTCGGACTGCTGGGTGAATGGGGGGTGAGCCTCGCGACTGATGCCCTGAGTCTGTCGAGTCACTGGACCGAATGGTTCGACAGCGACCTGGTCTGGGGGAGCAGTTCGGTGTTGGCGGTGAGTCTGCTGGAATATGTGGGTCTTGCTCCTGTGTTTGAAGAGATTGTTTTTCGCGGGCTGCTCTTTGCCACCCTTCGGCGAAAGTTCGGATGGGGTACGTCGGCCCTGATCAGCGGGATGATTTTTGCCATGGCTCATGGCTATGGTATGGTGGGGTTTGTCAGCGTGTTCTGGAGCGGGCTTCTTTGGGCATGGGCCTACGAAAAGACCGGTAGCTTGATTCCCGGCATAGTCGCCCATATGCTGAACAACCTCATGGTCTGCCTCACGGTCATCTGGCTGCTCCGCTTCTAGCAGACTGGTGAAAAAGGGGTTGACGGGGTGGCTGGGACGATCCCCGTGCTCCCGCACCGCGCACAATCGGAATGTGCCGGGTACCCATTGCTTCTCTGGTGCAACGGGTGATGACGGCCGCAGTAGGGATCATCCCAGCCACCCCGAGGTGTGCGAGGTTTGTGGCCGCGCCTGACTCTGTTTGGCCATCGACGACTGAGGGGAGCGTGGAATGTCCCTCTCACAGTTCCATCCGATCATTGCTGAGTGGTTCCGTGGCCGCTTCGGCTCACCCACTGACGTGCAGGCCAAGAGTTGGCCCGCCATTGCGTCCGGGACGGATGTCCTGATCGCCGCGCCAACCGGCTCCGGGAAAACGCTGGCCGCCTTTCTCTCCTGCATTGATTCCCTCTTCAAACACGCCCTCGCTGGCGAACTGGAAGACCGCACTCAGGTAGTCTACGTCTCGCCGCTGAAGGCGCTTAGCAACGACGTTCTGAAAAATCTGCAACAGCCCCTCGCTGAGATCGCGAATGCGGCGCTGGCAGCCGGATGGCTGATGCCCGAGATCCGCGTGACGGTCCGTACAGGCGACACGCCCGCGTGGGCTCGTCAGCAGATGCTCAGACGCCCGCCTCATATTCTGATCACGACCCCGGAATCGCTCTACCTGTTGCTCACGGCGGAGAAGAGTCGCCAGATTCTACGCGATGTGCGAACCGTGATCGTGGATGAAATCCACGCCGTGGCACCGAACAAGCGCGGCGCGCACTTGGCTCTGTCGCTGGAGCGACTTGACGCAGTGGCCGGCTCCACACCGGTTCGCATCGGCCTCTCTGCCACGCAACGACCGATCGAAACCATCGCGCGATTCCTGGTGGGAAATCGGGAAGCGGTCCCGGAGTCGGCCTTCATGCCCCTGCCCGCCGCAGGGCTTCGGCAGGCGGGTCACCCCTCCCGTCCGCCGGAGCTCTCCGCCAAAGGCTACGGCCCGCAGGCGGAAGCCTCTGGAGGTCGGGCACGCCTCACGGATCTCTGTCAGATCATCGACATCGGCCATCGCCGCAAGATGGACTTGGCGGTGGAGGTGCCAAAGGATGAGTTAGGTGCGGTGGCGACGAACGCGATTTGGAGTGACATCTATGACCGGGTGGCAGACCTCGTCCGCGAGCACCGATCCACCCTGGTCTTCGTCAATACCAGACGGCTAGCAGAACGGGTGGCCCATTATCTCGGCGAGCGGCTGCAACAGTTGGGGGGGCAGGTAGTGGCCGCCCACCACGGCAGTCTGTCCCGACAGATCCGCCTGTCGGCGGAGGAACGGCTGAGACGAGGACAGACACGCGTTGTGGTCGCGACTGCCTCCTTGGAACTCGGCATCGACGTGGGGACGGTGGATCTGGTCTGCCAGATCGGCTCGCCCCGCGCGATTGCCGTCTGTCTGCAACGGGTCGGGCGGTCTGGTCATTGGGTGGGCGCCTTGCCGAAAGGCCGGCTCTTTGCCACGACCCGCGATGAGCTGATCGAATGCGCAGCACTGGTCAGAGCGATCCGCGCCGGGACCCTGGATCGCATCGAGGTCCCATCCTCGCCACTGGACATCCTAGCCCAACAGATCGTGGCAGCAGCGGCCACCCAGGAGTGGCGAGAGGATGAACTGTTTGCCCTGTGCCGGCGCGCCTATCCCTATCATGACTTAGAACGACGGGAGTTTGATGCGGTCATCCGCATGCTGGCGGACGGCATTGCCACCAGCCGTGGTCGGGGCCATGCGTATCTCCATCACGATCGGATCAATAGGCGCATTCGCGCCAGACGGGGAGCCCGCCTCGCGGCGATTACCTCAGGAGGGGCGATCCCGGACACCGCCAATTATATCGTGGTTGCCGAGCCTGAGGGGACGATCGTCGGCTCAGTGGATGAAGACTTTGCGGTGGAAAGTCTGGCCGGAGATATCATTCTGTTGGGCAACTCGTCCTGGCGGATTCGCGGCGTGGAGACCGGGAGGGTCCGGGTGGAGGATGCCCACGGCGCACCGCCGACTATTCCCTTCTGGCGTGGTGAAGCCCCATCCCGCACAGCCGAGCTTTCTGCCGAAGTGGCCTCTCTCCGGGCGGATTTGGATCGACTTATTCCGAAGGAGGCAGTCCTGAACCCCGATTCTCACCTCACGCCTCACGCCTCACCCCTCACGTGGCTTCAAACGGAGTGCGGCCTGGACCGGCGGGGGGCCGAGCAGACTGTGGCTTATGTATCAGCTGGCCGCGCCGTCTTGGGAGCAGTGCCGACTCAGCAGACGATCTTTGCCGAACGGTTCTTCGACGAGGGCGGCGGGATGCAACTGGTCCTGCACGCGCCGTTCGGCGGGCGGCTCAACCGTGCGCTGGGGCTGGCGCTCAGAAAACGATTTTGTACGACGTTCGATGTCGAACTGCAGGCTGCCGCGACGGACGAGGGAGTCGTCATCTCCTTGGGCGAGCGGCACAGCTTCCCGCTCGATGCGGTCTTCGGATTCGTGCGGTCAGAGACCGTGCGTGAGGTGCTGACACAGGCCATCCTGGCTGCACCGATGTTTATGAGCCGTTGGCGCTGGAACGCCACGCGCGCGCTCGCCCTGCTCCGGTTTGCCAATGGGCAAAGGGTGCCCCCGCAGATCCAGCGCATGCGCGCGGAGGATCTGCTGGCCGCCGTGTTCCCTGCGGCGACGGCGTGCCAGGACAACCATCCAGGCGGAACGGGCTATCTAGCCACCCCTGATCATCCGCTAGTCCAAGAAACCATTCGCGACTGCCTCACAGAGGCCATGGATGTGGACGGGCTGGAAACGCTGCTCAGACGGATCGAGCAGGGAGCAGTCCAGTGCGTCGCGGTGGATACACCGATGCCGTCGCCCTTCTGTCATGAAATCCTGAATGCCAATCCCTATGCCTACCTGGATGACGCGCCGCTGGAAGAACGGCGCGCGCGAGCGGTGGAGATGCGCCGAAGCCTGCCGCCGGACCTGGCGGGCAACATCGGTGCGCTGGATCAGGCCGCGATTGCCGAAGTGGCGGAAGAGGCTTGGCCGGTCGTGCGAGACGCAGACGAGTTGCACGATGCCCTGCTCACCCTCACCTGGGTACCGGAAGGCCAGGGAAGTGATTGGGTCACGTACCTGCCGGCGTTGACACAGGCCGGTCGTGCGACTGTGCTTGAGATCGGTCTATCGGAAACACCCATCCTCACACCTCACTCCTCACGCCTCACGTCCAGCATACGTGGCTGGGTGGCGGCCGAACGGCTGGCTCTCATCCGGGGCCTGTTCCCTGACGCCGAGTTCAATCCTAGACGGGAGGGGTTCACATCAGCCGCAGTTCCGGAACGTGAAGCATCGATCCTCGCGATCGTCCAAGGCTGGATGGAATGCACCGGTCCTACCACCGCTGAAGAGCTAGCCGATAGGCTGCACCTTCCAACCCAAGACATCATCACCGCTCTGCTGCAGCTTGAGTCACAGGGCCAAGTCCTCCGTGGCCGCTTCCGACCCGACGCCGCGCGTGCAGCGTCTGTGGCGTCCACGCCTCCGCTTGCTTCGGCGGGCCGCCAAAGCCCGGCAACGGCGGCTGTCTCGATGGACGCAAGGGACGCTACGGATGCAAAGACGCAAGAGTGGTGCGACCGCCGGCTGCTCGCGCGCATTCATCGGCTCACCATCGGCACACTCCGGCGCGAGATCGAGCCGGTCACGGCACCGGACTTCATGCGGTTTCTGTTTCAATGGCAACATGTTTCGTCCGGATCTCGACTGCACGGCGAGGCAGGTCTCTTGGAAATCATCCGCCAACTGGCTGGTTTTGAGGCAGCAGCCTCGGCATGGGAACCACAGCTTTTTCGAACGAGGATGGCCAAGTATGAACCCGAATCGCTCGACCGGCTCTGTCTCAGCGGGGCGGTGAGCTGGGGACGGCTCACGCCTCATCCTCGATTGGTGGGTGGACCGGAATCTGAGCCGGGGCGACGCCCGCAGCGAATCATCCCGACCAGCGTCGCGCCGATCAGTCTGTTCCCTCGCGAGGAAGCGAACTGGCTGTTAGCGGCATTTGGAGAAGAAGCCCAGAAACAGCGGATGGGCCCGTTGTCCGGCCTGTCGGCGATCGCCCAAGACCTCCATCGATACTTGCACGACCGTGGCGCCAGCTTCTTTGCTGATGTGGTCAGGGGCACCGGGCATCTTCAATCAGAGGTCGAAGATGGGCTCTGGGAATTGGTCGCGGCCGGTCTCGTGACGGCAGATGGGTTCGACAATCTACGAGCCCTCATGGACCCTCGTCGCCGGCGGGCTGAAGGACGCGAACGCACGAGGCGGCCGCGCCATGCGGTCGGCCGCTGGTCACTCCTGCGTCCGGCCATTAGCCATCAGCCATTAGCCATTAGCTCTGCGGAGCCGGTGGCCCGTCAGTTGCTCCGCCGGTATGGCGTGGTGTTCCGCGATCTACTCGGACGCGAGGCGCTGAATCTGGCCTGGCGGGATCTCTTGGTCCAGTACCGGCGTCTGGAGTTGCGAAGCGAGATTCGAGGCGGGCGATTTATCAGCGGCTTCACCGGAGAGCAGTTCGCGCTGCCGGAAGCCGTCGAGTCGCTGCGGGCGCTGCGGCGGGCAGAGAGAAAGGCCGGGGAGAGGGCCTCTCAGGTCATTAAGATTTCAGGCGCCGATCCATTAAACCTGGTCGGAGTGATCTTGCCAGGCGCCCGCGTCCCAGCCATCTCATCGAACTACGTGGTCTTCCGAGACGGGATACCGATCGGCACCGGAATCGTCCGTGATTCCGGCCCACCCGACGACAGACCGATCAGCTTCGCGGAGCGCAGCGCCAGTCGTTAGTTCCTTACGCTAAGCTTGTTCAGTATCGGACTCGCCGACAACTCGCGGGACAGGGTGGCAAGCATCTCGCCCGGCGTGGTCCGGTCTGAGCTGACCAAGTACGGGTATTTCGCCTGCGCAAGTGCGGAGAACTCGGCCTGATAATCCGCCGGTACACCGATCAGTGTCCCCAGGGAAGTAAGATACTCACCCTGGCCTCGTGCCATGTCTTCCTTCAGGTTCTGGAAATTCAGCGTCGTGAACGCTGTGACTTTGTGCTGGTCTTTGACGAGGCCCTCACTCGTGAACCAAGCTCCAGGCGTTGTGGACGACAGGAAGTTGGTGAGGCCGTCGCTCGTGGTGTCGAGGGTCGCCTTCAGTGTGCAGGATGACAAGGTAAGCGTGAGGGGTAGAATAAGGAGCAAAAGCAGCGCGGCTCGCATGGGGTGTCGCATCGCGTTCCCTCCTTGTCTGAGTGGTCGTTCGCTTCTTCGCGGATGACCCCTTTACTATAGCACAAGATCGTGACGACCCCCGCCTGAACAGGGAAAAGCTTGAGACCATCACCCTTCTGGGGATAGACAGGTGCTGTTATTGCTGCGAGACGGTGATTTCCACGAACACGGGTGAGCTCGGATCGGGCTCCAGGTCCACCACATAGACGGCACGTTCTTTCGGTGCGCCTTTCTTGGTGCTATCCATTTTTTGAACGAGGAAGTGCTGCAGTTCGGCATTGCGCCGCGCCCGCTGGATGAAGGCGTCTACGAGGGCCGCGCGCGAGCCACCCTGGCTGGGGTCCCCGGTGATGAGGGTGATGATGCTGTTCAGGTCCGGCTGGGCCTGGCGCGAGTAGAGGATGAAAGCATCTGTGCGGACTGGCTGGTCCTTGGCGGTCATCGAGCCGGCGAGCGGGAACTCCAGGCGGGTTCGGGTCTCCACTCGCGGATTTGGCGCAGCCGTGGCTTCTTTCTGCTCCGTGGTGGGGTGCAAGACGGTCCAGAGCCTGGCTGGGTCTCGCTTCAGGACGTAGAGAAATCCTGGTGCATTGACCTCGACCGTCAACGTCAGTGTCGCGCTGGCCTCGAAGCGCTCGGCGGGATCAGCTTCGGTCTCAACTCCCTCTTTCCCCTGCTTGAGGATGCTGTACCGGAGGCCGATCGGCTGGTTCCTTACTGGGTTGGGCAACTCGACCTGGCCCGACAACCCCAATCCTTGGGCTGTACCTTCCGTCTCTGCCTTCTGAGCTTGGGCGATCAGCGGTCGCTCCTGCTGCTCTTCCGCAGTCTTGCCTGGGTCCGTTCTGGTTGGTTCCGCTTGAGCGTAGAAGAGGGCGCGTGCCCTCCGCTGTTCTCGCCCTGGACGGATTGTGCTCTTCTGTTTGCTCAAGGGTGGGAGCAGTTCTGGTGGAATCTGAACCATTGCTTCTTCCTCTGGGTCGGCAGGCGTTGCCTCAGGGCTCGCCGGTTGAGGAGTGGTCGCGAGATTTTGCTGTGTTTCCTTAGGAGGGGACGGCGCCGCAGGTGCTGTTGGCTGACCGGCGGGATTGAGCGTTGACGATTTCGGGCCTGCTTCGGGTGCTGATTCCCGAGATGGGAGAGAAGAGACGGGTGCTTTGTCCGGAGTTATCTTGGCCGGCCGTTCCTTGGATGCAATCTCCTGGGTGATCTCAGCAGCAGGTTGACTCCTGCTCCCCGCTTTCTTCTCCGCTTGGAGCCCACCCGTAGACTGGGCCGGCAGGGTCTTCGCCTTTGGAGAGGCTTGTTTCACTGGTGCGGTTCGACGCGGCTCTCCAAGGGAAGCGCTGCGTCCTACGTCAGCCGTCAGCATGGGCTCGAGGGTTGTTGGTCCAACCTGAAGGAGCAGGTGGCCGAGGGCGATGAGTGCAACCAGGGCTGACGCGAGGCTCCCTGAGAGTGCCCAATTGGCAGGGCGTCGGAGCCAATCCAGAGTCCGTTCCAACCAGGGCTGGGCTGCCCAGGAACTCGATCGCCTCAACCACTCCAAGATTTGGCGGCGGCGGCGCGGATCGTCCGGCCGGTTCTTCAGCGCCTGTTCACGGGCCAAGGCTGCAAAGAGCCTCGGGTCGTGCAATGCTGCTTCGAAGAGCGCACGACGTTCCTCTTCTGGCAACTTGCCGGCTGTATAGCTGCGCAGCAGTTTTTCAAGATCACGTTCAGGCATCATCTCGCCTAAGGGTTGGTTCCGCCTCACATGGCAGGGACGGCTGGGTTGGCTCCACTGCGCATTTCCATCGTTCCATCGTACCCGTTCTAGAGGCAGCCTGACCGTCCCTCACTGCGCGCACTGAATCTCCTTCCGGGTCTGCCAGAGGCAGATCCACGATCGGGACTTGATTATACTCTCCGCGGCGCAACGATTTGCATGGAAGTCCAGCAGCTTGAACCGTAGCACCTGCGTTCGCATATCTTTGCCGGCCATCTCCTCACACTGCATGAAAGCCTTCTACCGATCTGTTCAATCCTTCCCTTCAGGCACCGGCAGCCCTTCCAGGGCCATGATGCGGAGGGCGTTGGTGGTCGGGCAGGGACCGGGACGCAGCCGGTAATCGAACCGGAGCTCGTTGGCCTCGACCGTCTCCCGAAAATGGGCGTTGGCGCCATTAGGAATTTCCTTTTCCAGCTCGGCCAGCTCGAGATCATGCGTCGTGATGAGGCCGAAGCCGTTGCTGCCGGCCAGAGCTTTGACGAATGACTTGCTTCCGATGAGCCGTTCGCGGTTGTTGGTCCCCTTGAAAATCTCGTCGATCAGAAACAGAACCGGGGGCGCGGAGCGATCGCGGGCTTCATCCAACAACCGCTTCAGCCGTTTCACCTCTGCGTAAAAGAACGAGAGCCCTGCTTCAAGCGAATCATCCACCCGGATGCAGCAGGAAATCCTGACCCAGGTCCATTCGAAGGAAGCCGCACAGACGGGGGCGCCGGCTTGCGCGAGACAGGTGTTGATGCCGACCGTCCGCAAGAAGGTGCTCTTGCCAGACATGTTGGAGCCGGTGATGATCAGGATGCGGCCGACGCTCCAGAGCTTCAGGTCGTTGGTGACTCGCTGGGCGGCTGGGATCAAGGGGTGACCCAGCGCCTGCGCCACAATGGTCGCGGGCCGGCCGTTCCCGGCCGGGCTGAGTAGCGAGGGCCAGCAGTAGGCCGGATTCAGATAGGCAAAATTGCCCAGAGCGGAAGCGGCTTCCAATTCTGCCAGCTTGTCCAGCCACGTTGAGATATCCGGCAGCACCTGTTTGTGCAGTCTCTGGAACCGAGAGATCCACCAGAGATCCCACGGACCGACCGCGTTGATTGCCAGGTGAACGAGCGGATGTGCCCGAACGCTCAAGGCCTGGCAGACACGCGAGAATCGCTGAACGTATTCCGACGGCCGTCTGGCGCCGCTGGTCAGCGGCGCGCAAAGGCGCCCCAGTTGAGGCGTCACGTTGTAAGACCGGCGCTCAAGATACCGGAACACGGCACCCAGTTTCTCCAGCTCATGATGCAGCGAGAGTGCCCGACCAAAGATTGGGGCGGTTTGGCCGGAGATGAGCATGTAGATGATCGCATAGGCGCCGAATGAGAGGGGCCAGTAGCCACGCACGCCGACCAGCGCAGAGGCCAGGGCCAGCACCAAGGTGCCGGCGGCCAGAACCGTCTCGATTGCGAGCAGTGGCACAAGACCAGGAAACCCGGGCGGTGCCTGAAGTGCGGCGTGAATCCGGTGCCCGTCGAGTGCAACCTCGCCGATCAAGGACGCTTCAAGGACCAGGCGGTCGCGAAAGAGAGACAGTGATGCCAGCTCTTTGACTAGCAGCTGACGGGCCAGCCAGTGTGTCGGCCAGTTCGTTTGGCTGGATGGCTGATTCAGCAACCAGGCAGCCAGTCGGTCTCGTCCGTTCGAGGAGACCGTGGTGTTCAACAGACTGAACAAGGAATGTGGGCCGGTAATATCGAGGTCGGTTGCGAAGGGATGGGAATCAGGGGATGGCGTCGCGACGGTGTGAATCGCATGCCAATACAACCTGAGTCTGGCGAGGTGAGTGTGTTTGATGCCGCGCCAGAGTCGAAGCCGGTGCATCCGGGTTTCCAGCCTGCTATGATAGTGAGCCACAGTCAGGAAGACGACCAGGAACGAGCCCATCGCCGCGTTCCCAAGGTGGTACCACTGCAGTTTGTACGGGATGACCGAGCAGACCACTCCGGCCACGAAGATCGCGAGCCGCCAGCGCGTGAAGCGTGCGCTCGTTCGTCCAGCTCCTTCGAGCAGCCGATCAACGCGAGCGATCAGCCGCTCCAGGGTCTGTTCTCTAGTTCGCTGTTGTGTGGGCTGGTCAGTGGCTGACATGGCTTTGCTGACCATACCTTTCCGCTCACGCTGGCGTCAACTGTGATGGAACATCGTGCATTTCCCCATGTGCACCAGATCAGCGTGTCCAACGGCGGGGTGCCAAAACTGCCAGTGCCGGAGGCCCGCGTCACCGTGGAGGGAGTCAGCGGGGATCGCCAACGGAGTCCTAAGATCCACGGCGGACCGGACCGTGCGGTCTGCCTCTATTCTCTCGAGGTGATTGAGAAACTGCAAGCTGAAGGGCACCCGATCACACCTGGTTCCAGCGGAGAGAACCTAACCCTGGGCGGGGTGGACTGGGCTGCGCTCGAGCCGGGCGATCGCTTGCGCATTGGGGAGACTGTGCAATTGGAGATCGTGAGCTATACCGCCCCGTGCGAACACAATGCCCGATGGTTTCTTGACGGAGACTCCACACGTATCTCCCAGAAGCGACACCCTGGCTGGAGTCGGCTCTATGCACGGGTGCTGGCCGAAGGGATGGTGCGGCAAGGAGACCTTGTAGTGGTGGAGGATAGGTCTATGGTTGATGGCTGATGGTTAATGGTTTATGGAATAGCCGAATGAAGTTAATTAACCATTAGCCATTCACCATTGACTCCCTCCTTTCGCCATTTGCCATCAGCCATATGCTCTTGTGTGTTATTGACATGATGCCTCGCGTGCTTGAACCAGAATTGATGGATGATCCCGAACAGGCGCTGGCCTATGCCAAGGCTGATTTCGAAGAGGAGAATCAAGGCTTCGTCGAGCTCTTCCGCCGGTCCTATCCGGACATGACCGAGGGACATGTACTCGACCTGGGCTGCGGTCCGGCGGATATTCCGATCCGCCTTGCCCGTTCGCTATCAGCCTGCCGTGTGACGGGCGTGGATGGCTCTCCGGCCATGATTCGACTTGCCGATGATGCGGTGCGGGTCGCCTGTCTGAGCGACAGGATCGCACTCCGGTGTGAACGCTTTCAGAACCTAAGCCTTCCTGAACCGGCCGATGCCGGGATTTCCAACAGCCTCCTTCACCACTTGCCCAATCCACTCCAGTTCTGGTACCACCTCAAAAAGTTGGTCAAGCCCGGTTCGTTTGTCCTGGTCATGGATCTGTTACGACCCGAGTCGTCGGAAGCGGCTCAAGCAATCGTGGACCAGTATGCCAAAGATGAACCAGCGATTCTTCGCCGAGACTTCTATAACTCCCTGCTGGCGGCTTTTACGGAGGATGAAGTGGCGTCGCAGTTGGCCGAGCTGAATCTGAGTCGCCTATTGATTGATGTGCCGGATGATCGTCACTGGGTAGTGGGGGGCCGGATCTATTAACATGATGAATGCGGAATTATGAATGATGATCGGTCGGTCAGCCTTCCTGACGATGCTCATCCTGCTGATCCTCTCTGCCTGGGTTCTCCCAGCCGATGCCCAACTCGACCGACTACGCAAGCCCACCAAAAAAGACGGTGAGGCCGGCAAAGGCGATGACGCGCCGATGGCTGTTATTCCCGTGGGCGAATTCTGGATGGGTGTTGATGGGACCATCGGGCTGGAGGATGAGCGGCCACGCCACAAAGTCTGGCTCGATGTCTTCTCCATGGATCTGTATGAAGTGACCACCAGGCGGTATGCCAGATTTTTGGCTGCCACCGGTCATACGCCACCGTGGTTGTGGGACTCGGTCAAGCTGGACCTCCACGGCGAACGACCGGTCGTCGGGGTGAACTGGGAAGACGCGGATGCCTATTGCCACTGGGCGGGCAAGCGCTTACCTACAGAGGCCGAATGGGAAAAGGCAGCGAGAGGCACCGATGAGCGTGCGTATCCCTGGGGCAATCAGACGCCGACGGCTGATCTGGCGAACTTCGCCGTCGGGGCGCGGTTTAGTTACAGCCAGGTCCTGATGCCGGTGGGGCACTATGGCAAGGCCCTCAGTCCCTTCGGCCTCTACGACATGGCCGGCAATGTCTGGGAGTGGGTTCAGGACTGGTACGACGGGGCCTATTACGAGCGAAGCCCGGAGCGAAATCCGGCAGGGCCTGAACAGGGGCAGTTCAAAGTGCTTCGCGGCGGATCTTGGTCAGAACTGCCTAAGTATCTGCTGACCTATGGACGCTTCAAGCTGCTGCCGAACACGCGCAACAGCTATACCGGCTTCCGCTGCGTCAAAACCGTGACGAGTGATCAGTGACGCGTGACAAGTGATTGGTGACAGGTGACGAGCAGTTAGGTCAGGTCTAGCTACTTTTGTTACTGTTACGCGTCACTCGTTACCTGTCACGGTCTGAGCAAAACGGCTGCGATGACCAGCACCGTCAGCGTGGCGAGGACTGTGAAATAGACGACCACGCTGCGATCGCCCAGCCAGGCTGTCTGCCAGTCCTCCGGATAGAGCGCCTTGCCCACCTGGTAAAGCCCTTCATCATAAAGCCCGAGGACCCGTTCGATCTCAATGAGGGCCTGTTTGGCCATCCGGTGGCGATTCCGCTGCTGGAGAATCAAATAAGCAAAGATGGCGGAGAACAGCGCGACGCCCGTGATCGCGAACAGCGCCGCAGTGAAATCAGGGCGAGGTCTGGCTGGGAGCGTCGGGACCGCGAGCATCGTCACCAGCAATAACACCAGAAACGCACTTGCAAAGGCGGTCAGCCGCATCATTTGCTCGCGTCGCCGGAAAACCTCTTCCTTGTACCAGGGGTAGAGGATCTTCAAGACCTCGAGTTGTTCTTCACGCAGGTGTTGAAGCTCCGGCATCGTCAACCCTCCCTGGCTACGGTCTCTCGGCGGGCAAGTGTTGGACCATCCAATCCGCCAGTATGGTCGTCATCCTGCGCAAATCCTCCGGTCGGCTGAATCGGTGATCCGCGCCGGCAAGGATCTCCAGGCGTTTCTCTGACTGCAGCGCATCGTAGAGTCGGCGGCTCTGGTGGAGCGGGACATATTCATCCCGGTCGCCCTGGACGATAAGGGTGGGGGCTGTGATGACCTTGGCTGCATCATAGCCGAGATGGCGGGCGCAGTCTTCGTAGAACCCGTATTGAAGCTTGACGCGACCTGGCCCGCCGGTCACGTCTGGAATCGTGCCGGTCGTCTTCCATTCAGCCATCCCGTGCTGGCCGAATTCCAGTTCCAACATCTCAGGGAAGTCCGGCACCGGACACTTCAACGCCAGACAGGAAAGAGCCGGCCATTCTGACGCGGCAAGGAGCGCCACTAGTCCTCCGAAGCTGGAGCCGACGAGGCCGATCTTCCTATAGCCCGTCGAGGCGCCAAGGTCCAACGCGGCCAAGACCTGCTTCACGGCGAGGGACACGGTGATCTGCTCAAAGGGGCCTTCGCTCTCGCCCTGCCCCAAAAAGTCGAAGCGGAAGGTCGCGATTCCCCGTTCCAGGAGCAGAGTGGTCAGGACTTTGTTGGTCGTGCTGTTCTTGTTGGAGAGGAAACCGTGACAGAGAATAGCAATCCGATTGGTGTGGCCCGGCGGGAAGGCCAGGATGCCAGAGACCCGATGGCCTTCGGAGTCTTTAAAGGCCAGTACCTGCTCAACGACAGCCATGGCCCGCAATTGTAGCAGACAAGAAGACTGTGGTGGGGTGCTCTCTGGTAAAAATCTTCATGACAGGACACTCGCCAGTCAGTTGCGCAAGGACTTCTAGTCCCTCGTGCTTGGGACAGGAAGCACGATCGCTATGCAGGAGGAACAGGTGAGGGAGGGCCCTATGGCAGTGGAGTCATTGGCTTGCGCACGCTATGAGCCGATCTGGATAAATGACCTCTTCTGCCGCGCGCGGCCGCACATAGGTTCTCGATGAGCAGCTCGATTGCTGAGGATGAGCGGGTCCAGCACTTCTCCGCAGGTGA
>Ga0066709_100002174_pt1 | contig 14016 bp, 7 predicted proteins | sample GraSoiAngelo_158_FD_79665 | JGI IMG/M metagenome (GOLD analysis project Ga0066709, IMG submission 79665) | Grasslands soil microbial communities from the Angelo Coastal Reserve, California, USA - 14_1009_16_30cm | ecosystem: Environmental > Terrestrial > Soil > Grasslands | place: USA...
GCAAACCTCCGGCGTGCCGAAGAGGCTGCTGTTCTCAAAATACCGGTCGAATGCGTGCTCCAACAGCGCCGACAGTTCCTCCTCGTTCAGTTCGGCCGGCCCGGTGGCGCGTTGGCGGAGCTGCGCCTGTGGCGCGAGCCGGGCCGGCGCGAAACCCCAGGGCGAATTTTTCAGGAGATCAACCGATGTCTTAAGATAATTGCTGAACGGTTCCCGCACTGTCTCGCGCACGGCGTCGAGGTCCTCGCCGACAAAGGTGTGCAGCATCAAGGTGACGTGACCTTCGGCGGGATGGCCATGCTCCTGCCAGGCCTGGCGATAAATCATGATCTTGGCGGCCAGGTCCTCGATTCGCTGCCCGACCAGATGCGTCAACAGACCGGCACCCAGTTGCCCCGCCAACCTGTACGTCTCCGGGTTGCCCGTGGCCGTTATCCAGATCGGCAGCTCCTGCTGCACCGGACGCGGCAGCGTCTTCACCGCGACTTCCTTTCCCTCCACTCCGGGAAGCAAAAGAGTCTCGCCCCGCCACAACCGGCGCACGGTCTCGATTCCCCGCACCATCACCTCCTTGCGCGCCACGTAATTGTGCGGCGCGAGAACGAAATCGTTGATCTGCCAGCCCGATGCGAACGAGATGGCCACGCGACCCCTGGAAAGGTTGTCCACCACCGACCATTCCTCGGCGACACGAACGGGGTTCTGAAGCGGGAGGACGACGCTTCCGGCGCGAATCTTGATTCGCTCAGTGATCGCCGCCACGGCCGCGCTGGTAACGGACGGATTCGGATAGAGGCCGCCGAAGGCATGAAAGTGTCGTTCGGGCATCCATACGGCATCGAACCCGTGTTGGTCGGCGAATTTCGCCCCCTCGAGCAACAGCCGGTAGCGGTTGCCCGCATCCTGGCCCGCATCACTGGCAAAATAAAACAGGCTGAAGTCGATTTTCTTCTTCGGCGCACCCGCGCCGTTCCCGGGGTGGTCCGCGCGAGGGTGTTGATCTTTGTAGAGGACCACCGTGAAGCCGCGCGCCAGCGTCCAGAACAACTCGAGCACGGAGATATCGAAGGAGATGCTGGTGACCGCGAGCCAAACGCCCGGTCCATCCCCGCCGATGGCCTGATCCATGCCGGTGAAAAAATTCACGACGTTACGATGGGAGATCAACACGCCTTTCGGTTTTCCCGTCGAGCCCGACGTGTAGATCGCGTAGGCAAGGTTGCCCGCATTCACGCCGCTGGAAAGATTCTCTGTGGGTTGATTATCCCAATCCGGGCGGGCTGCGTCCAGGCAGAGCACACTAGCCGAGTGTTCCGGCAATCCATTCAGCAACGCTTGTTGCGTGAGGAGCACCTGCACCTGGGCGTCCTGCAGCATGAACGCGAGTCGCTCACGCGGATAGCCGGGGTCCAAGGGGACATAGGCGCCGCCGGCCTTGAGGACTCCCAGCAACCCGATCGTCATCTCCAAAGACCGCTCGACGCAGATGCCGACCAGCGAATCGGGACCGATCCCGAGCTGGCGAAGGCGATGGGCCAGTTGATTGGCGCGGGCATTCAACTGACGATACGTCAGCTTCTGCTCCTTGAATACCACCGCGGTCTGATCCGGCGTCCGTTCGACCTGCGCCTCGAAGAACTGGTGGATGCACGTGTCCCGAGGAAATTTCGTTTTCGTGTCGTTCCACTCGACCAGCAGATGCCTCAGTTCCGCGGGCGCCAGCAACGGCAGTTCTGCCAGGGATGACCGCGGATCGGCGGTCATTCCCGCGAGCAGGATGTCGAAGTGACGCAGGAACCGTTCGATCGTCGGTGGGTCGAACAATTCCGAATCATAGTCCCAATCGACCGTTGCGCTCCCGTTCTCATCCCGGGCGCGAATTACGATGTCGCATTGCGCCAGTTCATCCGCGCAGTCCGAACCGGCGCCGCGGTCGCCCGGGGAACTGGAAAACTGGAATGCGATATGGAACAGCGGAGCGGCCGCGGTCCCCGCCTCGTTCCCCGCCGCGGAGCCCAGGGTGTCGAAGGGGCAATCGCCGTGCATGGCTGCCTCTGACACTGTGTCGGAAATCCGACGCACCAACTCCTCCGCGCTTAGGTCGCCGGAAAGCTCCGTCCGCAAGACCACCAGATTGGAGCGTCCGGGGCGTTCGTCCGAGGCGAGCACGGCCCCGAGCGTGAGGTCCGTGCTTGCCGTGTAGCGGTGCAACACCGCATTCAGCGCGGCGAGCAGAACAACTGCTGGCGAAGTCATCTGGGTGGAGGCCACCGCTTTGACCCTCGAGTATGCATCGGCATCCACGGCTTGGCGCGCGGTATCACGGAGGAATGACGAAACCGGCGGTCGCTCACGGTCCGGCGGAAGTGTCACTGCGGGTGGGCGGGCGGCCAACCGTTTGCGCCAGTAAGCCTGGTGTACGTCAATTGTCTTCATGGTCTGTCTCGATGGGAGCTGGATGTCGGGCGGAATGTTTGGATTCAACTGTCAGATGCGGATATCGCCGGATGGGTTCCGGAATGAATGGCGGTCTGGGCCTGTTTCGGCACGACCAGGTGATCCCCCATCACCAGCACATCAAGTCTGGCGAAGAGAAAGGTGTCCAGGGCCTCCTTGGGCGTGCAAACGATCGGCTGGCCTTTCACGTTGAAGGAGGTGTTAAGCAATACCGGCAGACCGCTCCGTCTTTCAAACTCGTTTAACAACTGCCACAATCGCGGATTGTGCTCGCGGGCCACCGTCTGCGCCCGGGCAGAGCCATCCACATGGGTGATCGCCGGCAACTTTTCGCGAAAGGCCGGACGCACAAGCATCACGAACAGCATGTGCGCGTAGGTGTCCTCCTCGCCCGCTTGAATATCAAAGACCCGCGAGGCCGCCTCCTTCGTCACGACTGGCGCGAATGGCCGGAAGGCCTCGCGCTTTTTGACCAGACTGTTGATCCGGTCGCGCATTGTGGGATCGCGCGGATCGGCCAGGATGCTACGGCTACCGAGAGCGCGAGGGCCAAACTCCATTCGGTCCTGGAACCAAGCGACGATCTGGCCCCGGTCAATGCGCGCGGCGATCTCCTCGCACAAGCGATCGAATGATTCGTAGCGGGCACTCTCACAATCAGAGCGCCCGGACAACGCCTGGACGATTTCGTCCTCGCCAAACTCCGGCCCCCAGAGCGGCACGGTCATCCGGCGCGGTTTGAATCCGGCGTCTTGCTGACGTTGAGCGTACAAGGCCGCGCCCACCGAGGTGCCGTCGTCACCCGCCGCCGGCTGGACGAACATGTGTCGAAACAAGCGACTGCGGTTGATGACTCCGTTCGCGGAACAATTGAGCGCCACGCCCCCGGCGAGGCAAAGGTTGGACTGGCCGGTTTCCTTTTTGAAATGGCGCAACACGTGCATCTGGCAGGTCTGCAACACCGCTTGCAACCCCGCCGCGAGGTCCTGGTGGTCCCTGGTGATCTCCGCGTCCGGCTCGCGGGCCGGCCCGAACTGATCCTCCAAAACCCGCAACACGCCGGCATGGGTTTCACGCTCGGAGAGCGTCTGGTCACTGGCAAAAACGGGGATGGCATAAGTGCCGTCGTTCTTGAGTTTGACCAACTCGAGCAGCCGGTCGTAGTAACGGCGCGGATTTCCATAGGGCGCCAGGCCCATCACTTTGTACTCGTCCAGCCCCATGTAAAACCCGAGATACAAGGTGAACACTCCATAAAGAATGCCGAGCGAATGGAGCGCGGGGATTTGCTTGAGCACATAAATGTCCGATCCCTTGCCGACGCCGACCGTCAGGCTGTGGACCTCACCCATACCGTCACTGACCAGAATCAGGGCCTCGTCGAAGCCACTGGGATAAAAAGCGCTCGCGGCGTGCGCCAGGTGATGGGGCACCGGAATGAATTTCCTGTCCCAACCGGCGGAGGGAAAGTGCTCCTCGAGGAGCCTCTTCTGGAGGTCGGGAGAATAGACCTCTGCGTATTGTCTGCGGCGATACTCCTCTTCGTCGAAGAAGGCCTTGAACGGTTCGTAGGAAAAGCCGTGCGCCAAATAATCCACTTGCCCGGGCTTGAGGCCACCCGCCTCCAGGCAATAGTGAATGGCCTGTACCGGAAAGGCCCCGGTCGCCTTGTCCCCGTTGAATCTTTCCTCGGCCGCCGCGGCGACGACCTCGCCCTCGCGCACCAGTGCCGCCGCCGAATCGAATCCCTGCGCGATGCGGTAACTCCGGCTCGAGAGGTTGGGGAATTCCCTCTTCTTGAAGCGGACGCTGTGATGAAGACCGCTGATGCCGATAATATTCATAATGGATTTGGAAGACCGGCTTACTTCAACTCGGCGAGAACCTTCTTCGCCTCCTCGACAAACTTCGCGCTGGCATTCAGCTCGAGGGCGTGGCGGAGGGCCAGTTTGCTTTCATTTTTCTCTTTGAGTTGATAGTGGGTCATCCCGAGATAATAAAAAAGCTCCGCATCGGCGGCGCGTTTTCGAGCGCTCTCGGCCAACAACTGCGCGGCACGCTTGTAGTCGCCGCGCCGATAGACCACGATCCCGAGCGTCTTGGCCACGTCGGGATCGTCGGGAAAGGCCTCGCGCGCTTTCATGGCCGGCTCATAGGCCTGCTGGTATTCGCCCAGCCGTTCGGCGCACAGCGCCGCCAGGAGTTTGTTGGCGGGAGCGAACAAGGGGAACCGGGCGAGAATCTTCTCGCAGGCCAGCTTTGCCGCCGCTGCGTCGCCTTGCTGTTCATAGAGGGCTGCGCTCGCTATCAACGCCGGCACGTAATTCGGGTCCTCCTTGAGCAGTTCCTGTATCTGAGAAGCCGCCTGCCGCGACGTGGCCGGGTTGGCCCACAGCGAGCTGGCGGCAAGAAAGCGCTTGGCTTCGTTGGATCGCGCGAAAGGGGCGCTCGCTTTCAGAGCGCGTTGCATGGTCGCTTCCGCTTCGGTTGTCCGGCCCAGGCCGTATTGGGACCAGGCGAGGTCGTACAGGATTTCAGGGTCTCTCGGCGATTTGTCGGCGCCCTCCTGAAGAAGACTGGCGGACCACTTGAAGTCGCCCGCTTGAAAAGCCAGGCGCCCCAGCGTGTGCGCCACGGCCGGATCGTCCGGCGCCAGATTGCGCGCCTGCTTCGCCAATTCCAGCGCCTTGCCGGAATTGTTGAAGCGATCGGCGTAAAGCTGCGCCAGGCGGACGGTGGCGGGGGTGTTCTTCGGATTCTGTTTCAACGTCCGCTCGTAGAGGTCGCGCGCTTTTTCGAAGGCCCCTTGCCGCTCGTCAATCGCAGCCAACCGCGCCAGCGCCACCGGGTCATCGGGCTGGGCGGCCAGTCTTTGCTCGAGAAAAGCCACGGCATTCGTTTCGGCGGTCTGCACCTCGAGGGCCAACACGCGCAACCGTTGTTCGGCTTCCTCTTTGCCGCCCAACTCCTGGTTTCCCTGGAGCGCGCGTTGCAGGGCGATGCGGGCCGGACCGGCCTCGTCCATCATGTAATGGGCCATGCCCAGATGAAGCTGAACTTCCGCGCTCGAGGGCAGTTTCTCCGCGCTCTCTTGCAGAAGACTCAACGCCCAGGAGTATTCGCCGCGTTTGTAAAGGATCCAACCCAGTGTGTCGGCCGTGTAAGGGTCGCTCGGCAGCAGGTCCCTGGATTGCCTGGCCATTTTGTAGGCCTCATCCAGCCGTCCGAGTCGCTCCGAATAGAGGTAGGCCAGGTTGTTGAGCGCGGGACTGAACTTGGGATTAACGGCCAGGATCTTCTCGTAGGTCGCCGCCGCGGTGGAGAAATCCTTCATCTCCGTCTTGATCATCCCCACCTGCATGAGCGCCGTCACGTCTTTCGGATTTCTGGCCAGGACTCCCTCCAGCTTCTCGAGGGCCTGCTGGTAACGGTTGGACCTTACGTAAATCTTCGCCAGGGCCAGGTAGGCCGGGCGATAGTTCGGCTGCAGTTCGACGGCCTTTTGCAATGCCGCTTCCGCCTCCGTCGTCTCGCCCTGCGCGTCATAAATCCGGGCCAAGAAAAGTTGCAGTTCGGCCGCCTTCGGAAATTTCTCGATCAGCGTCCGCACGCGCTGCAAGGCGCCGGCATATTGCTTGTCGGCCACGTCCAACTCGACCAGTTGCTCGAGCGCCAGCAGGTAGTCCGGCGCTTGTTCCAGGGATTTCTCGAAGGACTTGCGCGCCTCGGCCCTCTTGTTTTGCTGCAAGAGAACCAGCCCGATGAGCAGGGGAGGCTGAGGGTCCTTCGGATTCAACTCGAGCAGGCGCCGATAAACCCCCAGAGTTCCTTCGAGGTTTCCCTCGATGCGATAGGCATCGGCCAACAGCAGATGCGCCTGAGCCAACTGGGGTCGCTGCCGGATCAACTGGGTCAGCGAATTGATGACCGCGGCGGTCTCCCCCTTGCGCATGTTAATCTGGGCAAGCAGAAGCAGCGCTTCCGCATAATTCGGGTCCAGCGCCGTCGCCTCGTTGAGGCTGGCCGTGGCCTTCGGCAGGTCCTTGTTGCGGAGGTGCGCCACGGCCAACTGGTATTTAACTTGAGGCGATCGCGAATAGACGGTGCTCATCCGCTCGAATTCCGTGACTGCTTTGGAGGTCTCGCCTTTGACCAGCTTCAGGCGACCATTGAGCAAGAGGATGTCGTAATTGAGCGCGTCCTTCGCGAGGACCTTTTTGATCAGCTTTTCGCAGTCGTCGAATTTTCTTTGGGCGAGAGCTATGTCGGCCAGCCGGGCCCATGCGGGGACGTAGTCCGGGGCTTTTTGCGTGATTTCTTCCAGCAGTTGCCTGGCAGCCTCGAGGTCGCCGGTCTGAATCTTGAAATCGGCGTATCGCAACCGTCTGGGTGATCGAATCGGCGCCAGGTCGTAGGCGGTCTTGAACGCCTGCCCGGCCTGGGCGGTGTCATTGCGCATCAGGTGGAAATTCCCGAGGACCTGATACGCTGCGCTCGATTTGGGATCCAAAGAGAGGGCTTGTTGGATTTCGCTCTCGGCGGCTTTGAGGTCCTGCCGGCGGAGGTCGAGAAAGCCCAACGCCAAATGGAGCGGCGCAGCCCGGCCGGATTGGGGAGCCAGCTTTTGTAGTCGCTGTTGAGTGTCATCCAGATCCTTGGGCGTGGAAGACTCTACCAGAAGCAAAAGCGCCTCCTCATTCGTGGGTTGTTTTTGGAGAATGTAAATCGCTTCCTCCCTCGCTTCCTTGAGGCCCGCCAGGCCGAAATAAGTCAAGCCCAGCTCCAATCGCACATCCAAATCCTCCGGCTCCAGCTTTTCGGCCTTGCGAAGAAGCGCGAACGCTCCCGCCAACCGGCCCTGCTCGAAGCACACCAGCCCCAGGCGCGGAATGGCAACGGGATGCTGCGGATCGAGCCGCACGACGTTCATGTACTCGATCTCCGCCCTTTCGTAGTCTCCGGATTGAAAATAACCATTCGCGCGCGCCAGGTGGCGATTCTTCCTGGCCTCGCGCGAACAACCGGCGCCACTCATTGCGATTAACGATGCGACCAGCAGGAGCGGCAGATATCGACGAATCTTTGGCATGCTATTGAATTGCTAGGGTGAGGATTTATTGCCCGGTCCAGGGAGAGCCTCCGCGGCCGGTTGGTCGCTTTTGCCCGGCCTTTCAGACCGGCGCAGCAAAAACAACAGGATGAAGAAGGGCACGAGCGACAGGAGGAAAAAGACCGGCCCTCCTCGGGTATGGATCGGCGAATTGATCATCGCCGGGTCCACGTGAACACAGAGCATTCCAATTGTAAAAATTCGGAATCCATTTCTCACAATGCCCAGGGGGACGACCGCCAGCGCGAACACCGCCTTCTTCCACCCCGAGTGGAGCAGCAGGTGCCCGGCCAGCAAGCTGGTGATAAACAAGACCAGGCTCGAATGAATCCCACTGCACTCGCGCGCCACCTCGATGGCGATCCCCGGCAACTGGAACACCAACCCTTCGCGGAACACCGTGGCGCCCGTCAGATTGAACAGCGCAGCAGCGGCATCGGCCGAGGTGTGCTGGAGGAACAATTCCAGCCCATTCGTAAACAAGGCCGGCAACGGCACCATCAACGCCAGGAACCCCACTGGAAACGCCAGCGACCGCATAACCCGGGAACCAAGAAACGCCAGGAATCCCGCGGCGAGAAAACAGTACCAGGAGAAAATCATCATCGACAGGTAATCATCCATCGCGGGTCTGAATCCTTGAAACCTCAGCACCCCATAGACCGCCAGGACCAATGCGCCCGTGAGCCCGGGGATCCACGCGGCCATCATGTTGCCCGCTCGAACCGGCGGCAGCGTGCGCCTCTTCAAGGCCGCCAGGTAGAGCGAAACCCAGGGAATCAGCAGGATATGCGAATACAAGTCCGAGCCGAACGCGTACCGAGCCAGGTCGATCAAAGGCCTCCAAAACACGACGCTCAGCGCGAGAGCGAATAACGCAAAGCCCTTCACCGACCGGTTCGGGCCGACCGGCTTGACGAGCAGCGGCGAGGGAAGCTCCGCCTCCGGATTGATCGCGGAATTAGGGCCGGCACTCATCAGGCTTGCTCCGCCGCCGTTTGGGGTTTCGAGGGAAGTGAGAATGCGTTTCCTCTCATTTCATTTTCCGGGTGAGGGCGAGCGCTCAACGATTGGGACGGGGCGGCCGTCACCTGCTTCGATCGGTTCATTGCCATTCCCAATCTCAGGCCGAACCCCCTTCGCGGGCGGCGGTGGGAAGCCCGCGATGGGCAGCCGGAGTCGCCGGACCGAGCCGCAAGCGACGGCGGGTCGCGGACCGAATCGTGGTCAACAGCGACCACAATCCGGAAGTCTTGACGATCACTTCATTGATCCCGGCATCATCCGGCAGGGGCACGCGCCGCAGTTGGAACAGGTCCGTCTCGCGATCATTGACGCCGGAATCCAACTTCAAGCCGCAGGTGTAGCCCGCCTTTTGCAATAAGAGGATTTCCCGGTCTGAAAAATCACCGTTGGGATAGGCCAACGCACAAATCCTCAGTCCGAACTGGCTTTCCAGGACTTGCTTGGACTCGACGATCTCCTGTTCGGCCCGTTCATCCGAGCAGGCCGGGAGAATGGGATGAAACATGGTGTGTGACTGAAAATCCACCATCCCTTTCATCTCCTCAATCTCCCCTCGCGAAAGCGCATGGCGCGTGTTGTATTCCCTGGTGTCGGTATGCCCTTCATGCAACAGCTCGCGGGTCCGTTGTTCGTCCGGCAGCGCCTTCAGCCGTTGGGCGTTCGCGGCATTTCTCGCGTGCAACCACCAGTAATGCCGCTGCGTTCCCACAATTCCTCCGCACAGGAAGATGGTTACGGGTATGCGGTGCGCTTCGAGCAGCGGCCGCAGGTCATAATTGCTCTTGTGTCCGTCGTCGAACGTGATGATCAATGCCCGCGGCGGGAGTCGGTCGGTCGTCCGGTTGCTTCGCGCGGCAAGAAAATCGGAGAGGCCTATTACGTGGTAGCGGCTGCGCAGTGCGGCAAAATGGGCGGCCGCACGATCCGCCGGCAGCGCATGATAAACCGCGATGGTTACTTTGTTCCGTTGCCAGAGTTCTCGCAGCAGGAACGGCAACCCCGAGAATCGCAACAAGGCAAACACCGCCGATCTTAGCCATCTCTTCACGATCACGAGGACCTCAAACCCGTTCAACCATTCCGCGGCGGACGCGCCGATCCGGCTTCCGTTCCTGCGCCGAGGGCGCACACGCCACCAGTGGTGAGCATGCGGCGACGTTGCTCGATGGCGCGACGATACACCTGAACAATGGCCTGAATAATCCGTTCCTGACTGTAACGCCGCATCGCCGGGCGGCTCTCAAACACAAAGCCGGCTGGAGGAGCCAGGACTTTTTTCAGGCCCTCCGCGAGCGCCTCGCTGGTCTGCCGGCAGATTTGAACTCCGGCGATCCCTTGGACGATTTCGGCGACATCGCCCACATCGGTGGAAATGACCGGCAGATTGCAGGCCAGGGCCTCTTTCACTGCGGTCGGCGAGCCTTCTGAATCGGAGCACAGAATCATCGCGTCCGCGGCGCTGTAATACCACGGCATCTCCGTGTTGGGAACCTTCGAGACGGTGAGCAACTCGACGTCGAGACCGTCGGCGGCCAAACGATTGACCGCCCCGCTGGCCAGGTCAAAACGCTTAACCGTCCGCGCCGGACTGAAGGGGAACAGGACATACCGCTTTCGCCCTGACAATCCCAGGCGTTTCCGCGCCCGCGCGCGGTCTTTCGGCTCAAACGTATTCAAATCGACGCCGCAGGGGATGATCTCACCCGGAATCCGGGCAGCAATCTTCCCGCTCACGGCGATGGTCGCGTCCGCCCGGCGGCACACCCAACGGGAGATCGCGGGCTCGATCCGACCCAGCAGCGCGTCGCTCCCGTGCAGAGTGACCACCAGGGGCGTGTGGGAGCGAAAAACCGCCGCGACACCCGTCACGCCGTAATGCGCGTGAACTACATCGTACTTTGCGCCGCGGGTCCGCTTGCGAACCTCAAATGCGGCTTTGAGGTATTCGATCTTCGAGCGGTATCCTTGAAAGTGCAGAACATCGACCTCGTGTTCCATGGCCCGGAGCTGCTCGACCTGTTGCATCACAAAGGCGCCGGAGCCCTGATTTCCCGCATGAGGATACATGGCCGTGACCACCAGAATTTTCAGACGCATACTCTTTGGACCACGAGAAGTGCTAGCTTCGGTTCCGCCAGCGCGAACGATGATTTTCCCCTCTCGCATCAGATGGGACCGGGATCAAGGGTGAGGGCGATCGTTTCATGGCCTAATTTCGCGCCGCCAGGATTTCCTGGTACATGCGCATCGTATTCGCCGCCAATTGATCGAGCGAGAAATGGCGCTGCAGCCGGTCCTTGCCCGCCTTGCCCATGCGGCTGGCCAGGTCCGGATCGTTGAGGAGGAATTCTATCTTCGCGGCCAACGCCTCCGCGTTCGAGCGGGAAATCAAAAATCCGTTTTCGCCATCGATCACAATCTCGCGGCTGCCTCCCCCATCGGTCACCACCACGGGGTTTTCGGCGGCCATGTATTCCATTACCGAATTGGAGATGCCTTCGGTGTAGGTGCAGAGCACGCCGATGTGCGTGGCGCTGACGAGCGCCTCAACGTCCTTCCGTTCGCCCAGGAATCGAATGGCAACGCCGGCCGAAGCGGCCATTTGTCTGCACGCTTCCAGGTTTTTGCCTCCGCCGACGGCGACGAAAACGACATCCTGGCGCTTCTTGAGAACGAGGGCGGCAGCGCGAATGTAGGTGGGGTAATCCTTGTGATCGGAAAACTCGGCGACCATGATGACAGCCCGTTTCCCCTCGAAGCCGAGGTTCAAACTTGCGCTTCGATCCCTGGCTGTTTCAAAGCGACCCATGTCAAAGCCATTATAGATGACGTAATTGCCCTTGTCGGTTCGGGGAAAGCCCCTGCTCTCCAAACCGGCGATTGAATTTGCGACGCGCGCGTCCGAAAGTCGCAGCAGGAGCTTGTGCGCCGCCCAACGAAAGCCGCGGTTCGCAAAGGCATTCCGGATCGTTCCGTTCACCAGTTTGATTCCGCGCAATTTCGTCAAAGGCCACGCGTAAAACGTCGCCATGTCGCTGTTGGTGTGAAGCACGTGGGGTTTGAATTCCTTCAGGACTGCCGCCAGGCGACCGAAAAGGAAGGGGTCCCAGCGCATCTTTCGAACCAGATAAAGCAGCGGGATGTCCAGTCTTTGAATGTCCGGAACGTAAAACTGTTCGGTCCCCATGGTGACCACCATCAGTTGCACGTGTTTGACGCGGCGGAGGCCTTTGAGGAGTTCGATGACCTGGCGCTCCTTCCCGCCCACTCTGAGGCTGTCCACCAGGTGGAGCACTCGCAGGGTCTTATCTGAATGGGTCGTCATTCCTATCCCTCAGAGAATTACTTCCAACTCCGTTGCCTGGATCGGAATATTGAAAAGCAACGCCGGGCCTGGCGAATCGGCGCGGGTGTCCGGTTCCCCTTCGATGAGCCTTTCGTCGGTGGAAAAGCGGAGGAGGCACTTCTTTGGGAGGCGTTCAACGGATATTCGCAAGGTCAGGTCGGTGTTGCCATAGCGGGCGGCGTCGTAGTTGCTGCCGTCAAGTCGGATTCTGACGGAATTCGAGTCGCGCTGGACGTCCAGGTTAACCTTGCAACGCGCCTCGCAGTACGCGCTCAACGCTCCCATCGTCGCTGGCCAGACCCGGCCCTGATTCCTCAGGGCGGCAATGTGCCGAATAATACTCCGGAATTCGTTCTCGAAGATTTCACTCGGGTCGGAGGGATGAAACCATAAGTGGTAAGCTGCGTTGCGCTGCATAGCTTCGGCAAGGAATACCTTTGCTTTGTCCAGGTAGTCATAGCCGTTGCCTTTCCGCATGTTCATGCTTTCGCACGACTTATAAACACCGAATTGGGTCCGCTCCGGATAGGAGAGACGGATTTTGGGGTCCCGATGGCGAACGCAAGTAATGTTTAGATCAGCGATGAGGTCCAGGTAATGATGGCCCATGTTGTTAAAGGGGTAAACCAGCGACCTGAGTCGCAGGCCCCACGGCTTCATAACTTTTATGCACTCCTCCAATTCCCGGCGCACGAGCTCGCGGTTGGACGTGGGAACCGAGAAATCAATGTGGCTGAAGGAATGAGAACCCATCTCATGCTCGACCCTGCTGGCGAGGATGCCCCGGATCAGATCCGGCGCGTACCAGGCCGGGTCCTGCGCCAGGCTCGTGCAAGGATCATGTTTATACCAGTCCCCCTCCCAACGCTCGTTCCTGGGCGGCCTGGGCATATCGACATGCGCCAAAACGGAGCCGCTTCTCTCGCATTTCTCCAGGAACAGATGGCCAACGGTGGCCCAGGTAATGGGGATGGATTCCTCCTCCAGGATTTTCACCAGGAAAGGGACGTTGCTCCTGCAACGGGTAGATCGCACCGTCCTTTCTTCAACGCCGCGGCCTCGGAACGCCCAGGCGATCTCAAAGTCCGCCGAGATCGTGGCCGACGCCAACGCTCCGCCCCGGAATGGTGTAATTTCAACGCCATCGAAACACCGCCGGGGAGGGCGAAGTCCCGGGACGAAGTTTCCTTTCAAGGCAAAAACTGATTTCAGGACTGACTGTTTCAACTGGGCGATCATGAAATTCGAACCCGAAGTGAATTGGCTGTGTTTCCTAAGAATCTCCCGAAGACTTCCTGCGAAACAGCAACGCCAGCTTGGGCGATATCGCACTCACATCGAAGAGGCCCAGCACCGCCAGGAAGAATGCAAACAACCCGGTACAACTTGGGATCCCCGCCGCGATCAACTGGTTCACCAGATTGCCCGACCCTGTCTGGACTACAAATTGCCGGCCAAGCAGGAAGCCGCCCGAAGTCACAACGATGGCGACACCAATGCGCAGCAGAAAATTCCCGACCTGGTTCCAACCCATGGCCCCGAATGATCTGCGGAAAAGCGCATACATCGCGACGGCTCCAAGGCCTGTGGCGGCGGAAGTGGCCAGCGGAAACCCGTACACACCGAGCCAATTCACCAACACCGGCGTGACCGCAACATAAAGGATGAAGGACAATACCATGCCCAGAACGAGCGTTTTAGTATCTTTGACCGCATAAAAAGGCGTTTGGATAATGCTGATCGCGCGGCTAAAGAAGATATACGGCGTCATCAATGCCATCAGGCTGCTGGTAAGCGCGACATCTGCTTTTGAAAACTGGCCGCGCTCGAACATCAGACTGATCAGAGAACCACCGGTGAAAGCCAAACAGGCGCCAACGGGCAGGCAGATGAAAACCAGGAGTTGAATGCCGTTGCGCAACGAGCGTTTCATTCCATCGGAGTCTTTCTCGGCCACATAGTGCGCCACCATCGGCGCGGTCGCCGTAACCACGCCACCCACCAGGATTCCCGACAAAGCGTAGATGATTCGCGAGGCATAGCGCAGAGCCGAAAGAACGCCCGGCGCAAAGAAGGA
>Ga0066709_100002175_pt1 | contig 14012 bp, 12 predicted proteins | sample GraSoiAngelo_158_FD_79665 | JGI IMG/M metagenome (GOLD analysis project Ga0066709, IMG submission 79665) | Grasslands soil microbial communities from the Angelo Coastal Reserve, California, USA - 14_1009_16_30cm | ecosystem: Environmental > Terrestrial > Soil > Grasslands | place: USA...
CGCAACTCCTTCACAATGCGCTTACTCGAATCGACCTTGCTCGCGAATTCCTGCATGGCAATCCTCTCGAAGTCGGAGCCCACCCTGCTCACTCCCTCTTCAACTCTCCAAGCTTCTTCATGTACTCGAAGTACTCTTGCTGCTGAATCTTGCCCTTGACGTAGAGTGCCTCGATCCCCTGCCCGGCGAGACGGAGCAGGTCCGCTGACGCAGCGTCTCCGACGGACGGCACTCCGGTCAGCAGGCTCCTGAGCGTCTCCGCCACGGTGGAAACGAACTCATTCGTGAACGTGGAGACCCTGTAGGTGTGCCCTCGCTTTTCAATCAACCCGAGCTGCACGAGTTCCGAGAGGCGTGCCCAGGTAGCCTGGCGATTGACGCCAAACAGGGCCCTGACCTCGCCGTTCGTGAAGGGAGTACCGAAAAAGGTCTCGAGCAGTCGCAGAGTGGCTTCGTCCGAGAGGGCGTGAAACTGCAGCCTGAAGTGCCTCACCAGCTGGAGGCTCTCCCTGATGCTCTCTAGCGTGGATTTTTGCTTGAGCGACCCCTTCTGCTCTCCGAAGCTCATTCACAATAAGAATTCGATTCCGCTTAAGAGCACCCCTCTTGTGCGTTTCTAGCGACAAAAAGCCCTGAATCGCACGACATCCGAACGGAGTCGGAAAGAACCCTACGGATGAGAAACGTTTGTGCTTAATTAGTTCTTCAACTTCTTCTACCATGTTCGAGTGCATCTCCAGCAACCTTCCGCTGGAGGTACTTGGAATATGGCTTCTCCTGGCCGGCGTAGTCGGCTTCTTCGCGATGGGGATCGACAAGTCCAGGGCGACATACGGCGAGTGGAGAGTGAGCGAGAAGACGCTCTTCACCATGGCCCTGGTTGGCGGGTTCTGGGGCGTGGTCCTGGCCAGCGAGCTCTTTCACCACAAATCGTCGAAATTGAGCTTTCTGTTGGTGGTCTACGGAATCATGGCACTCTGGGTCTTTCTCCTCTCCAGGATCGGCTTCCTGGGGTGTTTCCTTTCAAGCATCACTCCTCATTGAAAGGACGCTACCTATCACCCAACGCGTGGATGATATCCCGGACGTCGACGACAGGGAATCTTGTAAGAGTATGGCCTCTGAAGCGACTAGCGTTCCAACAGATACAGGAACATAGATTAATACACTTCTACACGAAATCGTCTTTCGGATGTCGGAAGAGAGATACTCGATATCTCGATACCTGCTGGTTCGCCTTCTGTTGCTGATTCCGACATTACTCGTCGTCTCCGTCATAGCCTTCTTGATAATGAAGTTGACACCAGGCGACCCCCTCATTAGCGTGATCGGTTTTGGTGGCTCACAGAATTCGGTGACTGCGGCTGCTCTTAGGGCCGAGCTCGGGCTCGGGCAACCTCTTTACATTCAGTATCTGCTCTTCGTGTGGCGAATTCTGCAGGGAAACCTGGGCAACAGCATAGCACAGCAAGTACCGGTGCTGACGCTCATCGGCCAAGCTCTCCCGAATACACTCCTCCTAATTTCAGTAGCCATGACCTTCGCAGTTGCCATAGGAATCCCCGTAGGAATTCTCGCTGGCGTGAAGAGGAACCGCGCAACTGACCAGGCAGTACGAGTAGGGTCGATACTCGCGGCGTCCCTGCCAGATTACTGGCTGGGGATAATGCTGCTTATCCTATTCGCATTCTATCTGAGACTGTTTCCAGTGGGCGGAAACATAGGACCGACATCGGTCGTACTCCCTGCGCTGACGCTCGGGATCGGTCTAGCCGGTCTCCTGATACGGTTGACGCGGTCTTCAATGTTGGACCAGATCCATGAGAACTACATACGCACGGCGAGGGCAAAGGGCCTCAGTGAATGGGTGGTCATCAGGCGCCATGCACTCAGAAACGCCATACTACCGGTGATCACGGTGATAGGGCTGCAGGTGGGCTATCTTCTGGCTGGCGACTTCTTTGTTGAGTACGTCTACGCTTGGCCAGGAATCGGGAGACTCGTCGTTTCGGCGATCTTGGTCAAAGATTACCCCGTAGTTCAGGGGTTCTTGCTTCTTGCTGCGACAGCCTACGTGCTCATCAACCTAACCGTCGACCTTCTTTACACGGCAATCGACCCGAGGATCAGGTTCCAGGGGAGAGAGTAGAAGAGTAGATTGTTCTCCAGAGAGCCGAAACTCGTCGAGGACTCCGAAAGCGCCAGACCTCTTAGGTACGAAGTCTTGGCAATCTTATCGAGAGATCGCATAGCGCTTGTCGCCCTTCTGGTAGTCATCGCAGCCACCGTCGTCGCTTTATTGGCCCCATACATTGCACCGTTCGACCCGACCCAACAGCAGCTTGCAGGTTCCCTGAAGGGTCCATCCTCGATTCACCTTCTTGGACAAGACGAGCTCGGCAGAGACTTGCTATCTCGTCTCATGTATGGTGCGAGGGTCTCGTTGCTCGTTGGCGCAAGCGTCGTCGGCGTCTCACTCCTCATCGGGGTCTTTCTCGGGGCGCTCGCAGGTTATTACGGCGGCAAAGTCGATTCTGCAATAATGCGTATCGTGGACGTATTTCTTTCGTTCCCCGGGATAATCCTTGCTGTGGGGGCAGTTGCGGTTGTCGGACCAGGGCTAGAGAACGTGATAATCGCGTTGATTCTCATCAATTGGCCGGGTTACACGAGAGTCATGAGGGGTGAAACTCTCAGGGTCAAAGAGAACGTCTACGTACTCGCCTCAAGAGGGATGGGCGCATCCGATTCTTGGATAATGCGCAAGCACATCATTCCTTCCGCCATCTCTCCCGTCGTTGTCCTAGCCACTATCGGTTTTGGATGGGCGGTTCTCGCCGAGGCGGGGTTGAGCTTCCTCGGCCTCGGAGTCCAACCTCCGGCGCCAAGTTGGGGAGGGATGGTCTCAGAAGGGTTGGACTACGTGCTTATCGCACCCCTGATGGCACTCTTTCCGGGGCTGACAATAGCAATCACCGTCTGGGCTTTCAACATGCTGGGCGACGGACTCAGAGACGCCTTGGACCCTTCCCTGAGGATCTGAGCGGGCAAAAAAGGCCAGGCGATGAACGGTGTGTTGAAGGTGGTCGACCACAATCGCCCCGGCGGTGCTCTTCTAAGTCTTGAAAACCTACGTACGCACCTGTTTACATCAAAAGGCGTCGTAAAAGCGGTTGACGGTGTAAGCTTTGAAATCAAGGCTCACGAGATCATGGGCCTGGTGGGAGAATCCGGCAGCGGTAAGACGATGACCGGGCTTTCCATCATGCGGCTCCTCCCGAGCCCTCCCGCCAGGATCGTGGACGGGAGGATCCTTTTCAACGGAGAGGACCTCACAAAGATGCCAGACGACGAAATCCGCAAGATCCGAGGTAGCAAGATATCGATGGTTTTCCAGGATCCGCTCACATCACTTAATCCGTTGATTCGGGTGGGCAAACAGGTTTCAGAGGTGATTCAGATACATTCAGGCCTACCGAGTGAACCCGCACTTGGCAAGGCCATCGAGATTCTTGAACAAGTAGGGATTCCGGAGGCCGGAACCGTTGCTTCTCAGTACCCGTTTGAACTTTCTGGGGGGATGCGCCAGAGGGTGATGATTGCGATGGCAGTCGCGAGCCGCCCCGAGCTCTTGATAGCGGACGAACCGACAACGAACCTTGATACCACAATCCAAGCCCAAGTACTTTCGTTACTTAGGCAGATCAGGGACTCCCAAGGGACTTCGATTCTTCTGATCACGCACAACTTGGGCATAGTGGCTTGGATCTGTGACCGGGTGGCCGTTCTTTACGCCGGAAGACTCGCAGAAATAGGACCGACGAACGCCGTCCTGAGAAATCCGAGCCATCCGTATACACAGGCACTACTGAGGTCCGTGCCACGGACCGATTCCGAGCGTGGGAAGCTCGAGACGATTCCGGGAGAGGTTCCGAGATTGACGCGCCTGCCAATCAACGACTGCCACTTTCATCCGAGATGCCCCCATGCCAAGTCTGTCTGCCAGAGTGAACAACCAGATCTGATTCAAATCGGTAAAGACCATTTTGCGAGCTGTTTCATATATTCGAAGGACTGGGAGCGAACCAAGTGACTGAGCCTCTGCTTGAGGCTGTGGACCTTTCCAAGATATTTCCCGTGAGGAAGGGGCTCGTCTTCAAGAAGACGGTCGCAGAAATCAAGGCAGTAAACCATGTGTCTTTCACAATCGGAAGAAACGAGACCGTAGCCCTCGTGGGAGAAAGCGGGTCTGGAAAGACGACGATTGCCCGAATGGTAGGACGCCTTCTGAGACCCACGTCCGGCAGGGTCCTCTTCGATGGGAGCGACGCGTGGAAGTTGAAAGGCGACGAGCTGAAAAATATGCGTCGAAAGATCGGGTTCGTCTTTCAGGACCCTTTCGCTTCCCTTAACCCGAGAATGAGGGTGAGGGATGTCGTCTCGGAGCCGCTCGCGATCCACCACTTGATGACCAAGAAGGAGCGAGAGGAGAGAGTCAGGGACCTTCTTGTGAGGGTGGGTTTGTCGAAGGATGATGCGACCAAGTTTCCACACCAGTTCAGTGGTGGTCAATTACAGAGAATCGCAATCGCGCGGGCACTGGCTCTTGAGCCTTCGTTGATAATCGCTGATGAACCCGTCTCTTCGCTGGACGTTTCTGCTCAGGCCAAAATCATGAACCTGATGCATCAGATCCAGCAAGACCTCGGCATATCTTACCTCATGATCTCTCATGACTTGGGGGTTGTAAGGCACGTCAGCCACGCGGTCTTCGTTCTCTATCTTGGCACAATCGCGGAGGTCGCGCCAGCGGACGAGTTCTTTCAGAGAACTCTGCACCCTTACTCCAAGGCCCTGCTGTCGGCGGTACTGGTCCCTGACCCCGAGGTTTTGCAAAAGAGACCGCCCCAGTTGCTTAAAGGCGAGATACCTTCCCCACTGAATCTTCCACAAGGATGCAAATTCAACACCCGCTGCCCATTCATGCAGCCCAAATGCAAGGAAGAAGAGCCTCCCCTCGCTCCGACAGACTCTCCGGAGCATACCACAGCCTGCTTTTACTGGGAGCCGATTGAGAAGGGCGAAATTGTCCCTAGATTCTGACGCCGCTCAGGGGCTCAGCCACACGCCCGCCCCGATCACAGGGTTGAAGATCACATATCCATACCACGGGTTGGGGTGAATCTCGTAGTTCTGCACAGCGGATACCTCCCCCTGCAGAATGTTGGGATAGTAGAGGATGACACCGTAGCCCTGTTGCAGTATCCTTGTCTGGATCGCGTCAGAGAGGGATTTTACCTTGGCGGGGTCGTCTGTGACTCTTAACTGGTCGAGCATCGACGTGAGGTTCGAATCCCTGATGTGCTGTAGGTTCCACTGGAAGTTGCCGATGTTTTTCTGGTTGTAAAATTCGCCCATGAAACCGTACGAGCTTGGGATTCCGATTCCTCCCCAATCGTGGAAACCGAGTTGCCAAGTCCCGTTTCCTGAGAGGAGTACACCGGCGGCTGTGGCAAACGACTCTTGGTCGATTGTCGCGTTTATGCCTGCCTTCTTCAAGTCAGCGGCCACTGCCTGTGTGACCTGCAGGTAATTGGGCGTGAATGGACCGGTCAATATCTTCACGCTGAGCCCGTTCGGGTAGCCCGCCTGAGTCAGCAGCTGCTTCGCCTTTGTGATGTTCCCGTTGGCAGGATACATCGCGAGCCCTGGATTCCAGCAGCACTGGATTGACGGAGGAACGGGACCGATTCCCGGTACCGCGTACCCCAGCGCCACGAACTGAACTATCGCGCTTCTGTTGATCGCGTAGTTTATCGCCTGTCTCACGAGCGGATTGAGAAGCGGCTGGATCGTGTAGGGCGGGTCTACATCGATCGAGATTGTGATGAATTCTTGGGGGGCGCCCTTGAGTACCTGCAGACCTTGCACGGAGCTCAACCTTTGACCTTCCTGGGCAGAAAGCTCCGCTATCTGGACTTGTCCGCTCTGGAGCTGTAGCGACCTTACTGACGCATCGGGCACCACCTTCACGATTATCGTTTGGATGTAAGGTTTCGGACCCCAATAATTGGGATTTGCCTGTAGAGTAACATGGTCATTTTGTACCCATTCCACGAACGAGTATGGCCCGGTGCCCACCGCGTGCTGACTTCCATACTGGGAACCATACGCCTTTACAGCCGTCGGGGAAACAATACCTTCCCCGATTGCCAGAGACTCGAGAAAATCGGAACTCGTTTCCTTCAGCTTGAACTCAACCTTGTAGTTGCTCAGCGCCGTGACGCTCGCAATCGAGGATACCTGCCCGTGCCTTACCGAGGCATTGTTACTCAGAATGCGCGTAAAGCTAAAGACGGCAGCCGAGGCGTTGAAGGGAGTTCCGTCTTGGAATTTGACTCCTTGACGCAAGTTGAAAACGTAGTCGGTGCTCGAAACCTTCGTCCAGTTCACAGCCAGGTCCGGCACGACATTGCCCTTGAAGTCGATCGCCGTTAGTCCCTCGTAGACCTCCTGCTGCACTGTTCCCGTGATAGGCCCTTCTTGGACCGTCATCGGGTCGCCTGGCGCACCTTTGTCGACAGCGACATCGATAACGAGAGTCCCTCCGTACTTGACGGACGACGAACTTGAAGTCACCGTTGTCGAGGACGTTGTGCTTGTACTGGTTGTTGTGATCGGGGTGGTGGTCGTCTGACCCGGGCCGACACCGTACAGGAAGTAAAGAGCGGAGCCGATTATCACGATAACAACGATAGCAGCGACCACCTGCGTAGTCCGTGCAACAGCTCTTGCCAACCGTAAAATCACTTCTAATTTTGATACATAAACCTTTACGGCAGGAACCAGCTCGCCCTCATCTGGCTGCGCTCAGCGAGGCCTTCTGGCTCTCTCTTCTACGGGCGAGTAGTCTACGTCGTAACCAAAATAACGAGGACCAGCAACCTCCAGACCCTCCGCTGTCCGCCAGATAGGCGCGCACGGCAATCCGACGACGATTGTGCGCAAGCCGTACTTCAACTCCTCGGTTGTTATGGGAACCCAGGTTTCGGAGTTCAGTACTGTGATTATGTCTGGCACGGTGGCAACGGGGCGCGAATCAGCGTAGAAGACCAGATTCTCATTCTGGAAGAAGACCTTTCCTCCCAACGATGAATACTCGTCGAACCCGTCGAGCGTGACACTACCCTTGTTGAATCCAACGACCGTTTCCCTGTGAACATCCGTCACCTTCCCTCTAAATAGCACTCCGCCCTTGACCAACTCCAAAAGGTCAGCAAGAACCTCCTCCTTGCCACGCGACTTCATCAGCAGGTCCCCGATCTTTTCCGAAAGTGTAATCGTGCCGTCTATGCAGGCCGACCTTGCCGTCCTTCCGTCCATCGCGAAAGTCGCCACCATGGATCTGGCCCCCATTACGGACGTAATCGTTCTGGAGATCTTCTCAGCCCAGAAGGTGTCTGTGGCTTCGATCATGCACCTGTTCCCCCTCTCATCGATCAGGGCCAGCGGGCTAGCCGGGACGCCTCTCAGATGGAATGAGGTCATCTGCGTTTCAGGAAATGCGCGACCCATGGAATCCGCGTCCACCATCGGAACTCCGAGCTGAACGGCTGCGACCATCGGAATCATGGAGTTGGAGCCTCCGACCTCGACCGCAGTTACAGCGCTCACATCCCGTTCCAGTTTTTCGGCGAGGAATCTCACTACTTGCGAGGGTTCTCCTTCATAGCCGAACTTTTCTATTCCCGCGATTGGGGCACCCATCATCCCCATAGGAATGATGAGGTCGTCCTCGTTAAGCTCATTCAGGCTTACGAGCTTGACGTCTCCGTATTGCTCAATGGAGCGCTTTAGCATGACCTCGCCCACCTCGACATTTCCGCCGCCCCCCGCCGCGAGCATCGATGCGCCCAACGCGATTTTCCCGACATCATTCTTTGAAACTCGACGCAATCGCTTTCGAGAGCCGCTTCCATCAGCTAGATTTATGTCATCGGTTTGAGGGCTGGATTAACTTGAAGGCAGAAGAGGAGCAGATCATCATGCCCATCAGGGTTGGCGTCGATGTCGGTGGCACTCATACCGATGCGGTTGCTCTCGGCCATCAGGGTCAAGTGCTGAGAGCCGTCAAATCTCAAACAACGAGAGACCTGATCACGGGAATCTCAAACGCCCTCGCGAATCTGTTTTCAGATGGCACGATAAACCGAAGAGATGTAGACGCCGCGATGTTCGGCACCACTCATAGTACCAATGCGATCGTCGAAAGGAAGGGATTGTCCAAAGTCGGGGTCATCCGAATCGGGAAGCAATCGAGTTCGTCGATTCCGCCGATGTACACTCTGCCCGAAGACCTCTCTGCGTCGGTCAACGGGGCCTCTGTCATGATCGATGGTGGTCACGAATACTCAGGGAGGCAGATAGTCCCGATGGAAGAGTCCGCGCTACCGCAGGCTGCCGAACGTTTCAAGGAGAACGGAGTTCAGTCTATCGCCATCTCCGCGGTCTTCTCGCCGGTCAACCCGTCCCATGAAAGAAGGGCGGCGGAAATCTTGGCCGGCCGTCTTCCTGGCGTTCCTATCTCTCTATCCCATGAAATAGGCGGTCTTGGCCTGATAGCTCGAGAAAACGCGGCCATCTTGAACTCCGCTCTCTTCAGGGTTGCCAACTCAGCGATCAGGTCGTTCCAGGAAGCCGTCGATGCCTTCGAATTGACGAACGCGAAAATCTTTCTGACACAGAACGACGGAACTCTGATGAACGTCGATTACGCAAGGAAGTACCCTGTCAGGACCATTGCGTGTGGCCCCACAAATAGCATAAGAGGCGCTGGGTACCTTACGGGGATGAGCGATGGCGTCGTAGTCGACGTAGGGGGGACGACCGCCCTGGTTGGGGTAATCTCCAACGGGTTTCCCAGAGACTCGACGATTCCGGCGAGTATCGGAGGAGTAAGAACGAACTTCAGGATGCCGGACGTTCTGGCGATAGGTTGCGGTGGAGGAACGGTTGTGCATCGGGTTGACGGTGGCGTAACCATCGGTCCCGATAGCGTGGCATTCGAACTGACAGAGAAAGCTCTGAGCTGGGGCGGGTCGGAGGTTACGACTACGGATATTGCGTTAGCGAGTGGTTACGCGGTCATAGACGACGGCAAATGTGATCCGGCTCGTCTGTCGGAGCTCGACTCATCATTCGTTGACAGGGCGAGGAAGAAGATCATAGAAATCGTCGAAGACGCGGTAGACAGGATGAAGACGACTTCGGCGCAGGTCCCCGTGATTCTAGTGGGTGGCGGAGGGATAATCGTACCGCCGTCGCACTACTCCAGTTTCAAGGGTGCCTCCAGGGTTGTCAGGCCGGAGATGTTCCAGTACGCCAACGCCATAGGCGCCGCGACAGCACAGGTCGGCGCTGAGGTCGACAGGACGTTCTCGTACGAGGAGACACCGAGGGAGGAGGTGCTGAAGCTGGTAAAGCAGATGTGTGTTGAGGAAGCGGTTCGAGCGGGTGCGATCGCCTCCACGGTAAGGATAGTAGATGTTGACGAAATACCCCTGACCTACATCTCAACTAGTGCGGCGAGAATCAGAGTCAAGGCAGTTGGCGAGCTTGACCTCGGCCGCCCCAAGCCGACTAGCCGAGGTCTCTGAGCTTTGCCCGAAGCCTTTCCGTGGCCCTCAAGTCAACCTTGCCGTCTGAAATGACAACACCGTACGCCTTGGACGCGACCTCTTCTGAAACGTAGCCGTCCAAAAAGTCCTCCAAAACCATCTGCGGGTCCCTTTCGAAAGGAGCGCCGTAGCCTCCGCCGCCTGCCGTGACTAATGTGCAAACGTCCCCGGGCTTAACGGGAATCCTACGAGTCCCCACTCTTTTCTCCCGGTCCGTGCCGACGTAGATGCGAAGTCCGCTCGGGTGGGTACCGAGTCCCCCAGCCAATCCCCAGGTACGAGTCTTGCTCTTCTTCATTACTGAGAGGAATTCTCCGTCTTCAACAAAGCGGATTCTCCTTTCAATCCCCAACCCGCCGCGAAATCTCCCCGGGCCGCCCGAGTCTGTTCTCAACGACATGGATTCGATAGTCATCCCTGTCCTGAGCTCCAACACTTCGATTGGTGTGTTTCTTCCGATGCACACCGAATGGTGTTCCAATGCATTCGCTCCGTCATGGTTGGGAGCCGCTCCCCAGCCCACCGGTTCGTTGTTGCTCAGTGCATAGAATCGCCCGCTTGTTTTGTGTACTCCGACCATCATGAAGCCCGGCAGGTCGCCTCCAGACGAAGCAGAGATGAAATCCTTCAACCCCACCGCCGCTGCCTTGTAGACGAGTTCAAGGGCGACGACACCGGTCCAGAGTGTGAAGGTGGGAGCCGGATAGACAGCGTTGAACAATGTTCCAGGCGAGGCCTCGACCTTGAGCGGGCGGTAGTTTCCGGCGTTAGAAGGAAGATGGGGTGTGGTGAGGGATTTGAAGACTATCTTGCACGTCGAGTATGTAGAGCCGAGAGGCATGTTCACAGGACCCCTGGCGACGCCGGCCGAACCGGCGAAGTCGACCTTGAACTCATTCTGTGAAATCGAGACCGTCGCTTTCATTGGTATGAGTTCGTCCGTAATGCCGTCGTCGTCGAGATAGTCTTCAGCACTCCAAGATCCGTGCGGCAGCCTCGACAAGGCCTCGAGTGAACTCTCCTCGCCTGCTCGGAGCATCTTTTCAATTGATGATTTCAAAGCCTCGAGGCCAAACTTGTCCGCTATCTGATGCAGTCGTCTCTCTCCGGTCCTTATCGAGGAAATTTGGGCGTTTAGGTCGCCCGTGATCTCTGCGGGCATCCTCGAGTTGAACCGAAGGATTTCGAGGACCTCCTTGTTCAGCTCGCCTTTCTTGACCACCTTTGTACCCGGGAAGACGATGCCCTCTTGATGCATGTTGGTAGAATCTAGCACGTAGCCCGGGTCTTTGGCGCCGAGGTCCATCCAGTGGGCTCTGATGACTTGATAGGCGAAGAGCTGATTGTCGTTGTGGAAAACGGGGGCGAACAGAGTGGCGTCGTACGTGTGTGCCGAATTCCAGTACGGATAGTTCATGAGGAGAATATCGCCCTGCTCCATGTTTTCTTCCCCAACGTATTCTACGGCCTTTCCGATGGCGTAATCGTTCGCACCTATGAAAGACGGAACTCCCGGGGCCTCGGCGATCAGGTCCAGGTTGCGGTCGTAGATCGAGATGCCAAAGTCGAGCACATCGTAGACCACGGGATTGAACGCCGTGCGTATGAGGGCGCTGCGCATCTCTTCCGCCGCGGAAGCTAGGTGACTCCTCACCAGTTCAGAGACGATTCCCGAGCTAACGGATTTTTTCGCGCCGCGAGTCAAACTCATTCCAATCTACGCCGTGATGACGAGGTTGCCAATTTCATCTACATTCAGGCTCTGACCTGTGTGGATCACAGTCCGTGTGACACCCTCATCGATTATGGCTGGACCTTCCACGACGTGACCGGGTTTCAGCTGTTCTCTGCGGTAGACGCCGAAGTCGGTCATCTTATCTGAGGTTAGACAGTATGCCTCTCTTCGTTTCATCGGTGGTGGGGTAGCATCGGTCGCCTTTGCGAGCTTCGGAAGATCGGGCTTCTCCAGCAAGCCAACCGCCCTCGCCCGAAAATTGACGATCTCGACCAAATCATCGATCTTGTGTCCATAGCGTTTGAAATGAAACGCGTCAAATGAAGCCTTGATCTCACTCACAGAATTCGCGTCATCTATGGAGATTTCAAGGCTGTGCTCCTGCCCAAGATATCGAAGCTCGAGCAGCCGGTGAACTCGGACCTTTTTGAACGGTGCTTCCTGCCGGAGAAGAATGCCCCTGACCCTGGATTCGAGTGGCGCGAAGAACTTCCGAATCCCTTCGATGGAGCTTTCCTCAAGAACTGAAATGTCAGTTTGCGAGACTTCGTACGAAATATCGGACATCAGCATTCCCAACGCTGAAAACGCTGCGGGAGCGCTTGGTACGATCACTGTGGGTATCCCGAGTTCTAGCGCAAGGATAGCACCAAAGAGAGGCCCGGCTCCACCAAATGCCAACAGAGCGTACTCGGCCGGGTCCCTTCCTTCCTCGACTGTGATTTGTTTGATTGCACCCATGCTATTCGCGGCAGTCACCTTCATTATGCCGGCTGCCGCCTCGACGAGGTCGACCCCGAGCGGTCTGACAACCTCTTCCGCTATCCCTTCTCTGGCTAACTCTGGCTTCAGTGGCATGTCGCCGGCTAGGAATGTTTCAGGATCGATGTATCCCAGGATCACGGATGCGTCCGTTACGGTTGGCCGGGTTCCGCCCCTGCCATAGCACATCGGACCGGGGTCGGCACCCGCGCTCTCAGGACCCACCTGAAGTAGGCCAGTTTTCACGGTGGCAATCGAACCTCCCCCCGCCCCTATCGACCTCACATCGTACATCGTGAGCAAAAGGGGGTAGTGCTCAACTTGACTCTGGTGGATCACGTTTGCCTGTCCGTCTTCGATTACGCAAACGTCGAGACTCGTCCCACCAATATCCATGGTGATAAGTTTCTGTCTCTTTGTAAGAGCGGCGAGATGGCTTCCCCCGACGACCCCTCCTGCGGGTCCAGACTGGACCGTGGATATCGGGGAATTTGCGGCCGTGGCTGCCGTCATCATGCCCCCGTCGGACCGCGTGATCAGTAAGACACCCTTGAATCCATTTACGCTTAGTGTCCGCTCCAGCTTATGCAGGTATTCGGCGATTATCGGTTTGATGTAGGCGTCCAGGACCGTGGTGGACGTTCTTTCGTATTCTCTGTATTCGCTGACCACTTCACTTGAGATCGAGACGGATAGATTTGGGTGGGTCTTGGATGCGATAGATTTGATGCGCTCCTCGTGATCCGCATTCTTGTAAGAATGAAGTAGCGACACGGCAATAGACCGGACTTTCTGGTCATCGACCAGACGCCGTAGCGCGACGTTCGCTGCCTGTTCATCGAGATCTCGAATGATGTTCCCTTCATGGTCTATCCTGCCGGGTATCTCTGCGATATGCCTGCGTTTGACTATTCGGGGGGGCTTGAGATAATTGTAGTCATACATGCTTGCTGATGGAACGTCCCCCCTCCCAATTTCGAAGATATCCTTGAAGCCCTGATTTGTGATTATTCCGGTAAGTGCTCCTTTCATCTGTATGATGGCGTTCACTCCCAGAGTAGTACCATGACGTATGAGGTAGGTCTGGTCTAGGGGTGTGCCGAGCTTCCGCAAGGCGTTGAGGAAACCGATCGTCGGATCTGAGGGGGTTGTTGGCGACTTCGCCATTTTGAACTTACGTGTCTGCTCATCGAACTCAACGGCGTCAACGAAAGTTCCCCCGGTGTCGACACCAACTCTGAACCTCTTATTGGAGGTCATTCCTGAATATCTCTCCATCTTTCATGACAAACCCTATCTTCTCAAGCGCCCTGACGTCCGATAAGGGGTTGCTGGCTACTCCCACAAGGTCGGCCAGGTAGCCTTCGTTCACCGACCCCAATTTGTTCGAGACGCCGCACAGCGCGGAAGGATAGATCGTAGCCGTCCTCAATGCCTCCAAAGGACTGAGCCCGGCCTCGGCCAGGAATTCGATTTCTCTTACTGTGACGTTGACCTTATTGTCCGAGTCTCCTGGCGGCAGGTCAGTGCCGTTCAGTATTGTTACTCCAGCTCGAATAGCCGCCTTAGTGCTCTCCATGTGTGTTTTCTTCGCGGAGACGGCCTTCTTGATGGTCCATTCCTCGAAGCCGTTTTTCCTCATCCAGTCCCCTCCCATGTGCGTCATCTGCGCCATCTGCGAATCACCCTCTCCCGGCCTTCTCCGCCGTGTCCACCAGGTTCTTCGGCCCGAACGCCTGTGGGAGTAGCTCGGCGAGCGTGGCGCGGATCGTGGCGGGGCCGTCGCAGAGGCAGAGGACGAGGGCGTCGGGCCCGAACTCGTTGAGCACCTGGCGGCA
>Ga0066709_100002176_pt1 | contig 14011 bp, 13 predicted proteins | sample GraSoiAngelo_158_FD_79665 | JGI IMG/M metagenome (GOLD analysis project Ga0066709, IMG submission 79665) | Grasslands soil microbial communities from the Angelo Coastal Reserve, California, USA - 14_1009_16_30cm | ecosystem: Environmental > Terrestrial > Soil > Grasslands | place: USA...
GGACCGGGATGCTCGCCGTCCCCGTGCTGGCCGGCTCGACCGCGTATGCGCTCGCGGACGCCTTCGGCTGGGAGGAGGGACTGGGCAAGACCTTCAGGCAGGCGCGTGGCTTCTACTCGGTGACCGCGGGGGCGCTGGTCGTGGGCCTGGCTATGGACTTCGCAGGTATCGACCCGATCCGAGGTCTCTACCTCCCGGCGATCTTGAACGGCCTCGCCGCACCGCCCCTGATCCTGCTGATGCTCTTCCTCGGCAACGATCCAGGGACGATGGGCAGTTGGCGCTCCGGCTGGGTGTCGAACGCGCTCGTGGGGCTGGCGCTCCTGGCGATGGTGCTGGCGCCGATCGCGTATCTCCTCTCCTGATCCCGTCTGTTGGTCCGGCGGTATCGTTCGCGGCCTCGGTCCCCCCCCAAGACCCCTCCCAGACGGTCTGGACCCACAAGAACGTGGTGGCCGACAGCCCTGGCGCGGGTGGCCTGGGCTCCTCAGCCAACCAGTTCTCGGTCCCGGTCGTCGAGAAGAACGGGGCGCTTGACATCGCTTACGTCCTCGAGGAGTGCAACACGTCGCTCGATCACGGTCTGCGGTTCAAGAAGTCCACGAACGGGAGCGCGAGCTTCTCGTCCGCCGTCAAGGTCAACAAGGCCGGGCAGTGGGCCGACAACCCGGACCTGGGGGACCAGATCCCGAACACGCATTTCCGCACGCCGAACACCGTCGCATTGGCCTACAGCGGGGTGACGGGGACCCTCGCGTTCGTCTACACGAACTACATCCGGGGGCAAGGGAACGGCGACATCGACGTGAGCCTGTCGCACGACGGCGGGATGACGTGGTCGAACGCGATCCCGATCAGCCTGAGCAACGGCACCCCCGCGAGGAACAACCAGTTCTTCCCGTGGATCGCGGCTGACCAGAGCGGTCGATCCGTGGCGATGTGGCTGGTTCTTCGCCGCTGGTGCGTTCATCGGCGACTACAACGGGCTCGCGGCGAACGACAACGTCGTCCATCCGACATGGACCGGCGGCCGCGCCAGCGACATAGCGGTGACGGTCGGAGAGACCGACGTCTTCACCGACGTCGAGGTCCGCACCTAGTTCCTCCACTCGGGTGTGAGGAACGGCTGAACGGGGCGGCCCGCGAGGGTCGCCCCGTTCATCCATCGCGCGGATCAGGGGATGAGGTCGGAGAGATCGATGCCGCCGAAGCCCCACCCGCCGGCGTCGTCCTGTTTGAGCGCGGTGTCGAGCGCAGCTGCCGATGCCACGAGCAAGAAGCGCAGGTCCGGTGACGTCGGCCCGGTGATCTCCAGGACGTAATGATCGGCCGTCGTGAACCCCTCGCGTAGGAAGCCGGCCCACGTCTTGGTCACGCGCGCGATCTCCGTCCCGCCCGCGTCATGGATCGCGAAATCCCACGAGCGCCAGTTCTCCGCGTCGATCGATCCGAGCGGTTCGTCGGCCGGTCCCCGGAGGGCGAACCGCTTCTTGCCGATCACGTTCTCCTGCACGATGGCTCCGCGGGCCGTTCCGCCCGCGTCGCGGATCTGCAACGTGGACTTGAAGATCTTCGCGGGACGGACGATCTCAAGCAGCTTCGTCCCGTCGGCCTCATAGACGGAGAGCCGGTGCGTCAAGAACTGATCCACGTCGCTCACGAGGCGGAGCAGCTTCTTCGCCTTCGACTGACCCTCCTCGCGGATCGCCCCGACCTCTTCGCCCTCCGGATCGAGGATCCGGTACTCGTTGGTCATCTCGATCAGCTTGGCTTTCTGGCTGATCACGAGGACGTCGCGCTGAAGCAGGCTCGTCATGCGGTCATCCTAGCCCTGCCGACATCGTCGCTCGAAAAGCAGGCGCTCACGGAGATCGAGCGGATCCTGCGACCTGGCGGGCGGGTCTCGATGGCCGATCTGACGGTCGAGGGAGAACTACCGCCGAAGATCGCGAACAACCACAGCGCCTTGGCCGGGCGTTCGCGTTTACGGGCTCGCTAGAACGTCCTTGAGCTGGGAGACGATCTCTGCCGGCTTTACGTACATGACGCCGCCGTGCTCCATGGCGCCGTAGTCCCTCACCCAATCGATCTTTCCGTCGGATCCGACGAGGAAGAACGTGTGGCCTGGCTCATTCGTCGCCATCATCCAAGCGGGGGTCCCGTACTTCAGCCAGACCGTGTTACCTATGTCCGAGAGCATCGGAACCGTCACATCCAGTGCGCCGCCTTCTTTCTGCCAGGCGGTCACCGGATCCGGCGAGATCGCGAGCAGCTCGATACCGAGTCTCTTGAACGCTTCGTCGTTCTGCAGGTCGACCACCTGCTGCATGCAGCCACCTCAGCCAGGGCCCATGCTGAAGTAGAGCAACACGGGCTTCCCCACGTAGTCGGACAGCGAAACGGTGCCGCCGCTCGCGGACCTGAGCGAGAACGTGGGGGCAGTGTCCCCGACGGCGATCGGGGTCGCCTCCGAGCTCGACGAACTGGTCTGCCGTGTACACCCCGCTCCCACGAACGAGAAGGCGATGGCCGCGGCGACCAACATCTGTCGTTTCATGCGTTCGCTCCCTCCGGTGGTCCGATCGAGATAGGTGCGTCGAAGGCGGAGTACCGCTGGTTCATGAAATGGCCCTGGGCACGCATCTCGCTGCGTCGAACGAGCCCCGTCGGATCGACCCACAAACGGAACCAATAGGCGGCGCTTCCAAGCGGTCCGTAGAACGAGAGGATCGTGGTGTCTACCCCATCGACGTGTGCTGTGCCGACTATCCGGGGATCGATGATGCGGTCCGGCACATAATCCCAGACGAACGAGAGCACCGGGAAAGGTGGTTCCCCGCGGTCCACGATCCAGCCAGCACGCGGCGCCCTTTCGATGTACTCGGTCCCCCCCGTCCACACGATCTTGAAGCCGCCTGTCGAACGAGCCCGCATCTGGTCCGGAGCGCGACACATGTACACCGTGCGCAGCGTGTCGGTTCCGGAGTCGAGGGATTGGTTCAGTTGATAGGACGTCAGTGCGTGCATGCGTTGCTCCGCTTTCGCGAGGAGCTGTGCTCCGTCGGCGGCTGGCAGCGTTGGCACGTTGAAGGATGCGACGCTGATCCCTGAGCCGCCGACGCGCACCTGGATACGGTCCCCGCCAGACAGATCCACGGCCGCCCGGCGGCACGCTGTCCCGCACGTATCGAGCGCGACGCTTCGCTCGTCGATCGACAGATCGACGGGGACAGCTCGCTCGCCTCGAAGCGGCAGCACGTAGACGAAGAGGTCGTTCCGACCCGGCTCGCCGGGACTAAGCGTGAGACCCACGAGTGTCGTCCCGGCGCGGCCTCCGAGCGTGAGATCGCCCGCCTCGGGCAGGCCCGGTCCCTGAGCCGCCATGCCGACGGCTTTCTCGGCCTCGCTCGATCGAGCCGGAGGCAGCGGGTACGCGGCGAGGAGCACGGCTGCTGCGGTGACCCCGAGCACCAAAGCAGACTCGAGCCTCGGTGCGACGAGCCGGCGCCGCCAGGCGAGCACGGACAGTGCCACCATCACGACGACGAACAGGCTCTTCACGAGAAGCGTCACACCGTACGAAGAGGCGAATACCTCGTGGACCGAGCCGACCTCCTGCGCTCCTCGAAGAAGGCCGGCCATCGCGGTGAGCGTGAACGCCCCCAGCGCAACGGGCGTGAATCGTCGGAGCAGGGAGCGGCCCTCCACGCTTGACCAGCCACCCGGCGGGTGTTGCAACGCGAGGGCGAGGACTCCGCCCGCCCAGACCGCTGCCGCTCCGACGTGCACCGCCTCGATGGAGACGCCCCACGGCACGGCCTCGGCGTGTCCCGCTGCGGCGAGCGCAACGATCGAAGCCGCCACCGCCCACGCCGTGGACCTCGAGCGCCGCCGAGCCAGCAACGATGCGAAGAGCTCGAGCGCCGGGCGGATCAAGCGCGCGACGCCGGACACGCCCGTCGTGAGGTAGGACGCGACGGCGCCCGGTGAGACACCGCGGGCCGCGGAGATCGCTTCCGCCGACACGACCGCGATCCCCGCGGCGGCGGCGACCGTGAGCGGAACGACAGGACGCGAACGGACCCAACCGAGCGGAGGTTCCCGCCGCGCCAACCACCCGAGCAGCAGGAGCCCGGTCGTGAGGAAGAGCCCGAGGTCCTCGACGGCGCGGGCGATCGAGATCAGTAGATCGGTCGTCCGAGGTGATGTGGAGACACCTTCGTCTGTCTGGGGATCGACCGGCACCCCAACCCCGAACGCGAAGGATCCGGACAAGGTGTGGCCATCCAGGAGGCTGACCGTGGTCCACGAGACCCGATACTCCCCGGGGGTATCCGTCGCGAGCTGCACCGCGATCTCCTCCGGACCGACGACCGTGCCGCTCACATCGCTCCCACCCGGTGTGCTTACCGACGCGCCAGAGAGCCGAACGTTCACAGGCTCGGAGAACCGCATCGTCACGGCGCCCGGAGCCGAAGCCAGTTCGGCGCCCGGCTCCGGGGTCGACGAAAGGAGACCGGCGTGGGCGAACGCGGCCATCGGGAGCGCCAGCGGGAGTCCCGTCGCGATCGCGAGCGCGAGGAGGATGCGCCTGGCGTTCGTCAGCCGGCGCCCGGGCACCAACATCACCCCGTGGCACCCGGGCCGGTCGGCGGCGCAATCGTGATCGGCGCGTCGAAGTCGTAATACCGGTGGTCCATGAAGTGTCCGGGGGCCCGCATCTGCGCACGATGGACGAACCCTTTGGCGTCGACCCAGAGGTCGAACCAGACGGGCAGCTCCTGGTCTCCGCCGGCGAACGCGATCTCCGTGCTCGGCATCCCATCGACCACGGCGCTCCCGACGATCCGCACGTCCCGGTACGGCTTGAACGAATCCCAGATATAGGTCGGAACCGGCAGGAATGGCGTTCCCTTCTCGACCTGCCAGCTACCGTTGTCCTCTCGCAGGTACCTCGTGTCGCCGATCCATACCGTTCGGCCCGAGCTGCCGGGCTCGCGGACTTGCGACTCGAACGAGTTGGGCGCCGCGAAGGCATAGGTCGAGTCAACGGTCGTCCCGAGCCCCGACGTGAGGGTCTCGTCGAGCCGATAGGTCGTCAGGGCGCCCATCGTTGTTTGCATCTTCTTCAGCAGAAGCTCACCTGAGGGCGCGGGGAGGTTGGGGATGCGGAAGACCGCACGGCCACCCGCGGGTGTGCCGACGTCGACCGTGACACGATCACCTCCGCGCAGCTTCGCCCGGCCCTTCCGACACGTGTCGGCGCATCGTGTGAGCGTGATGGGTTCGCCGTTCACGGTTGCCTTGACTGGAATGGCGGCAGTCGCGGCGGGACCATCCAGGCTCTGGACGTAGATCGTCATCTCGTTCGAACCGGGCGCTCCTGGCGAGAGGGTGAGACCGACGAGCACGGGCCCGGCGTGCGCCCCAAGCGTGAGGGCGCCACTGGCGGGGATGGGCGCGGCCGAGGTGGGGGCGAGCGTGTGGCCCACGGCTGCTTCGACCTGTCGGGCGGGAGGGAGCGGGAAGGCGGATAGAAGGGCCGCCGCCCCGATCACGAGCGCAGTGGCCAACGCTTCGCCCTTGGGAAAGATGGCGATCCTGCGCCAGGCGAGCACCGAGGCTTGGACCATCGTGAGCACCAGGAGGATCTTCACAACGAGGACCAGCCCGTAGAGGGAGCCGAACAGCCGGGCCCAGCCACCCACCTCCTGGACGCCGCGGATCGCGCCCGTGCCGACCGTAAACGCGAAGGAGGCCAGTCCGACGGGCGTGAACCGATCGAGGAGCGTGCGGCCCCCTTCGCCGAGCCACCGATCGGGAGGTCGCAGCAGCGCCAGGGCCAGGATCCCGCCAGCCCAGAGTCCGGCCGAAAGGACATGGACGGCCTCGACCGTCACACCCCACGCGCGGGGCTGGATCGCGGCGGCATGTCCCGCGGCCGCCAGCGCGATGGTCGCCGCGACAGCCAGCGGCGCCTGAGCACGAGTCCATCGCCACGCGGCGAGGATCCCGACACCCTCGAGGACCACCCTCGCGAGTCGAGAGCATCCCGGTAGTCCGGTGGTGAGGTACGCGACGACGGCTCCGACCCCTAGGGACGGCGCCGCGCGAAGCGCTTCGCCCAGGGTGACCGCGACGCCCCCGGCGAAAGCAAGAGCGAACACGAGAAGGGTCGGCGTCCTGACCCACGTGATCGGCGGATCCCTCCGTGCGAGGCGACCGAGGAGCAGCAGGCCGATGACCAGGAGCAGGCTCGTGTCCTCGACGAGGCGTCCGACCGCGATCAGTAGATCCCAGCCGGTCGGCGCATCGGTCGTCCCGCTCACCGCGCCGGCGCCTGGCGAGACACCGACCCCGAACCGGAACGAACCGGAGAGCGTGTGCCCGTCGACCAGGCTGACGGTCGTCCAGTCGACCTCGTACACGCCGGGCTGCCCCGACGTGAGATCGACGACCATCCCGTCGTCTCCGACGACGTTGCCTGCCACCGACGACCCATCGGGCGTTCGGACGGCGACCCGCGACAGGCGCGCGTTCAGAGGCTCGGAGAACGTGACGCTGACCTGACCGGGGGCGCTGCCCAGGATCGCTCCGGGCTGCGGCGTCGAAGAAACGAACCCGGCGTGCGCGGATGCGGTCGCCGGCAGGATCACAACCATGATCGCACCGAGCACGAGGGCGCGTCGCAGGCGCCGGATCATGCCCTTCCCCCGACGGTTCATACCGGTGGCCATCCCTCCCGAGCGAATATCCGGATGAGTGGTGTAAAGAGCCGGACCCACTGTCCGGCGATCATCAGCACACCCATCAGGATGAGGACTCCCCCACCGACGAGCTCGATCGCCCATCCGTGCCTGCGGAGCCACGCGAAGAGCTTCCCGGTCCTTGCCACCGCGAACGCAAGCAGCAGGAACGGGACACCGAGGCCCAGGGAGTAGACGAACAGCAGGGCTGCCCCGCGCCACGCGCCGTCTACGGTTGCCGCAGCCGCCAGGATGGCGGCCAGCACGGGCCCTACGCACGGTGTCCATCCGATCGCGAACGCCATGCCGAGCGGCATCGCACCCGCAGGGCCGGACTGGACCCTGGTCAGGTCGAGTCGCCGCTCCCGATAAAGGATGGGCACCCGCAGGACCCTCATCGTCGCGAGTCCCATGACGATCACGAAGACCCCGGCGATCCTCATGAAGATCAACCGGTGGAAGAGGATCAGCGAACCGAGACCGGACGCCGCTGCCCCCATGAGCGTGAACGTGACGACGAACCCGGCGACGAACAAGCTCGCGGCGAGCATCGTGCGGCTCCTGAGGAGGATGGCCTTCGGACGTGTCGTGGCCACGCCGCTCACGTACGACACGTAGCCGGGCATCAGCGGGAGGCAGCACGGGGAGGAGAAGGAGATCAGGCCCGCGACGAACGCCAGGGCGAAGGGTCCGAGGACGCTCATGCGCTCGGTCCTTGAACCACGGTCTCGAGGGTCGATCGCAGGATGTCCGCGTTCAGGTACCCAACGAACCGATACCGTAGTTGGCCTTGCGCATCGATCACGAAGGTGGTCGGCATCCCGAACAGACCGTAGGGCGCGGCTAGCCTTCCGCTGGCGTCGGTGACGCTCGGGTAACCGAGACGGAACTCGGAGACGAACGCTCGGCCCGCCGCATCGTCGTCACGCTCGTCGACCCCGACGAAGCGCACGCCCTTGGATCGATAATCCTGCCAGGTCTGCTCCAGGCCCGGTGCCTCGATCCGGCACGGGGCACACCACGAGCCCCAGAAGTTGAGGACCGCAACGTGACCTCGTAAGGAAGAAAGCGTGATCGGCCTTCCGCCTTGCAATGAGGGAAGCGTGAAGTCCGGTGCTGACCCCTGTTGGATCTCCGCCTTTGCTTGGTAGTCGGCGACGCTGAACCCGAGCACGCCCTGCGTCTGGCGGGACCTGTACTCGGCCGCCGCGATCCCGACGATGAGGGAGAAGACCGACAAAATGACGAGCCAGATGACGACCCCCCTCGTTCTCGCGTTCATGACGTGATCACGGGAGCACCGATCCGACGAAGAAGACTCTGCCGGCCCGCCAGCTACCGGTCGGCCCGCACAGAAGGCTCAGGGTCCGCCTCGCTCGACATGCTCGACTCGGACTCCGGTGATGTGGGCGGATCGTGTTTCCCGGACATCATCCGGACGCACACGACCATCGTTCCGGCGCATAGGAGAGCCGGCAGGAAGGGCAGGAGCGTTCGCACGTTCTCCTCCTTATGATCGAGAGAGAGGCCGCGCGGTGGCGCAACCTCAAGGGCCGATCAGAAGGAGCGGGGTGGACGGTCGAGACGGCGAACGACGATGAACCCGGGCGATCCAGCGACCTCCGAGATGAGGCCGGACAACATCGTTATGGCGAAGATCAGGACCGCCGCAGCGAGGATCGCGCACGACGATACGAGCATAGGGACTCCCGCCGTCGGGCACTCAGGACAACCACCCATCGCGAGGCTGATCCCTAGGGGGATGATCAGGATGAACAACAGGAGGACAACCGCGACCATCGTCAGCTTCCTTGTCACGATCCCAACGTAACACCGCCGGTCTGTTTCGTAGTCGAGACTCACCGACAGGACTTCTCGTCGGGAGACTTACTCGACCCGGCCCTCGCGATAAGGGGGAGGCCGGCTGGCACCCGGAACTGGCACCATCCTGCGCTCCGCGAGCGACCGCCGGAAAAGCGAAGTAGACACTGGTGCGCGCACAGAGCCGGTGGGCGCTGAGGGACTCGAACCCCCCGTCCTTCGCCTTGTAAGGGCGAGACGGAGCTGCTGGTCAGGCGCTTGAGCAGGCATTCCGGAGTTTGACCCGAGTACCCGTGAATACCTGGGAGTACCTGCGAGTTGTTATGCGGTCGTTACGCGCGGAGGAACCCAGATCGTGGGCCACCTCAGCGTCTCCGCCTGACTGACTCTTGGGCAATCGCATCCGAGCCTCGAACTGTAGGTGCTTGTCCTGAGGCCCCCACGCCGACATGTCACGCCGCTTGCTCCAGGGAGGCCGGACCGTTCACGTTCCTGGCTGGCACATCGGAGTGTGGAGCCACGATCGGCAGCCAGAACACCGCTCAGCTTCGCCGATCTCTCAAGGGCACGGCGCGCCGGCGCCGCACAGCACCAAGTCTTCCTCTTGCCCCACGAACGTAACGAGCTGTGATCGAGGGACGTAGGACAACCCGCCTTCGGCTTCGAATGACGGGACGGGACCCACCCCGGCCGGAAGCGAGGAACGGTAGGTGACACACCCGCCACGGACCTCGATCGCCTGGATCGCCGGGTCGTCACTCATCACGGGGCAGGTCGGGGTCAGGGTCACGTCGACGACCGGGCTCCCGCCACCCTGGCCGAGCTGCAACTGGACGCCGGCGCCCCCTCCCCCACCCATCACCAAGAGCTCGAACGTCGCACGGCCGCGCACGATCGTGGCTCCCGCGAGGCTCCACCCGAAGGGAAGCGACCGGATGCACGGCAGCTGCTCGGCGGTGGGCACGGCTTGCGCCATCAGGATCATCGTGCGGTTCGTCTCGCATGAGGGCGTCGAGACATCGCCTCGGCTCGGGAAGAACAGCGAGAGGCTGAAGGCGCCGGCGGCGAACACCACGAGCAACGTGAGGAGGATCAGCCCGATCCGCCTGAAGCTCCAGCGTTGGATCGTCACAGGCCGACGCTCCGGCACGAGCGAGCGGAACTGTTCGAGCAGGTCGCGTCCATCTCGCTTCGTGAAGTTGCGGAGCTGCGTCGAGCTCGCCACGCCGCGCGTCGCGGCGAACGCTTCGGACAGTTCTTCGGACGTGAAGTACGCGAGGGCCATCTCGTACACGGTCTGCGCGTCCGAGCGGAGCGCGAGCACGAGCATCATGTTCCCGAGGTCGACGGCTTGCCGCCACGGGGACGGCCGGACCTGCACGAAGAAGACATCGATCAACCGGAGATGGCCCTCCTGCACCATCAGGTTCGCCGGCTTGATGTCGCGGTGTGCCAGGCCGACGTCCCACATCCGCCTGATCATCGCGAGCCCCTCGTCGACCACCTGCTCATCGATGTCGACGTCTCCTATCTCTTCGGCTCCATCGAAGAACTCCATCGCGATGAGGTATTCGCTTTCAGGGGTGATCTCGACGATGCCGAGCGGCGCCGGTGTCGGGAACCCGTACTCACCCAGGAGCCGGAGCGTGTAGTCCTCGTACTCGACGAATCGCCTGACCGTCTTGAACGGCGTCTCGTCCTCGAGCCGCCCGTAGAGCATCAGCCGGCCGAGCTTGTACCAGCGGTCGGCACGGACGTGGTTCTTCGCGTACAGCTTCGCGAACATCGACCGCTCAACGCCTTCCTCGTCCCTGACGAGGAGCTTCAGCGGGGTCGACCCACCGGAGCCCTCGAGCCCGACGAGCTTCATCTCGAGGATGGTGAACCCGAGCTGCTCCTGCATCGCCCGCCGTATCGCCTCGCCCCGGCGGCCACCGACATCCAGGTGCGCCGACTTGCCGCGCTGTCCGTACCGCACAGGGAAGACGTCGCTCGGGGTGAAGGCGCGGAACAGCGCCACCGGGATCGCCACGCCGAGGATGACCGCGAACGCGAGATCAGTCGGGTGATCGACGCCGAGGTAGATGCGGTTCAGCGCCACCCCGGCGAGGATGGCGACGATCGCGAGCTTCGCATACCAACGCGGGCGGCCGGGAACCACCAGCATGTAGATGAACCCCATGAGCACGGCGGCGAGCGCCGCGACAGGCTGTGACGGCGACGAGAACCCCTCCCAGTGACCGATCGCGGTAACGCCGTAGGGACGCGGGCGCGCGGCCGTGATGTAGAGGCCCGGGAGGACGATCTCGAGCACGGCGAGGCTCACGAGGAAAACCACCAGATGCCTCCATCGACGGAAGGCGACGGCAAGCGCCACGGTGAGGAGTCCAAGGATCGCGAGCCCCCACTTCGATCCGACCGAGTTGAGGTTGTTGGTCAGCGAGTCCAGCCGCGGGGTCCGCGCCGACGTGACGAACCGGATGATCGGGGTGTCGAGACGATCGAGCGGACCGGTCGTGGAGTGGAGCCAGACGACGCCCGAGACCACGATGACGACGACAGCCGCGAGCCAGAGCACGCCGGTCAGGCCGATCTTCTTGGGCAGGGGCGGCGGCGCTCCCGTCGGCCGGCGCTGCCGGTGGTGCACCTCCGGCACGACCACGACGCGTTCGGCAGACGCTGCTGCGTGTGGCGGTCTGTCCACAGAAGAACCACTCATGAGACGGTCGGATGCTCAACAACCATTGCAGGTTGGTCTGACCCCATCTCCTTCCTCTCGACACCGACGATCAGGTTCGCGGCACCCCCAACGACAAGACCAAGACCGACACCGCCCAGGACGTCGAGCGGCGCGTGTGCCCCCAGGTAGATCCGGGCGAACCCGACAAGGGCAAGGACAGCCCAGGGCAGGACCTTCCATCTCCCGCGCAGGTAAGGGGTGAGCACCAATGCCAACCCCGTGACGAGAACGACGTGTCCCGAGACGAACGCAACGCCCGTGGTGGGCGTGTTCCCACGCACGATCGCGTCAGGGATCGTCGTCCCAGGCCGCGAGCGCTGGATGAAGTGCCAGACGATCCTCTCCGCGGCCAGCTTCCCCACCGTGACGAGGATCGCGGCAAGCGCGAGGCGCCATCTCCGGAATACAGCGGCGCCCACCGCCACGATCGGTCCAACCGCGAGGACACCCAGGAACTGAGCGAGCTTCATCGGCGATGAAAGGATGTCGGGCAACCCGTTGATCCAGTGGAACACCTTCTGCTCGAGGGAGCTCGTCGTCCCGTTGTGGACGATCAAGGCACAGATGAGGAAGACCCCGAGCCCGACGGCGCAGACGATCCAGTCGATAGACCGCCTTTCGACAGTGACGCGTTCGTGACCGGGTGCAGGATCGACATGCGTCTCAGCCACAGCGCACCCTACGGTTCATCGGAAATGCTTCCTCGAAGGCCCGGCTGGTCGGACCTGTGCGGGACGGATGCCAGGGCTCAAGAGCACATCTGAGATCTGCGGACGTCTCGGCCTCATCCACGAGCTCCCGCCATCATGCACGGCCTTCCTGCGACGCTACTCCTCCAGCCTCCGCATGTCAGAGGATCTGAACGGTGACAGTCGTCCGAGCCGGACCGCACGCATCCCTCAGGTCGCGAAGTAGATCTTCACGCGCTCGCCCTGCGCCGCCGCATCCTCAGCGCGCCGCCAGTCGGACTTGACGCGCCAGATGATGTAGGTGAAGCCGCCGATCGGGATCTGGACCACGTACGTTAGCGCGCGGAACAGCAGGACCGCCGCAACGATCTGGGCCTTCTCCGCACTGTCGAAGGCGGTCAGCCCCCCTATGTATCCGAGGTCGATCACGCCGACCGCGCCGGGGGTGATCGGGACCGCCGACAGCAGGCGGGAGAACGCGAACACCGCGAACGCCTCGGCGGTCGACACCTCCTGCTCGGAGATGCCCATGTGTCGCAAAGACATGAGCAGCACGATGAACAATGCCATCTGGCTCAAGACCGTCGTCCAGCTCAGCCGGAACCACCGGTGTCCGACCAGCGCGATCGTGTCCCGCCGGAAGCGTGCAGCGCCATCGCCCCACGTCGTGACCGGCGGCTTGCGCAATAGGCGTCGGAACCAGGAAGCCACGCGACCGAGCCAGTTCCCGATCTTGATCGCGAACGCCTCGCTCCGGAACAGAAGCGTGAATAGGCCGACCGCGACACTTAACACGACGAGGCCGAGGATCGCAGCGAGGATGTACGTTGGCGTCAGGTGCCCGCTGAGTGCGAGGAACACGAGCGCGAGCATCGGAAGCCCGAGCTTGGTGAAGATGTTCCAGATACCTGTCACGCCGACGTACAAGGCCACGCTCGTTCCCGTGAACCCCCAGGAGTCGAGGATGGCGTAGGTCAGCCCGATCGCGACGGCGCCGCCCGCCGGAAGCGTGTTCGCGACCGACGTCGTCGTCTGCGTGAGGACCGCGGCCTTCCCGATGCCAAGACCCGGAAGGGCGGCCTGGTTCGCCCACCAGTAGGTGACGAGGTTGAAGAGAGTCGCGGCGACGAGCGACCACGTCTCGAGAGGGGTGAGCGTCTTGATCGCCGCCCACACGTCCCGGTAGTTCGCGAACTTCGGGATCGCCCACGTGAAGATCGCGATGACGATGATCAGCGAAACGATGTAGCCGAAGATCTTCTTCCACCCGAGAGGTTTCCGGGTTCGCTCGGCCGTGTGGGCCGCCTCCACCGTGCGACCCTACTCCTCGCCAAGCGAGGACGGCACGGCCGGGCGTTCGTGCCTCCGGTCTCCTTAGACGGCGTTTCCGTCTCGAACGGCGCAGAGCAAGACTCGTGGTGCCCCGCTGCATCGTGCGACGCAGCCATCGTCAGCGTCGAAGAGAGAGCTTGGTTCGGCCCGGGAGATCAGGGATCGTGCGCACTCGCTGGTTTGCGCGCGCCGAGCAGCAGGATCACTGCCGACGCCACCAGTACCCCTAGTGCCGCCCCGCCGATCAGGTCGAGCGGCAAATGGGCCGCGAGGTACATGCGGACGACCGGGACCACGATCGCCAGAGCTATGGCGACGATCCGCCAGGGTCGCCCCAACCAGGCCAGGACGATGATCGTGATCGCCCATGCCACCGCGGCATGGCCAGAGGGGAACCCGAGGCTTTCCGGCGAGAACGACTCCCGCTCCACGACGCCCTCCACGAGGGCCGAGGGACGGCCTCGATCCACGTACTCCTTGATGATCTTGGCCAGCACGTAGACCGTCACTCCGCTGATCGCGAGCGCCGCGGCAAGGACCCACTTCCGAAAGGCAAGAGCGACGGCGGTCGCGATGGGGATCGTGATCGCGGTCCCGTATTGGTTGAGCACCCACAGGAACGGGCGAAGGCTGCCGGGCAAACCGTTGATCGCTTGGAAGATGCCAACCTCCCACCCGTATAC
>Ga0066709_100002177_pt1 | contig 14011 bp, 10 predicted proteins | sample GraSoiAngelo_158_FD_79665 | JGI IMG/M metagenome (GOLD analysis project Ga0066709, IMG submission 79665) | Grasslands soil microbial communities from the Angelo Coastal Reserve, California, USA - 14_1009_16_30cm | ecosystem: Environmental > Terrestrial > Soil > Grasslands | place: USA...
GGGACCTCGATCTTGGCAGCCCAGTCCGGCAGCTTCGTGAGCGTGCGGCCGAACTCGCGTTCCAGGCCGGCGATGTCGGCGCTGTAGCCGACGCGCTCGAACCATTCCAGCATCAGCGCCGTATCCTCGCTGAACTGCCGGACCTGTTCGATGGGCGTCTGCGCGAAAGCAATCGGCCGACCGAGCGCGTTCGTGAAGATCTCCGCCGCCGCCGGCATCGTTCGTACGTCACCGGCGAGATCGATCTCGCGGCGGTTCAAGGCGGCGGCATCGGTGAACGCACGCGCGCCGAACCAGCCGATGTCGTCCACCGCAATCATCTGTAGCTTCGTGCCTGGCCCGAGCGCCACGGCCAGCGTGGAGCCCTGGAGACTGTAGGGCGCCACAAGGTTCTCCATGAAGAACACCGGGCGCAGGATCACATGCGAGGGGAAGCGAAGACCGCGCACGGTTTCCTCGATCCGCCACTTGTTGTCGAAGTGCGGGATCCCCGTCCGCTTGTGCGCCGAGCCCACGGATGAGTAGACGAAGTGTTCGACGCCGGCCTCGCGCGCCAGCGTCGCAAGGCGCTTGCCCTGGGCCTCTTCCCGCTCGACGCCCGCTTCCCACGTGTTCTGCACGCCGAAGACGCCCCCGGCGCCGGACAACGCACGGCGCAGCGACGCCTCGTCATCGAGATCGCCCTGGACGACGTCGACGCCCTGGCGCTTCAGCGCCGCCGCCTGCTCGCTGTCTGGCTTGCGCGTCAGGCCGCGCAGATGGAACCCGGCGCCGCGCAGCGCCTGCGCGACCGCACCGCCCTGATGGCCGGTCACTCCCGTGATGAGAATCGTTCGATCCTTCGTCATGGCTGAACCCTCCTCCATTCGTGATGTCATCTCACACGCGCGCCTCAAGCGAGCCGATCGTGGCTTCAACCATGGCCGTCACCCGCCTCCTTCGCACCGACACCGGCCGCAAATAGTCCCAGCTTCTTCAAGATGGCGCGAAGCTGCTGTTTCTCCGTCGGATTCAGAACACTCATGGCGGATTCGAGCTCCGCGGCGTGGCGACCGTAAGCCGTTTCGGCGATCCGCTTGCCGGCCGGTGTCAACTTCAACACCTTGACCCTTCGGTCTCCCGGCGCCGATGTCCGCCGTATGAGGCCCTTTTCCTCCAGTCGATCGACCGCCGCGGTCATCGAGCCGCTCGCGAGCAGTACCCTGCTCTGGATCTCGGTGATCGTCTGCGGACCTTTGTGCAAGAGTGCTTCGAGCGCCACGAAATCCGTGAGGCCCAACCCGGAGTCCTCGATGCTGCCCTCCGCGATCTTGCTCAGCGCGTGATGGCACCTCATCAGAACGATCCAGAGGCCAGGTGCGTCCACGCGGGAGCCGGCGCTCATGCGCGAGCCGACCTGGGCTGTGCCAGCGGCGATGCTGTCGCGATCGCGCGGTCGACCGAAAACGCGCCTGCCCCGCGGATGATGAGATAGGCCGTGATCGCCAGGACCAACAGGTGGTACTCGAAGCCCTCGCCCTTCTGCGTCCCGGCCCAATTCATGAAGAAACCATAGGAGTGATGCACCGTCGCGATGGCGACCAGCATGTTGACGGCGATGCCGAAGGCTGCGATCCGAGTCAGGAATCCCAGAATGAGTCCCAGGCCGCCGAAGAACTCGGCCGCGATGGCCAGGAACGCGAGCGGCGCGGGGATATGAAGGTAACCGGTGAACATTCCCATCGTTCCCGAGTAGCCGGGGCCGCCAAACCAACCCAGCAACTTCTGCGCGCCATGCGCGAAAAAGACGACTCCGAGCACCAAACGTAGAATGAGGGTCGCCGGATTGTCATCCGTAGCTATCAGCTTGCGGAACATCGTGTATCTCCTCCTGACTTAATGGCTTCTACCTACGGGCAGGCGCGGTCGACCCGCCCCGAACGTGCCGACATCTGTCTGAGATGCAATGCCCTTCCATAAGGATTCATTACATCGAGATATATTTACGCGTTCGGAACCCGGATTGTCCTCGTCGGCCGTCTTTTGAAAAGGTTCAGGCGCTTCGACTTACTCGAGCGGGCTCTGTTTGAGATGTAGGGTCTTGAAAGGCAGGTGCTCTACCGCCTGAGCTAACGGCCCGCTCAGCGCTGCTCGAGCCACGCACGGGCTTCGGCGATGGCGTCTTGGTATGAAAGAGAGCCGCCGGCTGCGTAAGCCGCGGCGAAGGCGCTCTCGCCCAGCTCGCTCCGCGCGCGTGCCATGAGGGGCGCGATGCGTTGTTCGTCCGCAGCGGACCGGCGCTCGCCCATCCGCTCCCTCAGCACCTCCGAGACTCCGAATAGGCGCGCCGCGAACGCGCCCTCGCCTAAAGTCGCGGCCAACTGCGCGACCGTGTTCAATACGCCCTGCCCCACCCAACTCGCACCGGTCTCCTCGGCGAGCGCGGCACTCTCTACGAGTCTTCCGCGCGCTGCCCCGAGATCACCCCGTTGAATCGCGACATCGGCAAGGTTCATGAGCAGGATGGCGACCCCCCAAGGATTCCCCACCTCCCGTTCGAGGGTCAGGGCTTCCTCAACGAGAGACCCGGCTGCCTCAAACGCCCCCTCGTCCATGAATATCGTGGCCAGGTTATTGAGCCCCCAACAAAGCAGGTGTTTGTCCCCAATCTGCCGGGAGATCGTGATGCTCTCCTCGTAAAACCCGCGCGCCTCAGCGGAGTATCCCTGCTCATGAGCCACAATCCCAAGCCGCCGAAGCGACGTCGCAGTGACGGCCGTGTCCCCAAGGGCACGCGAGATCGAGAGGCTCTCCTCCAATAGAGAATGAGCCTCTGCGTAGAGGCTCAGACGGCAGGCGAACCATCCCGCCCCGGATAGCACCACGGCTCGAACCCGCGTGGGCGACTCCGCCCCCTTTCGCCCCAGTGCCTCCCGCATCACCCGAAGCCCTAGCTCGTTGAGCCCGCGGCTATGCCAGAATGCTCGCGTTGCTGCCACGAGCTGAAGCCCCTTCTCCGCTCCCCCCTCCGCACGATCGCACCAAGTGTGCCCCGAAAGTACATTCTCGTGATCCCGCTCGAGACGAGCGACCCACTTGGTTTGCTCCGGCCCCATGATTTCAGAATCCGCCTCTACGGCCGATGCGAGAAAGAAGTCGAGATGCCGCGTGCGCGCCTCGCCCGCCTCGCCCGCCTCATTCAGCCTCTCCTGCGCGTACTGCCGCACTGTCTCGAGCATCCGGTACCGAGCCTCACCGCCTGCTTCCCGCTCCACCACCACCAGCGACTTGTCCACAAGATGCGTAAGGAGGTCCAGGACCTCGAACTCGTCCGCCCCGTCGCCGGCGACGGCCGTGGCGGCATCGAGCGCCCAGCCGCCCGCGAAGACCGCGAGCAGCCTAACGAGGCGCTGCTCCTCCGGAGCCAGATGGTCGTAGCTCCATTGGATCGTCGCCCGAAGCGTCTGGTGCCGAGGGAGTGCCGTCTTGCTCCCGCCCGTGAGAAGCCGGAATCGGTCGTCCAGTTTTGCGCGGATCTGATCCACCGAGAGCACCTTCACCCGCGCGGCTGCCAGCTCGATGGCGAGCGGGATGCCGTCGAGCCGCCGGCAGATCTCGGCCACCGCGGGAGCGGTCTTCTCCGTGAGCCGGAAGTCGGGTGCCACGAACCGCGCCCGATCAACGAAGAGCCGCGCCGCATCGGACGCTCCGACCGCACGAGGATCGCGCTCCAGGTCGGGGCCCGGCACCGAAAGCGAGAGCACGGGGTAGGGGCGCTCTCCCTTCACTCCCAAACCTTCACGGCTCGTCACCAGGAGCTTGAGGTCCGCCGCCGAAGTCAAGAGCCGCTCCGAAAGGGTCGCGCACGCCGCGAGCACGTGCTCGCAGTTGTCCAACACGACGAGGGTGCGCTTGTCGGTGAGATGCCGAGCCAGCGAATCCAGGATCGGCCTTCCGGGCTCCTCCCGGACCCCCAGAGCCGCCGCCACGGCGAGGGGCACGCGCTCTGGATCGGAAAGCGGCGCCAACTCAACGAACCATGTCCCATCCGGATGCTCCTCGAGCAGACTCTCCGCAAGCTTGAGCGCCAGACGCGTCTTGCCGCACCCTCCGACCCCCGCGAGGGTGAAAAGGCGGGTCTCTCCGAAAAGCGCCCGACATTCCGAAAGCTCCCTTTCCCGACCCACAAAGCTCGTTAGCTCCTTCGGGAGATTGTGCGGCGGCGCTCCGGCGGTCGCCGCAGCCTGCCGCGTCCCGCGCGCCTTCTCAATCTCGATCCGCGCGTCGCCTATGTCCCGAAGCCGCTGCTGGGGATCCTTCTCGAGACAACGAGCGAGGAGCTCACGGATCTGCCGGGGCGTGTCAGGGGGGAGAGCCGACCACGGGGGCTCCACCGTCAGCACCGCCACCATCGCGTCCGCCGCGGTCAAGCCTTGGAACGCGCGGCGTCCCGTCAGGCACTCGAGGAGCACGCATCCGAAAGCGAAGATGTCCGTGCGCCGATCCTGCTCCGCGCCTCGCACCTGCTCCGGACTCATGTACCCCGGCGTGCCCAGCACCAGTCCCGTCTCGGTGCGAAGCATGGTCGTGGCGGAGATCGTCGCTTCGCTCTCGGCTGAGAGCCCGGAATGCCGGGCGAGGCCAAAATCCAATACCTTCACCGTGCCGCGCGAGGTCAGCATCACATTCCCGGGCTTCAGGTCCCGGTGAATCACGCCGCGCTCGTGCGCCGCCTCCAGGGCCTCCGCGATCGCCCCACAGACTTTGAGCGCCTCTGGAATGCCCAACGCCCCGCGCTTCAGACGCTCAGCCAGCGTTTCTCCTTCGATCAGTTCCAAAATTAGAAACCGCTCCCCGGAAGGAAGCTCCTCGAGCCCGTAGATCGCATCGATGTTCGGATGATTGAGCGAGGCGAGAACCCTCGCCTCGCGGATGAAGCGATGGAGCCGGTCGGGATCGGAGGAGAACGCCACCGGAAGCGTCTTCACCGCCACCTCGCGCTGTAGCCGCGTATCCCGCGCGCGGTAGACCTCGCCCATCCCGCCGGCGCCGAGCGGCGCGACGATCTGGTAGGGCCCGAAGCGGGTCCCGGGGGAAAGGCCCATGGCAGGGCCTAGAATGCGACTTCCCGGTCCATCGCTCAAGGCAGAAGGCATGGTCCCATCTGCCGGGCGACCGCTCAGGCAGCCCACCCGTAAGTCCCGCAGGCGCGAGACCTACCTCACGCCCATTCGCACCAAAAGAGCTTCGTAGCGTGGGTCCTTCCAGAGGGGGGCGAAGTCCGCGAAGTAGGTCACGTAGGCCAAACGGAGTTCGCGCTGGGCGAGCGAGTCATCGAGATCGTGGAACGCTGCGTCAAGGTCGCCCAATTCAGCATGCCAGCGAGCGCGATCCGTTGGAATCAGACTGGCGACGGGAGCGGAAAGCTGCACCCGCAGGACTTCACTTCGCCCTCCCCGCGCATAGGCTTCGCGTAAAGCAGCGGTGGGCACCGCGACGCGCTGCGATACGACCTCAAGCCGTTCCCATAGGGTGAAGTACTGCTCGATGTCTCCCCGCTGCCAGCAGAGCCGAGCGGCCAACTCGAGCGCCAGCGGCAGGCTCGGCGTGAGCTCGAGCGCCTTGCGGTACTGGGCCATTGCCTCGTCGAGTTGGCCCTCCTTCCAGTGCCACTCCCCCATGATGGTCCAGATGCTGGCTGAGAGCGGATCGAGTTCAAGCGCCCGGCGAAGCTCCCGCAGCGCCGCGCTCGATCGACCGGTCATCATGAGCAGGTCCGCGTACCACTTGTGTGCCGTCGCGTCCTCCGGGCTCAGGGTGATCGCTCTGCGAAACTCGTTGTCGGCGTCTTCCCATTGGAGATCGACCATCAGCGCGTAGGCGAGCGTGGCATGCGCTGGACCGAACTCGGGCTTCAACTCTAGAGCTCGCAGTGCGGCTTCGCGCGCTTTCGGAAGCGTATCCCTGGTGGAAACGAGGCTGTAAAAAGGGAGCACGACGTACGAGTCGGCGAGTCCGGCCCACGCCTCGGCGAACGCGGGATCGAGCGCGATCGCATGCTCGAAGAACTTGATCGCCTTCCCTACGTCGGACTCGGTCCGCTTGTTCCAGAGGAAGCGCCCCTCTAGGTAGGCGTCGTATGCATCGCTGTTACGAGTGCCCCGGCTCGTCGCGAGGCCGGCCTGGCTGATCAGCAACTCGCCCGGGAGTGCGGTCACAACGGCGCGCGCCACCTCGTCCTGCACGGCGAAGATGTCGTCCAGTGTTCGCTCGAAGGTCTTCGACCACAGGTGGTAGCCATCCGCGACTTTCACGAGCTGAACGGAGATCCGCACGCGGTTCGCAGACTTGCGAACGCTCCCTTCGAGCACGGTGGCAACGTTGAGTGTGGTGCCCACTTCGGTGATCGTCGGGTTCTTGCCTTTGAAGTGGAACGAGGAAGTGCGCGCAGCGACGCGGAGCCCGCGGATCTTGGAGAGCATGTTCATGAGCTCCTCGGCAAGTCCGTCGGAAAAATACTCGTTCTCCTCGTCGCGGCTCATGTTCACGAACGGCAGAACGGCGATGGAGGTCACGGCCTGAGAGGGCGCCTGGTTCCCGATCTCGATCGTCTGCTTCATGCGCCGCAGCTCGTTGCAGACGTCGAGCGCGGACTGGAAGCGTTCCGGGGGGCCCTTCTCCAGACAGCGCCCCACAATCCGGCCGAAATCGCTCGGGAGATCGCCACGGACCGTGGTGAGCAGCTCTGGAGTGTCGCGAAGAATGGAGGAACTTACGTCGGCGAAGGTCGCACCGTTGAACGGCCGGCGCCCGGCAGCGAGCTCGTAGAGCATGACCCCAAGCGAAAAGATATCGCTGCGGGCGTCCGCGGCCTCGCCGCGGATCTTCTCCGGAGCCATGTACGGCGCCGTGCCCACCACCTGTCCTTCGCTCGGGCGCGATGCCGTCCTCGTCAGCTCCTGCGTTGCCCCGAGGCTTGTGTCCGAGCCTGCAAGTTTCGCGAGACCGAAGTCGAGCACCTTCAACCGCCCCTCGCGCGTCAGCATCACGTTGGCGGGCTTGAGGTCGCGGTGCACCACGCCCTTCTCGTGCGCGGCGACAAGCGCGTCGGCCAGCGGGATCGCCAGATCGAGCACCTGGGAGAGCGGAAGCCCGCCGGGGGTGACCAGCGCGGTGAGGGCCCGACCTTCGACCAGCTCCATGGTGAGGAAGCGCGTGCCGGCAACCTCCTCGATGGAATGGAGAACCACGATGTTGGGGTGATTGAGGCTGGCCACGGTCCGCGCTTCGCGCTCAAAGCTGGCCAAGCGGCCGGGCGAGGACGCCATGTCCTCGGGCAGCACCTTGACCGCGATGTCGCGTCCAAGTCGCGTATCCCGCGCGCGATAGACCTCGCCCATGCCACCCGCACCGAGGGGTGACAGGATCTCGTAGGTGGCGAGGCGACTGCCGGGAGTGAGCGTCATGGACCCGCCATCCTACCACTCACTCTGGACCCGGTGATCCCGTCTTCGACCCCGGTTACGACTTCGCCTTCTTCGAAGGCTTCGACTTGCCGGAACTGTTGAGGGCGACCGCTTGACGAATGAGCGCCTTGAAGGCGGACTCGTCAACTTCTTCTCCTTCGTGGATGTCGATCGCGCGGCGTACTTTTCCGTCGAGACTCGAGTTGAAGAGACGGGCCGGATCTTTGAGAGACGCGCCCTTGGCGAAGGTAAGCTTCACGACACTCTTGTAGGATTCGCCGGTGCAAATGATGCCGTCGTGCGACCAGATCGGGGTGCCCATCCACTTCCACTCCTCGACGATGTCCGGCGCTGCTTCCTTGATGAGCTGGCGCATTCTGCTGAGGGTTTCCCCGCGCCAGTCCCCGAGCTCGGCGATTCTTTTCGAGATCAGCTCCGATGCCGACTGGTCTTGGCTCATGCTCTCCCTCACGCCGACCGGCGGAATGGAATAAGTTGGCGGATGCGCCTGTCCCGCAAGTAGAGGCCGCCCCAGGCGAGAATTCCTACGACCAATGGAATCGCCGCGCGCGCCGTGTCCGCGATCCGCAAATGAGTGGCCACCGCGCCGCCGAGATACCCGGTCATCACGATTGCGGCGAGGACAGACGTCTGCGGGACAAGGTAGAGCGCCACCAAGGTGCATTCCGAAATGACAATTGGGACGATGGCCGATTCGGGATAGCCATAGCCCGTGACGATTTCGGCCACCGCGTAGGTGTGGTACGTAGCCCTGAACCAAGCGCTGGCCAACAGCTGCGCGACCACGAGAAAGGAAAGGAACCGGCCGGTCCAGGGCATCCAGCGCGGAGCCGAGACGGTGTGGGCGGTTGCAGTAGACATCGGGTACCTCCGGATTTTGGGTTGCGCTTCAGCACTTCGGGGTGTTGGGAGGCCAGGCGCTGATTCTAGAGTAGCATTCCGCTCGCGAGCAGATAGGACTCGAACGAACCGATCGGCTTGGCCGACATCCAGGCGCCGAAGAACTCCGTCTTCAAGGCTGCCCCGAAGAACACTTCGAGTGCGCCCGCGTTCACGCCGGGCACGATGACGACCATTCCCTCCGCCCCCATCTCCCGGGCCTTTTCCTTAATCGCCCACGCGAGGCCCGCGCTGTAGCGCGCATCAGTGACACAGGCCGGACCCACGCGGCCCGTCTCCGTGATCACGGCGTACCCCTTCGTGGACCGGCCGACTCGCACTTGGAAGAAGTGCGCCCCCGGGAGGCTCATCACGAATCGAATATCGGCATCGCGGCGGGCGGCGCGAAACGCGCGGTCGAAGCGAGCCGCGATGGTGAGCATCTGGCGCGACGCCTTGCCGACTCCTCCGACCGGCACCAGCGTCACCGCCCGCTTCGGGCGCGGGGATCGCCTAGGAGGTCCCTTGAGGAGATAAAACATCCCGCGGGGGCGCATCCCGAATTTGAGATAGAGCGCCTGGGCCCGCGGATCCAGTGAGGCGTACACGCACCGAACCGCGGATTGGGGTGGCCGCGGTCCGTTGAATGCCCGCGTGAGCAACTTCCGCCCCACGCCTTTGCTTTGCAAGGAAGGCAGGGTCCATAACATGGAGAGGAAGTGCGTCTTCCCGCGCAGGATCGTCGAGGCGAACGCGATGACCGTTCCTCTTCGGACCGCAACGTGGAAGCCTCGGGGATCGGTCCTCTGGAGATGGGAGAGCGCGGGAACCATGTCCCGGACCCGGAGTGTCGGCGGCGCGGTTCCCTGCCGCCGGGACAAGTCCGCCGCGGAGCGGAGAAAGACGCGCACGCAGCCGGCCATGTCCTCCGGACGCGCCTGGCGGAAGACGATGCGGTTCCGTTTCATTGCGAGAAACCTACATGAGAACGGGACCGAACGAAAGAAAGCCGGCGCGTCGCGACGCTAGCAGCGAGTCAGCGGCCCATCAGCATCCGAAAGGCTAGCCGACCTCAGCCTGGCCTCAACTGCAATTGGCGCAGGCGCCAGCCAGTTCCCTCGATCGCCAGTGCCCCGACATGTCTCGGAGCGGGCTGGAGCCCATAGAACGACCATTGCTCGACCGGGTCGACATCGTTTGAGGCTTCATCAAGGTCTACCGCGAGCCCGACGCCGCGTGCTTTCAGGTAGGCTTCCTTCCTTGTCCAACAGCCGAGAAAGGTTTCGGCGTAACGTCGGGGCGGGCAATCACTCAACTGAGCGAGATCAGCTGACGAGAAGAAGTGCCGCGCGATGTCGGGGTAATCAGCTCGGTCCTGGATGCACTCGAGATCAACGCCGACGTTGGAATCAGCGGCGATGGCAATGAGAGCAAGATCGCCCGAGTGGGAGAGATTGAACTTGAGCCGGCTGCCGCACTCGGGGCCAAGGTCGGGTTTGCCGAACGCGTTGTACGCGTAGGCGATGTGACTCGGTTGGGTCTCGAGGTAGCGTCCCAAGAGGTCGCGCAGCACTCCGTGCGCCACAATGAAACGCTGTCGATCGCGCTCATATCGAAAGCGTTCGCTGCGGCTGCGTTCCTCGACCGAGAGGGTCGCGTAGAGCCGAGCGGACGTTTCAGGGGGAACGTCCAGGGTGGCGCTCCAACAGTGCACTTCCCCCGGCGCCAGGTGAGGCACTCGTCTCGTCATGCGCCGCCGTCCTCGCTCGCAGGTGGGCGGTCGGCCGAGTGCACTGCGTCGGCCATCCCCACGAGCACCTCACGCGGCCCCTTGAAGTCCTCCCTGCCGTGCGCGGTGCGGATGTTGTCCACAAGCATCAGGTCGCCGGCACGCCATGGCTCGCGTACCGTATTTGCCTCGTATGCCTGGTTGATGATCCGCACGACATCCGCGCTGATCGGGTCGCCGTTGCCGAAGCGGGTATTGAACGGCAACCCCTCCTCGCCGTAGACGTCCACAAGGAACTCGCGCACTTCCGGATCGATCGTCCACTCGTTGAGGAACGCGATTTGGTTGAACCAGCACCGCTGGCCGGTCAACGGGTGAGCCGTGATCGCGCTGCGGCGCTGTCGGGTGCGCAGTCCTCCGCCGGATTGCCACTCGAGCTCGATTGCGTTGGCGCGACAGTAGCTCTCGACGGCGTGACGGTCGTCAGTCCCGAACGCTTCGGCGACCGACGCCCCGATGTCCTCGCCGTAGTTCCGGATCAGGAGCCAGCCCTCCCGCTCAAAGCGGGCGACCAGCTCGGCGGGCAGCGCGTGGAGAACGGACGGCGAGTCGGCGACCGGGGTGGCGCCCCCCGCCGTCGGCGCGGTGAGGCATGTGAAGAACATGAGGCCGGGGAACTCAAGCGCGTAACTCAGCTCGTGGTGCATGCACATCGGCTGGTTGGGCGGCCACTTCGACGAGGAGTACACGCCCTGCGCGTAGCTGTGCCGGGAGGCGAACGCCTCTCTCTCGGTCAGCAGGTTGCCCAGCTGCCGAAAGACCGCTTCGGTTTCGGCCACGTCGCTCAGTCCGAGACCGCGAATGAGGAGAGAACCGTGCTCGGCGACGGCGGCACGCAGCCAGTCGCGGTGCGCCGCCGCCCACACCGCCCCGTCGCCGGTCCCCTCGACCTCAAGCATCGGCGGCTTTCCGGGTCGCAGGTCCACGTTGAGTAGTGGGGTCGGGGCTGGAGATGGCATCGTGCTTCCCTTTCAGTCGCTCCAGATTGCGGAACGCGGAGCCGCTCTCCGATCGACCAGCGTGGCTAGGTCGGCGAGGATCGGGTGCTCCGTGAGTTCTTTGAGGGACACGGCACGGTTCAAAGCGATCACCAGCTTCACCGCCGACAGCGACGTGCCGCCCAGCTCGAAGAATTGGCCCCACCGGCCGATCTGGTGCTTGGGAATGCCGAGCACCTCGGCCCATGCGGCCGCCACCCATTGCTCTGTTTTCGTCTTCGGGTCCTCCACCACGGTACCCGGCCCGTCGCGACGGTCATCGGCAACATCGAGCTCTCCGGCGAGCGCCATTAGGGCCTTCCTATCGACCTTGCCGTTCTCCGTCAACGGTAGCGTTCTTCGCCAATGGAAGGCCGACGGCACCATGTACTCGGGGAGAGACTCGCCCAACCGGTCCCGTAGCAGGCCGGCATCCAGTGCGCGCTCGCCGGAGTAGAAAGCCACGAGGCGCTTGCCGTGGTCGCCGCGCCCAGTGACCACGACGGCGCCGTCGCGGAGGCCGGGCAAGCGCAAGAGCGTATTCTCGATCTCGCCGATCTCGATCCGGAAACCGCTCACCTTGACCTGGGTATCGCGGCGGCCGAGGAATTCCAACTTGCCGTCCGGAAGCCAGCGGCCATAGTCGCCGCTCCGGTAGAGCCGATGCCCCTCCCGGTGTGGATCGGACATGAAGGCGCGCTGCGTGCGTTCGAGGTCGTTGACGTACCCGCGGCCGACGCACACCCCCGAGAAGGCGATCTCACCTGGTGCGCCGAGCGGTACGGGTGAAAGTTGCTCGTCCACGACGTAGACATAAACATTCTGGATCGGACGACCCAGCGGAACACGTTCCCGGTCGGGCACCCGGTCCATGATCTCGTGGTTGGTGTCGTCCGATGTCTCGGTAAGCCCGTACGCATTGAGCAGCTTGATTGTGGGCTGGATCGCAAACCAGCGCTGCACGAGCTCCTTCTTCAGCGCCTCGCCAGTGACGGAGACGCACCGCAGGTCCGGCAGGTCGCGTGGGTGCCGCTCGAGATACGACAGCAGGACTTCGAGGTAGGACGGTACGACCTGCAGGAAGGCGACCCTTCCGCCAACGATCTCGTCGACGAAACGCTTCGCGTCGAGGATGGTCTCCTGCCCCACCACCAAAGTCCGCCCACCGACCAGGAGCGCAGAAACAAGCTGCCAGAGCGAGATGTCGAAGCACTGGGGTGCGGTCTGAGCCACCACGTGGCCCCTGCCGATTCCCAGATCATGGATCTTGGCGCAGAGGTGGTTCAGGAAGCCTGCGTGCTCGCACATCACGCCCTTGGGCTCACCGGTGGAGCCGGAGGTGAAGTAGATGTAGGCGAGCTGGTTCGCAGTAACCTTGACGCCGAGATCGTCGTCGGCATGGCTCTCTTCGTGGGCGGCGTCGAGGCGGAGCGTCTGGACTCCGCGCAGAAACTCGAGCGCGTGGTCGAGCCCCATCGTGCTGCCGCGCTCCGTGAGCACGAGCCTGCAGCCGGCCCGGGAAAGCATCTTCGCGATGCGGTCCGCCGGGAAATGGGGCTCGATCGGTAAGTACGCGCCGCCCGCCTTGAAGATCCCGAGCACTGCGGCCATCCAGTCCAGGTTGCGCTCTGTCACCACGGCGACGATGCCCTCGCGCCGGAGCCCCCGCGCCACCAGGGCTCGAGCGAGATGATTGGCACGGCTGTTGAGCTGCCGGTAGGTCCAGTGACGGTCGCCGTGCACGGCCGCGACGGCGTCCGGGTGTGCCCTGACCCGCTCCTCGAACAACTCGTGCACTCGGCGGTCCGGCACGTCCCTGTGCGGCCCGCGGAGGGCATGGAGCTGGAGGTGCGACTCTTCGTTTGAAAGGAGGCTCTGCCGCACGTGCTCGGCATCCTCATCAGCCGCGATCAACGTGAGCGCGGTGATGTGATATCCGGCGATCCTCGCGGCGTAGCTCGTATCGACCGCGTCGGTTCGGTATCGAAGGCGGACCACGACCCCGTCACCTTCCACGATGCTGACCCGGAGGACGATGTCCTCCCCAAGCTCCCCGCCGTCGGCGGAGATCGGATCGAAGATGGTCTCGAAGAGTGGTTCCGTGAGGCCCAGCTCCCGCTGGAGCTCCTCGATTGGAACGTCTCCGTGCGACCGCAGCTCGAGCTCGGCTCGATGAGCCTCCAGCACCATTGCCCGCCAGGAGCGCGGTTCGAGCGTGATCCGGCAGGGCAACGGTGGACGGCCGCTCGTGGCGACGTAGCCGGTCGAGACCACGCGCTCTCCCGACAGCGCTCCGAGCACCTTGGCGTGCGCGGCCAGCAATACCGAGCTGAACGACACCGCCAGCTCGTCCGCCAGCCGGCGCACCGCGGTCACGATCTCGCCGGGGATCCTCGTCTCGTGTTCGCCCACGCCGGCAACCGGCTTACGGGTCCACCGAGGGAGGGGTGTGAACGCGGCGGCGAGAAGCGCGCGGCTCCAGTAGTCCCGGCCGCGCTCCGCGTGAAGGATCGTGTCACGCAGGCTGATACTGCTCATCTCGCATCTCCCTGGCTGGGTTCCCTCCCCAGCGCGCGTGTGCCGGAACTTCCTCTCCCTTCATGAGGAAGGAGTGGGCGGCGAGAGTGGAGCCGTCACCCATCGTCACCCCGTAGTGGACGAGTGCGCCGACGCCAATCGTGCAGCCGGCGCCAATCGTGGTTCGGTCGGACTTGAAGGTGGCGTCCTCCTGCGAGTGACATTGGAGATTGCTGCCGTTGTTGAGCGCACAGTGGTCTCCGATGGTGGCGAGCGTTCGTTCGGGTATGTGGACGCCGTCGTCAAAGACCCTCCTGCCGATCCGAACACCCATCAAACGCCAGAGGAAGGTCTTGTAAGCGCTGCCGTCAAAGGAGTGGAGA
>Ga0066709_100002178_pt1 | contig 14010 bp, 14 predicted proteins | sample GraSoiAngelo_158_FD_79665 | JGI IMG/M metagenome (GOLD analysis project Ga0066709, IMG submission 79665) | Grasslands soil microbial communities from the Angelo Coastal Reserve, California, USA - 14_1009_16_30cm | ecosystem: Environmental > Terrestrial > Soil > Grasslands | place: USA...
GAACTCCTCGGCCTTCGTAGAGATCTCGGCGAACTTCAGGAACCACTGGATCTTCTCCCGGATCTCGCGCTTCGAGCGTTCGATCGCATCGCGCGTGTCGATCTCGAACGCCCACAGGTTCTCCACGCCGTCGACCGGTGTGTGCTTGCCGAACACATCCTGATCGAGAAGCCCCGACAGGCTGTGCACCGGATTCGTGGAGGCGAGCACCGTCCGCCGGCCCTGACGAGCGAACCACAGGGCGGTCATCCCCGCCAGGACCGTCTTGCCGACACCGCCCTTGCCGCCGAAGAAGACGTAGCGGAGGTCGGGGGTGCGCTCCACGAACTCGTGCATCGAGGTCTCGACCGATGCGTGCCTCTGCGCGGCCACCTGCGCCATCGCGACCTCCTCGATCACTCCATGAACAGCATCTCGGCCGTCCGCTCGATCATGTCGAGGCCAGTCACATCGCGCTCGAGCTCGGGGACCCGCGCGAGGACCTGTTCGCCGAGGGTCGAGTCGATCTGATCGAGATATCGACGCTGCATGCGGATGCGGTTCGACAGGAACGTGGGCGCCCCCTCGGTCAGCAGCTCCGCGGGGAGGACCCGGTTCACGACGTATCCCCCGATCGGCACGTCGAACCGAGCGAACATCTCGGCGGCCTGGCGAGTGTCGGCCAACACCATCTCCTCGGGGATCACCACGAAGAAGAAGGCCGTCTTCTCACGGTCCACCAGGATCCGCGAGGCGGCATTGATCCTGCCACGGATGTACTGGAGCTCGCCGAGGATCTTGTCCTCCTCGACCTCCCCCTCGCGGCGGATCTTCGCGACGACCTCCTCATAACCGCGCATCTCCTCGCGTAGGTGCGTGATCTTGTTGATCCACTCGTCGTAGACCTTCGCCATCGACAGGTAGTACAGCGCGTGGCCGAGCGGCACGAGGTCGTAGATGTAGTAGTCGTATTCACCGCCCACCACGATGTCGACGACGGCGTCGAAGATCGCGCTCTCCTCCATCGCCGGCTCCGCCGAGGCGGCCTGGATGTAGTCCTCGATCTCGTCGGGAACCCTCTCCATGCCGTACATGTCGACGATCTTCTTGCGGATCTCATCCTGGTACTCGGCGATGTGCTTGTCAGCATCGATCTCCTGCGCCCAGAGGTTGTCCATGATCTTCACGGGGCCCTGACCGAAGATGTCGCGCTGGAAGATGTCGGACAGGCTGGCCTGCGGGTCCACGGAGAACACCATCACTTTGTGTCCCTGCCGGGCGAGCCAGAACGCCGTCGCGGCGGAGAACGTCGTCTTGCCCAGCCCGCCCTTGCCGCCGAACATCACGTAGCGCCTCTCCGGATGCTCGCGGAACACTGCCGCGAGCGATCCGCTCCCTAGCGTCCGAAGGGGCGCCTCGTTCCCACCCTTCTCGCCGCTCATACCGTCTCTTTCCCTGCTCGCGGTCAGAACATCGCGTCGGTGAGGTCCTTCTCGCGCAGCATCCGTCGTTTCCACGTCGAGATCTGTGGAACCACGTATGGCAGTAGGCGGAGCGAATAGTACGGGGGCAGGATCGGCACGCCGACGAGGTCGCCCATCGTGACCAGGATGAACAGGTGCTCCATGCTGCCGCGCGTCCGGAGCGCCGTCCGTGTCATGTCGTGGGCGGCCATCCCGTAGGTGACCTTCCGAGCCTTGCCGAAGAACCCTCGGATCCCCCCAGCCTCCTTCGGCCGATCCTCCTTCGGCGCCTCGCCTTGCGTTTCGTCCGCGTTGCTGCGCTCGCCGTCAGTCATCCGACCAACCTCCCTCACACACCGTGAAGATCGAACCGATCCGACTCCGTGAAGTCGCGCTCTCTGAGCACACGCCTGCGCCACGTCTGCGTCAGGGGGACGACATAGGGGAGGATCCGCAGAGAGTAGAACGGAGGCATAACCGGCACGCCCACCATGTCGCCAACCGTCACGACCAAGAAGATCGTCTCCAGTGCGGCGCGGGTCTCCAACGCTTCCCGGGCGAACTCATACCCCGTCATGCCGAAGAGGAAATCGCGAAGGCGGCTGGCCGCGAGGCCACGAGCGCCCTCCCCCTTTCCACTTCCCGTCGGTCCGTCCATCGTTCGCCTCCAGCCCATCATGGCACCGGCGAGCGCGCACCGTTCCGGCTCGGGTTCGACGCTATCGGCGGTGTAGATTCGCGCTCTACGCCGTTCGGCTCGGAGGACACATGGCAGCGCTCGGCCTGCGCGCCGCGGGGACCGCGCTGGCCGTGGTCCTGATCCTCCTCGTGATGCTGTGGTTCACGTGGGGGACGCAGGAAAACATCGCGCGGGGAAACAGGCTGCTTCGATGGTTGCAGACCGGCCTGCCCCTCATCGGACGGCGCACCACCCTCCGGTGGGTGGGGAGCTCGGCCGTCGAGCTCGCGTTCGTCGACCCGGTACAACCGTTCGCGGACGTTACGGTGGTCGTGGTGCTCGAGCCGCGGGACGTCCCGTGGTTCTGGGCCCTCGCTCGGTCCCATGGACGGAAGGACTTCCTGATCTTCAGGGCGCGCCTGCGCAGTCCGCCCAGATTCGAGCTCGAGATCGGCGACGCATCCGGATGGACGGGATCGGAACGCATCGGCAGGCTGGATGAAGATGCCTGGGCGGCGGCGGACTGGCAGGTGCCCGGCCTGCGAGTGTTCCACGCGACCGGCGGATCGAGCCCCGAAGCGGTCCGCCCCATCCTGCATCGCCTGACGGAGGCGAGCGGTGGCGTCTGGCGGCTGTCGGTCCGTCGAGAGCCGCCGCACGTGGAGGTGCACGTGCTCCCCCCGGACCCGGAGGCGGCGGACGCCAACGAGCTCGTGCGAGCCGTCGTCGACCTGGCCGGCACGGCCGCGAGCTGACCGTAGGACGGAAGAAGCCTTCGTATGGCAGCCCCAGCCCCGGGCTACGTCATACGTCACGCGATAGGCGGCGCACCGACCTCTTCGGCGGCCGGCGCCAGGCGGTACCGCTGGTACGCTCGCCACCCGTCGTAGGCGATAACGAGCGCCGCGACCACTAACAGCAACGCCACGATGATCATCGCCCAGGCGCCCCAGAGGCTGATCGTTGCGACACCCTTCTTCAGCACGATCCCCTTGTAGAGGTTGAGCGCGGTCACGAACGACGCCGCGATCGTGGTGACGTACATGAAGGCCATCGGGATGCCGGCGAAGAGGGCGTTCCGCCGGGTGGACACGAGCCATACCGTAACGAGCAGCAGGCTGAGCGCGGCCAGGAGCTGATTGGCGGCCCCGAAGAGCTGCCAGAGGTAGACCCAGGTGCCGGACAGCACGAGCGCCACCACGGCGATCATCCCGACGATGGTCGCGACGTGTTGGTTCTTGAATCCAACCCAAGCCTCGCCGAGCCACTCGCCGAGCGTCACGCGCATGACCCGGAACACCAGCTGCACGACGGTCAGTACGATCACGACGAACACGCCGAAGCCCAGCGCCGTCCCGAAGCTCACCGGCAACGCCGTGAACGTCACCTCGTGCAGCAGCGTCCCGACACCGAGCGCGAACGCACTCGCACCCGCACCGCCGGCGACCGCGACCGCGGTCAGCGACAGGAGCCCGAGCGCGTTCTCCGAGAACATCCCTCCGCCCCCGACCGGCAGGGCGTCGGTCTCGTACTCGAGCTGCCGGGCGGTGCCGACGGAGCCGATCAGAGAGTGCCATCCGGAGATCGCGCCGCAGGCGATCGTCACGAACAGCATCGGCCACAGCGGCTGGATCGGGCCGGCGACCGGTGACGCCTGGAAGGTCGTGTATGCGTCGATCTTGAACTTCGCTACCTCGGGATGGATGAACACCGCCAGCACGGCGCCGATCGCTGCCAGGGCGATCGTCAGTGCGGTGATCCAGAAGCCGATGTAGTTGACCGGCTGCGCGAACCGCCAGATAGCGAGGTTCGCGCCCAGGTAGCTGAAGATCAGAAGGAACACGACCCACAGCAGGAAGCTCGGGAAGACGGAGATCTCGCCGGTCTTCGGATCGAACGTCGCGGTCGCCGGCCGTTCTCCCGTCTTGGGGTCGACCGGCGGGATCCGCGGATCCGCGAGCGTCGGGTCGACCACCTTGTAGAGCGGCTGGTCGCCGTTCACAGCGTTGTTGATCGAGAGCACCGCGCCGCTGATGGGTCCCTCGCTCCAGTCCGTCGGTACCTTCGCGAGGTCGACGCCCAGTGGACCGATCGCCATCGCGACCACCGTCACGGCGACCACGCCGACCGTGACCCAGATCAGATCGGCGCGTTTGGAATAGATCAAGTATCCGGCGAAGAGTCCGGCGAGGGCGAGAACGACGATGCCGAACGGGACATCGGGCCGCGCGGCCAGGATGGCCGCCATGATCCCGACGAACGCGCCCCCGATCAGCAGTAGGTAGAAGAAGATGAACAGGAACAGTATCCCTCTGGTCCGCGGCGTGATCAGGCGGTGAGCCACCGCCGAGAGCGAGTTCCCGTCGTTGCGGACGGCAAGCATGATCGCGCTGTAGTCGCTCGCCCACCCGATGAAGCTCACGCCGATCATCAGCCAGAGGATCGACGGTAGCCATCCCCACAGGTTCGCGGCCGTGATGACCCCGACGATCGGCCCGGCCGCTGCGATCGACTTGAAGTGGTAGCCGTAGAGCACGTACCGGCTCGTCGGCACGAAATCGACGCCGTCCATGTACATCTTCGCAGGGGTGGCGCGATCGGCGTCCGCCTGGATCACCTGACGGTCGATCCGCTTGGCGTACAGTCGATAGGCGCCGATCGAGACCACCAGACCGATGACGACGACCCACAACGAGTTCACGTCATCCTCCCTCTCTCTCGTGATCCGGCATGTCGTGGCCGGCCACGCGCTGCTCGATCTCCAGCTCGGCCACGGCGAGACTCGCCCCTGCGTAGCATTCCTGCCCGTCGACGATCACAGCCGGGTAGGTGCGCGTCCCGTGGCGCAGCGACTTCCAGAAGCCCTGGAGGGAAGCCGCGTCGATAACGCGGATCTGGATGCGGCGGCCGTGGCGATCGAGGAGCCGGTGCGCCCAGTCGGCGACCTGGGCGAACTCGGCCCGAAGGTTCTCAGGCAGCGACTCGCGGGCCTGATCGCGGTGCAACCGTTCGCCGATCCCCGTCTGCCCGAAGGCCACCTCGCAGTGCTGGCAGTGGAAGAAGATCGTGGGCGCGTACGTAACGATCTCGACGAGTACGGGCCGTGGTCTTCCCGATCGCCCTTCGGACCCCGCTTCCCGCCGGACATCCATGGGTCCTCCGCCGAGCTTGAACGAGTACGGACGAACTCGGTACATCAGCATCCTAGGCGTTGCCTGCAACTTCGCTCAAGTGGCTCGCTCGGACTTCACGGCGGTCGGATGGAGTGAGGATCGCGGTCGTCGGTGTCGACAGAGTGGGCGGCTACTTCGGCGGGCGACTGACCGTTGCCGCTGCGGACGTCCATCTCATCGCCCGCGCGCCCATCTCGCCGCCATCCGCGAACGCGGTCTCCACCCCGAAGGGCTGGGGGACTCGGAAGGGTTCGCGGAACTCGTCGCGCTCACGACACCCTTCCCTGATCGGTGTGAGGGCTGCTCGATACGTCCGGGAGCGGAGGTAGCGGGTGGCTAAGCCTCGCAGCGATGAGGATGAGTAAGACGGCGAGGAGACCCGCGACGATGGCCGAGATCAGCCACGTGTGGCGACCTGCCCATCGGTTGTATTCCGCCCGATGATCCTGCGTCCAGGTGGCGTGACCGGATCGCCGCCTGTTCATGGCGCGAACCCTACGACCGGACGAACGACGGCGGCCATGAGAGCGTCGAGGGATCCACTCGGATCTGGGAGCGGACGACGGGATTCGAACCCGCGACGCACCTTGGCGATGTGCCCGCACACGTCTCACGTCGTCTCGGCTGATGTCGCTCCGTCTCCTACCACGGGCGTTGCATTCCTCCCGGCGATCCGATGAGACGTCCCCAGACGGCGCGAGACGTCTCCGAGTGGAACGTGAGTGGAACCGGGCGGCGGTCCGTGTGCACGCGACCACTGGCCGCTAGCGTCGTATGCGCTCCCGAAGGCAACGACCGCACGCGCGCCCTCGCGGAGGAGCTTCTCACGTACGAGGTCCGGGTCTCGGAGAGCGCAAACCTGCAGGCGGGCGCGTTCAAGACCGGCACGCACGATGACATGGCAACCGCGCTCGGGCTCGCGTGTCTGTACGACCCCTCGGGGCAACAGGTGCGGTACTTCCATGCGCCGTTGTGAGGCTGGTCCCCGTGAGCGCGACCGCTGCGCCTCGGTCCGCGCTCGACCGCTCACCCGTTCGGCGGGCTCCCAGACGGTTGGGACGGGACCGGCCCCAAGTGATGCGAAGCCGCCGCTACGGTGCCAGCGGGTGCGGCCCCCAGTCCGGGAATTCCCCCCCGAGGCCACTTGGGGTGACCTGGAAGAGGCCGCTGCCGTCAGCGTTCACAGTGTAGATGTCGCCCAACCGATTCAAGGCGATCTTCGTTCCATCCGGCGACCAACTCGGCGTGTGACAGCCGACCGATGTCGGGTCCGAGATCGCGCCGCCGCACCCGGCGATGGGGACCTGCCGGAGTCCTCGCCCATCGGGGCCGACGACCCAGATGGAGAACCTCTGATCCGGGGCGCCGCGGGCCTCGAACACGATCTGATCGCCCGTGGGCGACCAGCTGCCCCCATCCTCGGGGTTCAAAACCATGCCCGACGGCGTGATCTGGCGAAGCCCTCCGCCGTTCATCCTGACGACGAACAGGCTCGTCTGACCGGTCTCATCGTTGGTGTGGGCGAACACCAGTCGTTTCCCGTCGGGTGAGAAATCGCCCGGAAGGTTCTCGATGGTGATGGATGTAACCAGCCTTAGACCGCCACCGTCGGAGGAACGGACCGTGTAGATGCCGTCGCGGCTCGGATCGATATCGCTCGAGCCCAAGCAGGCGAGCCGAGAGCCGTCGGGAGACCACACCGGACAGGCGAATGCCGTGTTGAAGACGGGGTCCGGGACGGGCAGCTCGCGGAAGGCCCGGGTGTCGGGGTTGACGATCGTCACCGAGCAGGGCGCCCCGCTTGGGCACGGCTCCACCTGTACCGCGATCTCATGCCGTCCGGCGACCAGCGTGGAAGGGGGACGCAGCCCTCCCCGGGAACCAGCTTGTGCACGTGGGTCCCGTCCGGATTCACCGTGAAGGTCGCCCTCGCATCCCGGCCGCAATCCCCTGGGATGGGTTTGGCCCCCTGGTGGCTGGTAAACACGATCTGGCCGTTCGGCCCGGGAACCTTCGCCTGAGTCGGGCCCGTGACGCCGACCAGTCCGAGCAAGGTGATCCCTGCGACGGTGGCAAGTGCTATCAGTCGCCTCATGGCAGTCCCCTCTCTGCTACGTCGCCAGCGGGTGGGGCCCCCAATCCGCCTTGTCATCGCGTGTGGGACTAGACGTGATCATCCGGACATCGGTCCCGTCGGCGTTCGCCGTGCCGATGCCCTCCTGCACGGAGCCTGCGCTCCCCCGGGTGTTGAGCGAGAAGACGAGCTTGGTCCCATCGGGCGACCAGCCTGCGTCGGAGGCGGTGAAGGCGGTCGTCGAGCTTCTCGTCTGGAGCGGAATCTTCACTAGCCCAGTCCCGTCGGGGTGGACGGTGAAGAGCGAGCCGAAGTGCTCGAACACGATCTTCGTGCCGTCGGGCGACCAGCTTCCGTCGTCATCGGAGAAGCCCCACGAGGTGATCCGCCGGAGTCCGCTGCCGTTCACGTTCACGACGAACAAGGCCTGGTTCTTACCCGGAGAGCCGTTCGGGTCAGTGCGGACGAAGACGATCCTCTTGCCGTTCGGGGAGTAGTCGATCGGGCTGTCGTGGCCGCCGGGGATGGAGGTGATCCGCGAAAGGCCGCCCCCGTCAGATGTCCGGACCGTGTAGATGCCGTTGCGGCTCGGGTCGGCGTCGCTGTTGCCCTCGCACGCGAACCGCTTCGCGTTCGCTGACCAGATCGAGCAGCCGGTGAACAGAGTTGGATCGGGCATCGCGAGCACGCGGTAACTTCCGGTGTCGGGGTTGACGATGATCGGCCCGGTATCGCAAGTCGGCGGGTTCAAGCACGCTGCAATCACAACCTCGCTGCCGTCCGGCGACCAGTGAGGGAACCCGGCATGGAAAGGCACGAGCTGCAGCGGATGGCTCCCGTCGGGGTTGGCTGTGAACAGGAATGTGTCGTCCGGGCTCGCCGGATCGTGCCGCTCGAACGCGATCCGGCCGTTCGGGCCGGGAACCTTCGCTTGGGCTGGTCCCGTGACGACGACAAGTCCGAGCACAGTCATTCCTGCCACGGTGACAAGGGCAATCACTCGCCTCATCGGAACCTTCTCCCTCCCCGCGAGCACTGGGCACTGCCCGGGGCAACCTACCTACATCGATAAGCGCAGGTCAATACGTCATCGATCCGCAGACAGGCCGGGTAGCACGACCCCGGTCCAGCGCAGTCCCGAGGGTCGTTCGTTGAGGGCGTTCCAGTGATCCAATCCGGGAGCGCGAACCGAGGCTAGCCGCCGATCCCGCTGGCAAGGACCGAGCCCTGGGTAGAACGACTGGGTAGAAGAAGGGCCGGGAATCGTTCCCCGGCCCTTGCTAGAACCCGTTTCCGCTGGTCAACCTGGAGCGGACGACGGGATTCGAACCCGCGACCCCCACCTTGGCAAGGTGGTGCTCTACCAACTGAGCCACGTCCGCGCGTGCTCATCCATCCTAGGAGCCCGTTCCGAGACCTTCAACCGGCCTCGTCAGCCTCCGCACTGCTTAACCAGATACCCGTTGTCGGAGGATCAATCCCTACCGGTCGAGCCGAATCCGCCTTCGCCCCGCTTGCTGTCCGGGAGATCCTCGGCCCACGTGGGGGCCACCGAAGAGATCGCGATCACGACGAGCTGCGCGATCCGGTCACCGGCACGGATCTCGACGGCTTCGTCCCGATCGAGGTTCACGACCGAACAGATCACCTCGCCGCGGTAGCCGGCATCGATCAACCCCGGCGAGTTGGAGAGCGTGAGCCCGCGGGCGGTCGCGAGACCGCTCCGCGGGAGCACCAGGCCGGCGTGGCCGTCGGGGATCGCGACGGCCACGCCGGTCGGAACCATGACCCGCTCCCCCGGCTTGACGGTCGTGTCGATCGCCGCGCGGAGGTCGAGGCCCGCGTCGCCGGGGTGCTGGGCCGACGGCAGCGACCCCTCCGGGCGTAGACGTTTGAACGGCAGATCCATCGCTTCACGCTGGCTCGACCAGCTCGAGACGGTTGCCGAACGGATCGCGGACGTGACAGCGGTGGAACCCCTCGAGCGGCACGTCGTCGGTCACGCGGTAGCCGGCCAGCTCTATCCGCTCTCGCAAGGTCTCCAGATCGTGGACCAGGAAAGCGGGGTGAGCCTTGCGGGCCGGCGAGAACGGCTCCTCGACCCCCAGGTGCACCTCGAGCCCTTCGGTCCGGAACCAGACGCCGCCGCGCGGCGCGAGCTCGGGCGGCTTGTCCACCTGGTTGAGCCCGAGGATCGCGCCGTAGAACCGGACGGCGTCTTCTTCCTCACCCGGGGGCATCGCCAGCTGGACGTGGTGCAGTCCGAGCAGCCTCGCGGTGGGTTGTCCCATCCCGCGACGGAGTCTACGAGCAGCCGGATGTGCTGCCGCAGGTTCCGCAGACGTAGCAGGAGCCCGCGGGCTGCATCTTCGAACCGCACTGGTAGCAGAGCGGGGCGTCCAGGACCCGCGCGGTCGGCCGTTCGACGGGCTCGATCGGCTGCGCGGGTTGTGCAGGTTCGGAAGCGGTCCCCGCTTCGAGCTGCGCGACCTTCTCACCGGCCTCCTCGGTCCGCTCCTGGATCGACCGGATCCCGAGCGCCTCGCGCTGCTCCCACGAGAGGTGATCGAGCGCGAGGCGACGGAAGACGTAGTCGACGATGGACGACGCGAACCGGATGTCGGGGTCGTTCGTCATGCCGCTCGGCTCGAACTTCATGTTGATGAACTTCGAGGCGTAATCCTCCAGAGGCACGCCGTACTGAAGCCCCACCGACACGGCGATGGAGAAGGCGTCCATGATCCCGGACAGGGTCGATCCCTGCTTCGAAGCCTTGAGGAAGATCTCGCCGAGACCATCGTCGGGATACGAGCCGGCCGTCACGTAGCCTTCGGCGTCGCCGACGCGGAACGACGTGGTGAGCGCCGGACGCGACTGGGGGAGCCGCTTCTTGGCCGACCACGCCAGCACGGCCGGCTCTGCCTCGGGCGCCTCGACGGTCTTCTTCTTGTCCGCCGACAGCGGCTGCGCCACCTTGCAGTTATCACGGTAGATCGCGACCGCCTTGAGCCCGAGCCGCCAGCTCTCCACGAAGAGCTCCTCGACCTCTTCGACCGTGGCCTCTTCGGGCATGTTCACGGTCTTGGAGATGGCGCCGGAGATGTACGGCTGCGCCGCGGCCATCATCCGCACGTGGCCCATGTAGTGGATGGGCTGCTCCCCCATCGCCGTGTGGAACACCGGGTAGTGCTCGGTCTTGAGATGTGGCGCGTCGGCGACGGAGTTGTGCTCCGCGATGTAAGCCACGATGTCGTCCGTCTGCGCCGCGTCGTACCCCAGCTTCGCGAGCGCGCGCGGGACGGTCTGGTTGACGAACTGCATCGTGCCGCCGCCGACGAGCTTCTTCGTCTTCACGAGCGCCAGCTCGGGTTCGATGCCGGTGGTGTCGCAGTCCATCATCAGCCCGATCGTGCCGGTCGGAGCCAGCACGCTCGCCTGCGCGTTGCGGTACCCGTGCCGCTCGCCGAGGGCGATCGCCTCGTCCCACGACTGCTTGGCCGCGGAGAGCATCCCCTCGGGCACGAGCTCCGCGTCGATCTGATCCGCCGCCGCGCGGTGCTTGCGCATGACCCGGAGCATCGCGTCGGCGTTGGACGCGTACCCGGCGAAGGGGCCGGTCACCTCCGCGATCCGCGCGCTGGTGCGGTAGGCCCACCCCGTCATGATGGCCGTGATGGCTCCCGCCCAGGCGCGGCCCTGGTCGGAGTCGTAAGGGAGCCCGCGGGCCATCAGCAACGCGCCGAGGTTCGCGTAGCCGAGCCCCAGCTGGCGGAAGGCCCGAGCGTTCTCGCCGATCTTGTCGGTCGGATAGTCGGACTCCCCGACCACGATCTCCTGGGCCGTGAAGACGATCTCGGTGGCGTGCCGGAAGCTCCGAACGTCGAAGTTGCCGTCGACGTCGAGGAACTTCATCAGGTTCAAGCTGGCCAGGTTGCAGGCGCTGTTGTCGAGGTGCATGTACTCGCTGCACGGATTGGAGGCGTTGATCCGGCCGCTCGCCGGGCACGTGTGCCACTCGTTGATCGTGGTGTCGTACTGCATCCCTGGGTCCGCGCATTCCCACGCCGCGAGCGCGATGTCGCGCATCAGGTCACGGGCCCGCGTGGTCTCCAAGGCCTCCCCGGTGGTCACCGCCTTCAGCTTCCAATCGCGGTCCTCCAGGACGGCTTGCATGAACTCATCGGTGACGCGCACGGAGTTGTTGGCGTTCTGGTACTGGATGGAGTAGCTGTCGCGGCCGTCCAGGTCCATGTCGAAGCCAGCATCGCGAAGCGCCCGAGCCTTCTTCTCCTCGGTCGCCTTGCACCAGATGAAGTCGCGAACGTCGGGATGGTCGGCGTCGAGGATGACCATCTTGGCCGCCCGACGCGTCTTGCCGCCCGACTTGATGGTCCCGGCCGAGGCGTCGGCACCCCGCATGAAGCTGACCGGACCGGAGGCCGTCCCGCCACCCGCGAGGCCCTCCTTCGACGACCGCAGCTTCGACAGGTTGATGCCGGAGCCCGAGCCGCCCTTGAAGATGGTCCCCTCTTCCACGTACCAGTTGAGGATCGAGGACATGTGGTCGTCCACCGCGAGGATGAAGCACGCGCTGCACTGCTGCGGCGTGTCGGCGACGCCGACGTTGAACCACACGGGCGAGTTGAACGCGGCCATCTGGTTCACGAGGAGGTGCGTGAGCTCATCCGCGAAGACCTGTGCGTCGTGCTCGGAGGCGAAGTACGCGTTCTTGCGACCCCAGCCGGTAATCGTGTCGACCACGCGACCCACGAGCTGCCGTACCGAGGTCTCACGTTGAGGTGTGCCGAGGGTGCCGCGGAAGTACTTCTGAGCGACGATGTTCGTCGCGTTCTGTGACCACGAGCGGGGGAACTCGACGTCGCGCTGCTCGAAGGCGTTGCCACCCTCCTTGTAGTTAGGGATCACCGCATCCCTGGTCTCCCATTCGATCCGATCGAACGGATGCGCTCCCTCTTGGGTGAAGAACCGCTTGAAGGTGAGCCCCTCACGGATCACCTCGACGTCTCCCTCGCGAGTCGCCACGTGTTCCCTCCTTCCACCGCGGATGAACCCTCAACGGTGTAGTTACAGACCTGTCATTCGCGTCTGGGCATCATGGACCCGACTGCAGCCGACGTCAAGGGGTAGTGGACAGAATCCTTGACGACCGCTACATCTAGTATCTCGCGGCGATCCCGATCCGACCAACGAACCGCCCCGGAGGGCCCGTCGGAGGTCCCTAGCGGGTCCGCTTCCTGGCCGGCTCCTTCTTCTCGAGCAGCATCCCGAGCTCCCGCTCGAAGTCTGCGGTCCCCTGGAAGTCCTTGTACACGCTTGCGTACCGGAGGTAGGCCACCTCGTCGACCTTCTGGAGCATGGCGAGGACCTCCCCGCCGACCTGTCGCGATGTCACGTCGGGTCCCTTGCGGCGCACCCGCGTCTCGATCCGGCCGACCATCTGCTCGATCTGCAACGGCGAGGTCGGTCGACCGGCGAAGGCCTTGCGGATCCCCGCAGCGAGCTTCTCCCGGTCGAAGGGCTCCGAGCTCCCGTCGCGTTTCGCGACGACCAACCCGACCTCCTCGATCCGCTCGAAGGTCGTGAACCTGCGTCCGCAGGCGGCGCACTCGCGGCGCCGGCGGATCGACCCGCCGTCGTCGGCCGGACGAGAGTCGACCACGCGGTCGTCGTCGGCCTGGCACCAGGGGCAGCGCATGGGGATGGGCCACAAGATGTAGTGGCGGCGCGAACCGTACCCGCAGCATGGTGGAGCGTCAACCGCCAGCCGGGACCACGAGGACCTGCCCCGGAACGAGCGTCCCGGCATCGACCTGATTCGCATCGACGATCGCCTGGACGATCCTTCGGGGGTCGTTCCCGGGAGCGTGCCGGAGGGCGATGCTCCACAACGTGTCCCCGGGCTGGACGACGTACCGATCCGCGGCGCCCGTCCCGCGAGATGGACGACCGGTCACCGGGGCGGAGACGGCCGGCGCGGAGACCGAGAGCGCGAGGACCAACAGCCCACCCGCGCCGAGACGTCGGCGGCGTACACGCGTCCGGTTCACGACCTGACCTTGCCCGAACGTATGTTCGGTGTCAAGGCAGAATCGAACATATGTTTGCGTCCCTCTGACCTCGGTGATACCGTCCAGGTCACGAAGAGGAGGGTAGCCACGGTGTCTGACATCACTCCCCGGCAGAAGCGGATCGTGGACTTCATCGCCGAAACGGTGCGTGAGCGTGGCTATCCACCGACCGTGCGTGAGATCGGGGAGGCCGTCGGCCTGACCTCCTCCTCATCGGTCCACGCCCAGCTCGCCAACCTCGAACGCGCCGGACTGCTGAAGAAGGACCCGACGAAGCCGCGGGCGATGACGCTCGCCTCGGATGCTCGGGTCGAGGCGACGGTCGTCCCCGTGCTCGGCCGGATCGCGGCCGGCCAGCCCACCCTCGCGAGCGAACATGTCGAGGATTACCTGTCCGTCCCCGCGGAGTTCGTGCGCGGCGGTGATCACTTCGCTCTTCGTGTGAGCGGCACGTCCATGATCGGCGCCGGGATCCTCGACGGGGACGTCGTGGTCGTGCAGAGCCAGGGCTCGGCGAGCGACGGCGACATCGTCGCGGCGCTCCTTCCCGGCC